>ULWS01021028.1_pt1 | contig 59994 bp, 65 predicted proteins | sample 1960591 | NCBI WGS metagenome assembly ULWS01 (sample SAMEA4835818, study PRJEB28245) | human gut metagenome | biome: gut microbiome; material: fecal sample | place: Denmark | collected 2008
CTCCGGTTTTTCTAAACCGGCAAAATCAAGTTCATTATCTCATCAGCTTCCGCTGACAGAATTGACTATGGGTTGTGTGTTTTCTCTTACGCTATTCTATTTTCAAAGTTCACAGCACTTCCGCAGTGCAAGGATTATTTTAGCAAAGGTACCCCATCTTGTCAAGCATAATTTTCAACTTTTTTCAAACTTTTTTCAAAAAATCCAAAAAAAGCGAAAGAACCCCGAAAAATCAAGGTTCTCCCGCTTCACACTTTCTGCTTTTATTTATCCAAAACAATCTTTTTAAATACCTCACCGATGTTTTCCGCAATCACCAGCGCCGCCTTATTGTCATAGGGCGTTGCGGATTTATTGATGAGCACCAGCTTATTCCCTCTGTAATAATTCAACAGACCTGCCGCAGGGTAGACATTCAGACTTGTACCGCCGACAATCAGCACATCCGCCTTACTGATGTAATCCACAGATTTATAAATCGTTTCCTGATCCAGCCCTTCTTCATACAGCACCACATCGGGGCGCACGATACCGCCGCAGGCATCACAGCGCGTAATGCCGTCATTTGCCGTCACATAATCCAGATCGAACTGCTTGCCGCATTTCACGCAGTAATTCCGATACAGCGTCCCATGCAGCTCCAGTACATTCTTACTGCCTGCTTTCTGGTGCAGGTCATCAATATTCTGCGTGATAACCGCCTTCAGCTTCCCCATTTCTTCCAGTCTCGCTAATGCCTTATGGCAGTCGTTAGGCTTTGCATCCGGGTAAAGCAGTGTTTTCTTATAATATTTGAAGAAAACCTCCGGATTCTGTTCAAAAAATGTGTGGCTCAGAATCACCTCAGGACGCACGCCATATTCATTGATGGCATGAAAAATACCGTTTTCGCTGCGGAAATCGGGAATCCCACTTTCTGTCGAAACGCCGGCGCCGCCGAAGAAAACAATATTGTCGCTCTCATCTATCCATTTTTTCAACTGCTTCTGTTTTTCATCCATAGAAATTCCTCCGTTCTGTTAGCAAAAAAATATCCTCTCTCCTATTATACCTCGTCTGCCGCTTCCTGCAATTCTGTTTTTTCATATCGCACCACGGTATCCAAAATTCTATGTCCTTCCACGCGTTCCACCTGAATCTGCATGCCATCCGTTTCCAACGCAAATGTTGTCCCATCCTCCGGAATATGCCCCAACACACCGAAGATATATCCGCCAAGAGTGTCATATTCCTTCACCGGCAAAGAAATCCCAAGTGTCTCAGCCACATCATCCAGAGAAGTGCTGCCTTTCATTCTATATGTGTGTATTCCAAGCTGTTCAATTTCCTTTTCATCCGTATAAATATCCCCTACCAGCAGCTTCAGCAAATCATGCAGGGTAATCACGCCGCTCACCCCGCCATATTCATCCAGTACCACAGCAAACAGCTTTTCCTCCTGCTTCATATTCCGAAACAGAACATCCGCTTTCATAATCTCAGGTACAAAATAAGGCTTCTCTACCGCCTGCGCCATCACAGCTTCTCTATTCTTCTCCATCAGGCGAAAATATACCTTTGTATTCAGCACACCAATAATATTATCTGTATTCTCTTTGTAAATGGGATAATATGTATAGCCGCTTCGCAGAATTGTTTCCTGCCATTCCGCATCCGATTCCTCCAAGCCCAGCACAGTCATATCTACACGATGTGTGCAGATCTCCTCTACAGAAATATCATCAAAGGCAAATACATTCCGAATCCACCGCGTTTCCTCCGCATCAATCGTCCCTTTTTCCTCTCCTGCCTCCAGCATCATATAGATTTCCTCTTCGGAAACCTCCTCCTTCTCATCTGTCGGGTCAATTCCAAAGAGCTTCAGCACACCGTTGGTAGAAATCGTAAGAAGGGCCACTAGCGGTGCAAACAGGCGGGAAACACCTGTCAGCATGCCACTCATGCCCAATGCCAATCCTTCTGCCTTTTTCATCGCAACTCGTTTTGGTACCAGCTCCCCAAAAACCAGATTGAAATATGCCAATACCAGTGTAATCAGAAAAACAGAAAATGATTTTAAAATGCGTTCCGGAGCATCGATACCCGCTTTCTGTATCACCTGCACCAGCGTACCGGCAAAATTTTCCGCCGCAAACGCAGAGCCAAGCAGCCCTGCCAATGTAATTGCCACCTGTATTGTTGATAAAAATTTTGTCGGCTGTGCAGTCAGTGCCGCTAAACGCTTTGCCCGCGCATCCCCGTCTCTCGCCATTCGTTCCAATTTGGTATCATTCATAGAAATAACCGCAATCTCCGCACTTGCAAAAACGGCGTTCAAACCAATCAGAATCACTTGCAGTAAAATAGCTTCCATAATATTCCATTCTCCTTTGCTTCTATCTGTCTGCGTCCGAAAAAATCAAAAAAGGCATACTCTGCCTCCAAAAAAGCAAAGTACACCCTTTCTCTATTTCTCAACGACATATTCTGTTGCAGCAAAGCAAGTTCGATCCTCATCCGCATCCATGTCGATTCTCACACTCCTCAAATAATATATATGGCAGTATGCCATAGAGAAGCCTTCAAGTCAATCATTTATATCCTAAAAAATCCGTTAAGAAATCACAGAAATACACCTGTCACAAAAATTTCCAGACCAATGAAAATCAGAATCACACCGCCAAGGATATTCGCCTTTCCTGCCAGCTTCACGCCAACCTTCTTTCCGATATGCAGACCGCAGAGGCAAATCACAAAAGTCACCATTGCAATAATCAGCGCTTCCAAAAGAGCAAGAAAAAAATCATATTCCGCAATCGTAAAACCAACCGAAAGCGCATCAATCGAGGTCGCAACACCCTGTATGAATAACGCCATAAAGCCCACGCCGCAGCGCTCCTCCTCTGCCCCGCCGCCCGCAAGGCCTTCCTTCAGCATACTGCCGCCGATATACAGCAAAAGCACCAGCGCAATCCACGGAATCAGCTTTTCAAAGGCTTGGAAATGGCTTACAATCGTATGAATACAGACCCAGCCCGTCATGGGCATCAGTGCCTGAAAAAAGGCAAACACGCCCGCAATGCCGCACATCCGCCGCGTTCCCATCTGCGGCTCATTCAGCCCATTGGCAAGGGATACGGAAAAGGCATCCATCGCAAGCCCTACCCCCAGCAACACACTGTTAAACAAAAACATGAAGCCAATGGACAAAACAAACTCCTCCCATCCAGTGTCCCTTAAATTGTTCCTCTTAAATTTTCTTCTCTCTAAATACTCGCAAGGCAGTGCTTCTCAAAGCTTCGCCTCATACAAAGCGTCACTTTTTGGCTGTGCCAAAGGCAGCCGCATATCATTGACCAGCATATATCTGCCGCTCTCCGTCAATTTTCCGATCACCGCCGCCGCAATGCCTTCCTCCTGTAATCTCTCTGCTAATTTCTCTCCGTTTTCTGCCGCAATAATCATAGTTCCGCTGGAAATCAAACCCAGATAATCAATGCCCATTGCCTTGCAGATTTTCTTTGTTTCCTCTTTGACAGGAATTTTCTCCACAAAAACATCCACACCTAAGCCGGAACATTCCGCAACCTCCCAGACGGCACCCAGAACGCCCCCCTCCGTAGCATCGTGCATGGCGGTTGCGCCATAAGCAAAGGCAATTTCAGATTCCTTCCCGACAGAAAGATACGCCTTCATTGCCTGCGCATTTTGCAGCTCTTCCTCTGTCAAATACTGCCGCAAGCCTTCCTCCCATTCCTTTGCAAGAATGGCAGTGCCTTCCGTACCTGCCCATTTCGTCATGATGACATCCTGCCCTGCCTTTGCACCGCCGGTGGAAAGAATTTTTCTGTTTCTCGTTTTTCCAATAACCGCTGCGGAAATAACAGGCTTTACAACTGCATCCGTCACCTCGGTATGACCGCCCAGAATCTCGATATTGCGTTCCTCCGCCGCACGAATCGCGCCGGACATCATTTCCTCCAGCAAAGCTTCCTCACTTTCCGGCGGCAAAAGCACCGTCAGAAGAACGCCCATCGGCTCCGCACCGGAGGAATAAATATCGTTGCAGTTAATCTGCACCGCCAGATAGCCGACATCCTTCGCAGCTCCCGTAATGGGGTCTGTGGACAGAATGCAATATTCTCCGCCCAAATCAACAGCAGAGCAGTCTTCTCCCGTTTTCGGGCGCAGAATGACATCCTCACGCTTCACCCTGCTTGCCTGCATAGGCTCCATCACAATTTTCTCCAGAATCTCCGGAGGAAGTTTTCCGATTGCAAACATCGTTTTCATCCTTTCCTTCGCAAAAAGCCTCTGTCCAATGACAGAGGCTTTTATTGCCTTATTCACTTACTGATCGCTCGACCCTGTGTTTTCTGTTGTTGTGGGTGTGGTTGGTTCTGTCGTTTCCTCCTTCTTCTTCGTGCCGACAGTTACCTCATCCGCCGCCGCACGATAGGAAGAGCTGCTGAACCATTCATTGCTGACCATTTTCCCATTCTCATACACCTTTTTGCGTACGCTCACCTTGCAGCCCGTTCTGCCGCGAGAGGTTACAACTCGTTCGCCTTCAGGCAGATTGGGGTCCTTCTTCACGATTTCCGCAGGCTTGTTAATTGTACCCTCGTAAACCGTTTCAAACTCCAATCTTCTGCCTGCATCATGCACCTCATGCCCGTAAATATTCATGACAAGCTTGCCGCCGCTTGCGTAAGCCTCAATCATAATAGGATATTCGGTGTTATTCTTGAATTTCAAATCCTTATAGGTGCCTGCTACAGCCGCATCTCTGCCCAGCGGCACATAGCCAACCGTCATGGAATGAGGGGAACGCTCTACCACCTCAAGCTCAGCCAGAATGACTGCATTATATAAGGTAGATGTTACCTGACAAACGCCGCCTGCCATGCCCTTTTCCACCTTGCCGTTTACATAAACGCCGGCTTCCTTATAGCCGCCTGCCGCCGTCTGGCTGCCCAGATGCGCATTTGCGGAAAATACCTCTCCGGGTGCAATCACAGTACCATTGATGTAATTGCAGCCTACCGCAAGGTTGTTGTTTCTGTTTCTGTCGCTGTTTGTATAAGTTGTGTAATAGGACCCAATCAGATCCGTTACATGGGAGTTATCCTCTGCCGTAATCTTGGGCTTTGTTACCTTTGCCGCAATTTCCGCTGTGCCGCTTTTGCGTGTTTCCATCACCTTTGCCACATGCTTTGCGGTTTTATCCTTTTCCATTTCAAGCCCTGTCTGCTCAGGGGAAACCACAAATCTGCCATTCTGCCTTACAACGGTACTGTCAATGGCATCCTGATTAAATTCCTCCGCAACCTCGTCCAGCTTTGCGCGCAGCATTTCCGCATCATAGCCATAGGTCAGCTCAATATTCACGCCATCCTTCAGCAATTTCGCGCCGACCTGAAAGCGATCCGCTTCCGTGCCGGTACGCCCTGTTTCGTATGCCTCCTTTACGGCATCCTCCACATGGTACCCTGCGCCGATGTCCTCAAAGGGAATGTCCCATTTCTGCAGTGCGTCTTCTTCGCCATACTGCAATGTCAGAATTTGCCCGACAACCTCGGATTTATACCTTTCCTGCAGCTGTGCGACAGCCTCCTCCTGACTCAATCCGGATACATCCTCACCATTGATCGTAATGCCCTGATAAATGCCTTCCTGTGCCAGCAGATTCAAAACCTTTCTTTTATGTACCTCATGATACCCGAACGCAGTCACTGCCACAAGCAGAACCAAAACACCGATTATCACCAAAGGCTTTTTATTTTTATTGTTATTGTCTGTTTTTTTGCTCTTCTGATGGTGATGATGCTGGTGCGATTGCTGCTGATATCGCTGCTGTCGTGGTCTATTGCTTTCCTCCAACTCTCCTCGCCCCCTAAAATATATTTCATGCAAAATTGCCTGTTTGATACAAGCTTTGTCATACCCTGACTATTTTTATCAATAGTCCCCCTTATCATAACGAAGTCTACTGTAAATTACAAGAGCAATTCCTTGAAAAAATCCTTACATTTTTGTTACGATTTTATGCCGTTTCTGCAAATCGTACATTCTCTTCTCGGTTTCGCCGCTCAATAGATGCCATAGCCCAGAAACGGCGCAGCTAAACTCAGCACCATTACTACCGCCAAAAGCAGTGCAATTCCTGCGGCAATTTTCTTTTTCATCCGATATTTATCCTTCGGTTTCATCGTTTATTTCCTTCTTTCTCCTTATTTTTGCGGAACGCCATCTCTGCATCCAGTCCCATTTCCGCCAGAAAACGAGAGGGCTTCCGTTCCTTTTCATATCTTTGCAGAATTGCAGAAAGACAGAGCTTTTCGGATGCCCTTGTCATGGCAACATAAAACAGCCGCCTCTCCTCCGCAACCGTATCCATGCCCTTTTCATGCGGCACAATCCCCTCCACCAGAGAAGGCAGGAAGACCGCACGAAATTCCAAGCCCTTTGCACCATGCATCGTCATGAGTGCAACGCCGTTTCGTTTCTGCCCCTTTTTGCGGCTCTGCTCCTTCATTTGCAGACTCAGCCGTTCCAGCTGCTCCCGAAAGCTGCGCACATCCGCACAGTCCTTTGCCGTTTCCATAATCTCGTCCGCTATCTCCTGCAAAACCTGAGCACTTGTTCTTCTATATGCAGCAAATTCCTCTAAATATTCATCATATCCGATGACTTTACGAATATATTTTAACGCATCATAGGGGGTGCGCTTCCGAATCTGGTTTAAATCAATTCGCAGATTTTCCAGATTCTCCTCCTGCCACCCCTTCAAGGACGGACAGACAAAAAAGCTGCGCAATAACGTATACGGCATCGTTTCCGCCTCCGCGAGCAAATCCTTCCCGATATAGCGTTTGGGTTTATTCAGAATCCGCCGCAGTGCGCTGTCCGATTCCTCATTCTCTGCAAGCAGAAGATAGGCAAGCAAATCCTTCGCCACCCAATGCTCATACACATTGCCGCTGTTATCGCGCAAGTCGTATGGAATCCCTCTTTTATATAATTCTCTGGCGAATGCACCACCCTGTAGATTTGTACGGTAAATGACAGCAATTTCCGTCAACGGCACGCCTTCATCCAGAAGTCTGCCGATTTTCTCCGCAATATGCGCTGCTTCCTTCGCCGCATCCTCCGCCAGAAAAAACGTCACCTTATCACCGGCTTCCCCGATGCCCTTCATATTTTTCACAAAGCGCACCTCATTATTGCCGATGACGCGCTCCGCCAAATTGACAATTCGCTCCGTAGAGCGATAGTTTGTATTTAATGTTACTTTTTTTGCCGCAGGATAAAGCGTCGGAAAATGCAGAAGAAAATCAGGTCTTGCGCCGCGGAAGGCATAAATACTCTGGTCATCATCCCCCACCACAAAAAGATTCTGATGCTTTTCTGCCAGAATCTGTAAGCAGGCAAACTGCGCCTGATTGACATCCTGAAACTCATCCACCAGAATAAATTTATATTTTCTCTGCCAATACTCCCGCACTGCCGCATCCTCGCGCAAAAGCTGATAGCACTGCGTCAGCATATCGTCAAAATCCAATTTTTCATGCCGTTCCTTATACCCTTCATACGCACGATACAGCTTGCGAAATTCCTCCACAGGCATTCCCACAGGCGTGAAGCGGTTCGGCTGCTCCAATTCACTGTTCATCAGAGAAAGCTGTGAAAAGAATTGCGAAATATATTCTTCTAAATCGGGAATATCCCATTTTTCTGCTTCAATACTATTTCTGAGGATGTTTCTTCTTTCCTCCTCCTGAAAAATCTGCTCCACATTCCAACCGTATCTGCTCCGCAGAATCCGAAAAAAGATGCTGTGAAATGTTCCGAAGGAAACGCCGGAAGCTCCGTTTAAATTCTCAAATCGGCTTTTCATTTCTTCCGCCGCCGCTTTGGAAAAGGTCAGCGCAAGGATTTCCTGCGGCTTCGCCAATCCTCTTTCCAATAATCTGGAAATGCGACAAAGCAATACTGTTGTTTTTCCGCTGCCCGGCCCTGCCAGAACCAGCATCGGCCCTGTTTCGTGGCAGACTGCCTTCTGCTGTGCCGTATTCAGTTTTTTGCCCACAGTATCGCCTCCTTTTTCGCTTCTTTCTAAACATTAAGTATACCACATCTTTCTGCCAAATGCCAAAAAAACACAGATTCTGTCCTATCTTAATAAAACCTTATAAAAACCCTAACGCGTTTTTCATTGCGCAAATTTCTATTCTGTATTAAAATAATACATGTTTCAGGCTAAATGCCCGAAACCGAAAATTTGAAGTAAAAATCCAGAGAAATGTTTTCCAGACATAGAAAACGCGGAGGTTTCTAATGAATATTGGCATTTTTTCCGACACATATTTTCCACAGCTGAACGGTGTGGCAACATCCATCCGCACGCTCACCCATGCACTACGCGAAAAGGGACACACGGTGTATATTTTCACCCCTTCCGACCCTCGCTGTGAAGGGCAGCCCGAGGATGAGGATATCTTTCGTCTGCCCAGTATCCCCGTTTATTTCGTACGGGATTATCGCGCAGGCTATATTTTCCCGCCGCATATTCTGAAAAAAATCAAAAAACTGAATCTGGACATCGTGCATACACAGACAGAATTCCCCTTGGGCTTTCTGGGAAAGCTGGTTTCCACAACGGAGGGCATCCCCATGGTGCATACCTATCACACCATGTATGAGGATTATGTGCATTATATCGGCGGCGGACATATCATTTCCAAAAACATGGCACGCGAATTCAGCAGCGCCTTCTGCAATACGGCAATGGCAGTCATCGCTCCTACGCATAAAACGGAGCAGCTGCTTTCCGGCTACGGTGTAACAAAGCCGATTTCCATCATCCCCACCGGCATCAATACCGCACATTTTCGCAAGGAAAACTTCGATGCGGCGGAAATTCTTGCCCTGCGGAAATCCCTTGGCTTAAAAGCAGATACCCCCGTTATCATTTCTATCGGGCGTATTGCGAAGGAAAAAAGCATTGATGTTGTCATTTCCGCCTTGCCAAAGCTGATTGAAAAGCTGCCGGAAGTGCAGATGGTAATTGTCGGCGAAGGCAATGAAATTGAAAATCTGCGAAATTTTGCAGAATCCATCGGCGTTGGTGCTCATGTGATGTTTACAGGCGGCAAGCCTTGGGATGAAATCGGAAAATATTATCAGCTCGGCAATGTTTTCTGCAGTGCATCTGTTTCCGAAACACAGGGGCTTACCTTTGCTGAGGCAATGGCAGGCGGCATCCCCGTTGTGGCAAAAAAGGATGAATGTATCGAAAATATCATCACTGACGGTGAAACAGGCATGCTCTTTGAGAAAAATGAAGACCTGCCGGAGCTGCTTTATCGCGTGCTGACCGACAAAGCCCTCTCCGAAAAGCTTTCCACAGCCTCTATACAGGCGATGGATGTTCTTTCCGTGCAGAACTTTGCAGACAGCGTGGAGCAGCTGTACCAAAATATTCTGGAGCAGGAAGAACGCCCCAAGCCCATCGCCGCCCCTGTTATTCCGTTCGTGATTGGCGCAAAGGCCGCCAAGGGCATTACAGGGCTGCCCGGGAAGATTTCCCGTACCTATTTAAAGAAAGCAGCAAACTTTCTTTCTTCTGCCAAGGGCGAATAAAATCGAAGCCAAATTTTCACAGAGTCTAAAAAGGTGCGCCCAGATAAGAAACCCTGAATTCTGAAATGCTGAAAGCTACGGCTACTGCGTTAGTTCCCCTTGACGGCCTAAGTCAAAGGATGCCTGTGGGGAACTTCCTTGCATCCGCAGTCTTTCAGCTATTTCATTTTCTTCATGTTTTCTTATTGGGACACACCTTAAGGGCTCTGTGTTTTTTTATAAATCCTTTCCAATCTTTTTCAAAAAATGCTTGACAAACTCTTTCCCATATTGTATGATAGTTCATGTGCCAAATGAATATGTGAGTGTAGCTCAGCTGGATAGAGCGTCTGACTACGGATCAGAAGGTCGCGTGTTCGAATCATGTCACTCACGGAAAAAAACGTATATCACTTTGATATACGTTTTTTATTTGCTTCATTTCGAGCAAAAACAAAATACTATCTATTTTACTATTTTATTTTATATTTTTACGCAAAAAAGAGAGGAGCGGTATTTCTACCGCCCCTTTCTTTTTATCGTGGGTAAATGTAAGGAATCAATTATTTGTCAATCTGAGGAGCAACGTCATCCATCCACTTCATCAGACCACCATTTTCTGCATTCTTATCCCATACATATTTCTTTGTTTCGGAAGCGATAACACCGCTCAGACCAATCAAAGCTACGCAGTTGGGGAATGCCATACAAGCGTTCAGTACGTCAGCAATGTTCCAAACTACATCCAGTGCAGCTACACAGCCTACCAGTACAACAAATGTCCAAACAACACGGAAAGGCATGATGGACTTAACACCTACCAGATATACCCAACATCTTTCACCATAGTAGGACCAACCCAGAATAGTGGACCATGCGAATGTCAGCAGACCGAATGTCAGAACTGCGGGACCGATTACGGGAATCGCATTGAAGGCACCTGCTGTCATCTGCGCACCTACCAGACCTTCCATACCTACGGGGTCTTTAATGATAGAGGATACCAGAACCAGACCTGTCAGCAAGCAAACTACGATTGTATCCCAGAATACACCGGACATGGAAATCAGAGCCTGTCTGGAAGGGTTTCTTGTAGCTGCACATGCGTCAACGATAGGAGCAGAACCCAGACCGGATTCATTTGTGAACAGACCACGAGATACGCCGGCACGGATACATGCTACTACTGTTGCACCAACAAAGCCGCCGCCTGCTGCTGCAGGGTTGAATGCGCCTTGTACAATTGCTGCGAAAGCTGCGGGAATATGTGCACCATTTACGATACAGATTACGATACAACCTACAATGTACAGACCAGCCATTATGGGAATCAGCTTCTCACATACCTTGGAGATAGACTTAACGCCGCCCAGAATAACCAGACCTGTGATAACCATCAGAACGATACCTGTTGCGATTTTAGGAATGCCGAATGTACCGTTCATGGATTCTGCGATGGAGTTTGCCTGTGTCATGTTACCGATACCGAAGCAAGCGATACCTGTAAAGATTGCGAACAGGACACCCAGCCATTTATGACCCAGACCTCTTTCCAGAGCGTACATGGGACCACCGATGAAAGAGCCATCGGCTGCTTTTACACGGTATTTAACTGCCAGAGTTGCTTCACCGAATTTTGTTGCCATACCCAACAGACCTGTGAACCACATCCAGAATACAGCACCGGGGCCACCAATACCGATTGCAGTTGCAACACCTACGATATTACCGGTACCGATAGTAGCTGCAAGAGCTGTTGCCAGAGCTGCGAAGCCGCCGATATCACCGGATGCCTCTGCATCGGGTGTTACGGAAAGTTTGATACCTGTAAAGGTCTTTCTCTGAATGACTTTTGTTCTGATTGTTAACAGCACATGTGTACCAATCAGCAGACACAGCATAATAGGTCCCCACAAGAAATCCTTGATGGACAGCACCACATTGTTAAAAGCTTCCATATAATTCCCTCCCTAAATAATGAATTATAATATTAGAATAATCACGCGGCCTGAATTTTTATTCAGTTTCTTCATAAAAGCTTTTTCAAAGTTTTTTCCTATCCCCACGAATACAAAAAACAGAAAAATCCTTGCTCAAACGGCTCTGAAAAAACTGTATTCAAACTTCAAAACCTGATATTATTTTACCGCATCCCACGCAAAAAACAAGCACTTTTTTCCGGTGAAGCGTGGGACACATTTTGTCTTTATGTGCATTTTGTATGTCTAAACTATAAAATAACGCAACTTTATATAACAATTTTACAATGCCCAAAAACACACAGAAAACAAATGTCCTTCCCATAAAACAATGCAGTTTGACGCAAACAGTCCGCTTGGATATTGATTCCACCTGTTAAATTGCACAAAAAAACTGCATCTTCCATCGACTTTTGACATTTCTTCTTTTTTTCTAAATTTGTAATTTTTTTCCAATTGTCAATTTGTGCAAAATAAACAACAAATCACCTTCCATATTTCCATCAGAAATGGTATTTTTTTCCAGTTTATACGTTATAATATTCATGCGAATAAACTATTTTTCACCGCATACATCTGTCCGCAAGCAAAAGAACACCCCCTGCGCTTTCGCACAGAGGGTGTGAATTTTATACGTGGGTCATGCTCAATATGAAATCGGATTCTTTTCTGAAAGGAAGATTATTTGTCCAGCTGAGGAGCAACGTCATCCATCCATTTCATCAGACCGCCCATTTCTGCATTCTTATCCCATACATATTTCTTTGTTTCGGAAGCGATAACACCGCTCAGACCAATCAAAGCTACGCAGTTGGGGAATGCCATACAAGCGTTCAGTACGTCAGCAATGTTCCAAACTACATCCAGTGCAGCTACACAACCTACCAGTACAACAAATGTCCAAACAACACGGAAAGGCATGATGGACTTAACGCCGCACAGGTATACCCAACATCTTTCACCATAGTAGGACCAACCCAGAATTGTGGACCAAGCGAATGTCAGCAGACCGAATGTCAGAACTGCGGGACCAACAATGGGGATAGCGTTGAACGCACCTGCTGTCATGTTCGCACCTACCAGACCTTCCATACCTACGGGGTCTTTAATGATAGAGGATACCAGAACCAGACCTGTCAGCAAGCAAACTACGATTGTATCCCAGAATACACCGGACATGGAAATCAGCGCCTGTCTTGCAGGGTTTCTTGTTGCCGCACATGCGTCAACGATAGGAGCAGAGCCCAGACCGGATTCGTTTGTGAACAGACCACGGGATACGCCGGCACGGATACATGCTACTACTGTTGCACCAACAAAGCCACCGCCTGCTGCTGCAGGGTTGAATGCGCCTTTTACGATTGCTGCGAAAGCTGCGGGAATATGAGCACCATTGATTACGCAGATTACGATACAACCTACGATGTACAGACCTGCCATCAGAGGAATCAGCTTTTCACATACCTTGGAGATGGACTTAACGCCGCCCAGGATAACCAGACCTGTGATAATCATCAGAACGATACCTGTTGCAATCTTAGGTACGCCGAATGTACCATTCATGGATTCTGCGATGGAGTTCGCCTGTGTCATATTACCGATACCGAAGCAAGCGATACCTGTAAAGATTGCGAACAGAACACCCAGCCATTTATGACCCAGACCTCTTTCCAGAGCGTACATGGGACCACCGATGAAAGAGCCGTCTTTTGCTTTTACACGGTATTTAACTGCCAGTGTTGCTTCACCATATTTGGTTGCCATACCCAGCAGACCTGTGAACCACATCCAGAATACAGCACCGGGGCCACCAATGCCGATTGCAGTTGCAACACCTACGATATTACCGGTACCGATAGTAGCTGCAAGAGCTGTTGCCAGAGCTGCGAAGCCGCCGATATCACCGGATGCTTCCTTATCCGGTGTTACAGACAGTTTTACGCCTGTGAAGGTTTTCCTCTGAATCCCTTTTGTTCTGATTGTTAACAGCACATGTGTACCAATCAGCAGACACAGCATAATAGGTCCCCACAAGAAATCCTTGATGGACAGCACTACGTTGTTAAAAGTTTCCATTTACAATTCCCTCCCAAAAAATGTAATTGATTATAAGTGCAATAAAATTGCTATTGAAATCTTAACAGTTTCTTTATTCTATCTTAACGTATTCTTTATATCATGGCTAAAAAAATTTTCCGTCCCCACGAAAACGGATACTACGTTGCAATCGAATCTATGAAACCTGTCTTTCGATTTCTGCTTTTTCAGTGTACGCGATTTTCCCTGTAAATTCAAGCATTTTTTTATATCGCAAAAATCAGAAAAACCTTCATTTTATTGATTTTACACAGAACCTTCGACAAATTATCACAAAAAAATCATGGAAAACGCACTGTGCTATTGCTCAGTGACAAATGTACTTTTTAACTATATCTTAACAACATCTTTACACCTTTTTGCGATACCCATCGGTAAATCTGCATAAAAAATCATCATTTTTTTAAATTTTTGCAGTATTTTCTCCATTTTTAATTAGTTTACATAACGCAATAATTGTATTTTGTCATTTTGTACAAAAAAAGAGACACTAAAATAGTGTCTCTCCGCCTGCAAAATTCTGTTTTCGGCTTAAAATATTCAGTGGCAGTGACCGCCGCAGTGATGGTCATGCTCGCTACAGTTTTCATGATCGTGGTCATGGTGATGGGTACATTCTACCGCTGCATTGTATTCCAATGTACCGTCCACATACGCCTGCGCCTTCTCATCCGCATTGCCGCGCACACCACCGCGCAGCTCGATGCCCTTCTGCGCCAGTGCAGCCTTTGCACCACCGCCGATACCGCCGCAAATAAGCACAGTTACACCATTCAGCAGCAGAAAATCCGCCAGCATGCTGTGTCCACTGCCCATTGTAGGAACAATCTCGCTGTCCACAATTTTTTTATCCTCTACGGTGTAGAATTTAAATTCCTTTGTATGCCCAAAATGCTGGAATACTTCGCCATTTTCGTAGGTCACTGCAATTTTTGTTTTCATTTTATTCTCTCCCCTGTTTTTATTATCTCATTTTTTCCAGAAAATCTACCATAGGATCCAGCCATTCGCCTTCGTATTCCTCTGCTGCACCTCTGTCGCATTTTGCTGCAATCGCAGGGTCAATGGGCAGCTTGCAGACAACGGGAATATTGTGCTTTGCCGCAATCGCTTCAATCTGGCTTTCCCCAAAAATATGATGGATACCGCCGCAATCGGGACATTTAAAGTAGGACATATTTTCCACGATACCCAGAATGGGCACATTCATCATTTCCGCCATTTTTACAGCCTTATCCACAATCATGCCAACCAGCTCCTGCGGAGAAGTTACAATAATAATGCCGTCAATCGCGATAGACTGGAAAACAGTCAGCGGAACATCCCCTGTGCCGGGTGGCATATCGATGAACATATAGTCCACATCCCCCCAAACAACATCCTTCCAGAACTGCTTTACGGTTTCCGCAATAACCGGCCCCCTCCAGACTACGGGGTCTGTGTCATTATCCAGCAGAAGATTAACAGACATCATCTCAATGCCCTTTTTGGATTCGCAGGGCAGAATCCCCATCTGTGTGCCATACGCCTTTTCTGTCACACCAAATGCCTTAGGGATGGAAGGGCCTGTGATATCCGCATCCAGAATAGCTGTTTTTTTGCCCCTTCTGTTTGTCAGAACCGCCATAGTAGAGGTTACCATGGATTTCCCAACGCCGCCTTTCCCGCTGACAACAGCAATCACCTTTTTGATTTTGCTGTGTTCATTGGGGGGTACCAAAAAATCTGCCGGTTTTCTGCTGCTGCAGTCAGAAGAACAGCTGCCGCAGTTGTGAGAACAATTTTCACTCATCAAATTCATCTCCTAAATTTCTCTTATTCTTTTCATCCTTCATTTCCTTCCGGCAAAGCTGTCCGCATTTTCGTCCGCAGCCGGCATTTTCCCGTTCGCAAATGTCAATATCTCCGCCTTCGATAAAAAGCATCTTCCCATTTACCAACGCATCCGCCAGCTTCCGCCGTGCATCGTTATAAATGCCCTGCACCGTGGTTCTGGCAATGCCCATCTGCGCGGCACATTCCTCCTGCGTATAGCCTGCCAAATCAATCAGACGGATCGTCTCGTATTCATCCACCGCCATGATGATGCGTTCCTCGCAAAGCTGGCTGCCCATAGGCGCAAAGCTGTTTGTTCGGGGCATCCCACAGACGCGTCTGCACTTTCTTGGTCTTGCCATAGAAACGCCTCCTTATTTTTGACATATACCGCTTTCTCCAGTATACACTTATTCTGACATATGTCAATATTATAATTAAAAAAAGTCGTATGTATCTTTTTACATACGACCTTCTCTCTTTTTCTGATCCGCTTTATTCTTCCTCGTGTCCGTAATTTTTCAGCAAAAGCCCGATTCCCATAAGCACCGCAAACAAAATCAGATAGTAAAGCACTGCCTTTCTGAGAGATACAATCGCCGCCAGAACCATAAAGGCACTCGCAATTACCCCCAAAGCAGGCACCACTACGCGATAAAAGAAGCCAAGCTCCTTTTCTTTTTTCATCTGCATCACGAAAATGGGAATATACATCGCATAAATCGTTACGATGGGTAATTCAGAGCTATCGAAGCAAAAGGGTCCGAACCAGGGCTTTGGTGCCAGATTCGCACCATAAAAATACGTCAGCCAGAGCATCGCCATCATCAAACCAATCAGCGCAGAGTTTGTCGGCATTTTCGTCACTGTATCTACTACCTTGAACACCTGCGGACGAGGCCCTTCATCCCTGACACCCATGGCATAAAACGCTCTGGTACACGCCATCATCAGCCCGTTCAACGTGCCCAGACAGGAAATGACAACAAAAATGAACAGCAGTGTACCGCCAAGCTGCGTGAATACGGTTTCAAACGCAATCCGCGCACCCGTTTCGCCGCCTGCCATCATGACCTCATTTTTGACTGCGCCAGCCAGCCCGATATAATACAGAATATAAACCAGAACCACAAAGGCAGATCCGAAAATCAGCGCCAAGGGCAGGTTTTTCTTCGCATCCTTCAATTCCGCGTTGATGGAGGTTGCACAAATCCAGCCCTCATACGCAAAGCAAGTGCCTACCACTGCCGTAAAAAGAGGATTTTTACTCGTAAAGGTATGCACTGCCGTTGTTGTAAAATTCTCTACCAGAATCCCGTTTTTCAAGCCGAAAATCGTCCCGAAAATCGCCATCAGAAATAAAGGAATCAGCTTTGCCGCCGTTGTGGTCACCTGCAGTCTGCCTGCCAGCTTCGGCGCAAGCGCATTGATGACATAGCTGCCCACCAGAAACAGCCCTGATAACGTCATAACCTGCGGCCCGACGATTTCCCAGCCCATCAGAACGCCGAAATATCTTGCCGCTACCCATGCCACAACGGATGTCATGGCAGGGAAATAAATCACCGCCGCAAACCATGCAAAAAAATAGGCATATCTTCCCCCTACCAGAACCTCTGCATAATCCACAACGCCGCTGACCTTTTCATGCTTTGTTGCCATCAGCGCAAAATTATACGCGCACAGAATCATCACCAAACCGCCCAAAAGCCACGCCAAAATTCCTAAGGAAAGGTTGCCGCCAGTTGCCGTCAGCACCTTTTCCGCTTTAAAAAATACACCACTGCCGATGACAATCCCAACTACCATGGCAATCGCCGTCAGCAAGCCGTATCTTTTTTCCAAACCGTTATCCATATTGCTTTTTCCTCTCCTGTTTCTTTCACACTTACACGCATATCCGCACCAACGCAGTTATGCTTTGCATTATAAAAGTACCATTTTTTCCCAGAAAAAGCAACTAATTCTTAGAAAACTCCTCTTCCTTTTTTCCCCAAGAACACAAAAACCCCTTTCTTCGTCAGGAAAAGGTTTTTTAGATGTGTCCCAATAAGGAACCTTGCATTTATACAAGCCTGATTTTATCTCTCGTGATTTCCTGCAAGCTTTTGCAGCTTGTCATCGTCATGGCATCCTTCAGTTCCGCTTTCAGCTTTTCCGTATACAGCTGCACGCCTTCCGCGCCGCCGCCGTAAGCCGCAATTACATAGGGTCTGCCAATCAGCACCGCATCCGCACCAAGGGCAAGCATTTTAAACACATCATCCCCCGTGCGCACACCACCATCTACAAATATTTTTGTATCCGTGCCGACTACCGCACGAATTTCAGGCAGCACCTCTGCTGTCGAAAGCCCATGATCCATCACTCTGCCGCCATGGTTGGAAACCACAATCGCATACGCACCCGCTCTGACCGCCTTTTGCGCCGCTTCCGCCGTCATAATACCCTTTACGATAAACGGCAAATCGGTTGCCGCGGCAATCTCTCGCAGCTCCTCCTCCGTTTTCAGCAGCATAGGCGGATTCGCCAGACCTGCATGGGGCAGACCTGCGCTATCAATATCCATGGCAAAGGCAAACGGATGCACCGCCTCGACCTCTTTCAGCCGTTTCTTCACCACATCGACCGCCCAAGGCTTCAGAGTAGGAATCCCCCAGCCGCCATTCTCCCGAATTGCCTCCAGCGGCTCATAAAAATTTTCCGCCTTAGGGCCGCCGCCGCCAAACGCCAAAATCCCTGCCGCCTTTGCGCCGAGCATCACCGCATCGCAATACAGCCTGTCAGTCATATCTTCTGTATAGGTATACGGAATCAAGCCGATGGGCGCAACGAAAATCGGCGCAGCAAAGGTTTTCCCAAAGAGTGAAATTTCCATATTTCGTTCCTGATTGCCGCCTGTGACATCCATTTCCAGCTTCACATGCTCCCCAAGCCATGCCACGTTCCGCTGAAAGGTGCGAGAAGCCCCCTTCCCGGCAGGTCCCGGCATCACGCCCTTGCAGGCAATGCCGTTACATTCGGGGCAAACCCTGCATCTGGGTGCCATTCTTTTTCTTGCGTTTTCCAGAACCTCCTGATAGGTCATGTTCTTCCCCTCCTAAAAAACTTCCAAACTCTTTCTCTGTCTTTTTCAAATTCCATCAAATTCCGTCTGGGCAAATCATAGCACATCTTTCCCCTCCTGCAAACAGAAATTTGCTTTTCTTTCGATAAAATGCTACACTGATAAAAACCGAACCGAAAGGAGCAACTTCATGCTGATTTATATTATTCTGATGCTTGCGCTTGCCTATTTTTTTCAAAAGGAAGGGCAGAAGCTTTTAGCGGGAAAATCCAAGCTTCTGGCGGAATTCTGTCAGGATGCCTACGCAACAAAAACCGCCCTCAGCACCCTGCGGATTCTTTGTCTGTCCTCTGCTGTCAGCGGCTTCTGGATGCTGATTGCCTTCCTGCTTTCCAAAACCATCCATAAATTTCTCACGCCCTTTGCCCTGCTTTCCATCCTTTGCTACAGCATCGGATTCATCCTTGCCATGCTGCGGCTCAGAAAGCTGTAAACAAAAACCGAAAGAATCTCTTCCTTAAAATAAAATAGAAATTCTTTAGGTATGTCCCAGTAAGAAAACATGAAGAAAATGAAATAGCTGAAAGCCTGCGGATACAAGGAAGTTTCCCGCAGGCATCCTTTGACTTAGGCTGTCAAGGGGAACTGACGCAGTAGCCGTAGCTTTCAGCATTTCAGAATGCAAGGTTTCTTATCTGGGCGCACCCTTCGGTTCTTTTTTTATTTATCGCAGGAACAGCCGCAGCAGCAGCCTCTGTATCCTATGATACGGCGCATATCTGACAGGCAGATCCATCCATGTATGCTTATTTACAATACTCTTTTCATGGCTAAAGGTTTCAAAGCTTTTCTTTCCGTGATAGCTGCCCATGCCGCTGCCGCCAACACCACCAAAGCCCATTCTGCTTGTTGCCAGATGGATAATCGTATCGTTGATGCAGCCGCCGCCAAAGGGCACATATCTGAGGAATCGCTCCGCAAGGGCCTTATTTTGCGTAAAAAGATACAACGCCAGCGGCTTTTCTCTTTTACAGATAAATTCCTCCGCCTCCGCCATGCTGTCCACAGACAGAATCGGGAAAATCGGTCCGAAGATTTCTTCCTGCATCACGGCATCCTCAGCCGTCACATCATCCAGAATGGTTGGCTGAATCTGCATCGTTCTTTCATTCCGGCCACCGCCGAATATCACCTTTTCAGGGTCAATCAAGCCCGTCACGCGGTCAAAATGCTTTTGGTTAATCATCTTCACATACGCGTCATTTTCCGTTGCATCCGCACCGTACATCCGCACAATCCATTTTTTCAGATAAACAAGAAATTCATCCTTGACGCTTCTTTCCACCAGAATATAATCCGGTGCAACACAAGTCTGTCCGCAGTTTAACAGCTTGCCGAACGCAATCCGCTTTGCCGCCAGCTCCAGCTTTGCGGTACGGTCAACCACACAGGGGCTTTTGCCGCCCAGCTCCAACGTCACAGGGGTCAGGTGCTTCGCTGCCTTCGCCATCACCTCTTTGCCAACCGTCACACCGCCGGTAAAGAAGATATAATCAAACCTCTGGTCTAGGAGTGCCTGATTTTCTGCTCTGCCACCCTCCACCACAAATATATATTCCTCCGGAAAGCACGCCCGTAAAATCCTCCGTATCACCGCAGAGGTTGCAGGCGCATAAGCAGAAGGCTTGACCACCGCACAGTTGCCTGCCGCAATCGCCCCAATCAGCGGCTCCATCGTCAGCATGAAGGGGTAATTCCAGGGGGACATGATAAGTGCCACGCCATACGGCTCCTTCACCGTAAAGCTTGTAGCAGAAAACTGCGCCAATGGACTGCGGACATATTTCTTTTTCGCCCAGCCCTCCAGGTGCTTCAGCATATAGGATAATTCTGCCAGAGTCATCCCCACCTCACACATAAACGTCTCTGTTTTGGATTTATTCAAATCCTCGCGCAGTGCTGCGTAGATTTCCTTTTCGTGTTGGCGAATGGCTCTTCCTAAGCGTTTCAATGCCTTTTTTCGGAAGGCAAGCGGAATGGTTCTTCCGCTGCGAAAAAACGCCCGTTGCTTTTCCAGCTTTTTCTGCATCTTATCTCGCTCCCTTCTCCATGATTTTTTCATACATCCCTGCCAGCTCCTTCGCATCCATCAGCACCGGCACAGGATAAAGCGGATTGCCCTCCGCCGCGGCATGCTTCGATAACGCAGGAATATCCTCCCTGCGGATTTCCTTGATTGTTTCGGGAATCTGCATGTAGCGGTTCATTTCCTTTACCCAGAGGATAAAGGAGGCCGCCGCCCTGCGGTCACTCGTATGCTTCGGCACCATCCCGACACAGCGCGCCAGCTTCGCCAGCTGCGGCACACAGGCATCTCCGTATTCCTCTAAGAAATACGGCAAAATAACAGCGTTTGCAAGCCCATGTGCCACGCCGTATTGTCCGCCAAGGGAATGTGCGATTGCATGGACATAGCCCACATAGGATCGCGAAAACGCAATCCCTGCGCAGTATGCCGCCTCCAACATATACGCTCTCGCCTTTTTATTCTGCCCATCCTCATAAGCCTTCCGCAGATTTTCATAAATCAGGCGCACCGCATGCTCTGCCATAAAGCGCGTCTGCTTCGTCGTGCTGCCGCCGATATACGCTTCTACGGCATGCGTCAGCGCATCCATGCCCGTCGTTGCGGTAATGCCCTTCGGCAGTCCCAACGTCACATGATAATCCAAAACGGCATATTGCGGAATCAGGGAAAAATCATTGATGGGATATTTGTGCTTCGTGCCGCTGTCCGTAATGACCGCCGCCAATGTGGTTTCACTGCCTGTTCCTGCCGTTGTCGGCACCGCAATCAATAGCGGCAAAGGCTTGCATATCCGCAATAAACCCTTCATTTTATAAACAGGCTTCCTCGGCTTCACAATTCTTGCTCCCGTTACCTTCGCGCAGTCCATCACAGAGCCGCCGCCAAAGGCAATCATTGCCTGCGCACCGCTTTTCAGATATACCGCACGCGCCTGCTCAATATTCTGAATCGTCGGGTTTGCTACCACTTTGTCATAAACCGCGCAGAAGATGCTTCGCCGCCGCAGCTCCTCCTCTAAGTGCTTTGTCAAGCCAAGTCCACGAATACTTTCATCCGTCACCAGAAGCACCTTAGAAATGTTCCGTTCCTGCAATACATCGGGAATTTGGACAATGCTATGTAAAATTTTCGGTTCTCTGTAGGGCATGAACGGCAATGCCGCACGAAATACACCTTGAAATGCCCTGCAATATACCCGTTCTAACCGTTTCATCTGAATCTCCTTCTTCTTTCGTTTTCCTCATGATACGCGCAAAAAGGTAAAGCGTCAAGCAAAGAAAGTTCTTTGTTTGCTACATATTATTTATTAGGGTTCACCTTTGACAGCAAACAGATAGTCTCCACATGGCTCGGTTGTCTAATAAAAAACCTATTAACCCCCTACTGTACAAGGGAATGGTGGAACGCACCTTTCACCTTAAAAACGGGGGGTATCGAGCCGATTAAAACCTTGAGTTGCCTTATTGCTCGTATAGGTAAATTGGCAACTATCATATTGATTATATTTCTTCGATATACTCTCTGAAAATATCCAATATGAAATCTGCACTTGCCGGAGTGTAATTTGGAGATTGTGCCATAACCACATAATCAAAGTCTCCATCAAATTTTACATCCTCAATCGTTGGAATTATTAGTAGTTCCACTACAGGATCTTTTATTGCTCCCTCAATATATCTTTTCTTATATGCATCAGAAGAATCATACTTAGGCATTTCCATCATTTTATTATACTTTAACTGGATGAAGTTTTTTACAGGCTTATCCCAAATGTACTCTTCATGAAAATCCTTTAGAGTGTCCAGTACATAATCATTCTTGTCCCCATTGGGATTCGCACAATATGTGATGGATGAAACCATTCTATAGGCAACTGCCCAAAGTAAATAATCACCTATACTAATTCCTTTTATTTTATTGCAAAACTCATACTCGCTAATTTTTCTTCTTGAATCAATCGGAAGTGTAAGAAACTCACTTTGCAAAAAACTCCATGATGCGTCACCCAAACCTAAATCAGCATGAGAATCAACATGAACAACGTCAAAAGGATCTGAAAGCATTTTACTATTAATAAGTTCTTTCCAAAATATCAGCGCCTCATTATGACCGGTCACAATTCTTCCTGGAATTTTGTGATTTTTTGATAATCTTAAATTTTGTTCTAAAAATTGTCGAACTTCCTCTTCAGTCCATACTGAATCCCCATAGTACTCTTCATCAAGTCTTTCTTCACAAGAAAATGGAGTACTTGCTATTTCAGTCATAAAATAGTCCATATCTAAATCCAAGACTTTCATGTCAACACCTCCTATAAATTAGACAACTTTCGAAAATTGCTATTGTTTATGTAATAACAATGAATTAGAAAGCAAATCAACCGATACCACTTTAAATCCTGCTGCTAGGATAGTATTCGGCATTGTATGGGTTGGTGATGGAGTCCAGTATGCAGAATAGTTGTATGCCGACTTACAAAGGTTGCAACCAATAATGGTTTCAATATCAGTAAAGGTCAATGTCAGTTCGGTCTTCCCACAGTTTTCAAGATACTGTTTCAACTTTGAAAACTTATGCCCTTTGCTGTCAAGTTTTTCCGTTGCCTTAAAATCAAGGTCGCAGACCGTCATGCTGTCCTTCTTTCTCTCAAGGGTAAAACCTCCCTCAAGCTGACCGATAATCATTGCGGACATACTGCCGTCTGCCGCAGCAAAGACAACAGCGTAATATTTATCTTTGAAGTTCTTAATACCTCCAATATAGATGTTGGAACTTTTATCTGTGTTGTCTGTGGTGATTTCCGAGTTCGGAGCCATAATGCCGAAGGTATCCGGCATAAATGTACCGATACTGCCTTTGATGCCAATGTCCTCACCGGATAAAATCTTTCTTGTGATTTCTTCCATATCGTCCTTATAGGTATCAATGGTAGGCGTATAATAAATAGACGCACCGCCGGAAAGGTAGCCTTTTCGGTTGTCTTCTACGGCAATCTCCGATATTTTTGGAATGGCACTGCCTTTTTCGTATTCCTTGATATACATATATCCGGAGCCGATGGCAATATCCTCTGTCTGTTTTTGTGCCGTTTCGGGTATTTTCATATTTTCACACTCCAATCTTTTTATAAATGCTGATGGTATAGTAGGTTACAAACAAGTCTGCATCATCAAGCCATACTGTTTCCGAAGAAAAAGGAATGCCTGTCTCATTTAGCAGACATTCTAGTTTTTGTTCGGATTGTATGTCCTTCTTCAGTGTATAAAGTTCTATATTGTAATCATAGCGGTACAAATTGTTTCGGTTATCACAGCCTTCTGCTTTTTTATTGCTGAGAAAACAAATAAAAGGCAGTTTTTGATTATCCGGAAAATGACTGTAAGCAACAGGAAGTTCTGTTTTATCTAAAAAAGCTTTCATTTCTTTTTCATCCATTTTGCAGAACCTCCCTAATTCGCCGTTCTACGGTTTCCTTTGCCTTTTCTTCATTTGGCTTAATATGCGGATAAGCGGCGGTTCTTCCACCTTTGGTATGCACCTGTTTTTGTTTGCCTTTTGTTGTGCCGACAAAATTTTGATGTCCCTTTTCCAGAAGATGTGTTAAATGTCCTTGTATATTATAAATTTCATACTGTACATAGCCACTGCGAGATGTTTTCTTGATTTTCCAGCTGCGAGAGTATTTTTTGTTTCCAACTCGTTTGCCCTTGGGACTGTCCCTTTTCAGATTTTCTTTCAGTGTTTCACTTTCTTTCTTGCAGACCTCGACAATTTTCTCGGACGCTTCTTCGGTATATTGCTTAATGCAGTTTAATATTTCATTCGTCATTTCCTGTACTGATACTTCCATAATTCTCCTCTGATTCCGCTTTAATTTTTACTGTTTTGCCGTCATAGTCTGCAAAGTCGACTTGCAATATGTTGTAGGTTTTTCCTCGAAATACAATGCGGTAATCCGCAGCAGAAAGCTCTGAAAGCTTTTTGCAAAAACGTACAGTAAAAGATACTGTCTGCTGTTCTTCCGTATCGCCTTTCTGCCGTTCCTTTCCGCCTGTGGTTTTAACAGACGCAAAGCAGGAATAAAAATCCTGCCACTGCTGAATAACATTTCCAACTTCATCTGTTTTTAAAATGGCTTTTTGAATTTGGATCCGCTGGTTTAGTTTTGAAATATCCATCAGAAGCCTTCCTTTCTGATGCCGAAAAGCAGGGAACGCAGAGAAAGTGTCAGTTCCTTGTAGTCAGCATTTTCTCTGTGTTCATACAGATAAGCAACAGCATACATAACAGCAATCTTGGAAGATACACACTTCTCAAATTCATCTGCCGATAATCTGGCTATGTCTGTACATAGGTTTTGCCCTGTTGTTATAAAGTTTTCAATCAAAGCGTCATCATCATTAAAATCCACCCGCAGATATTTTTTCATTTCCTCCAAAGCTACAAGCATTTGTTTCACCACCGTTAGTCTGCTTTCAATCTTAAAATCTGCACTGCCTCAGGAAGAATTAACTTTCCGTCTACACGCTCCTTTGCCACATAGCCAATCATACCGTTGCCTGCAAAAAGCTCAGTGAGCTGCTTGAAGGAACGAGTACCACGGTCACCAATGTTGTAATAGCTGTAATCACCGAAAGCAATGGCGTCCTCCGGTGCGTATGCAGAAGTATAAACATCATAGCCTAAAATTTTATCCGGCTCTCCTGCCTGATAGGAAGGCTGCCACATATAAGCACCGTTGTTGTCCTTTAATTTTCGGATTACAGCTAAGTTTTTATCATTGATAATAAAGGACGCATTTTACGGTAAGGACGCTTTAAGGCATAGATTAAGTTTAAAATATCATCCGCTTTCAATGCTGCGGTTAATGTTTCCGCTGTTGTGCCGCCGCCTGTTTTTGCAAAAAGTCCCAATGGCTGACCGACACCAGTACCATTGAGGAATGCGTCCTCCTCGGCATTGGCAAGTGCTTTCCCGAACTGGTCAATGATGTAGTTCTCAAGACCAAAAGCATTATCGTAGAGAAGTTCCTCCGTCACCTTGATAGCTACATGGAGCTTATGCGCATCCAATAAAATCTGGCTGAATGTGGCATCACCGAAGGTTAATGCACCGCCTTCCTCAACCCATGCGGCGGCAGGCTTTGTTGCCGCAATATTGATTTTGTGTTCGCCGGAGGTGGTAATGACACGACCAAGCTTTCTCATGATGTTTTCTTCTTCCAAGGTATCAATCAAACGGCTGTCTTCCAACTGACCGATAATCATGGCAGACATACTTTCATCTGCAGCAGCAAATACAACTGCGTAGTATTTATCCTTAAAGTTTTTAATGCCGCCAATATAAATATTAGAGCTGCTGTCGGTACTGTCTGTGGAAATTTCAGAGTTGGGCGCCATGATACCGAAGGTATCCGGCATAAATGTACCGATACTGCCTTTGATACCAATGTCCTCACCGGATAAAATCTTTCTTGTGATTTCTTCCATATCGTCCTTATAGGTATCAATGGTAGGCGTATAATAAATAGATGCACCGCCGGAAAGATAGCCTTTTCGGTTTTCTTCAATGGCAATCTCCGATATTTTTGGAATGGCACTGCCTTTTTCATACTCCTTGATATACATATATCCTGAGCCGATGGCAATGTCCTCCGTCTGTTTTTGTGCTGTTTCGGGTATCTTCATGTTTTTCACACTCCAATCTTTTTATAAGTGCTAATGCTGTAATAGGTTACAAATATATTTGATTCCTCAAGCCATATAGTTTCCGAGAAAAAAGAGATGCCTGCTGAATTTAGCAAGCCTTCCAGTTTTTCTTCTGAAGTTATATCCTTCTTTTCCGTATAAAGTTCTACGCTGTAATCATAGCGGTACAGGTTGTTTTTGTTGTCACAGCCTTCCGCTTTTTTATTGCTGAGAAAGCAGAGAAAGGGCGGTTTTTGATTATCAGGGAAATGACTATAAGCAACAGGAAGTCCCGTTTTATCTAAAAATGATTTCATTTCTTTTTCATCCATTTTGCAAAACCTCCTTAATTCTCTGCTCCACAGTTTCTTTTGCCTTTTCCTCATTTGGCTTAATATGCGGATAGGCTGCAGTTCTTCCACCTTTTGTATGCACCTGTTTTTGATTTCCCTTTGTTGTTCTGACAAAGTTTTGATGTCCCTTTTCCAGAAGATGTGTTAAATGTCCTTGTGTATTATAAATTTCATACTGTACATAGCCATTGCGAGATGTTTTCTTGATTTTCCAGCTACGAGAGTATTTTTTGTTTCCGACTCGTTTGCCCTTGGGACTGTCTTTTTTCAGATTTTCTTTGAGAGCTTCGCTTTCTTCCTTACATACCTCGGCTATTTTCTCAGAGGTTTCCTCGGTGTATTGCTTAATGCAGTTTAAAATTTCATTTGTCATTTTCTGTACTGATACTTCCATAACTCTCCTCTGATTCTGCTTTAATCTTTATATATTTCCTGCCATAGTCTGCAAAATCAATCTGCGCAATGTTATAAGTTTTCTCACGAAACACAATGCGATAATCTACAGCAGAAAGTACCGAAAGCTTATTACAAAAACGAATGGTAAAGAATACAGAGTGCTGTTCCTCCGTATCACCTTTCTGTCGTTCCTTTCCGCCTGTAGTCTTAATAGACGCAAAGCAGGAATAAAAATCCTGCCACTGCCGAAGTACATTTCCAACTTCATCTGTTTTGGAAACACCTTTTTGTATCTGAATCCGCTGATTTAATTTTGAAATATCCATCAGAATTCTTCCTTTCTAATACCAAAAAGCAGAGAACGCAGGGTAAGTGTCAGTGCCTTATAGTCTGCACTTTCCCTGTGTTCATACAGATAGGCGGCTGCGTACATGACTGCAATCTTGGAAGAAGAACTCTCGCAAAGTTCGTCTGCTGATAATCTGGCTATATCTGCACAGAGACTCTGCCCGATTAATATGAATTTTTCGATAAGTTCATCATCATCTTCAAAATCCACTCTCAGATATTTTTTCATTTCATCAAGAGATACTGTCATTTACTCCACCGCCGTTATTCCGCTTTCAATTTTAAAATCTGTACTGCCTCTGGAAGAATCAACTTGCCGTCCACACGTTCCTTGGCAACATAGCCGATCATACCATTTCCGGCAAAAAGTTCAGTCAGCTGCTTGAAGGAACGAGTACCACGGTCACCAATGTTGTAATACTTGTAGTCACCGAATGCGATGGCATTTTCGGGCGCATACGCAGAAGTGTGAACAGGGTAGCCGAAGAGACGGTCAGGTTCACCCGCCTGTGCAGAAGGCTGCCAGATATAGGCACCGTTGTTGTCTTTCAGCTTGCGGATAACCGCAATATTCTTGTCATTCATAATAAAAGAAGCATTCTTGCGATAAGGACGCTTAAGGGCATATACCAAGTTGATGATGTCATCTGCCTTGATGGCCGCAGTTAGTGTCTCTGCAATCTGACCGCCGCCGGATGCAGCAAACAGTCCGAGAGGCTTGCCCACACCGTCACCATTGAGAAACGCATCCTCTTCGGCATTGGCAAGTGCCTTACCAAACTGAGTGATGATGTAATTTTCCAATCCGAAAGCATTGTCATACAGAAGTTCTTCAGTTACTCTGATTGCCACATGGAGCTTATGGGAATCCAAAAGGATCTGGTCGAAAGTGGCGTCACCGAAAGACAACTGACCGCCTTCCTCAATCCAAGATGCAGCAGGCTTGGTAGCTGCAATGTTGATCTTGTGTTCCCCGGAAGTAGTAATGACTGTACTAAGGTCACGCATGATGTTCTCTTCACCCAGAACATCGATGAGTCTGTTGTCGTACTCTTCGGGAACAAGGTAACCGCCATCGGTGTCTACACCTTCCTGCAGAACATTGCTCACACGCTTGAAGCCGGAACGAAGTGTATCCAGCATGGCCGCCTTATAGACATCCGCTGCACGGCCTTTCTTTTCGGGCATCTGCTTATCGGATACAGGCTTGGTCACGATAGGAGTATTTACGGGACGGTTCATTTCCGCCTCCATAGCCTCCATCTGCTCCATACGCTCAATCTCTGCAGCGTATGCCTGCACCTTCTTTTCCATCTCAGCGTAGGTCTTTGCATCCTCCTCGGAAAGCAGACCGTCCTTGTCACGCTTGGTTTCTACGAAGGCCTTTGCAGCCTCCCATGCCTTTTTGCGATTCTCACGCATTTCTAAAATCTTGCTCATTGTAATTTACCTCCAATTTTTCATCAGGTTTAACCGCTCCATGAGGGAGTCGGCAGATACTTTGTTTGTGGGTTCGGACTTTGGCTGAATGCGGCATTTTGCAGACAGCTTGTCCATAAGGGAATTGGTTATGGCAGCCCTAGAAAACACCATGCTGACCTTTGGGACTTCGATACTGTCAGAAACATTTCTCTGCATGATTTCATCAGCAAATCCCATCTCGATTGCGGAATTGGCATCCATCCAGGTTTCGGCATCCATGAGGTGAGACAGCTTGGCACGGCTAAGTCCCGTCTTGATCTCATAGGCATTGATAATGGACTCCTTCACCTCATCAAGCATTGCGATAGCTTTCTGCATATCCGCAGAATCACCGAAGGCCACCGTTGCCGGGTTATGGATCATCATCATGGAAACCGGAGACATGACGACCTTTGTGCCTGCCATTGCGATAACGCTTGCGGCACTGGCTGCAATGCCATCGATCTTGATGGTCACATTGCCTTTGTAGTTCATCAGCATGTTATAGATTTGGGCAGCCGCTACGCAATCACCGCCCGGACTGTTGATCCATACCGTGATGTCTCCACTCCCGGCATTTAACTCATCACGGAAAAGCTGCGGTGTGACATCATCATCAAACCAGCTCTCTTCTGCGATGGTGCCGTTTAGGAACAGTGTTCTCTCCACCGTCTGTTCCTTCATTTCCTGGTTCGTCACGGTCTGACTCTTCCAGTTCCAGAACTTCTTCATCGGATTTTTCCTCCTCTCCGTCAGATTTCTTATTTGCAAACAGACCTGCATCTTCCAGCTTTGTCATATTGCCGTTGATGAGGTACAGATCTCCGCCAAGATCAGCGGGGATGCGGTCAAGGTTCTCAAGTTCACGGATATCGTTGGCGCTCATCCAGCCGTTCTGTCTTGCAGTGGCATAGCCGGACATACGGCTTGCATAGTCACCGCGCAGAAGTCCATCCACGTTGAACTTGATGAAAAAAGCAGTCTTCTCGTCCTGTGTGAACAAGGCTCTCGCCATAGCCTGTTCCCAGCGCATAAGCCAGGGTTCAAGCGTGTACTTCACAAATTCGAGTGACTGCTGCTCAATATTAGAAAAACTCGATTTTTCAAGGTCACCGACCATATGCGGCGGCACTCTGAAAATCCGGGCAATTTCATTGATCTGGAATTTCCTTGTCTCCAAGAACTGTGCTTCGTTCGGAGAGATGGAAATCGGTGTGTATTTCATGCCTTCCTCAAGGACGGCAATCTTGTGGGAGTTGTTTTGGCTGAAGCCTTTCTCCCAGGACTCTCTTACGGCATCCGGGTTCTTGACCGTTCCGGGGTATTCCAAAAGACCACCCGGAGTTGCACCGTTTGCAAAGAACTTGGCACCGTATTCTTCCGTTGCGATGGCAAGGCCTATGGCATTTTTCGCCATTGCGATTGGTGAATATCCAACCAGTCCGTCAAAGCCAAGACCGGGAATATGCAGCACATCGGAAGGCTTGAGCCTTACCGTGCCATCTTTCATGGTAGGTGCATCGGAATCGGATACCCGATATTCATAGTAGAGCCTTCCTTTGTCATCACGGTCTACGGTCATCCTGTCCGGCATCAGAGGGTAAAGTGCTACCACTTCGCCTTTGCCGTTTCGGATGATCTGTGCGTACCCGTTGCCCCAAAGCAAAAGATGCGTCATAAGGGTTTCCCGGAACACAAAGGATGTCATTTCCGGATTTGGCTCATCATGCAATAGGAAGTACAGTGGATGCTCAATAGCTTTTTCCTTACCGCCGTCCTTGTTGTACCGATACAGATGAAGCGGAAGTCCCGCTACCGCCTCGGACAGAATCCTTACGCAGGAATACACTGCCGTCATCTGCATGGCAGAGCGTTCATTGACCCGCTTGCCGGAGGTACTGCCGCCGAACAGGAATCGGTATCCGCTGCCGTTTATGCTGTCGGTCACAGGCTTATCCCTTGACCGAAATAGAACATCAAATAGTCCCATATGCTTCACCAGCCTTTCTAAATAAACAAAATGCCACGGCGGTCATAGACGCTTTCCGTGACTTGGTTACCGCAGCGGATGGCTCTGTCAAGTGCCATGATGGTTGCTACCGCTCCGTCTATTTTTTCTGTAGATTTCTCTTTATCCGCCTTGATGTTTCCGGCGGGATCTGTTCGGATATAAATGTTATCCATCATCCACCGAAGAACCAGGTGTCCGCCGTGGGCAAGTTTCTGTTCCAAGGTCAGCTTCATCAGTTCCTTGGTAGGCGGTGACATATCCTTAAAGCCCTGCCCGAAAGGTACTACCGTAAATCCCATGCCTTCCAGGTTCTGTACCATCTGAACAGCACCCCAGCGGTCAAATGCAATCTCACGGATATTGAAACGTTCACCAAGTTTTTCAATGAACCGCTCAATATATCCGTAGTGGACTACATTGCCCTCCGTAGTCTGCAGATACCCCTGCCGTTTCCAAATATCGTAGGGAACATGATCCCTTCGGACTCGCAGTTCCAGAGTTTCTTCCGGTATCCAGAAGTATGGAAGGATGCAGAACTTGTCCTCTTCATCCAGTGGCGGGAATACCAGAACGAATGCCGTGATATCCGTTGTACTGGAAAGGTCAAGTCCGCCGTAGCATACACGGCCTTCCAGATCATCTTCACTCACGGCAAAGGAGCATTTATCCCATTTCTCCATCGGCATCCAGCGAACTGCCTGTTTCACCCATTGATTGAGTCGAAGCTGTCGGAAGGAGTTCTCCTCGCCGGGGTTCTGCTTGGCAGAATCACAGGCTGCCTTTACCTTGTCGATGCCAACCGTAATGCCCAAAGATGGATTTGCTTTCTTCCATACCTTTGGGTCAGTCCAGTCATCACTCTCATCCGCTCCATAAATAACAGGGTAAAAGGTGGGGTCTATCTTTCTTCCTTCCAGGATATCCTTGGCCTTCTGATGGGTTTCATAACAGATGGAATTGGTATCTGTTCCTGCTGTTGTGATTAAGAAGTACAACGGCTGCATACGGGCATCACCCGAACCCTTGGTCATGACATCAAACAGCTTTCGGTTCGGCTGGGTATGCAGTTCGTCAAATACAACTCCATGGATGTTAAAGCCGTGCTTGCTGTAGGCTTCTGCGGAAAGTACCTGGTAGAAGCTGTTGGTCGGCATATAGATGATTCGTTTCTGCGAGGCAAGAATCTTGACCCGCTTGGATAGTGCCGGACACATTCTAACCATGTCGGCGGCAACCTCAAACACGATGGATGCCTGCTGTCGGTCGGCTGCACAGCCATATACTTCCGCTCGTTCCTCTCCGTCACCGCAGGTAAGCAGAAGTGCCACCGCAGCCGCAAGTTCCGACTTGCCCTGTTTCTTGGGTATCTCAATATAGGCGGTATTAAACTGCCTGTATCCGTTTGGCTTGAGCGTTCCGAAAATGTCTCGGATAATCTGCTCCTGCCAGTCGATAAGTTCAAATGGCTTGCCCGCCCAGGTGCCTTTGGTATGGCAAAGGCTCTCAATGAATGCCACAGCAAAGTCAGCGGCATCCGCATCATAGTGGGAATCCTTCGCCATGAACTTCGTGGATTTGTACTTTTTCAGTTTCCGCAAGTGCCGTCACTCCTTTCTTTGGCATAAAAAATAGCTGCATTACTGCGACTGCCGTATACAAGGAACAGCCCCTTGTTGGGACCGTCCTGCTGAATATTCAGTTCAGAAAATTAGTTGTATTCGTTTAAGAGAATGCAGTAAGCTATCTGTGTCGGTAAGCCTTCATCCGGCTCGATGCCCCACCCTCTGTCATAATTGGCAGTGACCACACCATTTATCTTAATCATCAGCTTGGAAATCCTGCCGCCGTTAATGCCAAACTCACTCGGCTCTTCATAATGCTTGACCCAGTAGTGGGCTACCGTGTAGCCTCCGTCCTTATTTGGGATTCCTATCGTTCCTTCACTCCACATCGAGAACACCGTCCTCTCCGCAGAGAATAAACTGTACATATTCTTTCTTGTGTTCTTCCAGGAAGATGACCAGTTCGTAGAATCCCATCTCGTTTGCAATGACCTGCACCGCACTAGTATCGAACATATTGGTAAGTCCTGTGTCCCGTACTGCGAGGATTTGCTCTTTAATCTTCATGACTGACCCTCCTGCAGCTGTCTTCGCCGTACACCACACCAAGATGGCAGCCATTGTCCCAGTCTACATGAATAGTTCCGGTATCATCCACCCCGGTTACCGTACCGAGAAGTCCCGTCGGCATCGTTCTGTATGGGTCATCCATGTGAATGAGTTCCACACGACAGCCTTTCGGATACTCTTTCTTGATTCGCTCTACGATTGCTCTTGCAGGGAACATCATGCCTCCTCACCGCCTTTCTTTGCACCGCTTTTGAATGCGGAAGACCCGGAAAGGTTCTGAAGCAGAACCTTTCGGTCGGTTTTGTATTCCGCACCGATAAATCCGAGTCTCAAAAGGAAACAGCGGAATGCATACTTTTCATTTTCCACTTCCTTTTCGCTGGCAGTGATTCGTTTCTGCTCCTTGCTCATTTTGCAAAGGGCTGCAATGAAGTTGGTGTAGGCTCTTGCGGTATCTGCATCCGGCAGTTTGGAAAACCAGGGGAAGGAAATGGTATCCTCACCGACCTCAATCGGTAGTTTGCTAATGCCAAGTGCCTTCTTGATCAGTTGCCCCTTAACCTCCAGAAGTCTTGTGAGGTTTCCGACCATCACCTTATCCAGGGGAAGGGAAACCGTAAGACCTGTGCTTTCGCTCTTTGCGGGTTCGGAAATTTCTGCCGTTTCTTCCGGCTCTGTGTTTTTCTCCCATTCGGAAGGTGCGACTCCCGTTACCATCACGCAGGCATTGATGATTTTGGAACTTTCCTCGATGTTTTCGTTCTCGAAAATCAAAGTGCCGTCTTTTTCGATGTGGTAATCTCCAACCTGGTAAGCACAGCTTGGAACACCCAGGTATTTCGCCTTGATTCCAAGTTCCTTGCTGATGGCTTCGACCATTGCTTTTCTGCTTTCCTTTGTAGCGTTAAAATGTAATTCCATTGAATGTACCTCCTTTAATTTGGTACTACATATATCACTCTGAATGGCTGTAATAGCAAGTATAATCTCAGCGATTCTGTAGAGATAAATGCCTTAATTTTCAGGAGGATTCTGGGTATAGTACACGATGCCGGAAAGCACAAAGCAGACATTGGGAAGGGCTACGCCGTTGCCCCACATCTTATATTCCGCAGAATCGGAATGGGGGTTCTGCAGCCATTTGAAGACCTGCTTTTTCGTCTTTGGTTTGGAGGACTTGCCCTCAATCAGACGCCAGGTTTCAAAGATGTCCATCCACTTTATAAGTTCCTCTTCGGATGGTACTTTTGTTCCAAGGTCATCACACCACCAGTCAGGAAACCCCTGCAGCCTTGCACACTCGGTCGGAGTAAGACGGCGGACGATATACTCAAGGTCTGCATCTATGTCGTTGACCACGGGAGGATCTTTCCAGTCTGTTGCCACCAGGGTGTTTGCCAGTTCTTCCTCGGCAGAAGTAAAGAAGGACGCCTTGCTACTGGAAAAAGTCGGTGCTGCTACTGCGCCGGGGCCTTTTGCCACCATCGTAGGCTGCGTTTCTTCCTCCACAGCAAATCCGTACTGTGCGTTTTTCCCCTGATTAAAGGCTGCCCTGTCGATGCCATAGGCAACGGCATGGCGGTCGATAGTATTTAAGGTAAAGCTGACATCTTCATTGATCCCATCACCCTTGGGGCTGTTCTCGTCCTTTCTTCCAATCATGGAACCCTGCACGGAAACCACAGCAATACCACCCTGGTTGCAGTTTGGATTGCCGCCGTTCTGGTCAAGGCATCTTGAGGTCTCTGCCTCATAGAATCCGCTCTTGGGATTGTCCGAACGCATGGAATTGCTGTCCTTGGAACAGATGCCATAAGCAACCGGAACGAAAAGGGTCTGGTTATTGTTGCAGGAAAGCGTAGCGGAAAGGTTCTCCTGGATGAGTGCGCCTTTCCCACCGCCTTCACAGCCGGAACGGATCTTCAGCGTTTTCGGTGTCTGCACCACAAAGGGCTGATTATTGCCGCCGGTTCCAAATGTGGAAAGCACGGTTTGTGCCACATCAAGGGGTCCTGTGTATCGGCTGTCCTGTGAGTGGTTCTCAAACACAAGCGGAGGATGATGGCTTTCGGCACGAAGGGTGCAGGTCACATCTTCCGTCACATCCATGCGATTGCCGCCCTGGTCGTTTAAGCAGATTGTGCTGCCTGCCTCTCCAAGGCTCTCTTCAGAAGTTCCGGCAGTTCTTTTCCACGGGCAGAAGCCCTGCGGAGGATACCCAGACAAGCCTTCTGACTCAAATAGTATTTTTCCGGCACATCCGCCACTAAAATCTGCGACAAGATAGATACGTCTTCTTCTCTGGGGTACTCCCCAATACTGAGCATCGACTGTTCGCCAGGCAATATCGAATCCGTCTGCCACATCAATGTGTCCTGCTCCTGTCCATTTCCCTTTCGGAGGGACAGGGATAGAAACGGAATCGGCTTTGACTGAACATACGGACTCAAGGACCGCTTTGAAGTCTGCACCCTTGTTTGAGGAGAAGGCACCGGGGACATTTTCCCAGACGATAAATCTTGGATATTTTCCATTGGTTGCACACCTCATTTCCTTTACGATTCGGATGGCTTCATAGAAAAGATTGGAACGGCTGCCATCCAAACCCGCTCTCTTGCCGGCCACAGACATATCCTGGCACGGACTTCCGAGAGTGATGATATCAACAGGAGGAAGGCTTGCTCCGTCAAGCTTGCTTACATCACCCATGTGTTTCATATTGGGAAAGCGCTTTGTGGTCACCCTGATTGGAAAAGGCTCGACCTCCGATGCAAACACAGGTTCAATACCGCAAAGCACGCCGCCCAAAGGAAAACCCCCGGAGCCGTCAAACAGGCTTCCGAGGGTCAATCTGTCCTTATTCATCTTTGACCTCCACCTCTTTTACAAGGTCGGAGTACATAAATTTTTCTCCGTTTCGGATCACATATACGCTATCAGGGTCACCGCCGTCTTCCACAAATCTGCGTAGGATAACAGATGCATACTTCTCATCCAGTTCCATTGTGTGGCAGATGCGGTTGGTCTGCTCACAAGCCATCAGGGTAGAACCACTGCCGCCAAAGGTATCAATGACGATGGCATTTTCCTGACTGGAATTGCCAATGGGATATGCCAGAAGGTCAAGGGGCTTTGAAGTCGGATGATTCTTGTTTTTCTTCGGCTTGTCAAAATTCCAGATGGTAGTCTGGTTTCTTCCTGCGTTCTTGCTCCAGTAATGCTTGCCGTTCTGAAGAAAACCGTACAGGACGGGTTCATGCTGCCATTGGTAATCGGAGCGTCCGAGCACCAGGCTGTTTTTCACCCAGATGCAGCATCCGGCAAGATGGAAACCTGCATCCACAAATGCCTTGCGAAAATTCAGACCTTCCGTATCTGCATGGAACACATAAGCCGCACCGCCTTTTTCCAGGTTTGCCGCCATGTTCTGAAATGCCGAAAGCAGAAATTCATAGAACTTATCGTTTGCCATCTTATCGTTCTTAATGGAAAGTCCATCGGAGCTTTCAAAGGCCACATTGTAAGGCGGGTCCGTTACGATGAGGTTGGCTTTCTTACCGTCCATAAGAGAGGCTACATCTTCAGCGGATGTGGCATCACCGCACATAAGGCGGTGTCTGCCGACTGTCCAGATATCCCCACGCTGTACAAAGGATGCCTTCTCAAGGGCAGCGGACAAATCAAAATCATCGTCTTCTGCCTCAGGCTTATCATCTCCGGCGAAAAGGTCAGCAATCTCATCATCGTTAAAGCCTGTCAGTCCCACATCAAAGTCCATGCCCTGCAAGGCTTCGATCTCGATTCTCAAGAGTTCCTCGTCCCAGCCTGCATCCTGGGCAAATCGGTTGTCCGCAATGATGTAGGCTTTTTTCTGTGCTTCGGTAAGGTAATCCACAAACACGCAAGGAACTTCCTCAATGCCTTCTTCCTTGGCAGCCATCACTCTGCCGTGTCCGGCAATGATGCCATAGTCACGGTCGATGATAACGGGATTTACAAAACCGAACTCACGCAGGGAGGAACGAAGCTTTGTGATCTGCTCCGGGGAGTGGGTTCTTGCATTATTGATATAGGGTACTAATTTGGAGAGCGGAACAAGCTGCATCTCCGTAGTCGTTTTTGCCATCAGAACAACCCCCATTCCGCAAATTTCTCAAATCCACCCAGGGAGTTGATATACTCTCTTGCTTCTTCCACGATTTCGGAATAAGGCATGCCATCCACGATATCATCACCGATGGCACAGGAAAGCACCACAGGCCGGCCTGTTTTCTGCGCCTTCAAAAATGCGTGGATATTTACGGATACATCCGCCTTGGATAGGTCTTTGCCATGCAAACCGCCGCCCGTGACAGACTGTGCCATATCAGAGCCAAGCTTTCTGTTAGTTGCCCCGGTATCAACATCCGTGCCGCCAGTCCAGTCACCGATAGGATTGATGTCTGCCCCCGGGTACTTCTTTCGAAGTTCTTTCGTCTTTGCATTGCTCTGGCAGATGATGAGTCTCTCACCATCCATGATGTACTTGCCATCACAGGGATAGGATTTGTAGATCTCCCTTGCGATTACAGAGAGTTTCTTCTCCTCATCCGTCAAGGGCATACCCTTGAAGATGCCGTTATCCCCACAGCGGAAACCATCCGCCTGATTATCCGCCAGGTGTTTATCCTGGGGTTTGATGTCAGAAATAACAGCCATCTGTCCTGCAATGCGATGGACGATTCTCTTTATCTGTTCTGCAAAAATGTCTGCACTTGTTTCTGCAATCACATAGCAGACACCGTGTCCGATGAGTACCTCAACGGCAATCTTCGGATCTTTTTCTGTTTTATACGCCAGGTCAACGATTGCACCTGCGATTCTGTCTGCCACTTTGTCAGGGTGGAATGGATTTACTTTTTCAATCATAGTCAATGTCCTTTCCGGGCGCGCAGCAAGCGCTCCATTACATCATCCTGCGGAGTTGCTCCCGTATACTCAATGGAACAGTTCTCCTTTACAATCTGGTAAATCTGATACCAGGACTGGTTTGCCTGTTTTGTGAACTGCTGAAGCATGGATACATACGGGCTCTGGCAAGCCGCCCCGGTCGTTGGGTGCTTTGCCAGGAAACCATATTCCGAAATTGCCTGTTCGCATTGAATCTGTCTTGCAACGCTCATGGCATATTGATTGATCAGCAGCGTATTCACATATTCGGTGCATCCGACCTTCCTTAGCCAGTTCCATGTTTCCCGGAAGATTTCTTCCGCACACAGATCTGTCCCGCTTTTCTGCTTTGCTTTCATGTAGTCCTTCACAGGGGGCATATCCACACCCGTGAGTTCGGACGCATCCGGCAGGTCGATGACGGTAGCAGTCTTGCCCGCAGAGATTTTCTCTGTCAGAGCCTTGCGTTTTGGCCCGCTACCGGGTCTTGCACCGCCTCTCATCGTTCCGTCTTTTGCCACTCGATTTTCACCTCCTCACGGGGCCTTTCCTTATAGGCCCTTTGAATAGCAATTTTTGCGCGTGTGACCCTCGCGCCGTTCCCCGGGACCTTAATGCATAGAGATTTCTACCGCCCCTGGGGTCATCTGTTGTGCCATCTGTCACCGCTCTTGGCGTGGATTCTTGCATGACAGGACTTGCAAAGTGCAATGAGATTCTCTCTGTCATGCGTACCGCCTTGAGATAACGGCAGCTTGTGGTGGATCTCTTCGGTCGGTACATAAATACCGTTCTTCAAGCACTCCTCACACATCGGATGGCTTGCAGCATAGCTGTCCCTGATTCTTTTCCATGCTCGTCCATACCTGCGTTTGATGGCGGGGTCGCGGTCATAGCGTTCATATCGTTTATTCTCTTCCTTCCGGTGTTCCTCGCAGAACCTGCCATCGGTCAGGTTGGAACAGCCGGGATGTGAACATGGTCGTTTCGGCCTTCTCGGCACTGTCCTCACCTCCGTCCAGGTAAAACAAAAGCCCCAGGGGATTTCTCCCTTGAGGCTTCGTTCATCATACAGTTTTCTATACTACCATTATACCTATAAGGACTGTGCCATTCTCTGCCAAAGTGTGCCAACTTTTATTCCGGGGCAGAAAAGTTCTGCAGTGCAGAAGAATGGATACGATGCACGGTGCGTACAGACGCATTTAGCAGCACACCGATTTCTTTCCACGAATGGTTATCCAGGTATCTATAGCGGAGAAGAAGGCGTTCATCCACATTGGACAGTTTCTCGATAGCCTCTTCCATCTCTGCCTTGAGGTCAACAAGGGTGTCGATTTCATGATTGATTTTCTCCTGGTAGTCCATAATCTTAAACAGCACCTTTGTGAAAGGAGCATCCGTTGGTCTGTTGGGAGAAGGAATATGTTCTCCGTAGCTGACTCCCTGGATGCGGGTGGAAAGGTCACGCAGGTTTTCCAGTTCCTCGATATGGGAGTCGATTCTCTCGTTCAGGCGGTAGGCCTGTCTTAAATATTCCTTTGCGGTCATTTTTTCAAAGCCTCCTCTCTCAGTCTTCGTATAAGGAATTCACTATCCACGCTTGTAAGTACCGCATACCAGGAGGAACGAAAGAAACGCTCACACTCATCCAAGGTACTTTTGGCAGTTACATTTGCGGGTGATTTTTTCAGTATCTTTAACGCTGCCATATAGTCCTTGGCGGCTGTTGTAATAATGGCATTTGCAAGGCTTTCATAAGGGTCAACCATAAGCATCACCTCCGAAGCCTTGCTTTGACAGCATCGATAAGGTCAGACTGTGTTTTCTCTTTTCTGCGGAGTGCTTTCATCACATCTTCATCGATGGTGTCCTTTGCAATGATATGGTGGATGATCACTGTTTCCGTCTGTCCCTGACGGTGGAGTCTGGCATTGGTCTGCTGATACAGTTCCAACGACCAGGTAAGTCCAAACCACACAAGAGTGCTGCCACCGCTTTGCAGGTTCAGTCCATGTCCGGCACTCGCAGGATGTATCACGGCAACAGGTATCTCACTATCATTCCAATCCTTGATATCCTGAGATGTCTTTATCTCACGAACCTTAAACCGTTCCTTGATTCTCTGCAAATCGTGGTTATACCAGTAAGCAATCAGAATAGGTTTGCCGTTTGCGCCTTCGATGAGGTCCTCCAGGGCATCCAGTTTGCGGTCGTGGATATTCACGATTTCCTTATCCTCGGTATAGACAGCACCGTTTGCCATCTGCAGAAGTTTTCCGGAAAGAGCCGCTGCATTCACCGCATCGATTTCTTCCTCTTCCAGGGAAATGACCATCTCATCACGCATTTTCTCATAAATACTTCTTTCTTTTTCAGAAAGCACCACAGGGACTTCGTTTATCACACATTCCGGCATTTTCAGAAAATCTGCCGACTTCATGGAAATCGTAATATCCGAAATCAGCTGGTAGATGAGTTTCTCCGCTCCCGGTTTTGGCTTATAGGAAAAGACCATCTGCTGATTACGCTTATCCGGCACAAAGAACATATTTCGGTAGTTCGTTATGTACCGACCGAGTCTTTGACCCATATCCATGATTCGAAATTCTGCCCACAGATCCATAAGTCCGTTGCTGGATGGTGTACCAGTAAGTCCCACCATCCTTTTTATCCTTGGTCTTACTTTCAGCAGACTCTTGAATCGTTTGGCTGAGTAAGATTTGAATGAGGAAAGTTCATCAATGACCACCATATCAAAGTCAAAAGGAATACCGCTCTTTGAAATGAGCCAGTCCACATTTTCTCTGTTAATGAAGTAGATGTGGGCGGGTCTGTTTAAGACAGCGATCCTTTCAGCCTCTGTACCGATGACCACCGAATAAGTAAGACCTTTTAAGTGATCCCATTTTTCAATCTCCGCAGGCCATGTATCTCTTGCTACTCGAAGAGGTGCAATGACCAGAACGCTTTCCACTTCAAAACGATTCAGCATCAGTTCATAGATAGCAGTCAGGGTGCAGACACTTTTCCCAAGTCCCATTTCTAAAAGCACCGCCGCCACCGGGTGTTCCAATATGAAATTGGTCGCATAGGTCTGATAATCATGGGGATGATATTGCATCAAGTACACCTCCTATCTGCTCCTTGGCATCAATCACATAACAGGGAATACCAAGAGCGGTAATCTGTTTCATTCTTCGTATCTGTAAAGGCCTCGGTTTTTTACCTGGAGCCTTTAATTCTACAAAGGCACACTTCCCAAAAGGGAGAAGTACCAGTCTGTCCGGCACACCGTCCATGCCCGGACAGGTAAACTTCATGCATAGCCCACCCGCTTTCCTGACGGAGCGGACAAGGGCCTGCTCAACTTCTTTTTCACGCATATTCCGCACCTCCATCACGGCTTAATATTGGTATGTGTGCCGCCTTATGCAGGGTATTTTCTATACTTTTCTATATATCAGTTTTTTTAGGCTCTATAGAAAAGTTAGTAAGATAGGTAGCATAAGGTGTCACACATACCGGCATAAGGCTTATTCAAACTCGTTTTTCAGCTTTAAACCTTTGACAAATCTGCCGTTTCTGTTTCTGAATCGTTCAAAACCGAAGGATTCAACTGCGGTATAGAAATCTGCGGAACTGCGAACATACTCACCCACCTGTAAGCAGAAGGAACGGTACTCGTTGTAAAGTTCTCCCGACTTGACCACGGCGGTATCATCAATCTCGCAGCGTTCGTTTAAAAACGCACTCATCCAGTCATTGTTTTCCTTATAGGCATCGATAGCCTCCTGAACTTTCTTGGGCGCAGCAATATGAAAATTATCCGCAATGACCTTCTTTGCACCCTCGACTACCCAGGAGAGAATCGCACCGCCGGCCTTTTCAAACAGATAGTCGGCATAGTTCTTGATATCCGAACTGCCCTCGATCTTTGCACCGAAGGGAATTACGATGAGTCTTCGCCAGGTACCCTTATCAATTGCACCGACCTTTGGCAGGTGATTGGTATAAAGCACCAGCGTATGGGTAGGAACATAGGAGAACGGATCTTTGTATTTCTTCTCTGCATAGATTTCATCCGTGGAGCAGAGCTGCTTTACATTGGATGTGTTAAGTCTCATGCCTTCCTCCAGTTCGGCGGCAATGAGCAGTCTTTTACCTTTTGCCTCGGCAAGTTCCGGCTTTACATTTCTGCGGCATCCGACCGTCAGCATATCGGCAGAGATATTGCCACTGTAGGTACCAAGGACTCTCGACACCACATTCCAGAAGGTAGACTTGCCGTTTCGGCCTTCACCGTAGGCAATGATAAGTCCCTCCACATAGACCTTGCCCACTGCGGAAAGACCTACGATTTTCTGGACATAGTCAATAAGGGCAACATCGTTCTGGAAGAAGGTGTTCAGAGCATCCTGCCAGATATCCGCTCCGTCATTTCCGGGGGCAACAGCGGTCTGCTTGGTAATGAAATCTTTCGGGTCATGATCACGCAAACTGCGGGTGCCCTTGCGAAGGTCTATCGTACCGGACGGACAGTTCAACAGAAATTCATCCGCATCCAGAAACTTTTGCTCAATCTCAAGCATCGGTCTTGCCTCTTTTAAAGCAGATGCGATGTATTTGGAGTCACGGCGCTTGATGGCATACTTCTTATAATTCAGTGCATTCTCATACATCTCGAAGGAATGTGCCTGCTGACGGTTGAAGGCATTCGCCGCTTTCTTTGGCCCCATTGCCACAAGAATCTCCATTGCACCATTCTTGTTCATCTCATCCATTGCTTTCTTAATTTCTGCTTCAGCCTCTTCCAGCTGACGCTCCGTCAGTTCCTGGGAGATACCCTGGGACTTCGGTGCGGTTTCTTCCCAAAAGCTGCCGTTGTAGACCATGTAATCGGTAGCAGGCGAAAAGCGAAGTTTCCCTTTGTACTCTCTTGCGAGTACCGTGGCCTGACCCACATCGGAGAAGTCCTCCGGCTTTAACACGCAGTCGGAGTTATAGACCTTAGGATCGATATAGCCTTCCTGACCGGATACCTTGGTGCCGAACTTGGTGGCAGAGTGCCAGATCTTGTCCAGTTCGGAATCAGCCAGAGGTGGATTGCACTTTTCCGCTGTTTTCATAAACAGGGCATGGGCTTCTTCGGTCGCACCGTATCTCTTTATGAGTTTTCCTGCGATATGGCTCATAGTGCTATTTCTACTGCCTTCGCTGATTTCTTCCGTACTGGCATCAAAGTCTGCGAACTCATCGTGGTCAATGAAGTCAGCTACATTACTTGCTCCGTCATATACTTCAATATCTGGTGAATCGGTGCCGTAAAGGAAACGAGCCTCACCCAGTGCATCCGCATCAAAATGCGGGAAGAACTCCTGGATGCGTTTCTTCAGTTCCGCATAGGCTTTTCCATCCGTCATGGTCGGGATAGGGAAATACACATGGAACTTTGGTCTTGCTGCCTTGCCGTTTTTCACCTTCATGTTGTTGCGGCTATAGCTGACAAGTAAGGAAACATCCGGGAATGCCATTACCACATCCAAGGGATAGATCCAGTCTTTCGGATCATCGGAGTGGTCATTGTCGCAGTCCATCGGAAGGACATCCGTTTCAAGGAAATTGTCATTGCTGCGGTAGTTGTTCTTATAGGCGGCACATACATGATCCCGCTTGATGGCAGCCACGAAAGATGCCGAATCCGTAATATGAGTCTTATTGGGATATACGCAGTTGGAACTGTCACCGCAGCAGTTTGCAGTATAAAGGGTAAAATCAATCATGGGTAACCTCCTTGCAGTTTCTGTCAAACCATCTGATGGTCTGCTGTCTCTTTTTCGCGATACCGATCTCATGTGCCATGCCCTTGGATATCACATCACCGAACACCCACAGTTCATTGCACTTGCCAAGCAGCACATAATTGAAATGCATGGCATCGGCACGTTCCTTTGGGTTCTCGTCATCCATGAACTGCGGATACAAAAGGTGTGGTGTCACCGGAATCGTATTCTGCTCATAGGCAAAACGGCTGTACTTTCTTGCCTGATTGCTGTTTTTTTCCGTATCTCCTGAAAACGGAGAACAGATATAAACGAGCGGGCGAAAAGCAGACTGCTTGTCCGCCTTTGCCACATTGGTCATAGCCTCATAACTTGTCGGGTCATAGTAACCTTCTGAATTGAACTTATCGATGTTCACGGCTTACACCTCCATTTCGATCAGAGGCATATAACCGTCTGATTTCATCAGTTCGTAAATGAAGAGTCTGCCTTTCTGCGTCCAGTAGGTATGCACCTTCGTATGCGTTTCACCATTCGTACCGGGATAGGTATGAGTCTTGGTGCTGGTATAACCTTCCCGGGCATAACGCTGATATAAAAGCCAGATGTTACCCTGCTTGAACTGCACACCTTTTTCGTGGAGATATCGGTTCATCCAGATGGCAGACTTGCCGTAATCCTTGGCAATAGCAGATGTAGAAATAAGGTCTTTGCAATTCAGCACCACATCGTAGTAGCTGACCTTCGGTTTCATCTCTGTGATCTGCTGATTCTGAATAGCCACGGTTTCTATAAGAGCCATGTTCTGCTGTGATAAAAGTGCCAGCTGCTGATTGGCAAACTGCAGTGCCCTTGCCATAATGGCCTCCGGGGAGTTCCATGCCTCTTCCACCTGGATGAAGTACTGACGGAACTTTCTGCCGATGTCAGTGCGCTGAATCATGCAGAGCTGCTTTGCCATGTCGATGGTAAGCTGATGATTTACCGCAGGACGGCCGCCGGAACTTTCGCTCAAAAATGAGCGGAAGTCTCTGCCTTCCACAAAACCGTACTCGCACATTCTTGGAAACCAGTCCTTGTATGCGGTCTTCACCTGCAAAGCCTCATGCAAATCGCGTCCGTTCACAGTAGGGCGCTCACTGTCGTAATTGATTCTGATTAATTCGTCCATAGCGAATCCTCCTAAAAAATGAAATAGACAGAAGGACACTTCCTTCTGCCTATATGCGAAGAATCCGAATGAATCGAACCCCCTAAATCAGTCTTTTTTATAAAAATCACATTCGTATCCGTCAGCACGAAGAAGCAGTCCCTTCGCCCAGGGAGGTGTTCTGCCCATCTGCTCACAGACTGCACTGAGGCTCATTCGCCTGTCCGCTTCGATGATCAGTTCATCATGGACATGGGCAACGATACTGCAGTTGCGGAGTGTCTGCATGGCATACATGAGAATATCTCTCGCGATTGCCTGGATGGCATTCTCACAAAACTTCGGACCATAGCTTTCAAGACGCTCCCACTTTTTCGTAGCACCCACTCCTTCATAGGTCACCGATTCACTGCCGAACTGGTTGATACCCATGCGTGGCTTCACATAGGCAAGCCGTCTGCCGGAAGGAAGTTTCATAAAAAGGAATCCACTCTCATAGGTAAACTTCAGTCCTGCCACCTCAGTTGGAATGTGTTCTCGCACTGTAGTCTTCACCGCTCTGTCGATATCCCACCACAGAGCCGTAATCATCGGATTTGCATTTCTCCATGCGTTCACTAGCGGCTGAAGTTCCTCTTCGGTAAGTCCCATCTCCAAAGCACCCATACTCTTGAGCGCACCGACCGAACCGCCGTAACCGAGGGCCAGTTCCGCAATCTTACCCTTCTGGCGGAGATGACCGTTGATGCCATGCTTTTCTACTGGAACACCAAACATCTGCGATGCCGAACTGCAGTAAATGTCCTTGCCATCGGCGAATACCTGCATTCTCCATTTCTCACCTGCAAGCCAGGCGAGGACTCTCGCTTCGATTGCAGAAAAGTCTGCCACGATAAATTTCCTGCCATCCTGGGGAACGAATGCTGTACGGATCAGCTGTGAAAGCGTATCCGGGATATCGTCATACAGAAGTTCCAGGGCATCGTAGTTTCCGCTTCGGACAAGTGCCCTGGCATCTGCAAGGTCAGACATATGATTTTGCGGAAGATTCTGCAGCTGGATGATGCGTCCGGCAAATCGTCCGGTTCGGTTGGCACCGTAATACTGGAACATTCCTCTTGCCCTGGAATCCTTGCAAACCGCTGTCTGCATAGCGGCGTATTTCTTCACACTGCTCTTTGCAAGCTGCTGACGGAGGGAAAGAACATCCGCCAGATGCTTTGGTGCAGTCTTGAGTGTTTCTGCCACAGCCTTCTTGCCGAGAGTATCCATTTCCAGTCCGTTATCCGAAAGCCACCCTTTCATCTGTGCTACGGAGTTGGGATTGTCAAGGTCGGTCAGATTTTGAATCTGCTGTGTGAGATTTTTGCGGCTGATGCTGTCGATGGCAATAGCCTGCTCCACAAGCGTCATATCCAGGCCGATGCCACGGTCATTGATTTCCTGATCCAGATGATATTCATCCCAAATGGTATCGGGAACAGTGAAACGGGACAGCTTCTTCTGGATGCTCATCTCGGTTTCCACATCACGCAGGTTATATGCCTTGAACTGCTCCCACTTCTCCATATCGTGCAGCGGAAGATTTCTGGTTCTGCCGCCATTGGTCTTGGTAGGGGCGCAGGGAACACAGAAGTATTTGATGAGATTTTTTCCCTCGGTCAGTTTCTGCTTCTCCAGTCCCAAAACTGCACCTACACCTTCCAGGGACAAAGGCAGACCAAGTGTTGCCGACCACACCATCGTGCAGTGCCAGCTGTCCGGTGAAAACCATGTTTCAAGATAATTCGACAGGCATACACGCTCAAACTGTGCGTTGAATGCCCACTTGGTTACTAACTCATCCGATAAGGCATCCTCAATCTCCGCAGGAATCTTCTCGCCACAGGCAAGGTCTATGACATGGACTGCTCCGCCATCCATGCTGTAACCGAACAGCAGGATGTCGAAGTCAGGACTCTCGGCATATTTATAAACTCCGGCTTTCTGCAGATTCACGCTGGAGTAGGTTTCGATATCAATGCTTAAATGCTGCATAGCTGCTCCTTTCTATGACAAAGGCGGCAGAAGAATATCCTCCACCGCCCGTCATGTTTACTCCGTCATATCATCCTTCTGTACAGCCTTTTTCTCTTTGTGTTTTGTAATAAAAGCTTTTGCCTTCTTGACCACAAATCTGAAAAATTCGCACACTGCCCATACGATACCATTGATGGCAAGACCATAGATCAGGCAGAAAAGGACTATCACATCGACTTGTTCCATAAATTCATATACTTTGTTCATTACGTTCACCTCGTTATTCAATGTGGGCAGACGGTAGCAGCACCACCGCCCGCCGGGTTTATATGTTTAGGAAAGGAAATCGTCATCAGCCACAGTGCTGAAATCGTCAGTTGCAGAACTTCTGCCGCCAAGGCTCTCACCGTCACGGATCTTCTGGATGTTGCCCAGTCCGCATGCCACGCCCTTGTTGCCGTTACTGTTGAACGCATAGAAGTTCAGAGACACACGGGCATAGCAGCCGGAGTATACTTCATTGCGGTCAAGGATAGGCTTCACATACTTGTCCACGATCTGAGGCGGAGTTGTGCTGTTGGCATTGATGAAGTAATGACCCTTATAGGCCTCATCATCACGCTCGGTATCTCCGTCACGCAAAGGAAGCTTGATTGCGGCCTTGTTAGGCTTCTTGCCACCGAACTTGGCAACACCATCTTCGATTGCGGCATCGATAGCCTCATTGATAGCTTTCACCGTTTCGGTGTCAGACTTAGGGATAAGTACAGAAACGGAGTATCTCTCAGGTCCGTTGTTGATGCTGGTAGGTTCCCAACCGTGGAAATAAGAGAGACGAGTGTTTACACCTGTGATAACTTTTGTCTTAGAAATAGCCATGATATTAATCCTCCTGTTTAAATTCGTTATTGGCGTTTGTTACGTTTATTGCCGGACGCTTGTCCGTTACCGGGACTAAGGTCGGCTTACCCTGGGGCTTCACAATGAGGTTACCCAGGATCTGGTCAAATTGTTTCTTGCCCATCAGCTTCTGCATCTCCGTCATGGTGATAAGGCTCTGACGGTAGATGTCGGTATAGCCGTGGTCTTTGGCTGCCTGTGCGACCAGTTCTTCATCCTTGTACTTGCGGACAGATCTGCCTTCTACAATCTTGAATCCGTTCCACTCCTTGCCGTGGTTGACTGCCGCATCAGTGGCATAAGCCAGGATGCCGTCTGCCCACTTAGTAAGGTCAGGAAGGATGGTCAGCACTTCTTCAATTTCAGCATCCGTAAGAAGCGGCGGCATTTTGAACTCCTGCTCTGCAAGACGAAGTTTTTCTTCTGCTCTTGCTCGGCAGCGTACTGCTGCCTTACAGAACTGACACCATTCGCCGGGGTGATATTCACCCTCGCCGTTTAATGCCATCTGTGCCTTCGGCTTCAGTTCGTTCTCTGCCCATGCTTTCAGTTCATCTACCGGGATAGTCCAACTCTGAACATTCTCCCTGCGAGGCTGAAAGATGTGCATCGTGACTCCCTTGATGTCATACAGGCTGTCAAAGAGGTTCAGCGCACCGATGGAATAACACATCAGCTGCGTATTCTGCTCGGCATCCACCAAAACTCCCAGCCCGTACTTAAAATCAATAATCTGCATGGTATCATCCGACACGATGATGCAATCTGCCGTACCGTAGCCGTCCGGGACATATTCCGAAAAATCTACTTTCTGCTCGATCAGCACCATCGGGTCTTTGCAGGTCTGCTTTGCAACTTCAAGCTGCTCCAGCACATAATCCACATAACTATCGGTGTACTCCTGCATCTCGTCACTATCGTAATCGGAGACAGGTCTTTTGCTTCTTCTGCGGAGTGCTTTCTTTAACTTGTGTTCGCAAAATGCGTGGGCTGCGGTTCCTTCATCGGAGGCTGAACTGCTGCCGTCCGGAAACTCGGATTCAAGCATCGCACTTGGTGTGCAGTTCAGCCAGCGGTGTGATCCGGAAGGAGAAAGAAAAGCGTGTTTACTCATTTCCTAACACCTCCGCTTCTGCGAGAAGTGCCTTGTACTGTGCCGGGTCGATATCTGACAGTCTGGTGCCGCCGTATTTTCTGATGAGTTCTCTCACCTCGGCAGTCATACCAGCCTGGCTCTTCTGACCCAGAACGGCACGGACATCTTCCAGGGTTACTTCCTTCTCAGCAGGGAGTTCCTTTACTTCCTGAGCATCAATGACCTTGGCATCGGCTTCTACTACAGTTGCATCTCTGTAGGTATCTGCGATTGCCTCGAACACATCAGCCAGGGAGCGGATGATTCTCACCGCGTCAAGAAATAAGTTATACTTCTGATTGTTAGTCACGGTCCTTACCTCCTTCCTTCAGTTCTCGGATTTCGACAGTCTGCACCGAATCACCGGGGGACAGGACAAGAACATTGACCTGCTGTCCAAAGAGGAAGTCGAGCAGACACTTTCTGATCTGCACCGTACCGCTTCTTACTACTGGGGTCGGTGTACCGCCGGGTATTGCAATGTTGATACATACTTTGTGTTTCATTGCATTGGCTCCTTTCCGAGGGTCTTTTGTTGTATCCCTCTGTCCATATGCGAAAGAATCGGGGGAATCGAACCCCCATTTCTTAGATTTTTTTCGCAAGGTTTGCGAAGATCTTTTTCAAGCGGTTACGGATTGCTGCCTCCGACACGCCTTCTTCCGCTGCAATATCCACGTTGGACATATTGCGGTAAAACTTTTTATAAATGGTGTCTCTCTGCAGGTCAGTCAGTGTGGTAAGTGCTGCCTTGAGCCTGTCCAGCTTTTCGGAATGCTCCTGCTCATTGATGGAGGCAAGCATCTGCTCCAATGGGTCTGCAGCTGTGTCGCATAAGTAAGGGTTGCGGTCATCCGCATCTTCACCTTCACCATCGGAGTAAGCCAGATAATGAACTGGGCAGTGATACTCCTCACGGCGGTCGGCATCGACCTGTTCATCATCCATCGCATGAAGCTGTGCTATGATGGTAGTGTTTTCTCCGTCTTCTCCCGGAGTAATGACGCACTTGCTGCCGTCATTAAAGTAATAGATGTAATTTGTACGGTTTTCTTCCGCTGTTTTGAACTTTCTCATTTAAAGTCCCTGCCTTTCTTTTCCGCCCGAAAGGCTGACGGCAGGGACACAAAAAGAGCCGACGTGGTGATGTACGCCGACTCTGATACCGAAAATGGGCATGACAAAGCACGGTGGGTACATCTGCAGTCAGTCCACGGCTGTGCCGTGAAATTGACTCTTGATGTATCCCGCCGCCTTAAGGTCGACCACTTCGGGCATTGGAATATTTTTATTTGATTGTAAGGAAACTGATTTTTTACTTTCGCAAATATTTGTTTATGAACATTTGATGAAACTTTGCAAAAGTGTAGAAATTGTGTTTTGGGCGTGATATAATATTTTTATACACTCTGTCTCTGCTCAAATCTATTAGGGATTGACTGCGATTTCCTATCAGCCCACCTTACATACAACAGTTTAGCAAAGTCGCTTCTTGGAAAAGCGGACTGGACGGACGCCCACGGACAGAGGTAAATATTTAGACAGGAGGTTAATAGGGCATGACGTTTTCTGAGTATGCTTCAGACCTTTCGCCGTTCGTTTCATTTGGCAAATCTGAGCATGAATATTTCACAGAACTTGTCGGCAACTTCGTACAAGATGCCGCTATGGACTCCTGCAAACTGTTGAAGCGAAAGCCCGACACGAAGTACCGCTACATAAAAGGTGATCGCACGATTCAGCCAAAGGACGCACAATACCTTTACGACCACCGCGACAAAAGCAAATTCTCAAATTGGATATGGGAAAGAATGGATGAGTCCGACTCCTATGACAATGTCGTTACATGGCTGGATAGCCTTAGTATCGCCAGCGATGATCCTTCAACCGCCTGTGCTGATATATTTGAGAGCATAGTCCTGGATATCATCAACTCCACTCCTACCACCCAAGTAGCGCAGGAAGCTGAGATTGATTTAAAGCTGATTGATGACATCCAGAAAAAAATAAAGTCGTTACCCCGCCCGACAAATGTGCCGGTTCCGAAGGTAGCGACTAAGGATGAACAGATATATATCGATGAACTATGTCTGGCATACGGTGATGCCGAGGGAATAGATTCTTTTTCGGTAGATGACCTCTCCTCATTTCCTGATTACTCTGATGACTTGGAAGATCGCCGTATTGATTTCTATGCAGCAGAAACAATTCGGCGTGGCGTATTGGAGTTAAAAGGGAGCAGTCTGACAGGTCAATTCGATGTATTAAAGGATGAAACTTTTAACGGCGTAAAGGACACTGCAAGGCGAACGCATACAAACGGCTATGAACGGATGCTTGCTGTCATGGAGCAAGCAGTTATCGCTCCAGTCACAAACTACATACTCAGTGCCTCTCCTTATTGGATAAGCGGAAAAATCAAAAAAGGTGTATGCCATCACCTCGTTAATGATGGGAAACTAACCTGGATAAGGAGAAGAAAGAAACAATGAATGAATCAGCCATCGGATCCACCTTTGAAATATCTCTCCGTATTCTTCTAATGTTGAATGAACTCTCGCCTATGAAATTAGACGAACAGCAAATAGGTGCTATTGATTTTATAGCTGTTTATGCTGCGGATTTTGGATTGTTGGATGAAAACCTTCACGGATATAGCAACTACAGATATAGCGAATTTCCTGCAAGAAAACAAATAGTTTCTTTAGCTTTGAAAAATCTCGTGTTGGATGGATACGTTCGACTATATCCCACTTCAAGCGGATACAAATATTCAATCCTGGAAGCGGGTAAAAATGTATGCACCAAACTTACAAGTAGTTATGCCAAGGAATACATTCTCGCAGTTCAATCCGTGGTCGATAGATTTGATAAAGCAAATGCGGCTGCTATGTTGAAGGAAATCAATAGGCTCACTATTCAATCCTTGCAGGAGGTTGGACATGAATAGATTCTATATTGATAAACTTATCGTGTCCGGCGGTGGACACACAACAACTGTAATCGACTTTAAGCCAGGTTTGAATTTTATCCTTGGTCCCTCCAATACCGGAAAGAGTCTTGTGATGGACTGCCTGGATTATGCATTTGGCTTTACCCCCAAAAAGAATCGTCCTTCAAAAATCGTTGATAACAATTACGGGTATGAGCGGGTTGCACTCCATTTGATAACAGGTAATGGAACAGTCATTCTCGAACGCAAAATCGGCAATACAAAAATTGCTGTTAGCGGTACCGATCCAACGGTGGATCATGGCACTTATAGTGTAGGTCATAAAGCTAAAAAGAATATCAATGCCGTGTATCTTCATCTGCTTGGAATTGATGAGGTTCACTCTGTTCGTTCAGCTGAAAAGGGATCAAAGACACAGGACTTAACCTGGAGAAGTATGCTCCATCTCTTCTTTTTACGGCAGGCAGATGTTGCAAGGGAAAGTTCTGCATTACTGGCTCCTGGAAGCGTGGGACATACAGCTTCAGCTGCAGTGTTGCTATATCTTCTAACCGGGCAGGATGCAAACGATCTCACCGCAGATGAAGACCCGAAGATCAGTGAAGCGAAGAAAAAAGCCCTCATTGGCTATATTCAGGAAAAGATCAATGAATTTACAAGAAGGCGTGAAACGTTGGAGGAAACACTCTCATCCTCCGCTATTACAGACCCTCGCTCAAGTATTGAGCAAGTTAGAAAAGAAATTGCAGAATTGCAAGCACAAATGGATGCCGCTACCCGAGAAAGTCAGCAACTAATGTCGCAGATTTATGATTGGAACGGTAAACTTTCCGAATCCAGGACAGTCGGACATAATTTTGCTGTTCTCAGGCAACAATACCAATCTGACATAAGGCGGATTGGTTTCATTGTTGACGGTGCATCATCTGTCTCGCCGGTTCGTAAAAAAGTCATATGCCCTATCTGCGGAGAAGAAACTGAGCGTGTACAGGATACTTCGTTTATTGATGCTTCTGCTGCAGAACTTGAAAAAATCAAATGCCATCTGGCAGAGCTAAGTGATGCACAGCACAGTGTAGAAAATCAGCAGAAAACTATTATTGCTACGATTCGCACATTGGAAGAAAAGAAAAAGTCTATCGACACGCTGATCTCCGAGCAACTACAACCCAAACTATCTGTGTTTGAAGAGAAATTGGAGCAACAGCTAAGCCTGATACGCCTCACAAGCGAATTAGAGATAGTACGTCAAAATGAAACGCAGTATAGAAGCGAGCTGTTCAACAAGGAAACCGAAGAAACATCGGAACCCTCCAAGCACAACATTTACGAGGATTATGATTATGATATCATCCACGGTTTTGAAGAAAAACTAAGGGAAATCTTGCAGGCATCTAAAATTGGCGGTGCTGCTTCTGCAAGGCTCAATATGGAAAACTTTGATATTGAAATTGGCGGTTTCAAGAAGTCTGTTTCAATGGGCGGAGGTTTCTGTGGGATACTCAACACAATCACCACACTTGCAATGAGCGGATACCTCATCGCTCTTGACAGAAACGCGCCCGGATTCTATGCCGTAGACTCTTCGCTAACTCAATTATCTGAAGCCGAGCATAAAGAACAAAGCGATACGATTAAGCAAAATTTCATAGAGTACCTTATCTCTCACGCTCATGAACGCCAAGTGATTATCGTGGAACAAACAAAGCGTATGCCGTTTGTCCCTGATGAGAGCGATGAAGATGGTGTTCACGTAATTAAGTTCACCAGAAACAGAAAAGAAGGACGATATGGTTTTTTGAATGAGGTTTATAACCCGGAGGATCAGTAATCCCCAATTATCTACACGCCAAAGCAGGAGGCAAAATATGCGTATAAGTTATAATAAGTTATGGAAAATGCTGATAGATAAGAACATGAACAAACACGACCTCGCGAAGAAAAGTGGTGTCAGTTCAGCTTCTATTGCCAAACTTAGTAAAGGCGCGAACATCACCACAGATGTACTTCTGAAAATCTGTGAGTCTCTTGACTGCACCTTGGAAGACATTATGGAGACGATAAAAGATTGACGAGGAGGTGAAATCGTGCCAAATGTAGTTACGCTCGATATGAACACCCCATCCGTTCAGTATCTGTGCAAGAAGGATAAGCGTCTGGCGAAGGTCATTAGCATGGTTGGTCCTATCAGCTATGTCCCGCATGAAGAAAATACATACTCTTTTCTTATTCATGAAATCATTGAACAGATGTTATCCGTAAAAGCAGGGCAGAAAATTTACGGTCGTTTAGAAGACTTATGCAATGGAAAGGTCATGCCAGAACGAATAACCGCACTTAGCGATGATGAAATTCGCGGAACAGGAACATCTTCTTCAAAGGTTAGATGTATACGTAGCCTTACTAAAGCAGTATTATCGGGAGATTTGAATTTCGGCAAAATGGATGCACTGTCTGATGAAGAGATTATAAGCTCCCTTACCAGAATTCATGGAATAGGAAATTGGACAGCAAAAATGTTTTTAATATTTGTCTTAAATCGACCAGATATTCTTCCCGTTGAGGATGGTTCTTTTTTACAAACATATCGTTGGGTATATAAGACAGACGATTGTAGTGAGAAAGCTGTTAGCAAAAAATGCCGAAAGTGGAAACCTTATTCATCCATTGCTTCCCGCTTCTTCTATCGAGCATTGGATGCCGGATTAACAAAAAAGGAATTTCACTTGTTCAAATAGGAGGTTACTCATATATGGCTACTAAAGGAAATAAGAAAACTAATTATGAGGCTAACGAAGCCTTTCTACAATACGAAGAGGAAATCGTAACTCATCCTGCATATGCGGGTATGCCAGATTTACGCCATGATGATGGTACCATTCAATGGGAAGCTCCGTCAAACAGAGGCTCTGGTGTTTTTCAATTTTCACATGACAAGCGATATCAATGGTGGGTAGAAAAAGCCAAGGAAATCGGTATTAGTACTGATGAAGATAAATGGATTAGTAAGGTCGCAAAAACTATCCATCCCACAAAACAGCATCCGTGTAAAGTTTGCGGACGTGTCATGGACATCCGTTATTGCTATTTGTCATCCAATTTTATGAAAAGGGTACAAAAACTATCTTTCTATGACGGTTCTGTTGATATGGAAGAAACCACTCACATTTTAGATTTTGTCACTTCATTCGTTGATACATACGGCGATGTCGCTTATGATTCTTTGCCGGGATTGTTAAAGTGCACGCAGGCTAAAGAGATTCCGAACTTATCGCACGATCTGTCATCATGGACATCATGGATAGAACAAAGCTACATCCCCAAAGAGCCAAGTATGCTTAGTCCCGGTGCGATGTCCAATGCTCCTGATAGACTTGACGGCTTTCATACATTTAATCGTTGCTGTCGTTCCACCGCAGATAAAGGTCGCTCAAAGGAAAATCTCGCATCATATTCAACCGACAGGAGAGCTTTTGAAAACTGGAGCGATGGCAACTGGATCACAGCCAATAAGCTGATGGGCTTTATAAACTCTAATCCCGGAATGAAAAAAGAGCATTGTGCTAATGAAGAAAGCGGCGGGCATCATCCGCGCCCATGTAGTGCAGACCATATTGGTCCTATATCCCTTGGCTTCTGTCATAGACCAGAGTTTCAGTTCCTTTGTAAGCCTTGTAACAGTGCAAAGAATAACAGGATGTATTATACAGATGTTCTCCATCTGATTGAAGTTGAAAAAGACGGAGAAACTGTTGCAACATGGTATGCAGACCCGATTTGGCAAAAGTGTAAAGGTAAAGTAACCGACAAGGAATCCGCCCTGAGACTTAGCCGTGTAATGCGTGATAATCGCAATGTTGCGATGATGCTTTTGGCTGATTTTATTGATAGAAATGAATTCCTTTTTCTCTTTACACTCCTCAATTTGGAGTATGCCGACTATGACTACGACATCATTCCTGGAACGACAAAAATCAATCACCAGATTGTAACTGTGGATTTTTCGCGGAAAGCAAGCACCTTGAGATATGTAAATATTCAGAAAACGAGAAAGATTCGAGTCGCTTTTTCTTCACTTTCCGAATATGCAAAGAAGGAAAACCGCAATGGATACACATACACCAATTCAAAGATTGAGGCGCTGAAAAAGCAAGCGTTCATCATTCTGTCTAATATCAGCAGCAATATGAAAAAGCTGAATGCATCTCTTATTGCAGCTCTTTCCGATGAAGAGCGCATCGATGCAGAAATCGAAGCATTTTTATCTACTGTAGATTATACTGCACTTAAGCACACACGAGAATTTATTGATGTAAGGGAGCTGCTCAAACAGATTATGGAGTTAGTCGCTCAAGAACTATCCTCCCATTGGGATGATCCTCGTTATTCAAGAGAAACTGCTGACGAATAAAAAAATAGCCGACCATCTGTTAATCCGTAGGTGGTCGGCTTATTTTATCAGAGATAACTGTCAAGGTATTCGTCCGCAGTTATTTCTCCTCGCATGAATTTTTGATAAAGATTTGCAGCAGGAAAACGATAATTATATCGACTTCCATCTTCTCCCGGTTGAAGCGGTGGCAAATCGCCAATTGCATCCTCGACACCTATAACAGATGGGAGAAGCGATAATTGTCCATCCTTGGGAACGCATGATATTTCCTTCATGCTAAAGCCTTGAACAAGGTCAGCATCCCCGCCAATGATTATTACACGATCTCTCCGTTGTGGAACTCCGAAGTTGGCTGCGCTGACTTGATTTACTTTGATTTCTGCAACACATTCTTTCAACTCGGCCTTTATCATCTCAAAGAATTGTCCCTTATCTAAATTGAGAATTCCACGAACATTCTCAAAAACAAAGCCGTCCGGTCTGATTGCCTTGACAATGCTGGCATAGGACTTAAATAACCAGTTACGCATATCTTCAACACCTCGCCGCGTATTCGCAGTCGAGAATCCTTGACAAGGCGGTCCTCCAAGAACAAATAGGGGAAGGTTTGGATTTGCTTTCTTTGCAGCTACCGCTGCATCCACAATCGCATCATGAACCTCTTGACTATTAATATCACCAACAATTGCTTCTCCGCCAAGATTTCGCTTATGTGTTTCTACTGCGTAATTGTCTATATCATTCCCAATTATCGGAGTCCAACCAGCCCAGATGAAGCCCAATGCAAGTCCTCCCGCACCACAGAAAAGGTCAACAAACTGCCCCTTGAAAGGGATATTCTTGGCAATCTGATAGGCAAGCAGTGGTGGTACGGCATTTCCAATCTGATTGTTTATCGCCCCAAGTGATCCGATGAACTCAAACGAATCTGGGAAACTCTGAAAACGAGCCGCTTCTCTTTGCGATATAGTCCTGTCTTGATCATAATGCATATGGCATCCATTACCCGGACGATTGAAATAGGTATTGATTGTATATGCAGGCATATCAGGACGAAGCCTACCATAATATGTGGATCGGCTTCCTTTACCCGCTTTATAGCTTTCTCTTATTTGCGCAAGCCTTTGTGACGGCACACTCTCCGGGATATTCTTCCAATTACCCCCTGGTGGAACACACTTTATTACTTGCATATCCAACTCACTCAACGAAGATGCGTAGTGGTTGAAAATCATGGTTTTCTTTTCTTCATCCTGACTTTTTTCTCGATACTGCCGAACAATGTTTGTTCGTTTTTCCTGATCCAGCTTGAACGAATCTACAATAATTTCATATTCATCTGCTGAAAGGTTGTATAGATGCGCAACTGCCAATTCAATATCGTCTTCAACGTCTTGACCTGCCAATTGCTTATCCACTAATTCTATAATGTTCATATCAACGGACGGTTGAGGAACGCGAATTTGTTTCACGATTCCTGCTGCCACGTGATTGGATACCAACATACTCCTCGCTTGATACTCAAATATCATCGAATTCATGATTGCAAGCAGCATTTTGAGGTTTAAAAGTGCGGCTTCATCTCCATAGACCACGCCGAGAGAATTTCCGCAGATGAATCCCGGTGGCAACAATGTGGCTTTGATTCGCCGCGCTTGAGAGTCGCGTGACACATCACGCCACACGACCTTGCTCATGAATGAACTCGGCGGAGGAATTACCATTTCCTCATTCAAGAATAGCTGATCGCTCGTAAAAGAATACCTGTCTACCATATAGCCTTTTGCGAATTCAATTTTACCAGTAGGTAACAGTTTTTCTTTTACTCTTGTTTCGTCCAATTCGCGTGTAAAACTCAATCCTGTTGCATCACAGAATTCATCGGTCGAAGGCAGCTGTTCAAGATACATCATTATGGGGATAGCCTCAATTCCAGTTTTTAGCGGAATGCAAAATCCTGTCCGCTTGATGTATTCAAAGACAGCTTTTTCTATCTTTTTTTCTTTGTATGTATCCTTATCACTATAAATCCTAACGCTAAGGCTCTGATCAGTTTCTCCCCCCTTAACCACCATGGTGATGCTTGAAACATCTGCACTGCCATAGAGCTTTAATTCCGCAGGGTAATAAGAGACATTGATAACCTTGTAGTTTTCAAAAATCCAACTTCTGAGCCTACTTGAAACTTGATCATTAAGCAAAGAAGCAGGAGAAACAATGCCACAGAAACCATTTGATTTTATTAGTCTAAGCGCAACCTCAGTTCCACAACGAGCAAGGTTTGTCCCCCATTTTCCAAATTTTGAAGAAGGTTGCGAAATCACGAATGCTTCCTTCATGTAAGAATCATATTGCTCTATTGCATTTCGATATCCAATCAAAGCTTCTTCGCCGTTACTCTTGCTAAAGAGTTTCTGAGGCTTCAAAAGGCTCCACGGAGGATTGGTTACACAAATATCGTATTTACCGCGAACAACATTATATTCTACAAATGCATCTGCCTGACGAGCATCAATCTCATATTTCAATCCAGCAGATTCACAAAACTTTGCTATCTCATTTTTTGCAGTATTAACAGCATTCGCATCTATGTCCCAGACCGAGATGAACAACCGATTTGATGATAGTTTTCCTGACTTTCGCAATTCAGAAAGTAAAGAAATAACCAGCCTTCCATCTCCGCAAAATGGGTCAATAATGCGTAGTTCTGAAGAAAACGTGTCGTATACATAACGCCGGCTTAACATCCGCATCATACTTCCTGCTATATTATAATCGGTATAGAATTTTCCAAGGATTTTTTCATCCTCAAAATCCGACTGTGTAAACTCATCAACGAACTGATAGTAGTCTGCACTTATTTCATGTGGAGTTTTAATCAGCATTTTTCAATTCCTCCCAAGCATAGCAATTCCATCAGTCCATCGTACTTTTTCCGCTGGATACCCAATTGTCCAACTCGGAGCATTTGAATTTCCACTGTTTGCCTATTTTATGTGCAGGGATGTCCTTTCCTTTCCTGATCCAATCGCGGATGGTTCCTGGCTTAACCCCTAAGTATTCTGCTGCTTCATCTATGCTTATCCATTTGTCGTTTCCGATTTCTGTCATTTCAGTACCTCCAAACAAACAAAGTACACCAAATCATTTATATTATAGCAGATTCCGGTGCGGTTTTCAATTGGTTTTCTATTATTTCATATTGTTTTCTATAATTTACATACACCTTATACATCACTCTGAAAGGCAGAAAAACAAGCCTTCTGCACATCCCTTGGTGTGAGAAAAGCGATAATCCTTTTATTTTGTCAAATGCCCAAACGAAAACTATCAATCACGCAACAGTTTCATCTGTTTTCGTTTCTAATTTGATACTTTACAGAGCAGCCTTTCTACACCGCAACGATGCGCCATTTCGGTAGCATATTTATCCACTCAACCCTCCGCAAAGTCTTTTTGTCCACTCAACCTTCGCCATTTTCATCCTGTCAACTCGACCTCTGATTTCAGCGGTTGATATATTCCCACAAAAGAAAAATCCGGGTATCCAGGCAACCCACATAAGGTTGTCCGAATACCCGGAAACGCTTTATTCTAAGCCATTTTTCACTATTTACTTCTGTACCTTTGACATCAAACATACCGTCTCGACGGTTGTTTCAGTTTCCAAGGGAAGTTCTTTCACTTCCTCGCC
>ULWS01000547.1_pt1 | contig 47650 bp, 44 predicted proteins | sample 1960591 | NCBI WGS metagenome assembly ULWS01 (sample SAMEA4835818, study PRJEB28245) | human gut metagenome | biome: gut microbiome; material: fecal sample | place: Denmark | collected 2008
CCAAAACAGCTCTGCCCTCTTAAAAAATCTTCTATTTGCTTTACGCCCTCAGCTCAATTCCAAGATTCTTAAGGCCATTTAAGATCTTATTCATCACCGCTGTGACTTCCTTCTCTTCCAGAGTGTGATCCTTAGCTCTGAAAGTAATGGAGTATGCCACGGACTTGTGGCCTTCCAGTACCTGTGCTCCCTCATAAATATCGAACAGCTTGCAGCTCTCTAAGATCTTTCCGCCTCTCTGGCTGATCACATCCTCGATCTGCCCTACCAAAACTGCCTTTGGAACAACCATACTGATATCTCTGGTAACAGCCGGGAATTTGGCAATTCCGGTGTACTTCCGGTCAAAGGTGGTAAACTCTGTCATTGCGGGCATATCGATCACAGCTACATAGGCTCTGTCGCCAATCTTATAATTTTCAGCCACCTCCGGATGGATCTCACCCAAGAAGCCCACGGTGCGGCCCTCATAAACGATATCTGCCTTTCTGCCCGGATGCAGGTAAGGATGGTCGCCCTTTGGATCGTAATGAACCTTCTTATCCATTCCCACCTTGTCGAAGAATTCCTCTACCACGCCCTTCATATCAAAGAAATCTCCGCTTCCATACATACCCAGAGTAAACTGCATCCGCTCATCGGGAAGCTCGGTTAAAGGAAGTGCCTTGGGACGGTATACATTTGCCAGCTCATACAAACGCACCTCTTTGTTGCGGCGGTTGTAGTTGGTGGATAATGATACCAGCATACCGTTTAAAGGCAGGGTACGCATGATGCTGAAATCCTCGCCCAGAGGATTGGAAATGGTAATGGCCTTTCTTAACTCACTGTCCTCAGGAATTAAAAGCTTGTCAAATACCTTTGGACTTTCAAAGGAATATGTCATACCCTGGGAGAAGCCGCAGAATTCTGCTGTCTCTCTTGCCATATCCTCGATCATCAACTTATAGGAAAGCTTTCCTGTGGTTGCTTCACCGGATGGAAGTGTGGTCGGAATCTTGTCATAGCCATAGAATCTTGCCACTTCCTCTGCCAGATCTGCCATACGAAGAAGATCCTGACGCCAGCTTGGAGCGACTACCTCACCGGAAGCCTCATCATAGCCCAGGTCGATTTTCTCAAAATATGCCAGCATATCTTCCTTTGAAATATCGGTGCCGAGAAGCTTATTGATCTTTTCAGGCTCAAATTTGATCCTTGTCTCCCCTCTCTTTACAGGATAAACATCAATCATTCCGCCTACAACCTCTCCAGCTCCCAGCTCTTCGATCAGCTGGCAGGCACGATTTACAGCCTCTTCTGCAGTGTTGGGATCCAGTCCCTTTTCATACTTGCCGGACGCATCGGTGCGCAGGCCCAGCTTCTTTGCGGAAAGACGGATATTGGTGCCGTCAAAGCAGGCGCACTCAAATACCATAGAGGACACATTGTCTGTGATCTTGGAGTTTTCGCCTCCCATGATACCGGCGATTCCCACCTGCTTTTCACCGTCATTGATCATCAAAATGGTAGAATCCAGTATTCTGTCCTGTCCGTCCAGAGTCTGGAATACATCCCCCTCAGAAGCACATTTTACCACGATCTCATGACCTGCCAGCTGGTCATAGTCAAAGGCGTGCATGGGCTGTCCGTACTCTTCCATCACATAGTTGGTGATATCCACGATATTGTTGATGGGACGGATTCCGCTGGCAGCCAGACGGCGCTGCATCCACTCCGGTGAAGGAGCCAGCTTGATATTCTTTACCATTCTGGCACAGTAGCGCTTACACAGGTCTGTATTCTCCACACTCACCTTTAAGTAATCGTGAATGTCCTCATTGTTGCCCGTAGCTGTAACTACCGGCGGGAAGAAGGGCTTGCGGAAGGTAGCGGCTGCCTCTCTTGCGATTCCCACTACGCTGTAGCAGTCTACACGGTTGGAGGTAATCTCGTATTCAAACACCACGTCTCTCAGACCCAGGATCCGCACTGCATCGTCGCCGGGAACACTGTCCTCGGGGAGCAGGTAGATGCCGCTTTCAGGGGCATCCGGATACATATTCCGGTCAGCGCCCAGCTCTTCGATGGAGCACATCATTCCAAAGGACTCCACGCCTCTTAATTTGCCCTTTTTAATTTTAATGCCTTCCTCCGGAAGGGGGCCGCCGTCATGGCCTCCTGCTACTCGTCCGCCGTCCAGTACCACCGGTACCTTTGCACCGATGGAATCCTTTGTAATATTTGGCGCTCCGGTTACGATCTGTACGGGCTCTGCTTCCCCTACGTTGACCTGGCACACGACCAGCTTGTCAGCGTCCGGATGACGTTCTACGGAAAGAACTTCTCCTACTACGATCTTTTCCAGATTTTTATCTAAACAGGTAAATCCTTCAACCTTGGTGCCTGTCAATGTCATCGCATCTGTATACTCCTGGGCAGCCACATCCAGGTCAGGAACATATGCTTTAATCCATGATAATGCTGTATTCATGTCGGTTCTCCTTTTTATTTATGATGGAACAATTAAAACTGCTTTAAGAAGCGGATATCATTTTCATAGAGAAGGCGCATATCGTCGATCTCATATTTTAACAGGGCAATTCGCTCCAGGCCTACGCCGAAAGCAAAGCCTGTATATTCCTGGGGATCAATGCCGCACATCTCAAATACATGGGGATGTACCATACCGCAGCCTAAAATCTCAATCCAGCCGGAGCCCTTGCAGAAACGGCAGCCTTTTCCGCCGCACTTAAAGCAGCTTACGTCCATCTCGGCGCTGGGTTCGGTAAATGGGAAATGGTGGGGACGGAATTTAACCTTTGTATCCTCGCCGAACATCTCTCGTGCAAACTCTGCCAGAGTTCCCTTTAAATCGGAGAATGTAATATTTTTATCAATAACCAGTCCCTCGACCTGATGGAAGGATGGAGAATGGGTTGCATCCACCTCATCGGAACGGAATACGCGGCCCGGAGAGATCATACGGATAGGAAGCTTACCTGTTTCCATGGTTCTGGCCTGTACCGGGGAGGTCTGGGTACGGAGCACAATGTCCTTGCTGATATAGAAGGTATCCTGCTCATCCTTAGCCGGATGGTTTGGCGGGATATTTAATTTGGTAAAGTTGTACTCATCATACTCCACCTCAGGGCCTTCTACTACCTCGTAGCCCATGCCCACGAAAATCCGCTCCACTGCCTCTAATGCAATGGTATTTGGATGGCTGTGGCCTACGCTGTTCTTCTTTGCAGGAAGGGTAACGTCAATAACCTCTCTCTTTAACTGCTCTTCTCTGGCCTTCTTTGCCAGGGCAGCCTTTGCTTCCTCTAAGCGGCCCTCGATCACAGCTCTGGCTTCATTTACCAGCTGTCCCACCTTTGGACGGTCTTCCGGAGCCACATCCTTCATGCTCTTTAAAAGGCTGGTCAGCTCTCCCTTCTTTCCAAGATAAGCGACACGGATGTCATTCAGCGTATCAAGGCTCTCAGCGGAAGAAATCTGCTGCAGCGCCTCTTCTTTGATCTTCTCTAACTGCTCTTTCATGGGTTCTCCTTTTCTGTTCTCTTTTAAATAAGTGTACGGTTCTTTTCGCGGAAATGTTTGCTGCCATAACAAAAAACCGCCCCTTCAGATTCCTGAAGGGACGGATCAAATCATTCCGCGGTACCACCCTGATTCCTGCAATACAGATACTAAGCCAAGGCTTTCTATCCTTTGCAGACACTTAAACACGCTTAACGCACGCCTACGTCACAGGCTGCGAGCAGACGCCCTTTCACCCATGCAGCTCCGGTGGGAAATTCAGCGCTTATGTGAACTCGGGAACGCTTCCAGCCGACGACCTTCCCTCTCTGTGAGAACATAAGTACCTACTGTACACTCTCATCGCTTTTAGATATAAAATCTACTGTAAATTTTAGCCGTTTCATCTAGAAAAGTCAACCCCCATTTTTTCCTGCGTTTTCACATTTTGCACCAGTCGCTGGAGTTAGGTTCTCCTATGACCGGAAACCGGAGTCCAGCACACCAAACTCCAGAGGCCGGTGCAGAGTACAGAAACTCATTTTTCATTTGACCTTTCTCTCCTTTCCAGCTATCATAGAACCATCATTTTCACAAAAGAAAGGATGATTTCCATGAAATATACCTGTACCATCCCCTGCTTTGACTTAGAGCAGACCGCTCTCTCCGGTCAGTGTTTCCGGCTGATGCCAGGAAAAGAGCCCGGACTGTGGTCCGTGATCAGCCAGGGGAAGCTTTTATCCATCAGGCAAAACGATTCCCAATTCACCTTTGAATGCGAAGAAGGTTCTTTGGAATACTGGCTGTCCTATTTTGATGTGTCCACAGACTACCAGGCCATGATTGATTCCATAGATCCGGATGATACTTATCTTTTATCTGCCGCCAAAGCAGGTGCAGGCATTCGTATTCTCCGTCAGGATCCATGGGAAATGATCATCACCTTTGTTATCTCCCAGCAAAAGACCATCCCGGCCATCCGCTCCTTAGTTGAAGCTCTGTGCCGTAATTATGGAACGCACATTGAACGCACATTGCTCGCATCCTCAAAGCTTTCTGAAGCCGGTCCCTCCCCCTTTGCCTTTCCTACGCCGGAACAGTTAAGCCGCGCCTCATTGGATGACCTGCTGGCACTGAAGCTGGGATACCGGGCAAAATATATCCACCGGCTCTGTCAGGACGCACTGGAAGGAAGCCTGAACCTGGATCTTCTGTCCTCCCAGAACTATAAAGAGGCCATAGATTATCTCACCAGCTTTTATGGAATCGGTAAAAAGGTAGCGAACTGCGTCTGCCTCTTCGGTCTCCATCATATTGATGCATTTCCTGTCGATACCTGGATCCAGAAAATCCTCATGGAACATTATTTTGACGAAAAAAAATACCGCCGCATCCCCAAATCCCAGCTGTTTGACCGAATCATCGAAGATTCCTTCGGATGCTATCCGGGCTATGCAGGGGTAATGCAACAGTATATTTTCAACTATGAGAGAAATGTAATAGGAAAAAACCAGACTTAAAGCTCCTGAGGGTTTCCGGCCTCAAATATTTTCCATCCGTCCCTTCCCTTTCCCACAGCCATTTCCCGGATATATTCTCCATCTCCGCTTAATTGTCTGTTTTTAATGGCCTGGTCTGTCCAGGTCTGATGAAAGACCACACGGACTACACGGTATTCCTCATATCCCAAAAGGGCTGCTCTGCCGTCATAATACTCTTTGCTTCCCGCATATTCCTCCTCCGGAAGCGTTTCAAAGCTGTGGATCAAATAATCTTTTATGTAGGAGCCGCTTCTAAAATCCTCCTCCTGTTGGGGAAAATTCATAAACTCTGCCTGATCCTTTGAAAGAAGGCTGCTGCATTCCTCATACTGAGCCATGGCGTGATAGCGGAAAAACAGACCTGCTGTCATTTCGGCCTCTCCCTCAGGCATCTCTTCAAAGCGGATATGGCGGGGATTTTCCGCTGAAATCGTATATTCTTCCGCCAGACGGTTCTCCTGGCGGTTCCGGTTCACCCAGGCCACGGCAAACATAACTCCCAGACAGATCAATGTCATTCCGCAGATTTTAAGAGCTTGTCCCGATACCTTCTGCGGCCGTTTTGGTGCCTGATCTTTTTTTATATCCTTCTGTCCCACGTTCGACAGAACCTCCTTTTTGTTATGGCAATTCTTCTGTCCGGCCTTTATCCCCGGGCAGACAGCTGCTCTTTCTTCCACTTCCAGCAGACTCCGTTATCCTTCATGCATCGGGATAATCCCTCTGCCGTATCCCCAAGGAAAATCCCCAAGGCTTCTATTTTACCTGTATCGATCGTCAGATTTCTGGGGAGCGAACGAAAACGATCCCTGTCCGCTTCCACCTTTGGCAGCACTCCTGTTTTTACAGATACTGCCTGAGCAAAAATCCCGGCGGTTTCCCAGGTGCTTCTCTGATTCCTGTTCCCGAAATTATAGATTCCTCCCGGCAGTTCCATCACCTGCTCCATAGCCCGGATCACATCCCACACATAGGTGATGCCTCTATAATCATGGGTCGGGCTTACAATCACCTTTCCTTCCCCGGCGGCTGCAAACATCTGTCCTAACAGCCCGGTTCCCGGCGTCCTTTTCGGAACCGGATAATCATACATCCAGGTCAAACGCAGACAGACCGCCCCTTCTGCCAAAGCAAGCGCTGCCTCCTCTGCCCGTTTTTTATCCCTTCCATACACATTCACCGGCTTCACCCGGTCTGTCTCACGATTCGGCTCCAGAGTATCTGTTCCCGCATAAACCTGATCCGAACTCATAAAGATCAGCCTGCAGCCGCTCTCCCTGCAGGCTCTTGCTATATTTTCTGTTCCCTGAACATTGATCCGTCCCGAAGCCAGGGGATCCGCCTCACACTGTCCCGTATTAGACAAGCCTGCACAGTGCAGCACTGCCTGAGGACGAATCGCCTTAAAAAATGCAGACACCGCCACCATATCTGTAATATCCAGCTCCTCATGGGTAACCGCTACCGTCTCATACCCATCCTTCCCCTCAAAATATTCCGCAAGTCTCGACCCCAGAAATCCTCCTGAACCCGTGATCAAAATCCGTTTTTTCATTCTATAACCAACAGCCTTTCTTCCTCATAAGCCTTACCCAGTCCCCGGAAATCCCACGTCATCCGGCAGTCCCAGGTAAAAATATATCTACCATTATACCCATACTCCCCCCCAGAATCTTTGCGATTTTCTTAATTTTTCTCAAAAATTCAGGACGGCGCGAAATCGTGCAGAAACAGCCCCGTCAAGCTTGCTTGTAAGGAGCTGTTCCTGCACGATTTCACATCGGATGAACATCCGATGCTTCTTGACCCGCAAGCGGGTCAAGAAGATCCCCGCCCGATCCCTAAAAAACCAGCTCCCGCATCCCCTCGCTCCCAAAGATAAAGCTTTTCCCCTTCCGCATCCCCCCCCTCCAACAACATCCTCCCCACAAAAAAAGAAAACCGCCCCCAAAACGTCTCTCGTCATCCTCACACAAAACCATCCAACAAGAGCAATTCCAGGGCGGTCTCCCGCTCACATCAGTCAAAGCACGAAACGCGCCTGCACTCAGCGCATCTCATCTTCATTTTTCAAAAAATTCTTTAAACCCCTTCTTCTTAGGCTTCCCTTCCTCCGAAGCCCCCCCATTCATAGCTTCATCAAACCGCTTCAGGGCCTCCTTCTGAGCCTGGGTCATTCTCTCAGGAACCTGAACCACTAAAGTCACATAGTGATCCCCTCTCACATTCCGGTTTCTTAAGGAAGGCACACCCTTCCCCTTCAGCCGCACCTTCGTATCAGTCTGCGTACCAGGACGAACCTCATACTCCACTTCTCCGTCCACTGTCTTAATCCGGATCGTACCACCTAAAGCCGCTCTTGCAAAGGAAATCGGCACGGTAGAATAAATGCTTGTATCCTGACGCTTAAAGATCGGATGCTGGGAAACAACTGCCTCCACTAGCAAGTCGCCTCTCTCACCGCCGTTGATACCGGGCTCTCCGCCTCCGGCCATACGAACGCACTGACCATTGTCAATACCGGCAGGAATGGACACCTTAAACTTCTTGCGGACTGTCTTATACCCCGTACCATAGCAATCCGGACACTTTTCCTTGATCACCTTGCCTGTGCCGCCACACTCCGGACAGGTCTGTACATTCTGTACCTGTCCAAAGAAGGACTGCTGGGTATACATGATCTTACCCTTTCCATTACATTTTGTACAGGTCTGGGGCGACGTACCCGCCTTTGCGCCTGTTCCGTTACAGGAAGAACAGGTCTCCTTAAAATTAATCTCAATTTCCTTCTCACAGCCGAACACAGCCTCTTCAAAGGTGATCCTCACTGCGGTTCTTACATTTGCGCCCCTTGAAGGACCGCTTCTTCCTCTGGAGGAACGGCCGCCGCCAAAGATATCTCCAAAAATATCTCCAAAAATATCTCCCATATCCTGACCGCCAAAGTCAAAACCGCCGAAGCCGCCAAACCCTCCTGCGCCTCCGCCTCCCTGCTCAAAGGCGGCATGGCCGAACTGGTCATACTGCTGGCGCTTCTGAGGATCGCTGAGCACGCTGTAAGCCTCAGATGCCTCTTTAAATTTGGCCTCTGCCTCCTTGTCTCCGGGATTGGCATCCGGATGATATTTTTTGGCGAGCTTTCTGTATGCCTTTTTCAGGGCATCGTCATCCGCGTCTTTGGAAACGCCCAGAACCTCATAGTAATCTCTCTTACTCTCTGCCATGTTGTTTACCTCTTACATATCTATCAGAACATTTTCTCTTAAATAAAATATCCCCGGACAGACCTTTAGGTCCGGCCAGGGGGCATCTCGCCCAATGGACCGGACCTCTGGCCTTACGGTTTTATATAATGGATTCCCGCCCTGCTGCAGGCGGGAATCCTTTCTTCCTTACACTTCCTTAAAGTCTGCGTCTACTACATCATCATCCGGTCTGGAGCCGCCTGCTGCGCCGCCCATGCCAGGGCCTGCACCTGCTGCTCCTGCCTGCTGTGCCTGCTCATATACCTTTGCAAAGAGCTTCTGAGCGCTGTTCATCAGCTTCTCCTTGCCGGACTTGATATCCTCTACCTGAGCATCGGTCATCTGATCTACCGGAGCACGGTTGATTGCTTCCTTCAGTGCATTTAAGTCTGCCTCTACCTCTGCCTTATCATTGCCATCAATCTTGTCTCCAACCTCTTCTAAGGCCTTCTCAGTCTGGAATACCATGGAGTCGGCGTCATTTCTGGCGTCAATGGCTTCCTTGCGCTTCTTATCCTGAGCCTCATACTCAGCAGCTTCCTTTACAGCCTTGTCGATATCAGCGTCAGACATATTGGAGCCGGAGGTAATGGTGATGTGCTGCTCTTTTCCGGTTCCCAGATCCTTTGCAGATACATTTACAATACCATTGGCATCAATATCAAAAGTTACCTCAATCTGAGGGATACCTCTTCTTGCTGGCGGAATTCCATCCAGACGGAACTGTCCAAGAGTTTTGTTATCTCTTGCAAACTGACGCTCACCCTGTACCACATGGATATCAACAGCAGTCTGATTGTCAGCAGCAGTAGAGAAAATCTGGCTCTTCTTTGTAGGAATGGTTGTATTTCTCTCAATCAGTCTGGTAGCTACTCCGCCCATGGTCTCAATGGACAGGGACAGTGGGGTAACATCCAGAAGAAGGATATCTCCGGCGCCTGCATCGCCTGCCAGTTTTCCGCCCTGGATTGCAGCACCGATGGCTACGCACTCATCCGGATTTAAAGACTTGCTGGGCTCTTTGCCTGTGATCTGCTTTACCTTTTCCTGTGCAGAGATCATACGGGTAGAACCGCCTACTAACAGCACCTTTCCAAGCTCAGAAGCAGTGATGCCTGCATCCTTTAATGCATTTTGTACCGGAATTGCGGTGCGCTCGATCAGGTCATGAGTCAGCTCGTCAAATTTTGCTCTGGTTAAGTTCATATCCAGATGCTTTGGTCCCTCAGCAGTTGCAGTGATGAACGGAAGGTTGATATTGGTAGTAGTAGCAGTAGACAGCTCCTTCTTTGCCTTCTCAGCTGCTTCCTTTAATCTCTGAAGAGCCATCTTATCAGCGGAAAGATCTACACCCTCTGCCTTCTTAAACTCAGCGATCATCCAGTTTGTAACTGCATTGTCAAAGTCATCGCCGCCAAGATGGGTATCGCCATTGGTGGAAAGAACCTCGATTACGCCGTCACCGATCTCGATAATAGAAACATCAAAGGTACCGCCGCCTAAGTCGTATACCATGATCTTCTGCTCATTTTCATTGTCAAGGCCGTAAGCCAGCGCTGCCGCTGTAGGCTCGTTGATGATACGCTTTACTTCCAGACCTGCAATCTTTCCTGCGTCCTTGGTTGCCTGACGCTGTGCGTCATTAAAGTATGCGGGAACAGTGATAACAGCCTCTGTTACTGTCTCGCCTAAGTAGCTCTCTGCATCTGCCTTCAGCTTCTGAAGGATCATGGCGGAAATCTCCTGTGGTGTGTACTTCTTTCCGTCAATGTCTACCTTGTAGTCTGTGCCCATATGGCGCTTGATGGAAGAAATGGTGCGGTCTGCGTTTGTAACTGCCTGACGCTTTGCTGGCTCGCCTACCAGTCTTTCACCTGTTTTTGTAAATGCCACGATAGATGGTGTGGTTCTTACGCCCTCTGCATTTGCGATAACGGTTGGCTTTCCACCTTCCATAACGGCAACGCAGCTATTCGTTGTACCTAAGTCGATACCAATAATCTTGCCCATAGTTATTTCCTCCTGATTTGATCAATCTATAAAATATTTTAGTTTGCAACTTTAACCATACTGTGTCTTACAACGCTGTCCCGGTACATATATCCCTTCTGGAGCTCCTCCGCAACGATATTTTCTCCCAGGCTCTCATCCTCCACATGCATCACTGCATTGTGGAAATTGGGATCAAATTCCTTTCCGGCTGCCTCAATGGGCTTTACTCCGGCTTCCTCAAAGACCTTCTGGATCTGCTTGTAGATTTTTTCCATGCCCTCTGCAATGGGATCTTCCTTTTTATCCTCAGGGATTACTGCCAGGCCTCTCTCAAAATTGTCGATCACGGGAAGGATGCGCTCAATGATATCTCTGGCGCCCATCTCATACATGGAAGATTTCTCCTTTTCCGTTCTCTTTCTGAAATTTTCAAATTCAGCCATCTGGCGTTTTACCCGGTCGGTCAGCTCCTCGATCTTTTCATCTCTCGGATCCTTCTTTTTCTTAAAGAAACCTCCCTTTGACGCGTTATCCGCAGCTTCTTCTGTCTGAGTCTCTGCTTCCGCAGTTTCCTCTTTGACAGCGTCTGCCGCTTCCTCTGTCTCCGGAATATCTGTTACTTCTTCCTTCTTATTATCTTCACTCACTGCTTATCACCTTTCATCCTTTTTAAATGCTGCATCCAGCTGGCTCATCAGATTCCGCAGCGTTCCAAGGACCTTTTCATAATCCATACGCTTCGGTCCGATAATTCCGACTGTTCCCCGAAGTCCTCCGCCCAGATCGTAATTGGCTGTAACCACGCTGCAGTCCTTCATGGACTGAACCGGCGTTTCATCACCGATATAGACCTGGATCCCGGCGTCACCGCCGTTTTCCGTATTGACCTCGGAAACAAACTCCTGAAGCATTTCCTTGTGCTCCAGTGTCCCGATCAGCTTGCTGGCCTTATCGCCTTCTGAAAGCTCCGGATACCGAAAAATATTCGTAGCCCCGCTGGTATAAATCTGAAGATCTTCTCCGCCGGCCTTGATCGCTTCCGCAACCTCGTTTAAGACCAGCTCCACCACCTGGCTGTGAATGCCTGCATCCTCCTTCAGACGACTGATGATATCCAGATTGATTTCTTCAATCGTCAGCCCGTTTAAGCTGCTGTTTAACAGGATGTTCAGATTCAAGAGTTCCTGTTCCCCCAGCTCTTCCGCAATATCGATCATGGTATTTTTAACGATATTTCCTTCTACCACAACCACTACCAGAAGCTTATGTGCCTCTACTCTGGACAGCTGGATAAATTTCAGCTTTGTCTTGTGGTAGCTGGGGCCGCTGATCATGGCCGCATAATTGGTATTGGCCGCCAGAACCTGAGCCATCTTTTTAAGGACCAGTTCCAGCTTATCAACCTTCTGAACCATCATATCCTTAAATTCTGTAACTTCATTGTCCTTTTCCTGCATGATCTGGTCTACATAGAACCTGTATCCCTTATCGGAAGGAATACGCCCTGCGGAAGTGTGGGGCTGAATGATATATCCCATCTCTTCCAGATCTGACATCTCGTTACGGATGGTGGCAGAACTCAGTTTTAATTCTGAATACTTGGAAATGGTTCTGGAACCAACCGGTTCGCCTGTCTCCAGGTAGGTTTTGATGATCGCCTTTAATATGGTGATCTTCCGGTTATCCAGCTGTGTATCCATCGTTTCCTGTCACCTTCCTCTCCTGCGATTATTAGCACTCAATGCTTTGGAGTGCTAACATCTACATTTCATAATATATTCCTTTCTCTCTGTTTTGTCAAGGGATTTTTCATTTTTTTCATGATCTTATTTCCTGTATATACAGTTTTCTCTTGACAAAAGTCCTCTCTGCCTTTATTCTGGACATAGATTCATTTTTATTTCACAAATCAGAATTTCTGTCTGTTTTGTAACCTTCTAAACATTCTTTTATATACGTTTCAGATCCTGTTCAGGAATGATATCCGGACAATATTTTTCTTACCTGCTATGAAGCTGCCTTTTGCAGTTTACATAAATATAATGTACTAAGGGGGTATACATTTGGTATACGACGTATTTCTCAACAAAATCAAAACGGGCATGGAACAGGCCCTGGGAAAGGAGTATGAACTGAGCCTGCACAGGATCACCAAAAACAACGGCCTGATTCTGGATGGTCTGTGCATTTCCAAAGACAAAAATCCGGTAGCTCCTGCTATTTATCTCAATAACTGCTACCATCAGTATCTGGAAGGCTGCTCTTTGGAGGAAATCACTCAGGAGCTTTTGGAACTGTACCGCTCCAATGAGGCTTTGCCCACCATTCATCCGGCCCGGCTTTCCGATTACAGCGCCATGAAATCCCGGACCGCCTGCCGCCTTATAAACACGGCTGCCAATGAAACACTTTTGCAGGATATGCCTCATATTCCATGGAACGATCTTTCCATCGTATTCTACCTGTTTCTTCAGGAAAATGATACCGGTATAATGACTGCCGGAATCCATACCTCTCATCTGAATACCTGGGGTATTTCCCAGGATGAACTCTTTCAGGCTGCCATCTCCAATGTTTCCCAGCTCTTTCCTCCGTCCATTACCAGTATGGACTGTATTTTAGAGGATCTGACAGACTCCGTCCCCGACCTGAACAGACAGGCCATGACCCCTTTCTATGTTCTTTCCAATACCTGCGGAATCAACGGAGCAATCTGTATGCTCTATCCTGATGTTCTTAAACATTTCTCAGAAGGGATTGAACGCGACGTGCTGATTCTTCCCTCCAGTATCCATGAAGTTCTGCTTCTTCCCGATGAAGAAGACATTTCTTATGACGAACTCAGCCAAATGGTAGCCCAGATCAATGCCTCCGAGGTTCTGCCTCAGGACCGCCTCTCCAACCAGATCTATCGCTACAGCCGGAGATCTGATTCGATTGAGATCGTATCTTCCTGCATGCTTCCCCTCAATTAAAGCATACAAAAGGAGCTGCTGTACGAACCCTTTCATCCGTTACAGCAGCTCCTCTTTTTACCTATCCTTTATACAATCCTTACTGAACCCAGGCTCCCGATCCGTCTACATATCTTCCATCCGGTGTCCAGGTATTTCTAAACATCACTCCGCTTCCGCCCATATAGTACCATCTGCCATTCACAGACTGCCATCCGGTTGTCATAGCGCCGCTTCCATCCAGATAATACCACTGTCCGTTCTGCTCCAGCCATCCTGTCTGCATTACGCCGCTGCTGTTTAAATAATACCATCTGCCGCTTACATACTGCCAGCCCGTCTGCATCTCACCGCTTCCATTGAGATAATACCACTGTCCGTTTACATTCTGCCAGCCGGTTGTAAGAGCACCATTGGAACCAAGATAATACCACTGACGGTCTACCTTCTGCCAGCCAGTAAGCATATATCCGGAACGGTCAAAGAGATACCACACTCCATCGATCTGTTTCCAGCCATCTGCCGGATAACCGCCTGTAGAGTAAGAATACCACCAGCGTCCGCCTTCCTGTACCCAGCGTCCGCTTCCACCGTAAGAACCTGCCTCATCCTCATCTACATACAGGGAAGAAGAATCCTCAGACCACTCGCCTGCCTTGTCATTATAGCTTGCAATAGCTCTCACACGGAAGGTATAATCTCCTTCTTTATTAAAATATCCGGAAAAGTCAAAATACGTATTAGATGTATTGACAGTTGTAACCGTTTTGTCATCTCTTAACAGCTTTACATCATAGCTCTTGGAACCCTCTACCTCGTCCCACTCAGCCGTGCTGTCATTCCAGTCCAGATTATCAGCAGCCTCCAGCTTGCCTCCGATACGGTCCAGCTCTACCGTCACTTCCATATAATCGCCGTCATCATAAATTTTTGCCTTTTTAAACTCAGCGTCACAGCCGCTTATCTTAAAGTGGCTCTTGCTGGTATAGGAAAAACGGTATCCCTCAGAAGCAGAAAGTTCTACCTTTACCTCGGGAACATCTCCTACCGTCCAGACATCCTTATCCTCCAGATTCGTGTACTCTACGGAATCCACATCATATGAATCGTCTCTGGCCCTTACGCTGATATCACCAATATCATCTCCGCTCTCCGGCTCCTTATCATAAGAAAATTCCAAACGCACTGTATCGATCTTCTCCGTGCCCGCATAGACCGGAAATACAGCCATAGCTGACAAAAACGCTGCCATTGCCAGGGAAAACATTTTCTTTGTATACATATACCTCTCCTCCTTATATTTAAGATTCGTTTTGTTTCTTTTGTATGATTTTATTATAAAGGAAAGTTTGGATTTATGCAATTTCATAATTCTTACAAAGAGTTTACAATTCCTTACAGCCCCAACCGGTTCCCAGACTATTCCATATCCAAAAGCAGCTTTTTCACTTCCACCATACGGTCTCTGAGCCGAGCCGCCTCCTCAAAGTTTAACTCGGCTGCTGCCTGACGCATCTTCTTTTCCAGTTCCTTTGAAAGCTTTTTAAGTTCCTTCTCATCCATAGATTCCGGATCCTTCGTATCTGCGAAACTGTCATTTTCCACGGCCTTTGAAATGGTGATCAGGTCTCTTACTGCCTTTTTAATGGTTGTAGGCGTAATGCCATGCTCCTCATTATATCTCTGCTGGATCTGACGGCGGCGTTTCGTCTCCTCAATCGCCACCCGCATGGAATCTGTGATGGTATCGGCATACATGATCACATGACCCTCAGAATTCCGTGCCGCACGGCCAATTGTCTGAATAAGTGAGGTTTCTGAACGGAGAAAACCTTCCTTGTCCGCATCCAGAATCGCCACCAGCGTAATCTCCGGTATATCAAGGCCCTCTCTTAAAAGATTAATCCCTACAAGCACGTCAAACACATCCAGGCGCATATCCCGGATGATCTGCGCACGCTCTAAGGTATCAATATCGGAATGGAGATATTTCACCCGAATTCCCACTTCCCGCATATAATCGGTAAGATCCTCTGCCATCCGCTTTGTCAAAGTAGTGATTAGAACCTTATGATGGCCTGCCACCTCCTTGTTCACCTCTGAAATCAGATCGTCAATCTGCCCCTCCACAGGACGGACAAATATTTCCGGATCCAGAAGCCCGGTCGGACGGATGATCTGCTCCACCCGCATCAGCTCATGCTCCTGTTCATAGACAGAGGGCGTAGCTGATACAAACAGCATCTGATCAATCTTGCTTTCAAATTCCGAAAAATTTAAAGGACGGTTGTCCAGGGCAGAAGGAAGGCGGAACCCATAGTCCACCAGCGTCATTTTTCTGGAACGGTCTCCCGCATACATGCCCCGTACCTGAGGCAGAGTGATGTGGGACTCATCTACAATAATGAGAAAGTCTTTGGGGAAATAATCAATCAGGGTACAGGGAGGCTCTCCCGGTGCTGTTCCCGTCAAATGTCTGGAATAATTTTCAATACCCGAACAAAAGCCTGTCTCCCGCATCATTTCCACATCAAAATTCGTGCGTTCGGAAATCCTCTGAGCCTCTAACAGCTTATCCTCACTCTTAAAAAATGATACACGCTCCTTTAATTCCTCTAAAATATGTTCCGTGGCCTCCATCATCTTTTCCTTGGGAACCACATAATGAGATGCCGGAAAAATCGCCACATGCCCCAGCTGGGCCTTCACCTCTCCAGTCACGGTATCAATTTCCATGATCCGGTCTACCTCATCCCCAAAAAATTCCACCCGGAAAGCCTGACCGTCTGAGTAGGCCGGATAAATGTCCAGAACATCACCCTTGACCCGAAAGCTTCCCCGCTTAAAGTCCATGTCATTGCGGTCATACTGGATTTCGATCAGCTTGCGGATCACATCATCCCGGTCCTTTTCCATCCCCGGTCTCAGTGAAATAACCATCTCCTGATAATCAATGGGACTTCCCAGACCGTAAATACAGGATACAGATGCCACGATGATCACATCGCTGCGCTCGGAAAGAGCTGCTGTAGCCGAATGGCGCAGCTTGTCGATCTCATCGTTGATGGCGGAGTCCTTTTCAATGTAGGTGTCCGTGGAGGGAACGTAGGCCTCGGGCTGGTAGTAGTCATAATAGGAGACAAAGTATTCCACTGCGTTACTCGGAAAATACTCTTTGAACTCACCGTAGAGCTGTGCTGCTAAAGTCTTATTGTGCGCTATTACCAAAGTCGGCTTATTTAACTGGGCAATCACATTCGCCATGGTAAAGGTCTTGCCGGAACCCGTAACCCCTAGTAAAGTCTGGAATTGATTGCCTTCCTGGAAGCCTTTTACCAGTGCCTCAATGGCCTGGGGCTGGTCGCCGGTAGGGGCGTATTCGGAATGTAATTCAAAGAGTTTTTGTTCAGTTTGCATAAAATCAACCTCCGGAATCTATCGTAAAAAAGGACGCCTATCCGCCACAAATTCGTCAAGGAACTTTTCATTTTCGTCAAGGAATTTTTCCAACTCAGAAGAAAATATCTCCTTGACGAATGCCGTTCACAATTTACTTTTTTTGCAACCTGGCATACCTGCGTAATTCTATATGGACAAAATAAGAAAAACCATATAAAAAGCAATTTTAGGATAACCTTGTTCTGCGTTTACTATATCATAAACCATTTTAAAAGTATAGATGCTACAAACACCTGTTCCTCTACTTTTACATAGTCTCTGGGAGGAATTCTGTTACATCCACCACGATTTCCAGCAGCTTGTTTTTGAAGCATTCACTTTCTTCCATATTGGGAAGCACTTCTTTCATGTACTCCTCAATTTCCGGAACACCATCCGCTATGATACCTCTATTATCGGCATAAACATCCATTGTTATGAGTTCCTTAGCATGCCCCATGAGCTTCGATACCGCTTTCGGGTTAAATTCCTCTTTCAGTAAAAGCGTACAATAGGTGCTGCGTAAATCATGCCAGCGAATATCCGGCAGCCCGTTTTCAGCCAGAAGTTGTTTATAATACTTGCAGTGAAAGCCTTTGCTCCTCGGTCTGCCATAAGTAGAACAACAGATATAGTCTAAATCCTGAAACTCTCTCTTACGGCGACTCCTGTTTGCTTCATACACCTGCCGTTCTCTTAAAATTTCCTCAAACACGTAATCCGGAATCGGAATTTCTCTATAGCTGGATTTTGTTTTTAACCCCACCTCCTGTTTTGTAAATGTTTTAGGTGCAAAGTCTTCTTTTTTGGCATGATGTATTCTTCCCAACTGCCGTTCTACCTTTAAAGTACGGTTAATATAATCAATATCCGAATATTTTACACCATTGATTTCAGATCTGCGAAGTCCCATAAGAACTCCAAATAATACCTGCATATGAATCGGAGTGTCTCTGCTTTTCTCCAGTAAAACCAAAATCTGCTCCATTGTCAATGTTTTCTGCATATCAATATTTCTGGTTCTGTAGGTTGATTTTTGCTGTAACTTTTCTGTTTTAGGAAGTCCTACTCCCTCCACCGGATTAACAGATATTACCTTATTCGCTACTGCATAACGAAAAGAGACATTCATAATTGTTTTTACCTGTTCCGCTACTGACCTTGAGTAGTCCGCCTTTGTATTAAACAATTTTTGAATGTCTCCGCGGGTAACATCCGTCATTTTTTTATTTCCCAAAACAGGAATAATATGATTGTTGACCATGTTACAGTAATTATAATAAGTTTCGTGACTGTCTGTCCGGTTTCCTATGTCGGTCTCCAGCCAGAAAAGCATAAACTCAGAAACCTTTACCTTCGAATACACAATAAACGTACCACTGTATAATTCTGCAATGGTCTTTTCTTTCGCCCTATTCGCCTCCTTTTCTGTTTTAAATCCTGATTTCTGATATGGTTTTTCGCTTCCATCCCGATACTTTAAAAATATCCTGTAACCGAATCCAGAGCGCACAGGCATTACCTGTGACACTCTCCATTCGATATAATTTTTCAAATCTAAATTCAACATATAGAAGCACCGCCTTCTGGAATAAAAGTATGATTCATAAAGGTAATAATCTGCTCGTTCTCATCCATAACCTCACAATAATATTCAAAGGTTGTATTAACACTCGCATGTCCCAATAAAGCAGATATTTTAATTAAGGGAACCTTCTGCTCAATCAATATCGTCGCATACATATGCCTCAAACCATGAACTGTAATATGAGGCAGACCATTTCGGGAACATAGTTTTGTCAGAGCACTGTTCATAGCGGCTGTTGAATGTGGTAAACCATTTTCCTGACACGAGATATAATCATGGTCAAAATATTGTTCACCATACCGCAGCTTATTCGCATCAACCAACGCTCTTCTTTTTTCAATCTCCATCGCAACGGCCTCCGGTATCCGCAACAGCCGATAACTGTTATCCGTCTTTGGCGGTTTCTCTATAACTTCATACGCCTGAATTTTCCTTTCTCCTCTTGGGATAACAGGATTTGATGTAATCTGTCGCTGAATGTAGATTGTCCTGTTTTCAGAATCAAAATCCTTAAATTTCAAACCCGAAATTTCTCCTTTTCTGAGCCCGCAGAACAGTCCCAGCAGAATTTCCAGATACCATCCGCTATTATAAGCAGCCTTCAAAAGTTTTTTTACATTCGCCTTATTTAAAATAATGACAGTTGGTTTTTTTCTCGGATATGATTTCGTTGCCGATATCGGATTGACTCTTATATATTCTTGTATTACGGCCTCTTTCATTGCCATATTCAAAAATTCCCTGGACTTGTTACCTGCTGATTCGCATACTTTCGATACAACCGCCAATAAAGAGTCAAAATACTCCTCATTTGCATATCGCAGTTTAATATCCTGCTGCATATTCGGAAGAATCAAGTCATACAGCACATAGGCACATACCATACGGCTTGTATTCTCGACCCTCTGGGAAAATACATCCTCAAACCAATAAAGCAGGTAATCTCTTAAATTAACGTCTGGATTCGGTTTTGACGACATCTGATACGCCCTGAAAGCCTTCTTAAATTCTTCCTCATATCGGTAATAGCTTGCTTTGGCTTCAGCTTCGCTCTGAAATCCACCACGCTTACTGTATTTTACAGAACCATCCGGCTGCAGCAATTTAACTCTGTGAACCCAAGCATTTCCTTCATAAAAGGCTACTCCATTTTTCTTTGCTGGCTGTTTCACTAAATCACCTCATTTATAGACCACCATTCAGCCAGTCATCAAATCCCCTCTTTGGTACTCTGAAAAGCTTACCAATTTTAAGCACTTTGAATGGCGGATTTTTCTGCTTATACACTTCTTCAAGAAACATATAAGACTTGCTCTTTCCGATTCCAAGCATACGCTGAATATCGGCTGCCAAGTATACCTGCTGATCATTCCCCACTCCATTTTTTTCATTTGCTGCCATTGTTCATCTCCCCTTCCTAAATTCGTATGCAGCTTTCAGTCTCACCTTCTTCCATGACATAATGCCATTTGTAGTTCTCCTGCAAATAGCATTTTTCATTATTTGAAGTGAAGTCAGCCAGGTTCTTGCTATGAACTTGCTTCATATTTTATATACGAATTGGCCCCTTGACCTTTCAACTGCAAATATAAATTTCCCTACGTAGATTAAGGCTGTGGAATTTTGCACATTCATCAGGCCATTTCCTGCGCCAGCGTCTTTGCCGCGTATTTCAGATATTGCTGTGCAACTTTTAACCAGAGGGCGAGCTCCTTTCAAGTCATCGCTCACTATCCGCCTGTATCTGTATAAATCCTGAACTGTGCTGTGAAATTGTCAAAGTTCAAAGGGACACCCCATATTTTAACATGCCCCATATGCTATACAAATAAGGAAAAAGACTTCTCTTTTCTGCACATTCTGCAACTATTTTTTCATAAAAATTACTGGCACAATATTGGCACAAACCCGCAGAATATTGGCACTGTTCTGCTCTTTCGCCGTAAATAACGATATGTTAAACTAAGTATGCTTAAACGTATACCTAACAGACAAAACCAGAAAACTATACTTACTTCAAAAGTATGGCTTTCTGGTTCTTTGCTGTATGGAAATCACAAGATAGGAGGCTTACAATTTGAAGAAAAAATCAGAAGCAACGCCGGTTCTCTTTCCGGAAAGAAAAAAGAAGCTGAAAAAGCATCTGGCAAAAGCATCCCGTTATGCGTGCCTCTTTGCCATGACCACGCTGATATTTGCTCAGCCTGTTTATGCCGCTACAGATGTGTGGACAAAAGCCGGAGAAATCATGAAAGATGTATATAACCAGATTGTCCTTATCTCAACGGTAGCTGCTATTGTTACCGCTTCAGTTGCCCTTTTAATGATGAATTTTTCCAGAAGCGGTCGGACAGTAGACGAAAGCAGAGCATGGCTGAAACGTATCTGTATTACATGGGCTATTTTAAACGGTCTTGGCTTCATCATGGCTTATGTTACGCCATTCTTCTCTGATGGGAAATGGACTGGCTAAGGGAGGTGTAACTTTATGGGAATTTTAGACGGAATTGTGGAGTGGCTTGCCGAGCAGGTCATGCATGGTCTTGATCTCATCAGTACATCCGTATTAGGAGCACTGGGCTGCAATATGGATGTTTTTTTACGATATTTTCCTGCTGCTGAAACCATGTACAAGGTCTTTGTTGCTCTGTCTATCGGCTTGATTTTACTTAACTGGGTATGGCAGCTTTTCAAAAATTTTGGTCTGGGTGCCGGAATTGAAGCGGAAGATCCTGTAAAACTCAGCATCCGCTCAGTCTTATTTATCCTGCTGGCTTATTTCTCTGATGATATTGTAAGCATGATTCTAAAAATTGGAGGCACTCCTTATGCATGGATTATGGATTCAGAACTTCCTGCCATCAGCTTTGCAGATTTCAATTCCGTCATGCTGGTTATCATCGGAGCCTGTGCCAATGGTGCTGTTACCCTCATTACCCTGATTCTGGTAATCATACTTGCATGGAATTATTTAAAGCTTCTTCTGGAAGCGGCTGAACGATATGTCCTGCTGGGTGTTTTAATTTACACAGCCCCCGTTGCCTTTTCCATGGGTGCATCTCAGTCTACCTCCAACATATTTAAGTCCTGGTGCCGGATGTTTGGAGGGCAGATACTTCTTTTAGTCATGAATGCCTGGTGTCTTCGCCTTTTTACTTCTATGGTAGGCACCTTTATCGCAAATCCACTGTCACTGTAACGGAAAGGAGGCTCTTTTGAAGCGTATCAAACATCTACTCAATACAACCTTTTTGGTACTGTCTTTGTCTTTTTATCACACGCTGACCGTTTTTGCTGTTTCTGAAGGAGAACTGCAGGCACAGATAGAATCAGCCGGAAAAGAAACAGTTTCAGGGAATGTACTTATCTGGTTTCTGTGTGCCATTGCTTTCCTCAAGGTTTCCCAGAAAACTGATTCATTTATGTCTGCTTTGGGAATCAATGTAGGGCACACAGGCGGTTCCATGCTGGCAGAAGCTATGATTGCAGCAAAGGGAATCGGATCTGTCCGAAACTTTTCCAGTCATTATTTTGGCGATGGAAAAAACAGCCATTCTTCCCATGTCCATTCTGGCTCTGGTGCCGCCGGCGGATTTCTAGCAGGCGGTCTGGCAGGCGTAGTAAGCCGTTCTGTAACCCAAAGTGCTGTTAAAGCCGCTGTTTCTCCTGATTCAAAAATCAGCCGAGCTGGAAGCGGATTAAACGGCCTTGCCGAAACAGCAGCAGCTGGTATTGGAGGACAATTATATTCTTCATCCGTCAGCAAAGGTGGAAATTTTGCAAATGATGTAATTGGTACAGTAGCAGCCGGAGCAATTTCTTCTACTGGTTCCATAACAGGAGAAAAAGCCGAACAGGCACTTTATTCCTATATGGGATATTCCGCATTAGAGGAAGGTGCCGAACACATCCCTTCTTTTTCCAATGTGGAAATCGGCGGCGGCCGTATTACTGGTACGGAAGTTTCCGAAAGTTATCCAGAGGGAATTGCTTTTGGTATGTACCATACAGAGCAATACACAGCCCCGGAAGGTTCCTATACAACAGTTCATGCCGCTGACGGTTCTTCCTGGTATAAGCAGTATGCCGCTGATTCTGTAGACAAGTCTCCCTACATGGCTCCGGACGGTTCTATTGCCTACAAGGAAAACATTGTAAAAAAGCTTCCCCCAACGCCTAAAAGAAAGGACCGGATATAAATGAACAATCAGAACCAAAACAGCTTTGGTGAAGACTTGGCTGTCGGTTTATCAGCTGCACACACTCTACGGGGTGTCGTCAAAACAGGAAAACTTTTTTCCCATGCTGCAAAAGGAGCTGCTGCCGGCGTCCCTTATGGTGCTGCCCTTAGTGCTTTATGGGAAAGTCGGAAGCACATTGGTACCATTGCAGGTGTATTCTCTATTTTCCTTATCCTACCTGTTCTTTTTCTGCTTCTGCTTCCAGGGATTGTTTTTGACGGTCTGGGAAATCCAGTTTCTCCTGCCGACCCAAAACATCCTATTCTCAACAGTGAACTGGCAATTATGGAAAACTGCAATAACCTCTCATTTACGCTGAATGCCATTTTAGCAGACGGAATGGAAGATGTAACTTCCAGAATCGAAACCGATTTTGCAATTTCCGGCGGCGATGGCATGGAAATTCTGAATCCCTATGAAGAAAATCCTATTTATAATGCCAACCTCTTTGCCGCCCAGTACTGTACAGCGAAAGCCGAAGATTTCAAGAGCATATCCATTTCCAACATGGCTGACATCCTGCGGCAGAATAAACATCATCTATACTCCTTCCAGCGCAGGGAAGAATTAAGGGAAGTAACAGAAACCGATTCAGAAACAGGAACTGAGACGATCATAACAGAAACATGGATGATTTACACCATTGTTTACAACGGCGAAGCCTATTTTGCAGACCAGGTGTTTTCTTTAACGGATAAGCAGAAAGAACTGGCAGGAAATTATGCAGAAAATCTCAGCCTTTTTCTGGGAGACGGACTGCTGCAAAGCCTGGACAGCTGGACTGGAAACAGCATCCCCGCTCTTGGGAATGTGCAGTTTTCTGATGGAGTAACGGAAGTGATTTATTATAACCAGATGGATGAGCGTTATGCCGGAAAACCCTATGGTACCGACCATATCGGCAGTTCAGGCTGCGGTCCTACTGCTATGGCAATGGTTGTATCCTCCCTTTCCGGAACAATCGTAGATCCAGTGGAAATGGCCCGTTGGTCTTATGAAAACGGATACTGGTGCAAAGGAAGCGGCTCTTATCATGCGTTAATCCCTGCTGCTGCCAAGCATTGGAATCTTCCAGTGTCCGGCTGCACCTCCTCCGAACCACAGCGGATTCTGGATGCTCTTTCTGAAGGAAAACTGGTAGTGGCAATCATGGCAAAAGGGCATTTTACCAAATCCGGTCATTTTATTGTTTTACGGGGCGTAGAGGACGGAAAAATAAAGGTTGCCGACCCCGGAAGCTATAACCGGAGCGGACAGCTCTGGGATTTATCCATTATCTTAAATGAAGCCAGCCGACGGGCAGGGGCTGGCGGTCCTTTCTGGATTATCGGCTGAACACCTCCTGTCCGGCTATGAAAGTGAGGGAATGAACATGAACAATCAAAGTGACCACGATACCTATATCATTCCGCCGAATTTCGTGGATACGGGAACCTTCTTCGGCGGAATGTTCAAAGCACGTAATGTAATCGAAGCGGGAATCCTTGCAATAGCGGTCGGACTTCCGCTTTTTATTTTTATCCCCCTTGGACTTACCCCGCGTATTATCATTTTGTGCCTGACCGCCCTCCCTCTTATGCTGATTGCCTTAATCGGCATATCTGGAGAAAGTCTGAGTGCATTTTTAATTATTTTTCTGAAGTACCTGAAAAACCGCCGGATTATTGGGAAAACATTGACTGTGGATTCGACAGAAAAAATTTCTAAAGAAAAGCAGCCTGAAAAAGACAAAAAAAGAAAGCCAAAGCCCTTCCATAAAGCTTCATCATCTACAGCTTATAAACGGCTAATTCCAAAAGATACAGGAGACTTCCCTGCTGAATTTGATGAAGTACGCGGATATGAACTGCGGCAAAAGCTACGTCCGGTAAGCAGACAGGCACCTGTAACTAGAAAGAAGCCAAAGCAGGAAAAAAAGAAGGCTGAAAAAGAGGTTTCTCATAAGAAAAAGAAAAATCAGACTTCTGCTCCGTCCTCTTTTAATCCAGCAGCAGAATATCTTCCCATAGAAAAAGTAGAACATGGGATTATCTATACCAAAGATCACAGATTTGTAAAGGTTGTGGAGGTCATTCCAATCAATTTTCTGCTGCGAAGTGCCAGGGAGCAGAGAAACATCATCTACTCCTTCGTTTCCTATTTAAAGATAAGTCCCGTCAAACTGCAGTTTAAAGTTCTGACACGCAGAGCAGACATTGGAAGTCATTTGAAGACAGTACAACAGGAGATGGAACTGGAAACCAACGAACAATGCCGTCTGATGCAGGAAGACTATCTGCAGTTTGTGCAGCAGATTAGTTCTCGTGAAGCTGTTACACGCCGGTTCTTTCTCATCTTTGAATACGAACCTTGGAACAATGCCAAGCGTTCCGAAGAAGAAAAAGAAGCCATTCTTTCTCTGGAGAGTGCCGTTCACACTGCTTCAAACTATCTGCGGCAATGCGGAAATGAAATTCTGATTCCGGAAAATGAAGATGAATTTACTGCGGATGTCCTTTACAACCTGCTCTGCCGGAATGAAAGTGCTGTAAAACCACTCTCTGTCAAAGTCAAAGAAGTAATCGGACAATATGTTTCCCATGGCCGGGAAGCAGAAACAGACCATATTCCAGTTACAGAGTTTATTGCTCCACAGAGCATTGACTTTACTCATGGACGTTATATCTGCATTGATGGTCTGTATTATGCTTATCTTCTGGTTCCTTCAGATGGCTATAAAACTCAGGTTCCCGCCGGCTGGCTCAGCCTGATTGTAAATGCGGGAGACGGAATCGACCTGGATATGTTTCTTTCAAGACAGCCCAAAGAACGCATCATCCAGAAGGTCGGACAGCAGCTAAGAATAAACCGCTCCAAAATCAAAGATACCAGTGATACCAATACGGACTTTGACGACATTGACAGTGCGATTCGAAGCGGCTACTTCCTTAAAGATGGACTTGCCAATCATGAAGATTTCTATTTCTTGAATCTTCTGATTACAATTACTGCTGCCAGCGTGGAAGATCTGGAATGGAAGGTCAGCGAAATGAAAAAGCTTCTTCTGTCTCAGGATATGCGGGTAAGCTCCTGTCATTTCCGGGAAGAACAGGCTTTTTTAACCACACTTCCTCTGGTATCTGTAGAAAAAGGGCTGTATAAACGAAGCAAACGAAATCTGCTGACCGGAGGAGCCGCAAGCTGCTATCCTTTTACCAGCTATGAAATGTGCGATGACAACGGTATTTTACTGGGTGTCAATAAATACAACAGTTCCCTGATTATTGTGGACATTTTTAATTCTGCCGTCTATAAGAATGCCAATATGGCAATTCTTGGAACCAGCGGGGCAGGCAAAACCTTTACCATGCAGCTCATGGCGCTCCGGATGCGAAGAAAAGGAATTCCTATTTTTATCATAGCACCTTTAAAGGGACATGAATTTCATCGTGCCTGTGCCAATGTGGGAGGCGAATTTATTCAGATTTCCCCAGCCAGCCCCCTCTGTATCAATGTAATGGAAATCCGGCGTGTGGATCGCTCTGTCAACGAACTGCTGGACGGTCCCAGTATCCAATTATCTGAGCTTGCACAGAAAATCCAGATGCTTCATATTTTTTTCAGCCTGCTCATTCCGGATATGACACACGAAGAACGGCAGCTTCTGGATGAATCCCTGATTCGTACTTATAACAAAAAAGGAATCACCCACGATAATGACTCTTTGGAAGATCCGGACCATCCGGGCCAGTACCGCCCCATGCCAGTTCTGGGTGACCTCCATGAAGTCTTAACGGCATCCGCTGCCACACGCCGCATGGCAAATATTCTGAACCGGCTCGTCCATGGTTCTGCCAGTACTTTTAATCAGCAGACGAATGTATCACTGGATAATAAATATACGGTGCTGGATATTTCTTCCCTGACAGGCGACCTGCTGACCGTTGGAATGTTCGTTGCCCTTGAATTTGTATGGGACAGGGCAAAGGCAGACCGTACAGAAGAAAAAACCATTTTTATTGACGAATGCTGGCAGCTTTTGTCTGGTGCAGGTACAACAGGCACCCGGCTCGCCGGAGATTTTGTTTTGGAAATTTTCAAAACGATTCGTGGTTATGGCGGTTCGGCTGTCTGTGCATCACAGGATCTCAACGATTTCTTCAATCTGGACGAAGGACGATTTGGTAAAGGTATTATCAACAACTCCAAAACCAAGATTATCCTGAATCTGGAAGATGACGAGGCCATGCGTGTCCAGACCACGCTGCACCTGTCCGATGCAGAAATTATGGAAGTTACTCATTTTGAACGCGGCAGCGGACTAATCAGTACCAACAATAATAATATCATGGTGGAATTTAAGGCAAGTCCATTGGAAAAGGAGTTGATTACCACTGACCGCAGAGAGCTGAAAGACCTGGCTGACAGGAAACGGATGGAACAGACTGGCTGACAGCGAATGCGTACTGATTGCGTACCGTTTACGTCTTTTTGAAACTGCCTGATTGGATTACGCATAGATTACTACTTTTATACGCAAAGCAAGCATAGGAGGTGAGACTTTTGAAAACCCGATCAGACCTTTACAGCCGGGAGGCAGCTGAAATTCTCCGGCTGATTACCATGTACCCTGGTATTCTGGAAGTGCAGCTTATCCGTTTTTTCCCCGGAAAGGAGACTAAGATAAAGAATCTGCTCTCCCATCTGAAAAAGCAGGGACGTATCCTTCTTTCGGAAAATGGAAGCTACTCTGCTCCCGATGCCGACTCTGATTTTCGTCATGGCGATATGGCAAAAGCAATCTGGGTTCTTTTGGACTTTGCAGACAAAGCAGAATTTCATTCCGCAAGCGAATTTCCTGTCAAAATCATGTTCTTTGCCGGCGGAGAACTATATGAAATTATTCAAGTTCCCGCTGGCAGCGAAATCCTGATTACCCAAGCTTTACCAAAAATCAAAGAACACTGCGGCCGCCGGATTGTCCTGGTGGACAAGCCGGAGCAGATTCCGCTTCTTGATTTTCCTGGCATAGCTGGATTTTGCACAACCGATAAATCCGGTCAGGTGCATTACTATAAAAAACGAATGGAGGATTGTAATTGAACAGAAACCTGCTCTCCCGCCGGATTGGAGAAATATTAAATAACCTTTCACGATTAAACAGTCATATTTGTGCAATGGACTCATTGGACATTCAGCGTTACCCGGAAAATTATGAAACTATGTCAACAGAAGCAGCTCTTAGGGCGGAAAAAATCGCCTGCCAGCTCAGAAACCTTCTTTATGCCTCCACCAGTGTTCCCAAAAGTGATTATCTGGTAAAGGCCAGTGAAGTTCATGATGTGGAAATTTTTTATGAGGATGGAATTATGACAATTACACTTCCACGCCTCCTTCCTAAGAAAAAGCAGCGTCAAAGCAGCATTTTTCTCTTAGATCCGCTTCATGCGGCTCTGGAACGCTATGGAGCAGAGCATCCGCTCCCTCGTTACCGGGAATGCGTAGTATGTATTTCTCATGTATACGACCATGAACTGCCCGATTGGTGTTTGCTTGATTATGATAACCTCCAGCAAAAACAGCTTCTGGATACCATTGCACTCCACATCATGATTGATGATACAGGGCTGCTTTGCGATGCTTACCACACAACGGAATTAGGGGATAAAAACTGTACCTGCGTCTATATCATGGACAAAAAACGCTTTCCAGACTGGCTGGCGGAACGCACAAACCAGTTAAAAACCATATCAGATTTTTAAAGTTTTTCCGTTCTTTTTTTCTGATATACAAAAAAATCAGGAAATGAACGAAAACAGACAACTTTTGTTGTCCTATAACAACCGGATTTACCGAAGTCTTTAGCCGCCTCGGTAAATCCGAGGAAGGAGGAAATGCACTTGTGCTTTTCTGAACTGCTCCCCAAAAGTGATACACAGAGTTATAAACTTTTGGAGCTGACTGCCATCTGCGGCGAATTTCCTGCTGATTTGCTCTCCCGTCTTCCCGGAAGTGACAGCTATAAAATGACCGTCATCTGGGTGCTGAAACGGGATAAGCTCTTAAAAACCTACTATAAGGATAAACTTAGGGGCTATCGGCTTGGAACCAAAGCCAAAGCCGCCCTTTTGGAATATAATCCGGAACGCTTTTCATTCTATCTTACTGGAAATGCGGATACAAATATGCTTAAAAGCGAATTTTCGCGCCGCCTGCGTCTGCACCGGCTTGCGGAAATATATCTTCTCATGCAGAAATCCGGCATTGCTATTTTTCGTGATGAAAAGCCGCATATATTTTCGCCAAAAGATTCTGCTGTAGAAAATATGTCTTTTCCATCTTTCTACAGTTCCCGCGAAATAAAAGAGTTGGGTCTTGAAACTATAAAAATACGAAGTTCCCGCATGATGGGCGTTGTTCTGGCTCAATCCGGTATTTTTCTTACCTACAACAGCGGTTCATCCGCAGCCAAATGGGACTATCGGGCAGAACAGCGTGCAAAATCCCTTTTGGAAATTCTTTTATGCCGGCAACTCCTTTCCCGTCAGTATGCTACCTGCTCTGTCAGCGGTCTTCTGGTTGGACATGGAATGGAACCTGTTTTTCAGCTTTTTACCAGTGCTGATTCCGACACCCGCTGTTTTTTTCTTCTGGATGGAAATTATGAACATTTTTATTATCTGACAAATGACCATTATGGCGAGGTACTTCTACGACTTTTATGCTGTCCTGAAAAAACTGCTGCATTAAACAGAACTCTTTCCATTGGTCTGTCTCCACCCAAAATAGACTGGGTCATTGAAAATGACGGATTTGACAATCAGGGCAATGCCGTACTGTTCGGATATTTTTTAGATATTCCCCGAATCAGCAGGTTCTGTTCTGCACTCCAGATACAGGAACGCACAGGAACCATCATCTGCTTTGATTTTCAAAGCGAAGTCCTCTTCCGCTGCTTTGGGAACCAGATTTCATTTCAGACAATCAGCTTTGAAAAATTTGAAGGGAGGTTTTTTCATCAATAAACGAAATCTATTAAAATTTTTACTTTTTATGCCGACAGCACTCATTGCTGTTTTTTATGTCGGCGGCTATCTGGCACAGTTAATCGGCAACTATGCCTTATGGCAGCAGGGTGGCGGCTATCCGGGGGATGGCACTTCTCCTGCGGCAGCATCGCCTCATTTTTTTACCTGCCTGGCTGCTGTATTCCGCCCTCCCTATGGCATTTACGGAATCTTCATCTGCATCGGGCTTCTGGCTGTTTTAGTTCTTCTAATCATGCGGATGGGATACAGCGATACTGGAGAATATGACCATGACCGCAATTTCACCTATTCCGCCAAAGGAACCTACGGTACATCTGGCTGGATGAGCCGAAAAGAAATGGCAGGAGTCCTTGATCTCATCCCAGATCTTCGCCGCCATCATGGCGTCGTTCTTGGGCTTTTAGATGGCAAGGCAGTCTGTGTTCTGGAGCAGACGCGGCTTAACAGCAATCTGGCTGTTTACGGAGCCAGCGGTTCCATGAAAACACGTTCTTTCTGCATGAACCGGATTCTTCAAGGTGTCTCCAGAGGAGAATCCCTGATTATCTGTGACCCTAAATCAGAGCTGTACGAAAAATCCAGTGAATACCTGCGGGAAAAGGGCTATACTGTCCGGGTCTTTAATCTGGTAAACCCTGAAAACTCTGATTCCTGGAACTGCCTTGCTGAAATCGAAGGACAGGAGCTGATGGCACAGCTCTTTGTGGATGTCATTATCAAAAATACTGCCAATGGAAATAAAGGGGATCATTTCTGGGACTCTGCCGAGATGAATCTGTTAAAAGCTCTGGTTTTGTATGTGGAAAAGGGCTATCCGCCGGAAAGCAGCAACATGGGACAGGTTTATCAGCTATTAACTCTCCACTCTGAATCTGCTTTAAACAGTCTGTTTGATGTGCTTCCGGCCAGTCATCCGGCAAAAGCCCCCTACAGCCTTTTCAAGCAAGCCTCCGATACGGTTCGCAGCGGTGTCATTATCGGACTTGGAAGCCGTCTTCAGGTATTTCAGTCAGAACTGATTAAAAAAATTACGGCTAGGGACGAAATTGACCTGGAACTGCCAGGACAAATTCCCTGTGCCTACTTCCTTGTTACTAGCGATCAGGACAGCACCTTTGACTTTCTTGCCTCCCTGTTTTTATCCTTCGTTTTTATCAAGCTTGTTCGTTATGCGGATAAAAACTGTGAAGGCGGCAAGCTGCCGGTTCCCGTCCATGTATTGGGCGAAGAACTAACCGCCTGCGGCACGATTCCTGATTTATCCCGCCGTCTCAGTGTTATCCGGTCACGAAATATTTCTATGTCCTGTGTATTTCAGAATCTGGCCGGACTGCAAAATCGGTATCCACAAAATCTGTGGCAGGAAATCCTAGGAAACTGTGATGTACAGTTATTCTTAGGCTGTACCGATCCTCTTACTGCCGAATTTGTATCTTCCCGCACTGGACTTGCAAGCGTGGCTGTTTCCAGTCAGTCAAAGCAGTTGGGAACCTGGCGTATTTCCAACTATACTCCAGAATTCAGGGAAACCAGTGGCGTAGGAAAACGGCCAGTGCTTACCCCCGACGAGGTACTCCGCCTGCCAATCGACCAGGCGCTTGTAATCATCCGCGGAAAGAAAATCTTAAAGGTGGACAAAATGGATTATTCCAAACATCCCGAATACCCAAAACTCCACTCCTGCAAGGCTTCTGCCCATATACCGGAATGGCGAAGAATGGAAATGGAGAAAAGCAGGAAAACCGAAGTTCCGCTGACACCATCTTCCAAGAAAGCAGTCCAGCATAAAGCAAAACCTGCATCGTCAGAGGCTTCTCAAAAGACTTCTCTACACCCAGAGACGCCATCTGGATTTATTTCTGCAGATAAAGACGCTATCATGTCTTAATCTATAAAAAATTTAAGGAGGATTTATTATGGCAACAAAGAAAAAAAAATTATTTGAACAGGAATCTGTATCCATGGAATGTGAACCGACTACCGGAGAGATTTCTCCTGAAATTTCTTTGGAAACTGCTGTTGAGGCAGGATACTCTACCGTTTCCGGCAATACAGAAAATGAACCGGAACTGGATGAACTTTTAAGCATCATGGATGAGAGTTGCGAAGATTGTGACTCCGGTAACTCCTGTGAATCAGATTCTGTAAAACCCAAACGGACATCCAGAAAAAAAACGGAATCAGTCGTTCAGGCACCGGATGCAGAAACAGAACACGCTGCTTTTGCAAACGAAGGAAATCCCGATACTCCTGAAGAAAGCCCTGAAATTATGCCGCCTTCTATTCCGACAGAACCATCACCTTCCAGCAAAGCCCCAAAAGCAGACACATCTGTACTTACCATTGAAAACAGGGGTGCAGTGGAAACTGCAGAAACCCGGGAGGACATCATCTGGCATGAAATACACAATGCATACCGAACCCGAAGAATCCTGACAGGTCAGCTTGGCGGTATCGAACAGACAGATGCAGGAAAAACCATTGCTATCGTAGATTACAAGGGATTCCGGATTGTAATCCCCTTGAAGGAAATGATGATCAATCTGGAGCGTAGTCCTTCTGGTCAGGAATATACTGAATTGATGCTCCGGCAAAATAAGGTTCTTGGAAATATGCTTGGTGCAGAAATAGATTTCATTGTAAAAGGCATTGACTCCAAAAGCCGCAGCGTTGTGGCAAGCCGTAAAGATGCTATGCTTAAAAAACGTCAAATTTTCTATCTGGATACGGATTCTTCTGGTCTTTACCGTATCTATGATGGCCGTATCGTTCAGGCACGTGTAATTGCCGTAGCAGAAAAAGTCATCCGGGTGGAGATTTTCGGAGTGGAATGCTCCATCATGGCTCGCGACCTTGCCTGGGACTGGATTGGAGACGCACATGAACGGTTTTCCGTAGGAGATCAGGTTCTGGTCCGGATATTGAGTGTCCGCCGGGAAAGCTTGGAGGATATTGGCGTCAAAGCTGATATCAAAAGCGTATCCCAAAACACCAACCACGACAATCTGAAAAAATGCAGAATTCAGAGCAAATATGCCGGGAAAGTTACGGATGTCCATAAGGGCGTAGTCTATATCCGTCTGTCCAACGGCGTAAATGCTGTAGCCCACTCTTGCTATGATTACCGCACTCCTGGGAAAAAAGATGATGTCAGCTTTGCAGTAACACGTCTGGATGAAGAACGGGGTGTTGCTGTAGGAATTATCACAAGAATTATCCGGCAGAATCTGTAATGCAAAAAGCAGGTAATCAGTTTCCCTCTCAAAAGGTCTGATTACCTGCAAAAGTTCTGTTCTAAAGCTCAGTCTCGCTGCATTCCTTTGTGAATATAATTTTTCAAATCAATCATTGCATCAATTTCCTGCGGTAAGGTAATATGATTGAGATTCAATCCCTTTGCTACATGTTTTATCGTTGAGTATATATCAGCATTCTTGTCCTTTTCCAATATTGCCAGCACCTGTGATGGTGTATCTGTCAGCCGCTTTATATCTTCAAGTAAAGCAGATGCTGGAACATATGCATTATCCTCCCGGCTCAAACCAAGGCAGAAGTTCACACCTCCGATTACCTTATCGACAAAAAGGTACGGACGGACATTATTATAATCACCTGTAATTTTTGTAATCTTCGTGATATCCATCAATACAGGCAGTGCTTCCAGTTTTAACTGCGTAGTACCATCCTGCTTGAACTGTAATTCTTCTACGCTCAGCTTATTATCTATACATTTCCGGTAAAAATTCATTGACTGATTACGCAGCACATTTCCTTTTTTATCTAATAATTCCAGACCAGTCAAATGCTGATAATTTCTTTCATGAAATATTACTTCTATGTAACGAATTGCATTATCTTTCCTTTCCCGATAGATAATGATTAACTTTTTATTCAAAAGCTTCTGCTGATATTGCTTGGCACAATTCAGTACCCTTCTTCTTGCATCTTCTTTGGTGAACTTCATGACTTTAGCTGTAATCCTCCATAAATTTAAAGAGAGAGTAATAGCACCACTGTGCTATATACTCTCTCTTTGTGGCTAATTTTAGTGTTGTCTGCCAACGGCCAACTAAATGCTGGCAAATATATCGGATTTTAGTGTTGTCCGCCAACGGTCAATCACTTGATTGACAAGCATATCAGATTTAAGTGTTAGCCCACTAGAAAAGCACGCCTTTCTTCTAATATTATTATATACAATTCTATTTTTTATGTCAATGTCTACTTTTTATTTTTCTTATGCTGTATTTAAGTGCTTTATTCAGGCCAGCTGCAGGGTTTTGCTCCAATTATCCAATTCCTTTAGGCTGACATTACTTTTTAAGACTTTTCCTTCAAGTAACTTTGCACCGGAGCAGCTGGGAGCAAGTTTGCGATTTGTATCTCCCATCCCACTTCCACCAGATGTTGCAAATGGAACGATTATCTTTCCCCTCATATCATAACTTTCCAAAAATGTATTGATGATTGTAGGAGCTGTATACCACCAGATTGGAAAACCGATAAAGACAACATCATATTCATTCATATTATCCCGCTTATTTGCAATGGAAGGACGGGAGGTTCCATCCTTCATTTCCAAACTGCTTCTTGAATTTTCATTATGCCAATCCAAATCAGCGGCATTATAAGGAATGTCCAGTTGAATCTCAAAAATATCCGCACCGATAGCATCGGCCAGTAACTCTGCAACTTTAGTGGTTGTACCCGTTGCCGAAAAATAGGCAACTAATTTCCTGCCCATAATAAATCCCCCTTATCTATATCACTCTTAACGTATTTTTCAAAATACATTATAATTCATTTGAAACAAAAAGAAAAGAAGGAGTATCAACACCTACACAAATACCTCTCTGTCAGAATCAGCACACCTTTGGCACAACATTGGCATAAGTTTGCTCTTTCCCCGTAAATCCATACCTGTTATACTATGTATAGTCAAAAATTTGTAAAGCAGCCGTTCCTCATTGAACGGCTGTTTTTGTGTAAAGGTGGTGGTTATTATTTTTCAAAACAAAATCCGCAAGCTTCTGAAGGATGACAGGGGGGAAGCCAATTATTTCAGCGCCATGGTTTTCATCTTCATTGCGGTACTGCTGCTGGCTTTTATCATCAATCTGTTTTCCATCATTTCCACGAAACAGGAACTGGATCACTGTGCAGACCAGATGGTAAAACAAATTCAGCTGTCAGGCGGCCTGAACGCAGAAACAGAAGAATTGTTTGATTTCCTCTGCTCGCAAATTGAAGGAGCAGAGAATATCTCCTATTCGATTGACGCGTCCTATCACTCTCCTACTCCTTCTGGAATGCACAAGGCAATTCAACTGGGAAATCCCTTTTTTATTACCATTGAAGGAGACGCAAAATTAGGGGGATTTTGGAACTTCCGTCTGATACATCTGCAAATTGTTGCCCGCGGTGCCGGTGTCAGTGAACACTATTGGAAGTGAGGTGGACAATGAAACAGATTTATCCAACAATCCGAAAAAAAATCAGGAATGACAAAGGAGATATTTCCATCTTTACCTGCTTTTTTGTAGCAGGTGTTGTAATGCTGATTTCTTTTCTGCTAACTTATGCTTCCGTCCGGATTACATGTATCAATATCCGAAATGGTGCAAAAATGGAACTAAACAATTTAAGTGCCAGTATTTATGCCGATACCTTCCGTTCACAGCGGGAAACTAATTTCAGCGAATATCTAAACACGCTCTATTCCGACAGTTCCTACACAGCCATGCTGGAAGATATGGTCACAGAAGGTCTGGCAGAAAAGATTCCACTCTCAACAGAAGACTATCAGATTCACAACATTCGTCTGGATTTTCATGTGGATGGGGACAGGATCGAATATATTTTTTCCTGTGATGCAAAATTTTATGTCTTTATGTTTGGCCGCTATTATCCCACTATCACACAGCAAATTGAACTGACCGGTTACCACAACACCAAATTCTGACCTGCCGCACAAAGCAGGTTTCTGGAAAGGAGATATCACTTTATGAAAAAGCTGTTTACTTTAAAAGGAATCCTGATTTCCTCCATCACTGCCATCTTTGGATTTCTGGCTATACGCTTTTGGGTTCACAAAAAGAAATATGTCTGACTTTCAAAACACATCTGCGGTTATTTTTGTTGAAAACACACTTTTTTAAGCGTAAAGAAACTATAAACAGAAAAAAGGAGATGAAATAATCCATGAAAAGCTTTTTTAAATCAAAAGGAGTTCTGGTTTCTGCTCTCACACTTTCCTGCATTGGCATTCTTATCATCTGCTGGTATGTGAACAGAGAGCAAACCGCTGCATTCCAGCCAGAAGAAACCCCTGGCATTATCCAATCTCAGGACTGGGAGGAAAACCAGGGAACCTCCGAAGCTCATACAAAAGAAACAAACAGCTCTGGAGCTTATGTTCCACCTAAGGAATCAGGTACACAGGAAACCCAAAATACATATCCCATCGTATCGGAGGTATCCGAAAGTGAGGTTTCCATTGATTTCACTCCGACAGAAACGCTGGAAGAAACACCTCCTGCCCCACCAGAGGGAAAAACTCTTCTGGAAGATGCCGGACCGGAACATCCAATCAATTCCGTTCCCGAAGTCACCTCGCCTGAGCCTGAAAGTTCTCCGCATAATGGACCGGACGCTGGTGATACCAATCAAGATGGTTCCATTTATGATCCCGTATTCGGCTGGGTAGTTCCAGGCCAGGTAAATCAGTCTACCATAGACAGCGATGGGGATCCCAATAAAATGGTAGGAAATATGGGAAACTGATACCTCATTTACAATGAAATGAAACGAATGAAAAGTCGTCACTTTATAGTGGCGGCTTTTTTCTGAAATTCAATTATTTTACAGAATGGAGCGTGATACACTTTGAAACGATTTCTCTCCTTCCTTACCGCCATCGTTTTTCTGCTGTGTATATCTTCTTTTTCTGTTTTTGCAGCAGGAGAAGGAAATATGGACGGCGGTGGTGGTGGTATGGGACAGGGAACCTCAACCAACTTCTGGTCTACTGGAAACGATGGTGTCCGCGTTACCGTTGTCCATGCAGAATCAGGAGCCGCTGTCGGCTCCATCGTAGATTTTGCTAATCGGGTACAGCCTGCAACTGTTCTTCATTTTGGAAAGAACAACAAAATCCAATACCGAAACGGTACCGCTCTCACCTTACAGTCCGGAGCTGCGTATAACTGCATACAGCCAGCCTATTCCATGCCTCCTATCATGACCAGCCGAAGTAAACCTGCTGATATTGAAGTTATCAAACGGTACTTCTGCTCAGAATACGCCTGTATGATGGTAGCCGATGCAACCGGAACCAGCTATGAAAAAATGCTCTCCGGCGAATACAAGATTCTTCTGGAGCCCATTGCCTATGTTACCTTTAATGGACAATACTACTGCTTTACTGCTACAGAAGCCGCTCTTTACGACCAGCTATCCGGCGGAAGCCTTCGCAGCAAGCTTCCTACTGTGGCTTTTCAGAATCTTCCGCTTGCCCTGTTTTTGGAAGTCAGCGACCTTGGCTTTTCCGCATGGACTGGCCCGCGTTCTGGCATTCAGTCCAATGCTGACATTATCAATAGCCTTGGAATTGGTATCGTCTGGTTTGATAACCTTCCCACCCCGCCAGAAGATTTTGAAGCTCCTGATGTGGAATATCGGGTGGATACCGATGTTATTACTGCCGTTACCCTGCGAACTGACCGCGACCTGACACCAGATAATCCTGCTTCTGTAACCTTTCGCATCATGGGACGCACTTACAGGGTAAATGATATTGTAATCCCGGAAGGAGATTCTCAGGTTGTATGGGTCAAATGGCACACACCCAGCACTCCGCAGACTATCACAATCTCTGTTTCTGTCCGGAGAGCCACTACCGTACAGGATTCCCTGACAGCAAAAATTGTAGACCTAAACGAAAATCCGCCGCCTGATCCGCTGGCAACAGATACCAGTCCCGGCTACACCGTTCCCTCTCTTCCTTCCAAGCCTCAGAAGCTTACCGCCAACTGGGGTGTATGGAGCTGCTACTGGGTCCCTGTATGGGAATGGTGCGACCATGGGGATGATGAGGGGCACTGGGTTGATAACGGATACTGGGAATATGAGTACAATGGATACTCTGCTTCTATTTCCGGAACCATGACGCTGATGCCGGATGACATTGTGCCTACTGCTGAAGGCAAAGATATGAAAAGCGGGTATGGTGTAAAAACAGATGTGCGTGCTGTACTGTCCACAAGCTCACCCTCTGGTCACTATACGAATCCCCAAACAGCGTTCTCAGTTTTTCCAGAGTTTCAATATGAAACCTATTTATGGCTTTTGCAGCGCGTTTCCAGCGGGCGCAGTGCAAAATTTATCTTTCAGCCAAACGAATACTCTACTTATAACCGGAATGTTCATTTCACTCCTGTGTGGTTTCCTGATAATACCCGTTTCGTGGTATACACCCAGGTATGGGATGCATGGACACCAGATGGTATGCTGTCTGTCAATCTAAATGACTATGTATCTATCCATCAAAGCGTATTCGATGACTGGTATACAAATCGTGAATAGTATTGCAACCTTTTTATATGAATTTCTTATTCTTTGCGGCATCGCTGGATTTGCCGTATATGATTTAGAAACAAGGCGAGTACCAGACAAGGCTCTCGCCTTATTTTGTCTGGCTGCACTTCCTGCTCCTTTTGTACATGCCTGGCCTTTTACAGGATGGCTCATCTGGTTTTTATACCTTCTTTCTTCTGCAATGGGAGCTGCTATCGGATTTTTAATCCTGTTATCTGCTTCCCTGTGTTCAGAAGATGCTAAAGGAATCGGAGGCGGTGACATAAAACTAGCGGCAATCATGGGATTCATTTATGGTCCCACACAAATGATTGTCCTGCTGCTTACCGCCTCTGCACTCTCTGTTCTTGCAGTATTCCTGTTTTATCGGAAGCATCTGAAAGAACCTATCTCTCTTCCATTTGTGCCATTTCTTGCAATGGGAAGCCTTCTCATTACCATGAATACTTTTATCAGATAGGAGAATGACCACATGAAACTGAATAACCGTTTTCTTTTTGGCATACTAAGCCTTCTTTTATCCGCTGTCATTGCCTTTGTCGCCCTGCCAACCATCGCCAGACAGACTAATGGAAAAACTGAAATCGTCCGGATAAAAGAAACTGTTTTACGTGGAGAACAGCTTACCACTGACCGTTTGGAAGTCGTAGAAGTCGGAAGCTATAATCTCCCCTCAAATATCGCCCGAACCATAGAAGATGTAAAAGGGCTTTATGCTACTGCAGATCTGGCCGAAGGTGATTATATCCTAACCTCTAAGATAAGCATGACTCCCATTTCCTCAGATGTCATACTGAACAGTATCCCTTCTGGGAAAACCGCTATCTCTCTGACAGTCAAAACCCTGGCTTCCGGCCTTTCCGATAAGCTTCAGCCAAATGACATCATCCGTATTTATCATTTCCTTGATACTGCTGAAGAGGTGCCGGAGCTGCGTTTCGTAAAAGTTCTTTCTATTACAGATTCCAAAGGAGTCAATGTAGACAACTCAAAAGGACTGACAGAGGAGGAAGAAAAGCAGCAGTCTGCGACCATTACTGTCCTGGCAAGCCCGGAGCAGGCAAAAATTATTACCGCACTGGAAAATGACGGTGTTGCCCATGTCGCACTGATTTCCCGTAATAATGACCAGCTAGCGGAGGAGCTTCTGGCAGAGCAGGATCTTGCCCTTCAGGAAATCTATTTTCCTGAAACCCTGGAACCTGCTGAAACCTCCTTGGATTCTTCTCAGGAAGAATCTAATGAAAAGTCTGATGAACCCGCTGAAACAGAAAGCTCTGCCTCTGCTGAAGCAGAAACAGCCGCACCCTAACATTAGAGAGGAGGATTTCATATGGCAAAAATTATTACTGTCTGGGGCAGCCCCGGAAGCGGAAAATCCATGTTCTGCTGTATCCTTGCCAAAGCACTGACCCGCGATAAAAGGAAAGCCATCCTTATCAGTGGTGAAATCAGCACGCCCATGCTTCCGGTCTGGATGCCGGATCAGATTGTTGAATCCAATGCATCTGTCGGACAGGTGCTCAGCAGTATAGAAATTGATACTTCCCTTGTTGCCAGCCATGTAACGGTATTAAAAAATTATCCATTTATCGGTCTTATGGGCTATTGTGCTGGTGAAAATCCTTTAAGCTACCCGGAAGTCAATTACCAGATGGTTCTGCAGCTGATTGCCGCAGCAGCAAAGCTGGTGGATTTTGTGATTTTAGACTGCGGTTCCAATATGACCAATGTATTTACACCGGCATCCATTGAATCCGGTGACCTGATTATCCGCCTTTTGACTCCGGATTTAAAAGGAATCAACTACTTAAAGGCACACGAACCGCTGCTTCAGGACAAGCGCTTCCGTTACAGCGAACATATGACCTTTGCCGGCATGGCCCGCCCCTTTCATGCATTTGATGAAATGGGATACCTGATAGGTGGTTTTGATGGCCTGCTGCCCTATGGAAAAGAGCTCGACCGCTGTGCCACAGAAGGTGGTATGTTTCAGGCAATCAAATACTGCAATTCCAAATATACTGCATCTTTAAATAAGATACTGGAAGTTCTGGAGCAAATGGAACTGGCTGAACAACAGGAAGAAAATATCTGCGAGGAGGATGAGCATGAACAATTTGAATGATATTTTCTTTGCCCCTGCCGCCAATGAGGGACTTACATATGAAAAGGTACTGGAGGATGTTCAGAGATATTTTTCTGAAAATCATGCTTCTACCATTGCAGAAGCCGGCGAGGGCAATACGCTGCGTGCGGCGGCGGTTCTGAAAGAACTGATGGTTCAATATCTCGTCAAACGGAAATATTCCCTTGACGGATTCACGACCGAGGAACTATGTGCCAGACTTTATGAAGATATGGCAGGCTATTCGTTTTTAAAAAAATGGATCTACCGTCCGGGCGTGGAGGAAGTAAACATCAACGCCTACAATGACATTGAGGTAATCATGAACAGCGGACGCAGCATCAAAATTCCGGACAAGTTTTCTTCTCCCCAGCACGCCATTGATGTGGTACGCCGTATGTTAAATGCCTGCGGTATGGTAATCGATGATACCATGCCTTCGGTCATTGGTTTTTTGGATAAGAATATCCGTATCTCTGTGGATAAGACACCCATTGTTGATCCGGATGTGGGGATAAACGCTTCAATCCGTATTGTCAATCAGCAGACCGTATCCGAACAGAAACTGTTAAATTCCGGAAGTGCCACAGCGGAGATGCTTCATTTTCTTACTGCATGTATCCGTTACGGTGTGTCTGTCTGTATCGCCGGCTCTACTGGTTCCGGCAAAACAACCATCATGGCCTGGTTATTATCCAATGTTCCCAACAACCGCCGCCTGATTACCATTGAAGAGGGAAGCCGGGAATTTGACCTGATTAAACGGGATGAAAACGGCAATATTCTGAATTCCGTTGTCCATCTGCTGACACGTCCCCATGAGAATCCGTCCATGAATATCAATCAGGACTTTCTCTTAGAGCGTGTCCTCAGAAAGCATCCAGATGTAATCGGTGTCGGTGAAATGCGCTCCGCTGCCGAAAGTTTGTCTGCGGCAGAAAGCTCCCGTACCGGTCATACCGTCTGTACAACCATTCACTCTAATTCCTGCGACAGCACTTACCGTAGGATGATGACACTTGCCAAAAGAAAATATAACATGGATGATTCTATCCTGATGCAGATTATGGTGGAAGCTTATCCGGTAGTGGTCTTTACTAAGCAGCTGGAGGACCGTTCCCGAAAGATTATGGAAATTATTGAAGGAGAAGATTATCAGGACGGCCATCTTCTCTATCGCTCCCTGTACAAATATGATGTGGTTGACAATGTAACAGATGCAAATGGAGAAATCCATGTGGTCGGCCATCACCGCAAATCCGGACAAATTTCCGATGCCTTAAAAAAGCGGCTGCTGGACAATGGAATTTCTCATAAAGAATTAGAAGAGTTTATGGGGAAGGAGGTGCATTAGTTGCATTGGATTTATATCATCTGCTTTTCTTTACTCAGTGCTGGTCTTTTTGCACTGTTTGGCGTGAAACCCAAGGATTTGTCAGATGCCATTTTCCACTCTCAGAGGAAAACTGCAACTCTGACAGACGAACTGAATGTTCTGATGGGAACGCCGGCGAAAGGATTTTTCAACCAAGACTACGAAATTAAACAGATTTTAAAGGATACCGGGCGGGCTGATCGGTATGAAGCCATTACTCATCTGACTTTAATTCTATTTGCTGTAGGTGCCGTTTTAGCTCTTTTAATCAACAATGTATACATGGTTCCTATACTTGGACTGGGATTTTCCCTGATTCCCATCTGGTATCTTCGAAGTACCGCAGCCAGCTATAAAAAACATCTGAACGAAGAACTGGAAACCGCAATCTCCATCATTACGACCTCTTATCTGCGGACAGAGGACTTAATCCGCTCTGTAAAAGAAAACCTGCCTTACATCAATGAGCCGGTCAAAGCAGGGTTTGAAGCATTCGTTTATGAAAGCGAACTTATAAATGCAAACATTACCAGTGCTATCAACTCTCTGAAAATGAAGATTCCCAACAGGGTATTTCATGAATGGGCAAATATTCTCATTCAATGCCAGTCTGACCGTTCTATGAAAAACACACTGCCAACCATCGTGCAAAAATTTTCTGACGTCAGGGTTGTGCAGTCAGAGCTGGAAGCCATGATGCAGGGACCAAGACGGGAGGCAATTACCATGATGTTTCTGGTGATTGCCAATATACCATTACTGTATTTCCTTAACAAGGACTGGTTTCATACTCTGATTTACACCACACCGGGCAAAATTGCCCTGGCAATCTGTGCAGCCATCATTCTGTTTTCACTGACACAGATTATGAAACTGAGCAAACCGATTGAATATGGAGGTGACGGAACATGACATTGCTGGCATTGCTTTCCATTATCCTTTTCGGTTTTGCTGCTTATTACCTAAGCTGTGCCTTTGCAGACATTCCAACCGGTAAAACATCTAAAATGATGATGCTGGCAAGAAAACAACGAGGCACTAAAAGCGAAAAGCTGCTGGATGTTTACATTACAAAAATAGCAGCATTCATTGCCCCTTTTATACGGCTCGACAAGCTTCAGCGTAATAAACTGCAGACGTCCCTTACGATTGCAGGGCTTTCTATAACACCAGAGGTTTATACTGCTCGTGCCTGGGTAACCGCCGGAGCAGTTGGACTATGTGCAGTTCCCATGATCTTTTTAATGCCTCTGTTCATTCCTGTCATTATCGGACTTTCTGTGGCCTTGTGGTTTTCTTCCTACTACGCTGCATTTGATTTTGTTAAACGCCGCCGTAAACTCATTGAATCTGAAATACCCCGTTTTGCCCTTACCATTGGGCAAAATCTGGAAAATGACAGAGATGTTTTGAAAATCCTTACCTCCTACCGTCGTGTGGCAGGAAAGGATTTCGGTGCAGAGCTTGATCAGACGATTGCCAATATGAAAACCGGCAACTATGAAAATGCCTTAATCCGGTTTGAAACCCGAATTGGAAGTCCCATGCTCTCTGATGTTATCCGAGGGCTGATAGGCGTTCTCCGAGGTGATGACCAGCGGATGTACTTTAAAATGATCTGCTTCGATATGCGGCAGATTGAACAAAATAACTTAAAAAAAGAAGCAGCGAAACGTCCAAAGAAAATTCAACGCTACTCTATGATGATGTTGATCTGCATTATGATTATTTATCTTGTGGTACTTTGTACCGAGGTTTTAAGTTCTCTGGGAGGATTCTTTGGCTAAAAAACAGCTTTCCCATGATTTTTGCACCAACACCTAAGATAATACCCACCTATACCATTTTCAAGGAAGAACAGCCGCATAAAGCCCCTTCGGCGTGCCTGAATAAGCAGCGGCTCTCTTTATAATTTAACTATTTACATTTTAAAGGAGGTTTCTCATGAAAAAATTAACTTGTTCCCTTAACAGCAAATTCAACCGTCTGATAAACCGTACCCGGATGGTAATTTCCAATCAGCGTGGTGATTTTTATATCTCCGATGCCGTAAAAATTATTATTGCGGTTGTACTGGGTGCTCTGCTTCTGGCAGCGTTGACACTTATTTTTAATGATACTGTCATCCCGAAAATCACGCAGGAAATTGAAGGACTGTTTAATTAAATTTCTTTTATTTTAGGGGAGCCGGCTTGCAGAAAAAGTAAGCTGGCTCCCCTTTTTTCTATTTAGATTTTCAAATGTAGCATAATGAAAGTATAGACATTAAAACTGCAATATTGTCTTCTACTTCCATTTTAATTTTGAACTGTATGGTAATGGAGGTAAGAACATTGAAACAATACTGTAAACTTTACCCATTTTTAAAAGCTGTCCGTGGGAACTGGCACAACGCAATCTTTTTGCCATGCTGCAACACCTGTTCCTATAACCTTAAATTTCCCTGCGAAGGATATTTGCTGGCAGCAGACGCAGAAGGATTTCCCATCCTCATGCCAGTACAGCATTTTCGCAAATTAACTGGAGAATCCATTTCAGCAGAAGACTGTCGAAGCATACTAGAGGTTCAGGCGTTTCAGGCTGCTTATTCTTTATACATTGAGTGGCATACCATTTCTTCCCACGAATGCCCGCTGCAGCAGCTCTGTCAGCTTAGCAGTACTGAATCTATCGCCAAACAAACAGTCAAAGACGCAATACCGCCGTAGTCTATACGCATTGGAGGTGACATCTATGAAGAAATACCAAATCAACTGCCCTTACTGTGGCTCTCCTGCCATTTGCCGGCCAGCCAGCATGGTATATGGAAATGCAGTCAGAACCAAAGGGGCTTATCTGTATCTTTGCTCCCGCTGGCCTGCCTGCAATTCCTATGTATCAGCTCATAAAAAGGATCATCGTCCTATGGGTACCCTTGCCAATGGTGACCTTCGCCATAAAAGGATTCTGGCTCATCGTGCTCTGGATGATCTGCGAAAAAAGCGTCACATGGATAAATGGGCCATCTACTTATGGCTGCAGGGGAAGCTAAATCTATCTGAGTCTGAGATGCACATTGGAATGTTTTCTGAAGATATGTGTGAACAGGTAATCAAAGTCTGCCGGCAAAATATCTGTGAGCATAAAAAAGCCGCATGAATGAGGTGAACGCTTATGAAAAAAGGTATCTGTTTAACAGAAAATCAAAGAATGCTGGTAGAAGAACATTTATCTGTTGTCCATTGGACGATTCGTAAACATATCCATGTAAATGAATCCATCTATGGCATGGGGTATGACGACCTGTTCCAGGAAGGCTGCATCTGGCTTTGTCATGCAGCCGTTTCCTATCAGGCTGAGCAGGCTCAATTTGCCACTTATGCTAAAACAGTTGTCCGAAATGGACTAATCTCCTATTGCCGCCAGCTCTGCAGCAGGCAGAGTCATTTTGTACGGCTTAGCATCGGGGAACATGGAGAGATTTTTACTGAAGCTTACATTCCAGATTGTTCCGACACTTTTAATTCTTATTTTTCAATTTTGGAAACTCTTGATTTTTTGGAGTCTCTCGCTCCAAATTATCATGGGGTGGCAAAACTTGGAATTGAAGCCCTGAAACTAAAAATCAAAGGTATGAGCATAACAGAAATCGCTCAGCTTTATAATGTACCTGCCTCTCATGTAGGTGCATGGATTTCCCGTTCCGCACAAAAGCTCAAAAAAGATCCAAATTTTTTATCCGTAATCCTGTAAGCTGTTGAAAATCAGAGTCGGATAGCCGTATAGAATAAATGAAAAGGAGGTATGAAGAAATGGCTAACAAATCATTATACACTGCTGTTGGACGTTTTGAACGCAGGCGAAACGGATGCGGACGCAGCTGTCCCGTTATTATTTTGGGCGGTACAGAATATATGGTGGATATGCAGGAAATGGTCATCTGGACTATCCTGAACTGGCGAATTTCCAGAAAAGAGGAAATCCACACACTCTATCAGAATGCCTGCCTAAATTCTGAATTTATAACAAGCCGTACCTGGGATGCCTGTGTCGAACGCTTGCTTACACGAGGACTTCTGGTCTGTGGAACTGGAGAAACGGAATATGACGCCCTTTATGATTTACTCTCCACATTATACATTATTCCGGCAGATGGAAGCATACTTCTTCGATTGTTGTCTTTCTGCAAGCTAACCTTTATTCATCATGTTCCATTTGCTGTGGCTCGTAAGCTTTTTCGGAAAGACTGCCGGACTGCCAGAGAAAAGCAGGTGCTGCATCTTGCCAGACAGGCACTGTTATCTACTGCCGAGATAATCAAATGTATTGAAAAAGACATCCGGTGTCTGCCAGACGATCACAGTATTCTGGAAGGACTTTATGATGATCCGGATACTACCAGTGACAATATCAGCAGCCTGGTAAAATCCGATTCCTGCACAGAATCTGTAACCTTGGCCGTCGCCAATTTATATCTTCGCCAGCAGATTATTTTTGAAAGAGTTTAATATATCTTGCAATAGTGCCGCTGCGTACATCTATATATTGTATATATAATCTTGACACACACATAATATAGTGTTATACTCATCTTGTAATTGATTTTTGTGTACTCCCCTTACAGGGATTGGCAGAGACTCATCTGCATTGCACACGCTGTTAAGTTTGTATATATGTGTCAGTGGTATTCCCATGCCTTTTCGCATCGGATTCTGCTGGCACTTTTTTTATAGATATCAATGCCAGTGGCAGAAAGGAGTGTTATGGCACAAATTTTTGTATTCGGTCAGGTAGAGAATAATCTGGATGTGAAAAAAAGCCAGAAAAATTCTTCCTATGTCTGTTTCTATGTAAAAGAACAGGCAAATGGCCGAAGACAGTCCTATCAGGTATGGGCATGGGACACAGATGTTTCACGTCTTGTCCAGCTGGGCGTCAAAAAAGGAAGTCAAATCTGGATTACCGGCACCTTGCAAATGGTAGATGCTACAGATAGTCAGGGAATCATAAAAACAAAGCTTTTAAAGGTATATCTTACCAACTGGGGCTATATTTCCTTGCCATCTTCTACGCATAGCCATGTAAATTCAAAAAATGAACCCGCAATTCCAGAAGCTGTATCCATGAATCCGACAGAAGTTTTGGACGGCGACAGGGACTTCCTGCCGGAGTAAGAAAAACTCCATTCACATAAAGAGGAACTATACCAGGTTATTTCAGAATGAATGATGAAATCCTGTATGGTTCCTCTTTTTTTATTTCACAAAAACGAGCAAGAGAAAGGATGAAACAAATGAAACAAGAAAAAATTTTATGGAGCAGCACCAGTATTCTGATTGGTGCCGTAATCGCAATCCTTGCCTTAGTACGAGGTGCATGGCAGACTGGACTTTTAATTACTGCGTTCTCCTTATGGGGATTATGGATAGTCGCAGTTCTTTTGCTTCCCTATATACATGAAGCAAAATGCCGGCAGAGACGAAAGCAACAGATTAAAAAACGGCAGCAAGAGGGTATTGCCCCTGTAATTCCATTGCAGCCTCCGCTCATTACAAAAGAACCGCTAGAAAATCTGCTGCTTCATCATGTCAATCACCGGATTTCCTCTTACCTTCAATCCGCCTATCCGGATGTGAAATGGGAATGGTGCGAAAAAAAGCCAGAACAGCTTGCCATTCATGGAGGAGTCGGCCGCATTCGTGTTTTCGGTATTACCGACTTTGACCATGCAGACATCACACTGGATCAGAATGCCAATATTCACTGCGATATGGTTAAAATTGTTCCTTTATCCAATGAAACAGAAAAGGAAAACACAGCAGGAAATATTTCTCCCAACAAGCAGCCTGTAGACCCCCAGATTTGGTACGAGGTACAGGGACGTAATGTACTGGAAACTCTGATAACGGACCTTAATTCACGCGGTCACAGCAGCCTGACACTTCATGAGAATGGAGATATCTGTGTTGTAGAAAATACAGATGAAATTCCCAAAGAGCATCTGTCCAACTTTCCTGAAAAAGTTTACTGGTCTCGGCTGGG
>ULWS01005803.1_pt1 | contig 46799 bp, 45 predicted proteins | sample 1960591 | NCBI WGS metagenome assembly ULWS01 (sample SAMEA4835818, study PRJEB28245) | human gut metagenome | biome: gut microbiome; material: fecal sample | place: Denmark | collected 2008
GCGGCAGATTTGTTATCCTTCTAGGTAGTGACCGAACGAAGGGTTCGGCGTATTCTTTGGATACCGTTTTATGAAAACAAGGAGGAAAAAACTATGGAAAATCGCATTTCCGTTATCAGCATTATCATTGAGGACACAGCGCAGGCGGCCGCAGTGAACGATCTTCTGCATGAATATGGCAGCTACATCGTGGGGCGCATGGGGATTCCCTACAGAGAACGCAAGGTTTCCATCATCTGCATTGTGATGGATGCCCCCGGCAGCGTGACAAGCGCACTTTCCGGCAAGCTGGGGATGCTTGACGGCGTTTCCACGAAAACCGTTACCACAAAGGCAAGCGAAGCCTGAGCAGCTTCAGAAACTATCACAAAAGAGGAATGAAACATGCTTCACCTGATTATTTCAACGCAAAGCTTCGTTTTTCTGATGCTTGCAAGCTTTCTGGCAGGCTTTCTGGATGCCATTGCGGGGGGCGGCGGTCTGATTACCATTCCCGCCTACCTCATCAGTGGTCTGCCCGTCCACATGGTCTATGCCTGCAATAAATTTGCATCCTCCTGCGGCACGGCAATCGCCACCCTGCGGTATTACCGCAACAAAATGGTGGATATCCCCGTGGGGCTGCTGGCGGCGGCAGGGGCGTTTGTCTGCTCCGCGATAGCGGCAAAAATCGTACTGGTGCTGGATGCACATACGCTGAAAACCATGCTCCTCGTGATTCTGCCTGTTGCGGCAGTGATTACGCTCATCAACAAAAACATGGGTAACGATAACCATTCCGACCGATTCGGCAAACGGAAAAAATATGCCCTTTCCGTGCTGATTGGCGGCTTGATTGGGCTGTATGACGGTCTATTCGGACCGGGGACAGGCACATTTGCACTGATTGCCTTCTGCCTGATTCTGAAATACGATATGCGGACAGCAACAGGAAACGCAAAATTTCTGAACCTTGCGTCCAACTGTGCTTCTCTGGCAGTGTATATTCTGGCAGGAACGGTATATTGGAAGGTTGCGATTCCTGCGGCAGTGCTGAATATCTGCGGCAATTATGCAGGCGCAGGGGTTGCCATTAAAAAAGGCGCAGCGGTCATCCGCAAAATGCTGATTGTGGTAATCGTACTGCTGTTTATTAAAGTAATTTATGATATGTTTTTTTAAAGAAAAAAGAGATGTGAAACTCACATCTCTTTTTTTCGTGCAAGTCGAAATCCTGATTTCGACTTATAAGTCTTTTTTATTGACGATGGAAAGATAAAATCCACTACAGCAGCCAAGCACCGCCGTGCGGCAGGTGAACTGCTCCCAGCCATTCTCTGTCCATTCGGCTGCGCCCTGCTCCAGATAGGCATTGATTTGCTCGCTGCCCTCCTCTATGGACTGCTCCGAAAAAATATGGATACAATCCTTCAGACTGCCGTCAAACACAAGCTGTTCAGGCAAAGCCTCGCCGATGGCAAGCCGCCCTTTGAGCTGATTGGCGGAGAAAACCAGTGCCGGATCTCCGCCGCCTGCAAGCCATGCCTGCTTGCCTGCGTCATTGCCTAAGCAAATCAGTCTGCATTTTTCAAACATTCCTCTCACCCCTTTGAAGCCTTTACCTTAATCCAAAGCTCGGCAATCTTCTTTTTCAGAATGGGATTATCCTGGAATACCTCATCCTTGTCATAGCCGGAGCGGGGAATATAGGCCTCATACGCACCATACATGCCCTCCTCGCCGGAAAGCTCCAGCATAACCTCCTCATTGGGAGAGGTATAGCCGACATATTCGGAATTGCCCAGTGCCGCTTCATAGGTCAGTGTATAATTGATGAATTCCTGCGCCAGAAGGGGATTCTGTGCGTTTTTGGGAACCACCATGGCATCATACCAGAGGTTTGTGCCTTCCTTGGGCATCCAGTAGCTCATGTCCTCATTTTCGGACTGGACATAGGTTGCGTCACCGCTGTATACAATCGCGATGTCCTTATTGCCATTCGCCATGCCATCAATAACCTCATCTGTGACGTAGGTCGGGTTCATGGTGTTATTCATATCCAGCAGCCACTCATACGCCGCTTGAATTTCATCAGCGTCGCTTGTATTCATGGAATAGCCAAGCGCCTTGAGCGCCACCATGAAGGCATCACGCTCGGAATCGTACATATAGATATGCCCCTTATATTTCGGGTTGCGCAGGATATCGAAGCCCTGCGCCTCCACCTCGGCAGGGTCTACGTTGTTATGGTTATAGATAATGCCGACGCTGCCCCAGAAATACGGTACAGAATAGGTATTATCGGGGTCATAGGGGAGATTCTTCACCTCAGGGGTCAGGTTATCCAGATTGGGAATCAGGTCTTTATCCAATTCCTGCAGGGCATCATCTGCAAGCATACGCTGAATCATATAATCAGAGGGAACGACAACGTCATAGGAATCCCCTGCCTGCAGCTTCGTATACATCATCTCGTTGGAATCGAAAAGTTCCACAATTACCTTTACCCCATATTCCTTTTCAAAGTTTGGAATCAGCTCCTCGCTCATGTATTCCCCGGGGATATACAGCTTTAAGGTATCAGAGCCATATTTCGCAATGGCATCCTGCGGAGAAGCACCGCCGCCCTTTCTGAGCATGGCAATGCTCACGCCTGTGATGGCAACCACAACCGCCATGCAAACCGCCATGCCGCGCTTGCCGAGGGCTGCACCGCTTTTGCCCTGCTTTTCGCGGATAACGGGAATGACATTCACAACCGTCAGCGCAGCGGTAATCAGCACAATCACCAGAGTGGACAGCGCATTGATGGACGGGTTGATACGCTTAGACATGGTATATACCAGAATAGAAATATTCTGGACACCGTTGCCCGTTACGAAATAAGAAATGATGAAATCATCAAAGCTCATGGTAAAGGCAACCAATGCGCCGGAGATAATACCCGGCAGAATCTGCGGCACAATAACCTTTGTCAGTGCCTGAAAGGGCGTTGCGCCCAAGTCCATGGCTGCATCCGCAAGGTTCGGGTCAAGGGAGCGCAGCTTCGGCATAACAGACAGTATCACATAGGGGATACAAAACATGATATGCGCCAGAAGCAGCGTCACAAAGCCCTTTTTCACGCCAAGGGCGCTGAAAAACATCAGCAGCCCGATAGCGGTTACAATCTCAGGGTTGAGAATCGGCAGATTATTCACCTGATCTACCAGATTGCGCAGAATTTTTTTGGAACGGGACATCCCGATTGCCGCCAGCGTGCCTGCAATCGTAGAAATCACCGTTGCCAGTACCGCAATCACGATGGTATAGACAACAGCTTCCATCATATTGCTGTCCGCGAACATCTTTTCATACCAACGGAGAGAGAACCCCTCCAGATGGGTCAGCGAACGGGAGCCGTTGAAGGAAAATACAATGATATACAGAATCGGCAGATAGAAAAAAATCATGGTCAATGCCAGAAGGACTTTCCCGCCGATGCCTGTTTTTCGGTTATCCTGCATCCCTTACGCCCCCTTTCCGTTTGCCGCAGGGTCTGTATCGACCTTGCGCGTCAGCCACATGGAAAGCATAATGATCACTGCCATAATCAGGGAAATGGCAGAGCCGAAGTTCCAGTCGCCGCTGGTTAAGAACTGCGTTTCAATGACATTGCCGACCAGTACATACTGTCCGCCGCCCAGAAGCTTCGGAATAAAGAAGCTGGACACCGCAGGCAGGAACACCAGCGTAATCCCGCTCAGCACACCGGGCAGGGAAAGGGGCAGTGTCACCTTCAGAAAGCTCTGCATGGGCGTTGCGCCAAGGTCGCTCGCCGCCTCCAGCAGGCTTTTATCCATCTTCGCAAGGGAGGAATGAATCTGCAATATCATAAAGGGAATGAAGTTATAGACCATCCCCAGAACAACTGCAAAGGTGGTATAGAGCATGTGGAAGGAGCCAATGCCGAGCATCCCCAGAAAACGGTTCACCAGACCATCATCCTGCAAAATACCCACCCACGCATAGGTACGCACCAGCATGTTAATCCATGTCGGCAGAGTAATCAGCATAATCCAGAAGAAGCCGCTGCGTTCAGGTCCCTTGGCAATCGTATAGGCGATGGGGTAGCCTAAAAGCACGCAGACCACCGTTGTCACAACTGCAATCAGCAGGGAGCGCTTCAGTACATCCAGAAAAACCGTATCCGTCAGAAAACGGGAGAAGTTATCCAGCGTAAAGCGGAAGGTGGTTACCTCATTGCCTGCGGTTGTGAAGGCATATAATAAAATCATCAGCATGGGGACTAAGACCATGATAAACAGCCAGACCACATACGGATAGAGCATATTACGAAATTGTTTCACTTATCACGCCCCCTTTCTTAATAATTGTTCTTCGACATGATATGGATATCTTCGGGTTGGAAGGTCAGCCCAACCTCATCGCCCACCTCGAACTTGTCCGTGGTGTCAATCTTATATTCATACCCCTTTGTGGCAAAGGTCACATCATAAATGCCGGGGGTAATGGTTTCGGGGTCAAAATCATATTTGACATCCGTAATTTCAACAGCCGTGTCATCCTCAAGGCTCCACGCGGAAGCATTCGCCCATGTTTTCAGGTCGGTATCCAGTGCAACCGCTTCCTGAATTTCATCCACCTTCTTAAAGAAATTCATGGCATAGATTTCTTCCTCGTTTTCGGTGCTTGTCACGCGGTTTTCATCCTTTACAATCATATTAACCGTAACGGAGGTGCCTGCGGCTGTGGAGAAGGTAACGGGATATTTGCCGTTTTCCTTTTTGATATCATAATCCACCTCCTTGATGGAGATAAATTCATCCTCATCGGGATTCCATGCCTGCGCGTCCGCACGGGCAATGATGGTTGCTTCGTCCAGCTCCTCTACGTCCTCCATATCCAGATAGAAATCGTTGGCGGACATTTTTTCGTTTGCCGCTTCATTATAAACGGGGCTGTCATTGGAAACTGCCATTTTTACGGTGATTTCCGTACCGACCTTTGTTTCCACCATGGTTTCATAATGCACGCCCTTAAACAAAACGGATTTCACAACGCCCTTCAGCTTGCCCTCGCCGCGGGGGACAATATCCAAATCCTCCGGACGGATGACAACATCAACCACCTCGTTTTTACCGAAGCCGTTATCCACGCAGTCAAAGCGTCTGCCGCCGAACACAACCTTGTAATCATCCACCATCATACCTTCAATGATATTGGATTCGCCGATGAAGTTCGCAACAAATTCATTGACAGGCTCGTTATAAATATCAGTAGGGCTGCCAATCTGCTGAATTTCGCCCTCTCGCATGACAACGATTTTATCGGACATGGTCAGCGCTTCCTCCTGATCATGTGTCACATAAATAAAGGTGATGCCGACCTCCTGCTGAATTTTTTTCAGCTCCTGCTGCATTTCCTTTCTGAGCTTTAAGTCAAGCGCACCCAGAGGCTCATCCAAAAGCAGCACGCTCGGCTCATTGACAAGCGCACGCGCAATGGCGATTCGCTGCTGCTGCCCGCCGGACATGGCAGTGACGCTTCTGTCCGCGAATTCCTCCAGATTTACCAGCTTGAGCATACGCTTTACCTTCTGCTCAATGATGTCCTTCGGCTCCTTTTTCAGCTTCAAGCCGAAGGCAATGTTATCATACACATTCATGTGGGGGAAAAGGGCATATTTCTGGAATACCGTGTTGATTTCTCTTTTATAGGGGGGCAGCTTGGAAATTTCCTGCCCGTCAAACAGCACCTCGCCCTGATCTGCCTGCAAAAAGCCGCCCAAAATACGCAAAAGCGTTGTTTTCCCGCAGCCGGAAGGGCCGAGGAGCGTCACAAATTCATTTTCGTAAATATCAAGGTCAATTCCCTTCAGAACGACCTTGCCGTCCTCATAGCTCTTGACGATATTTTTGAACTGAATCAGCTTTTTCTTCATTTCATATCCTCCTTGTACTCAATACTTAAAACAAAGGCGGCGTGGAAACCCAAAGCACCTTTGCGGTTGTTTTCTTCTCGTTTTTCAGATAATGGCGGCTTTTGCCCGAAAGATAGAAGGTTTCGCCCTTATGGACGATATGCTTTTCCTCCCCGACCATAAGGATAATCGCTCCCTCCAGGACATAGCCGAATTCCTCGCCGCTGTGGGGGTCCATCACGAAGGAATCTCCGCCCTGCGGCAGCTCTATCAGAATGGGCTCCATGGCGTTTTTCTGCGTATTCGGCACAATCCAGTTGATGGTGTAGATTTCGCGCTCATCCACAAAAAAATCCTTTTTATGAAAGACAAGCTGCTCCTGCTCCTCCTCCTTGAAAAACTCCGCTAAGGAGCTGCCCAACGCCTCTACAATATCGTTCAGGGTTGCGATGGAGGGCGAGGTCAGCTCTCGCTCCAGCTGAGAAAGAAAGCCCTTTGTCAGCTCGCTGCGGCTGGCAAGCTCCTCCAGCGTCAGCCCCTTCTGTATGCGTAATTGCTTAATTTTCCTGCCAATTTCCACAGCAGTCATCTTCCTTTCCTGTTTTAGTATTGCTAAACTTTCAGAATATTTTTACTAAACCCAGACTATTATATCGAAAATAGGAAAAAAATCAAGAGAAAATAAACAAAAAGTTTAATATTTTAAACTTTTATAGAAAACAGCGAGAACGGAAAGAGGGGTTCGGGGAATTCTTCCCCGAATTAACTCCGCAGGCGGAATTTAGTTCCGCCGAGGAAAACGATGGGTTTCCAGGCTCCGCCGCCGGAACCCATTCGTTTATTCCTCTGTCCCCCAAGTCAAAAACCTGTTTTTGACTTAGCCGCAGGCAAAAAAATACCCCTGAACGGTACTTCAGGGGGGGAAGGTAAGTAAATTGTATATATGGAAGCTATTACTTTTAACGTCTACAAGTATAACTAAAATATATTTTAGTGTCAACCAAATAAACGCACAAATTTTCATCATTAAACAAGCTATTTTTTATTGTCTGTCAACAATAAGACTGGCAAATCTTTCATTTTCCATAAAAAAGTGAAAAACCGTTCATTTTTTGACAAAAAGCATCCGCTTCAATTCCTGATAGACTCTGCCAATCGGCAGACCCACCACATTATAGTAATCTCCTACGATGCGCTTCACATAAATCGCGAAATCGCCCTGTATGCCATACGCACCCGCCTTATCCATCGGGTCGCCGCTTGCAATATAGGCATCCGCCTCCGCATCGGAAATCGGATAGAGGAATACGTCTGTTTTTTCCTGAAAGGTGACGCTTTGGGGATGCGCACCCGTGCGGATAAGCGTGACACCCGTATAGACCTGATGGCAGTCATCGGCAATGCTTCTGAGCATCTGCTTTGCATCCGCCGCGTCCTTCGGCTTGCCCATGATTTTCTCGCCCTTAGCAACCACCGTATCCGCCCCGATGATAATGCAATCCCCTGTCTGCGCTGCTGCGATTTCCTCTGCCTTCTGTCGGGATAATTCCATAACAACCGCCGCAGGGCTTTTCTGCGTGATGCGTTCCTCGCCTTTGGCAGGCTGTACCGTAAAGGGCAGCCCGATTTTTTCCAGTAATTCCTTCCTGCGCGGTGAGGCCGAAGCCAATATCAGTTCCATAATATCCTCCTTTTTGCATTGTATCGTAAAGGAGAGAAACGGCTTAAGCCAAGGGATAACAAATCAATTCCTCTCCGTCCAGATTTTCCTTGTGCAGTTCCACTGCCGTAATGCTGTGATTGTCATAGGTCTTATAATAGTAAATCCCCTTCTCCAGATTGCAGCAGGAGCTGTATATGGTAATCTCATATTTTCCCTCGCCCAGATAGCAGCATCCTCTCTGCTGCTCCACTGCGCCGAGAATGTGGAAAAACTGGCTGACACTCTCTTTTTCGCCCTCTGCGGAACGAGAGTTTAATTTCACAAAGGCAGCCCGCACAAACCGAGAGGCAGAGCTAAGGTCGCCCGGCAGTCCAAACCCACCCATGCCACGGCTGAAAGGGGAAAGCAACTCCTGTCCGCTGAAGCGATCCTGCGCCGGCTCTGCGGTAACATTCAGATATTGCCTGATATTTTCTCTGTGAAAGGGAAAGGGCGGATTATTCGCCAAAACGCCAATCGGGTTATCATAAAGATGCAGTCCGTCTGCCATTTGTTCTATCACAAGGCATTGCGCCGCATCCGCAAGCATCCAGTGCATCGGGCTGGGCTGTAAGGCCTCGCTGAACGGCTCATCTGTCACTGCAATCCGCTCCAAAAGCTCCCTTGCCTCTGCTACGGTTTCGCATTGCCCCAAAATCCAAGGCAGCAGCGCCCACGAGGGAATGTTGTCCTTCCCTTCCTGCCGCTTCTGATAGACTGCATTGCCCGCGAACAGCAGGCCTGCCATGGCAAGCCCCTTTTCGTTGACCACATCATAATATAACGGCGTTCCCTCGGCAACGTGCGCCATGCCAATCATGGCATACTTTGTCCGAAATTCCGCCCCTTCGGGAAGGCAGAACAAAAAGCGTCTGGGGGTAATTGTCACGCTCTCCCCATAGGAACACTCAAAATCCAGATTTCTGCCGAAATAATGGTCTTTGGTATGATAGCTCACTGCGGTACACATCCGCACTCCCTCCTTTTCTCTTTTGTTTCTCTATTTTTCGTAAAAAAGCCTATTTTATGCCTTCTCTTTAAATATGCCTTCTTCTTAAATCTGATATGCAATTTCAAAGGACACCACACCCGTTGCCGCAGGGGCAATGATGCCGGGGGAGAGATAGAAAACAATGCCGCTATCTGTCAGGTAGAACTGCACCTGATTCAGACTTCTTGCCAATCTGCTTTCCGCATCGCTGTAGAACGCATCCTCGTCCGCTTCAATCAGCGCTGTAAAGGATGCCTTCCAGAGTGCCTGCAAATCCGCCTGACTATCGGAAACCAGTTCACTCAGGGCGCACTCCCTGCCACTGCTCATAGCATAGGTATGAGAGGTATACTGCGCCTGCTCTGTGCCGCCTGCGTAGGAGGAAACCGTTCCCAAGAAGGAAGCATAGCCGTTTGTGCTGCGTGTCACGTTATACGCACCCACGCAGTAATAGGGCTGGAAGCCGTTGGGATCATTGGCGTATGCCTGCAACGCCTGCGCCTTATAGGTCTGCAAAAAGGCTTTGCCTTCGTTGAAGGTAGCCTGTGCCATGGCAGTATTGACTGCCGCCTGCCCCGCAACCTCGTCACATTTCAGCTCCACATGCAACACCTCTGTGCCGTCCGCCGCAAGGACAGAGGACGTATAGCCGCCAACCTGCGGTGCTTGCTGCTCACTGCCCGTAGGCTTTTTGGAGGTGCCGTCCGAATGGATATCAATGACATATTTCACGCCATCCCACGCAACGGATGCGCCAAGGCTTTCCGCAACGGCGCGCAGAGGCACCAGTGTGCGGTCATTGATAATCTGCGCAGGGACAGACATGGTATAAACCAATTCGCCGTTTTTATACAGACCTGCTTCGCCAATCTGCAGCATAATGATATCCTCATTGTGCATTGCCATAACCGTCTGGTCTGCTTCATCCCAGATTACCTGTGCATCCAGTGCCTCGAAGATTTTCCGCATGGGTACCAGTGTGCGGTCATCCTGAATGATGGGCGGCTGGTCGAAGCTTAACTGTTCTCCATCTACGTAAACCGTAATCAACGGATGGGCAAAGGCAGGCACGGTAAGCATCAGTGCTGCCAGAAGCCCCAAAAATACTTTTTTCATCTCAATCACCAAATCTTATGTTCGTTATTACAATATTCCTTTTATATTACGTTATAATTGCTTTTTATTTCTGCGCTTCTTCTGCATATTTCGCCGCCAGATTTGCGCAGTGCATAATCATAGTCATGCAGTTTTTCTTTCTTTCCTTGCATGCGAAATCACCGAAGGGATTAGAAAGCTCAGAGCAGATCAGTGTGCCGTATTCATCCTTGATTTCATTTACCATTTTGCCGACAATGGGATAAATGCCCTGCTGCAATTCGGTAATTCTCTCGCCTACCGTTTCCTTTGCCGCAGGATTTTCTCTGCCCACAATGGCACTCAGCGCCATAACCGCGCCCGTAATCGCGCCGCAGGTGTTTTTTGTATGCCCCATGCCGCCGCCGAAGCCCGTTGCAAGCTTTACAACCTCCTTGGGCAGCCCTGTGTCAAAATGATTCAGAAATGCCGTCATCACACATTCCGAACAGTTCAGACCTTGCTTGAAGCATTCCTTTGCATCCTGCTCCACAATCTCCGCTCTTGTCAATTCTCTGTTTTCCTCCATTTGTAAAACCTCCTTAAAATTCCTAAAAAACCCCATAACTCATTTTTTTCATCATACCACAAGCACCGAAAAAAAGAAAGAAATCGTACAATTTGTCATAAATCTGTTGTAAATCTGTTAAGCATTTGTAACGGATATAACAGATTTGTTTCGTCGCTTTTCGGCATAGAGAAAGGACGCTCCGATTGGAGCGTCCTAACGTGCAAAGCAATGCTTATCAATATGTAGCTTGAATTATTTGCCGCCTTTTGCTTTGTATGCTTCGATACCTTTGCCCAGCAGTTCAATACCTCTAGCCATATCTTCAGCTTTCAGGATGTAAGCGATACGCAGTTCGTCTCTGCCCAGACCGGGTGTTGCGTAGAAGCCTTCAGCGGGAGCGTACATAACTGTTTCGTTGTTTTCTCTGAATTCGTTCAGCAGGAACAGCAGCAGATCTTCTGTATTTTCAACAGGCAGCTTGCATGTGATGTAGAAAGCGCCGCCGGGTTTCTGGCAAACAACGCCGGGGATCTTCATCAGTGCATCATAAGCAACGTCTCTTCTGTGTTCATATTCTGCTCTTACGCTATTGAAGAAGTCAGCAGGCAGTTTGTACATTGCTGTTGCGCCAACCATGTCCAGTGTAGGAACACACAGACGGCCCATAGCAATCTTGAATACCTGTGCCATGAATTCTTTGTTTTTGCAAACCATGCAACCGATACGAGCGCCGCAAGCGGAGAATCTCTTGGAAACGGAGTCGATGATGATAACTCTGTCTTCGATGTCAGCCAGCTGACCGAAGGATGTCATTTCTCTGCCGTCGTAAGCGAATTCTCTGTAAACTTCGTCAGCCAGGATCCACAGATCATGTTCTTTAGCGAAGTCAGCGATAACTCTCATGTCTTCTCTGGACAGGATGCAGCCTGTAGGGTTACCGGGGTTAACGATGGAGATCATTTTTGTCTTATCTGTAACAACTGCTTCCAGTCTTTCCTTGATTGCATATTTGTAGCCTTCTTCAGCGTATGTTGTAACGGGTTTTACAACACCGTCAGCAGCCTGGATGAATGTCAGGTAGTTTGTGTAGTAGGGTTCAGCTACGATAACTTCATCACCGGGGTTGATGATGGACAGGAATGTCAGTGTCAGCGCTTCGGAACCACCTGCTGTAATCAGAACGTCGTTTCTTTCCAGATTCATGTCGAATCTCTTGAAGTAATCAACGATAGCGTCCTGCAGCTCGGGCAGACCCCAAGAACCAGCGTAAGCCAGTACCTTCTGGTCAAAGCCTTTTACTGCTTCCCAGAATACGGAAGGTGTTTCGATATCGGGCTGACCGATGTTCAAGTGATAAATCTTAACGCCTGCTGCTTCAGCTGCGTCAGCCATAGGGTTAAATTTTCTAATAGGGGAGTTCTGCATTGCCTGCACTCTGTCGGAAATTCTCATGTTTTTCACTTCTCCTTTTGATATAGATATTTTGTATTTGAAGAACTGCGTACTCTTCTCGGAGGATCTTCGGCTCATTCTGCCGATACGCGCAAACCACATCCTGAAAAAAAGTTCAGCGTGTATCTAATCGCACAATGAATTCCTGAAAATCCCTACCCGAATACAGTATCAGTATACCACTTTTCCTGAGAAAGGCAAGGGGTACTGTGAAATTTTCTACAAACTCAGGTATTTTTGTATAGTTTTTCGTACATTTTTTTGAACGATGTGAAAAAATGTCCAACCGCATCCTGTGAAAAATAGGAAAACAGACTGAAAAATAGTTCATTTTCTCTTTTTTGGGTAAAGTAAAATACGCTTTTATTGGCAAAAATGAAAACTGAACAATATCAGATGAAAAATTTTCCTGCTCTTTGTTTCCTTCGCACAGGAAAAATAAAAAATCGTACTGTTATATTTTTATTCAATTAAACAAAAAATCCCTTTCGTCCGAAAGGGATAAAATTCTGATATAAAATTGTTTTATTTATGCAGTAGGCTTGTCTGCTAAGACCGGTGCCTTTCCCCTGCTGCCGACCGCTAAGCCTAAAATTTCCGCAATATCTCTGGTCTTCAGGTATGTTACGCCGTCCTTGCGGATGAGGCTGACGGTGTATGCCTTATCATTATAAAAAATCGTTTCCTTTGTAACCATTTCGTCCTCCTTTCTTTCATAGGCAATATCCTTCAAGCGGAACCAATGCGTAAAGCCGCTGCCCGCAACAGCGCCGATTCGCACACCGTAGGCACTGCCGTCCGCCGCGATGTATTTTCCGCCGCCGATGTAAATGCCGATATGCCCCTTGCGCCAGACCGCCGCCCCAATGGGTGCCTGCCCGATGGTCGCGATGGGAAATACCGCATCCGCTGTGTCATGATAGCCCTGCGAATTGCGGAGGATGCCTGTCCCCCACGAAATCAGACCGCTGCAATCTACACAAACCTGCCCGATTTTCGCCGCGTCGCTCTCCCAGACCAGCGGCCCAAAAAGGATTCTCAGCCGGTCATACGTCTTTTGCGTCAGCACCTTGCCCTTCATGCCATAAACATAAGGCGTGCCAATCTTTCCTCTCGCAAATGCAACCAATTCATTCCCCGTCATTCCGCATCCCCCTTTTCCTGTGCCACTTCCTGCGTCATGCTTTTCCTGTGCTGTGTGCCGAAATAAAATGCAATCACAATCGAAAAAATATTCAGAAATTGCCCGCCGTCAATACGGCTTGTGACTGCCAGAACGGAAAATACCAGCGTCAGCACCAATGTTACAATACTTTTCACCGTCAGCAGATTTCCGACGGCTTCTTTCCAAATTTCCTTCATTCCATTTCCCCCTTTCATTCGTGCGCCGATTGATTCAGATGCTTTTCCAGTCTCTGATAGGCATCACTGACATTGCCGTTTGCGCCAAGCTGCTTGAGCCCGTCCAGTGTTGCCAAAAGCCCGTAGCATATAACGCACTGCTCCTTTTTGATATTCTCGATTTCCGCCTGCTGCGCCTTCTGCTGCTCCATCCAGCGAAAACTGCGGTAAAGCAGGGCTCCAAGCGTGCCTAATGCTCCCAGAACGGTCGCAAAGCGGATAATCGTGTCCCCTGTAACATACATTTTGCTCTCCTCCTTTCTGTCATGGAGAATAGCAGATGCCAAGTCTCAGGGAGTCTCAAGGTATAAAAAAAGACGTTTCGGGGAATCGAAACGCCAAAAAGCTTCCTATTAATATGATTTGCATTGCGCCACAAAAAAAGGGTTCTTTTTTCACAAAAGAAAAAAAGGCTACCATTTTTGATAGCCTTTTCCATTACGGAGATGGAGGGATTTGAACTGCCCACCTCGAAATATAGTCGTGCATTTTCCCTCGCTTCGCTCTGTCGTTGCACTCCTTATTTCTCGCAGTTTCGGGCTCCCTCCTCCTGCCACCGGCAGCGGTCGCCCTCTACTCCCGCGCCACTGTGGCGCAAAGGTGTGCCCCAATAAGAAAACATGAAGAAAATGAAATAGCGGAAAGGCTACGGATACAAGGAAGTTTCCCGCAGGCATCCTTTGACTTAGGCTGTCAAGGAAAACTGACGTAGTAGACGTACCTTTCAGCATTTCAGAATTCATGGTTTCTTATCTGGGCGCACCTTATGGGTTCAATTTTACAAAATAAAAAAGACTATCCTTCGATAGTCTCTTTTCTACGGAGATGGAGGGATTTGAACCCTCGCGCCACGTTAATGACCTATACCCTTAGCAGGGGCACCTCTTCAGCCTCTTGAGTACATCTCCACAAAACGCCTACTGCAATAGTTAGTATACCAAAAACGCCCCCTGTTGTCAAATACTTTTTCGCAAACGGGACAAAAAAATGGCGTTCACCATTTCTGATGAACGCCGAATTGCCTTATCGAGCGGTTTTGATTGTCACTGTTTTGGTTGCATCGTCCCAAGCGACGTTTGCGCCAAGCTCATCTGCCACGAAGCGCACGGGTACGAAGGTACGTCCGTCGATGATAACAGGTGCAACGCCATATTTTTCAAGCGTCTTGCCGATAGTCATCTTGATTTCCTTATCGTTGATGGAGAGCGTAACCTCTTTGGTCGCGCCGTTCCAATCCACCTTGCCGCCCAGAGCCTCGGTGATAATTCTGATAGGCACCAGAGTTCTGTCATTGCGGATGACGGGTGCAGCATCGTAAATCACTGCTTCGTTATCCACGTTAACGATACGGCTGCCGATTTGCAGCTTAATGGTCTTGCCTGCTTCAGCCGCGTTGCTATCATCCGCCGCATCCTTCTGCACGAATGTCGCATCCACGGAAACCTTGCCGACAGGCATGGTAAATGTGTATTCGTTATCGTCCACCTTTTTCAGCTTCACGGTGCTGTTGTTTTTGTCCTTTACCGTCATCTTGTCCAGCTGATAGCCGCTGTCGGGGGTTGCCTTGATGGTCACTGTTTCGCCGGCTTCTGCCTTCGCGGGGGTAACGGAGATTTCGCCGTTTTCCGTCTTACCTGTGCTTACGCCGTAGGTCGGGGCGGAGGTGTCAGAGGAAGAAGAACCGGATTTTCTGCGTGTTACGGAAACAACACAGCTTGCAGGTTCATAATTGCCGCCCATGTCTGTTGTAAATGTATACTCCATAGTTGCATTCGGCAAAGAAGCCTTTAAGCCCTCTACCTTAATGCTGTCAACGTCGCATACAACCTTTGCTGTATCTCCTTCACAAACGCCGTCAACCGTAAATGTAACACTGCCTGCACCTTTCAATGTGCTATTATCTACAGTTAATTCTACCTTCTTGGGTGCAACTGTAAAAGGAATCGTTTTTGCAGCTTCTTCGCTGTCAGCCCACTTATAATTTTCTGCATCCTTCAAGGTTAAAATAACGTCATACGCACCGGCATTCTTTCCGCCTACATTCTTTGTAACCTCGTAATCAGCTGTTGCGGTTACATCTGCTGTCAATACTGTGCCGTTATAGGTCTTGCTTTTCACTGTAGGCACTGCCACTTCTTTCTTTGTAATGGAAATTGCTGTCGCACTGCTTACGGCTGTTTTACCTTCTGTATCCGTAATCTTAACGGTATAGCTTCCGCTGTCCGCAACATTTTTCACGGTATATGTAGCTTCTGTTGCGCCTTCAATAGCTACGCCGTCCTTCTGCCACTGATATGTAACACCGGAAACAGGCGTTGTCGCTGTGAGGGTAACATCCGCGCCGTCATACTGCTTTGTCGCATTGCCTGTTACGGAAACTGTAGGCGCATTCAGCTTCCACTGTGCATAAACGGTAATATCCGCGGTCGTGGGAATAATATCACCAACCGCATAGGCTGTGCCTGTGCCATTTTTCGCTGTGTTCCATCCGGTGAATGTATAGCCGGCACGTCTAAAGCTGCTTTCTTCTGCTTCATGTTTACCGCCTGTAAATACGGCATACGTTTTTGCCGTTACACCGCTGATATTCGCGTCGTAAGTAACTTCAATCGCATTTGCAGACAAAGTCCATTCTGCATAATAATTTCCGCCGTCCTTAGGCACACCTGTATATGCCGTATCGGAAAAATCTGCGTTTTTGTGCCATTCCACAGTGTAGCCCGGACGAGAAACAGCCTCAAAACCATTTTTCATCATATCAACCGTTCCGCCATTTGTCACATAGCAGCTTTTCTGTACAGACTGAGATTTATTCGGTTCAAGGAATTTTGCCAGAATACCACTGTTATTAACATAAATATCTTTATGATTATTTGCCCATGCAGGTGTCTCTTCACCAGCTTTATAGTAGTTATTGATACACCAATCCCCGATGGTAAAATCTGAAGAATAGACATCACTCAAATCATAAATTTCTACAGGTGTTTTCTGGAAAGCACTGCCGCCAAGCGTTTTCAATCCGCCGGGAAGATACATTTTCAGCACCCTTGTATCATAAAATGCACCGTCTCCAATTGTTTCAAGTTTAGAATTCTTTGAAATATTTACCTCTGTAAGAGAAGTACATCTATTGAATGCCTGTTTCCCAATAACTGTTACGCTGTCCGGAATTGCAATGCTTGTAATGTTTGTCTGTTGAAAAGCACGATTCCCGATTGTTTCAAGTTTAGAATTCTTTGAAATATTTACCTCCGTAAGAGAAGTGCATCCGTTAAATGCCTGTTCCCCGATAGCTGTTACGCTGTCCGGAATCGTAATACTTGTGATATTTGTATGTTCAAAAGCATGGTTCCCGATTTTTGTAATACCGTTTCCGATTTCAAGAGTTTCCAAATTGGTACATTCACTTAAGAAATTATTGGGAATATTCTTTACACCGTCACCGAGCTTTACCTCTTTAAGAGTAGCCTTTTTCTCTTTCAGATTGAAATTGATTGTCCCTGCACCCAGTTCAAAGGTTTCCAAGGGTGCGGCACCGGGCCATTTTTCTCCCCAAGTCCCTACAGTATCAGAAGAAAGAACCAAGCCCTCATCCCCTTCGATTTTAAGGGATTTCAGAGAAGGACAGTTGATAAATACACCCCTCCCCATGGATTTCACTTTACCAAGCTCTACGGATTCCAGCTTTTCGCATCCGCCGAAGGCATTCGAGCCAATACTCTCTACTTCTCCCTTAAAGATAATTTTCTTTAACTCCTTCAGCTGATAAGCAAAAGCGTCAGGCAATTCCTTTACATCATTCCGAATAATCAGAGTTTTTACGCCGCTTCCAGTTAATACAACACTGGCCGTTTTGCCGCCGTTTGGATTCTCGCCGCTATAAAAGTCCACATTCCCCGGATAGGTAAATGTATCAATATTTGCCAGATTACTCATGCCATAGGGGCCTACTTCTTTTATATCCTTCAAACCATCGTCAAAATTGATAGTGTCAAATCCCGTTCCGCGGAATGCCGCCGTACAGATGGTGTCAATCCGTTCCGGCAGGGCAAGCTCACCGGTGTAGGTTTTTCCGTCTACTATACAGGTATTCAGGCTTTTATCTCTGTCAAAAAATCCGTAAGGAACGGCACTGCCTGTCAGCATTTCATGACCCGGTATCCAATAATCCGAAACATTTTTAGGCTTGAAATTTGTAAAATCAACCGTCGTAATCAAAGGGCAGTACGAATAAACACCGCTGCCGTAATAGGTTACGTTTTCATTAAATGTAATTGTCCCATTCAGCGCCAAATAAGAAAATGCATCTGTACCGATTCCTGTAATGCCATCTTCTACAATAACCTTTGTGATTGGAACAACCTCCTGTGTTGTTCTGTCAGCCTCGACATCGCTGAGTAAGGCTCTTCTCCAAGGAGCAATATCCCCCTCAAAGCTATCAATCGTAATATTTTTCCCGTAGTAATCTGCAATGTTGCCTTCGCCCGAAATGGTCAAGGTATAGCCATCTACCTTTTCGTATCCGCCTTCATCTGTTGTTGCGTAGGAATATCCGTTTTCTTCCGCCTTGCGATATAATGTATCGTCTGTATCGTCATTCTTTACCAGTTTCCACGAAACCTCATCTTCTTCCGTTGCACCGCAGTCCCCTTTTGCAAAAACTTCCCCTTCTGCAACGGCAGTTTCTTGGTCATCATCAGAAGCTGCGGAAATTCCATCTTCTATCTTTTCTTCCTTTACGAACTGCTCGGTCTTTTCCTGCTCTTCCTTCGCAGATTTTTCCCCTTTCTACTCGTCCTGCTCCACCGTTTTCTCCTGTGCCTGAGGGTCGTCCGTCCCCTCCGCCGCGAATGCCGGCACAGAAACCATACTTGCCGCTACGGTCAGCGCAAGTACCTTCGCATAATAATTTTTCTTCATATTTTTTCCTCCCTTTATCTGTACTTTCTTTATACCCAATGCGAATAAATTCCTTTTTTCTTCACAAACAGAAAAAGCACCGCCCCTATCCGGCAATGCTCGTTTTTTTGCAGCTGGCTGCCAGTTGAAAGGCCCTGTAGCTTTGCGTCATAGGCTTTCGCCTACTTTGCCGAATTATGCTTGTTTTCTGCGGAATTTATTATTTTATGCAATTTGAATTATAGCAAAAAGGGATTTCTATTACAACCTTAATTTATAAAAAATATCCTAATTTGTAATATTTTTTCGTAAGAGGGTGGTTTTGTTTCGTTTAAAGGCACTACAATAAAAAAGAAGGCAACCCATTTGGGTTGCCTTTTCATGAGAGATATCTTATTTTACTGCAGCAGCTGCTTCAAATCCTCCTCCGGAGTCGTGATTGGTGCAATCCCGAAATTCTCCACAAGGTACTGCAGCACATTGGGCGAAACAAATGCCGGCAGAGTCGGGCCAAGGCGAATGTTCTTGATGCCCAAATACAGCAGGGTCAGCAGGATACACACCGCCTTCTGCTCATACCAGGAAAGCACCATGGACAGCGGCAGATCATTCACGCCGCAGCCGAACGCATCGGCAAGCGCAACGGCAATCTGAATCGCACTGTAAGCATCATTGCACTGCCCGATATCCATCAGACGGGGCAGACCGCCAATGGTACCAAGGTCAAGGTCATTGAAGCGGTATTTGCCACAGGCAAGCGTCAGCACAACCGTATCCGCAGGGGTCTGCTTTACGAACTCCGTATAGTAATTGCGCCCGGGACGCGCCCCGTCGCAGCCTGCAACAAGGAAGAAATGTCTGATCGCGCCGGCTTTCACAGCCTCGATGACTTTATCCGCCACCCCAAGCACCGTGCCGCGAGCAAAGCCTGTCATCACTGTATTGCCGCCATTGATGCCTGTAAGCATCCTATCCTCGGCATAACCGCCCAGCTCCAGTGCCTTTTCGATCACAGGGGTGAAGTCCTTATCCGCGCCGATATGCGTCATTTCGGGATAGGATACCACCTCTGTGGTAAATACGCGGTCGGCATAGCTTGCCTTCGGCGGCATCAGGCAGTTGGTGGTAAACAGCACCGGCGCAGGCAACTCTGCAAATTCCTTCTGCTGATTCTGCCATGCTGTGCCGAAGTTGCCCTTGAGATGCGCATATTTTTTCAATTCGGGATAACCATGTGCAGGCAGCATTTCGCCATGGGTATAAATATTGATGCCCCTGCCCTCGGTCTGCTCCAGCAGCAGCTTGAGATCATGCAGATCGTGACCGGAAATCACAATAAACGGCCCCTTTTCCACAGTCAGAGGAACGGTAACAGGTGTGGGCGTGCCATAGCTTTCGGTATTTGCCTGATCCAGAAGCGCCATGCACTTGAGGTTTTTCTCACCGACCTCCATCACGATGGGCAGCAGCTCCTCCATGCCCCAATCCTCGCCGACAGCAAAAAGCGCCTTTGCGAAGAAATCGTTCACCGCATCATCGGTATAGCCCAGCACCAGGGCATGATGCGCATAGGCCGCCATGCCGCGCACCCCGAACAGAATCAGGGATTTCAGGCTGCGGATATCCTCCTGCGCATTCCAGAGATTCGTCATATCGTAATCGGCAGCGCGACCGCACGGAGCAGCGCAGTCCGAACAGTCAGGCACAAGCCTTGCCTTTTCCGCATGTACGCGGTCAATCAGCTCGCGCAGTGTCTTTTCGTTGAAGCTTACATTTGTAACGGTGGTAAATAATCCCTCAATCATCAGCCGCCATGTGCCGTCATTCACATCGGGGGCATTGTCCGTTGCGCGCGCAAGTCCAATCAGCGCCCCTGTCAGCTCATCCTGCAGCTGTGCCACATCAGCAGTTTTGCCGCAAACGCCTGCATTTCCCATACAGCCGGTACATCCTGCCGTCTGCTCACACTGAAAACAAAACATTTTGTTGCCCATTTGAAACCCTCGCTTTCTTCTTTGTCCTCTTTTTAATCCAGAATTCTGCCATCTGTGGAGATGGTCACAACCTGCCATGGAATAAATTTCCCACTCTGCTGTAATGCCGTTTTTGCCGCAAATTCCAGACCGCCGCAGCAGGGAACCTCCATGCGGACAATGGTGACGCTTTTGATATCATTCTCACGAATGATTTCGGTCAGCTTTTCGGAATAATCCACACTGTCCAGCTTCGGACAGCCCACAAGGGTGATATGTCCCTTGATGAATTTTTCGTGGAAGGCGGCATAGGCATACGCGGTGCAGTCTGCGGCAATCAGCAGCTTTGCGCCGTCAAAATACGGTGCGCGCGTGAGAACCAGCTTAATCTGCACAGGCCACTGGGACAGGCGGCTGACCGCCTCTGTATTGCAAGCCGCGGCGGATTCTTCGTGTGCGATTGTTCTGGACTGGCTTCCCGGACATCCGCAGGGGAGTGTCATCCCTTCTGTCTGCATTTTTTCCTGTAGCCTTCTACGCTTATTTTCCTCCACAGCCTTTTCATCATACGCTGCCGCTTCGCGCTCCACAAAGGTAATCGCGGCAGTGGGGCAGGTAGGCAGGCAATCGCCCAGACCATCGCAGTAGTCATCGCGCATCAGCTGCGCCTTCCCGTTTACCATAGCGATTGCGCCTTCGTGACAAGCGGCGGCACAAGCACCGCAGCCATTGCATTTATTCTGATCAATTTCAATGATTCTTCTTTTCACAATAAAAACCTCCTTGCTTTTTTGTTTTCATTATAGTATGCTAAATTCAACAAGTCGGTTGAATTTTCAACGAAAAGAGGGTTTTTATGAAAGAATTTTTTCCCATCATCCGTTCCTCTCAGCTTTTTTCGGGCGTTTCCGAGGAGGAACTGACCGCAATGCTCTCCTGTCTGGAAACAAGAAAGGAAAGCTTTCCCAAGGATGCCCTGCTGCTGCGCATCGGGGATACGGCAGATGCCATCGGTCTTGTGCTGTCGGGCAGTATTCTAATCATACAGGAGGACATCTGGGGCAACCGCAACATCATTTCCAAGGCAGGGGTGGGGCAGACCTTTGCCGCCGCCTATGCCTGCGCGCCCGGCTCTGTGCTGAATGTAAGCGTTGTGGCGGAAACAGCTGTTACGGTGCTGTATTTGAACATAAAGCGTGTGCTGCATGTGTGCTCCTCCGCCTGCACGCATCATAGCCATATCATCCGAAATCTGCTTGGCGAGCTTGCAGAGAAAAACCTCCGCTTCAGCGAAAAGCTAACCCACATGGGGCAGCGCACAACGCGCGCAAAGCTGATGTCCTATTTTTCCGCAGAGGCACAGCGGCTCGGAAAATATGAATTTGATATTCCCTTTTCCAGACAGCAGCTTGCGGATTACCTCGCGGTGGAGCGCAGCGGACTTTCTCTGGAGCTTGGGAAAATGCGGGATGAGGGTCTGCTGGATTTTCATAAAAACCATTTCGTTTTGAAGGTATAACGCCAATAAAAAAGCAGAAACTCCTTTTTCGCAGGAGCTTCTGCTTTTTGTTTGCTTAGTTTGCTTATTTCATTCCGTTTTCAGCGAAGCGGTGGAACAGCGCCGCAAGCTCGGCACGCGTAGCGGTGCCCTTCGGATAAAGGAGATTGCTGTCGCCCTTTACAAGGCCGGTATTCACCGCCCACGCCATAGCGCCCATCGCATAATCGGAAATGCTCTCGTAATCGTCGAACTCCCGAATTGCCATGCCGCCCTGTGTGGTATCATAGCCCTTATACTGCGCGTAGCGGTAGAAAATCGCCGCAAGCTGTTCACGGGTAATCGGATCATTCGGGGCAAAGCTGCTGTTGCTGTAGCCGCCCATAATGCCGTTTTTCTGTGCCCATGTCACCGCATCATAAAACCATGCCGTACCGGAATCACGCACAACATCGGTAAAGCTGTTTTCTCCCTCGACAGCAGGGCTGCCCTCCATGCGGTAGAAAATTACCGCAATCTGCGCACGGGTGGTGTTCGCATAGGGCGCAAAGGCTGCCGCATCCATACCGGACATCAGACCCTTTTCGTAGCTAAACAAAACATCCCGATAAAACCAATCGCCTGCATTGACATCCGCAAAGGGATTCTTCACTGCATCCGGCTCGTTCGGCTCTCTCTTTTTCCAGTCTGCATAAACTGTTTTGCTGCCGCTCAGCTTGATTTCCGTAATCCTCTGCGTCAAAGCCTTGTCGGCATACCAGCCGCCGAAGTCATAGCCGTCACGCATCGGGGTATAGGCGGAAAGGTCAAGCGTTTTGCCGCGAGCTACGCGGATTGCCTGTATGCTGTCGCCGCCGTTGGTTTCAAAGGTCAGCGTATAGTAGGTCGTGCCGCCACCGCCGCCGCTGCCGCTGCTTGCATTCCTTTCAAAGATTGCCTTTACGGTTACATGAGCCGCCGGCATGGTAAATTTGTTGTCCTCGATTTTCACATTGCCGGAAATAACCTCCCACTCCTTAAAATGATAGCCGCTCTTTGGCGTAGCAATCAGTTCTACTTTATCGTCCATCTTTGCAGAAGCAGGGTCAGCCGATGCAGTGCCGTTTCCATCATTTTCCACCGTCACGTTGTATGTATTCGCTTTCCACTTCGCTGTAAGGGTCATGGTATATCTGGCTCTATCCGTTTCAAAATCCCATTTTCTATTTTCGCCTTTGTTATCGTAATACCAGCCCTCAAACGTATGCTCCTCTTTGGTTGGCTTGGGAATCGGAGCTATAAGTGGTGCTCCCTCCTTCTTCCAATACACCTCCTGCCTGCTGCTATTATCTCCATTGTTCGGGTCAAAGGTGATGACAAGCTTACCGCTCAGGGACTCCGCTTGGCTGAAATCGCCGCCTAAAATCGCCCCTAAGTTGTTCGTGACACTGCCCGTAAATGTGCCGCCCTTGATTGTACCACCGCCATCATTCATAACCTCGCCTGTAAATTGACCCTTTTCGATAATGCAATTGTTGGTAACCTTTCCCTTAAACTCAGTACTGCCGGCAGCCCCCTCGGTGCCTGCGATTACCGCACTACTCCAGTTTTTAACGGCATTTGTCACCTCACCGAAAATCTCACCGCCGTCAGCATTTAATCTGCTATCATTGTATACGTTTGTATAGATTTTTGCAGTGCCGCTTATGGTAAATACAGCCGCTGTGTCAGCAGCGTTGTACACATGACTTTCGTCATTCTCATTCTCGCCCTCTTCACCAATCGTGCCGCCTCTCATGGTGAACTCCTTAAGGTTATACACCCCACCGGTCGGTCTCTCCTTCATCTTTATGGCAGTGCAGCCTTTGATTGTACCGTTTTCCATGATAAAGCTGCCTTCGTTGTAAACGCCACCACCCCGAGAGGACAAATATCCTGACGTATCAGCCGTACATGAAAGGATAGCACCGTTACGCAGGGTAAATACACCGTTTCCATTTGTCCTGCTGGTGTTAGTGTACACACCGCCGCCGTTTCGTGCAGTACAGCTGCGAATCTCAGAGCCATTATTCATCGTGAATGTGCATGCCGGATTAACCGCTACACCGCCACCATTATCGCTCGCCGTACAGCCGATAATGCTGCTGCTTGTCATGGTAAATTCGCTGGGTTCACCTGTTTGGTCGTTATTGTCAAGATACACACCACCACCACCATACCTTGCCTGACAGCCGACAATGCTGCCCCCGGTCATATTCAGCTTTCCGCCGGGCGCGACATACACGCCGCCGCCTTTTTGTGCATTGCCGCCGGTGATAATGCCGCCGTAGACGGTTTTACTGCTATCATCGACCAGTACCCACAAACCGCCGGTGCTCTGGACAAATTTATGCGCTTTGTCTGTGTCACTGTCCGCAATCGTCAGATTGCCGCCTTGCTCCACCTTGATAACACTGCCTTCCTTCGTCATTCGCAGCACAAAGCCGTTCAAATCCAATGTCACAGCGCGGTTGACCGTCAGTGTAGTATCGATAATAATGTCTGCGGTCAATTTGACAGTATCCTTCGTACTGTCCCCCAGTGCGGAAGTCAAATCCGCCGCCGTGGAAACCTCCGCCTCTCCACTTCTGCTTGACAGGGTAGTCATTTCCTCCTCCTGCTCCGTTTCTGCCGCCGATACCGGCACAGAAGCCGCAGAAAACAGGAAGCAGGTGCAAAGCAGTGCCGTGTAAATCCGTTTTCTTTGTTTTTTCATTCGTTTTTCCTCCCTCCATTGCTGTCATGTCATTTCCTTTTCCGTATCCCGCTCCTTCCTTTTTTCTGTGTCATGCAGACACCGCAGAAAGAGCCTTTCACTTATATAGGTACAAAAAAACGGAAAAACTCTCACCTAAAAATCAAATTTTTTTAAAAAAACAAAAAAATAGAGAGCCGCACAAAAGCGGCTCTCAAAATCAGCCTTCTGCCGCCTTCAGATAACGGGCAATCAGCTTGCCTGCCGCCAGAATCCCCACAGGTAAAAGATACGCGATATACTGCGCTGTGCCGCCGTAGGCAATCAGCAGGTTATAAATTGCATGAAAGGTAATCGCCGCCCCAAGCAGTCCGCAGGTTCCGGCAATTTTCAGCCACGTCCGCCGCCATACATACGCAAGCCCGCCGCCGACGATGGCTCCGCAAATGACATGCATTGCTCCCGTTCCGATGCCACGGAAGAAAATAAAGGAGAAATGCGCGGCTCCGTTTTGAATCAGATAGCAGATATTTTCAAAGGTCGCAAAGGAAAGCGCAGTAATCACTGCGGCAATCCCAATCTGCCGCGCCTGCGGCTCAAATATCAAAAGATAAAAGAGCAGCGGCAGCAGCTTCATCCCCTCCTCCACCACAGGCGCAATCTCCACAGTGGCAGCAAAGGCATCCGCCCCATACAGCGCCGCAAGAAAGGTATTGAGATATGCAGAAAGCAGGCACATGCCCATTCCCGCAAGGCAGAACAGAAAAGCCCTTGTATGCCGTTTTCCCATGCACAGGGCGGCAATCAGCAGAGGCGATGCCATGCAGATAAAAATATTTTCCATATATGTCATGCCTGCACCGCCCTTCCTGTGGCAGGCAGCAAAGCGAATATGCAGCCCGTCAGCAGAACATCAAACCCGTAATAAAGGAAGGAAGCCGAATCCCCCTGTCGGAAGCAGCCGGAAGTCCAAAGGATATATTCCGCCGCCACATAGCACAGCACCCCGATATGGAAATGTCGCAGCTGCCGTGCCGCTCCCGTCTGCGTTCGCGCGTAGGTAAGCCCCCGTATCGCATGATAGGAAACAGCAATCATCATGCCGCACCAAAGCAGATTCGAGAGAAGATCCCCAAAGGTGCAGTAAAATATACATAAGGGAACGCCTATCAGGAAGGCAATCCGCGCCCTTCGGCACACAAAGCCTCTTTCCTCCGCGGAGGAAAGGGAGTATTGCAAAATAGAAAGAAAAATAACGCTTGCCACCCAGCCAAACTCCGATACATAAAAAACCTGCGGCGTTTTTGAGAACAAAAACAGATGCAGCGTCCAGTACAGGGAGCCGAGCGCAAAGCAGCCATAAAAGCAGGTCAGCAGAAAATACGCCTGCTTTCTGCCCTTCAGATATCGCATCCCGCTCAGACAAAAGCCCAGAAGGGTAACAGAGAATTGCACAAAGTTATCGGCAAGTTCCATTCGCATTGTCCCCCTTTTGCTCCTCCGACTGTTCGTCCTTATGCAGCAGGCAGATACGGAAGCACGCGATTGTCACACACACACCAAGGACAAAGGCGAGCAGTCCGGTCACGATATATCCCAGCACAGCACTGCCGCCCAGCATGGTTGCCGCTGTTCCAAAGCCGGAGGACATGCCCGGCTCCATTCGATTGACCATATCGGGCATAAAAAGGGAAACCCCAACAATTACCGCAAGGCACGCCGCCACGCCGAAAACGGCGGCAATCCGTTCCTGCCGCTGCCTTCTCCGACGCTCCTTTTCCGCAATCCGCCGTTTTACCTCTGCAATTCGTTCCTCATGACTCCGCATTTGTGATTCCCTCCCGTTCCAGTAATCCGCGCAGACGGCCCTTGCCCCGATACACCATATTGGTAATCTGCTTCTCGCTTTTCCCCATAACCTCAGCAGCCTGCAAATAGCTCATGCCCTCAAAATAGACCAGATAAAGCGCCTCTCGGTAATCCGGATTTAACGCAGCCATGCAGAAATGCAGAATCCGATCCCGCTCCTTTGTGCGGACAACCTCCTCCACCAGTGTCTGTCCGTCCGGCTCCTCGGTCAGGTTATCCAGGCTGAAGAACAGCCGCCGTCTGCTTTTGCCGCGTAAAGCCATGTGCCGTGCCGCTTTATACAGATAGGCCTTTAAGCCGCCGTCTCGAATGCGTGGCTTTTTCGTAAATAAATAGGAAAAGACTTCGATCATCAAATCCTCCGCTTCGTGAACGTCATGCAGATAGCCGTTGATATATAAGGTCAGCGGATTGCCGTATTTTTTCATCAATGCCACAAGCCCCGCTTCATCGCCGCAAAGATATTGCCTGTAAAGCTCTTCATCCATCGCCATGCCGTTCACTTCCTTTCCATCGCATCCTCTCAGCACAGAAAGGCATTGCGCCGCAAAAGGATGTCCTCTGTCTGAAATACTATCTCCAGTATATGCGAACATCCGCATAAATTCAAGATTTTCGTCATCAATCGCATCTGCATGCTGTCGGCAGAATTTTCTAAGATGCTCCGATGCGGAAATCTGCATCTTCTCCCCCCGATTCCGTCAGAAATCCATAAAACCGCGGACTGACTGCAACCAACTTGCTTTTCTTGCAAAAATCCTCTATGATAAGCTTAAATTAGCTATTTTCTCGCAAAGGAGGAACCTTCTATGGATAAGGATTTCTTGAAATTTATGTCATTCGTTGCCTTTATGGAAGCGAAAAAGGAAGCGGAACGGGATTGCTCTGTCGAAGCTACGGAATGGCAGGATACCATCCCTACTATCAGAAAAAAGCCCGACCCTGCTACAGAAGCGCTTCTTCTCAGCCGCATCCGGATGCCCGAAAAGCCGGTAAACAAAATGGGATCCGGCGAAAAGGTTTTTATGGGTATCGGCATCATCGGTCTGTTTGATGCCGCTTTCGGTCTCTTTCTGATGGACGCTTTTTATTTTCTTGTCGGGCTTGTTGTCGGTGTTTCCTTTATCATCATGGCAACCTCAAATGCAAAAAAGAGATATGATGAAAAGCTGGCAGAATATGAGCTGGCACAGAGGGACTTCCCTGCTTATCAGAGAAAAATGCTCGCCAAGCAGAGGCTCGGAAAGTAAACAGAACGCTTAAAGGGGGATCAGATAATGTCGCAAAAAAGGAGTACCCTTCTTATCTGGGCCGCGGTCATTTTTATTCTCATTGTCACATGCTTGATTACCGACCGCAACAATCTTGCAGAAAGAACGCTTTATTCCTCACAGGAGGAAATGCAGTCCGCCCTGCAGGATACCTTTGTGTATTACACCGCGAGAGGGGAACGACAGGCATGGAGCATCCATGGGGATACCGCAATACAAACCTATGAAAACGGCACAGTATTTTCATATACCATTACGAAATGGCATCCGCACCGCGGTGCGCTGACGCTTACACTGGATACTACAACGCAGAAGGAAAACCTGTTTGTTTCGCTTGACGGTTCTCTATTCGATCAGCATAAGCATGTCTTTCGTCGAGAAGAACAGCTTGCTTCCTTCGACAGGAGTGCGAAGCGCAAGCCTGTTTCCGGACAGAATCAGCCTGCTACGCAGAATAAACCCTCCGAGCAGAGTAAATCTTCCGAGCAGAGTAAGCCTGCTGAAACAACTCCCACCCCCGTATATACCTCCCCCAAATCACAGAAGAAGCCCGAACTGCCCGATTGCGGCGATTATGAAAGCTATGAGGATTTCATGGATGACTGGGATGGCTATATGCCGGATGACAGTGATGCAGAGGATTACTGGGAGGATTGGTAAGAACGGTATGCAGAAAGGGAGTATGCACATGAATGACAGAAAAATGGTCTTAGACGGCATGATGGGACTGGTTGTCGGGGACGCACTGGGGTGTCCCGTTCAGTTTCTCGACAGAGAGGAGCTTCGGGAGCGTGGAGCCGTCACCAAAATGGAGGGCTACGGCACCTATAACATGCCCCCCGGTACATGGACGGATGACAGCAGTATGGCACTTGCGACCCTTGCGAGCATCAACGAACAGAACCGTATCGATCTGCGGGATATCATGGAACGCTTTCTCGATTGGGAATTTCATGGCGCGTATACCCCCTTCGGCGAGGCGTTCGATGAAGGGAATACCTGCAGCAACGCCATCTATAAATATCGCGACGACCACGACCTCACAACCTGCGGCGAAACGGACGAATATTCCAACGGCAACGGTGCCTTGATGCGGATTCTCCCTGTCTGCCTGTATTTCATTCAGAAGGAAGGTATTTCGGATGCGGATGCCCTTCGGCAAATCCACCTGGCAACAGGGCTTACGCATAATCATCTGCGGTGCCATATCGCAAGCGGATTGTATTATTTTATGGCAAAGGCTATCGTCGCAATGGCACCTGAAAAAGCCGAGTTGAAAACCTGTATCCAATGCGGCCTGGAACAGGGCTTTGCGTTTTATCACACGCCCGAAAGCCTTGCGGAGCTGATGCACTTCCATAGATTGCGCAACTTAAATGAATTTTTCTCCCTGCCCGAAGATGAAATCGAGAGCGACGGCTATGTTCTGCATGCTTTGGAGGCGGCAATCTGGTGTCTGCTTCATACCAATCGCTTTCGGGACTGCCTGCTCCGCGCAGTCAATCTCGGCGATGATACCGATACCACTGCCGCAATCGCAGGCGGTCTGGCAGGGCTGTATTATCACTATGAAGCCATGCCGCAGGAATGGGTAAATGCCATCCGAAGAAAAGCATGGATAAAAAGGCTGTGCCTGCAAGAGCTTTAGCATAAAAACAGGACTTCCCCTGCGGGAAGTCCTTTGTAACCTACTCATTTTCAATTCTTCATCTTCTGCACTCAACTCGCCCATTTCCTCCAGTGCAACAAGGTACTGTCTGAAAATATTCTCTTTAGATTTTTCTATGCAGGATAAATATTGCGGCTCCTTCATCATTCTGAAAAGCTCCATTCTTGTCGGAACTTTTCCGTGCAAGGCTGCCTTTATTCGATAATACTCACTTCTTGTCCACGAATTTACTATCATTGCAATCACCCTTCATTTCGTTTTCTCAGAATCAGATTCAGCCACCGTTCGTCTCCTCTTTCCGGTCGAACATCGCCGGTAATCCATTTCCCCTCTATGTCAAAGCCATCTATTTCTGCCAATATCTTCGCAAATGCTTCCTCTGTCATATCAAGAAAATATCTTCCCCTTCGCTCTCCCTCAAAAGTCCCATATTTAAATGAAAGATAGGCAATCCCCTCTTTCTTGAGTGCAAGCAATATTTTTTTCAGCACCTCTTTTAATTCATTATGGGTTAAATGAAGAATGGACGCACACGCCCAAATGCCATCATACTTTTCATATTCCTCCAATTCCTGAAATAACATTTGCTTCACTTCAATACCCGTATATCGACTTGCCGCCCGGCACATCTCGGCAGAACCGTCTACCGCCTCCACAAAATAACCTCTATTTAGAAAACATTTTGTGTCACGCCCCGAACCACAGCCAAAATCTAAAATCAAAGCGCCCTTTTCCAGCTTACTCAAAAAAAGCTCTTGTACCTCACTAAAATCGACCTCTCTTGTTTCACGGATAAAATTTTCTGCATTTTGTTCATAATATAATAAGGTCTTTCTCATACTTTAACTCCCTCATATCAAATAGGCTTTTAAAGCATAATATCATCTTCACTGTCTCTCGGCAAGCCTTCTGCCGATAACCACATAAAAACAGGACTTCCCCTACGAGAAGTCCTCATTTTTTTCTCTCTATAAAATTAGTACAGCTTAGCCCCTGCCGGGATTCTGTCATCTACCATCAGAAGGTTCAGTCCTTCGTGACCGTCTTCCTCGTGTACTGCCGAAATCAGCATACCCTCGGAATCAATGCCCATCATTTTTCTGGGGGGCAGGTTCACGATAGCGATTGCTGTCTTGCCAACCAGTTCTTCCGGTTCATAATAGTCGTGAATACCGCTTAAAATCACACGATCCTTACGTTCACCGTCATCCAGTACAAACTTCAGCAGCTTTTTGGATTTTGCAACTGCCTCACATGCCAGAATCTTAACCGCACGGAAATCGGATTTTGCAAATGTATCGAAATCTACCATTTCTTTAAAAATAGGCTCAATCTTCACATTGGAGAAATCAACCCTCTCAGCGACCTTTGCTGCAGGTGCTGCTTCGGAAGTCTTGGATGCCTTCTTATCAGCGTCCAGAGGCTTCATTGTCGGGAACAAGATAACGTCTCTGATAGAAACGGATTCTGTCAGCAGCATAACAAATCTGTCGATACCAACACCCAGACCGCCTGTAGGGGGCATACCGTATTCCAGCGCAGTCAGGAAGTCCTCATCAATCATATTTGCCTCATCGTCGCCGTTTTCGCGCAGATATTCCTGATATTCAAAACGCGCACGCTGGTCGATGGGATCGTTCAGCTCGGAATAAGCGTTGCCGTATTCTCTGCCGACAATAAACAGCTCGAATCTTTCTGTAAATTCGGGTTTGTCGGGCTTTCTCTTTGTCAGAGGAGAAATTTCTACAGGGTAATCAATGATGAAGGTAGGCTGAATCAGGTTCTTTTCTACGAATTCTTCAAAGAACAGGTTCAGAATATCGCCCTTTACATGGCGTTCTTCAAATTCCACGCCCTTTTCTGCCGCGATTTTCTTTGCTTCCTCTGTATCCTTCACCTGGTCGAAATCAACGCCTGTAAACTGCTTTACGGCATCTGTCATTGTGATTCTTGCGAAGGGCTGACCCAGATCCAGATCATAGCCGCCATAGGTAATCTTTGTTGTGCCCAGCACGTTCTGTGCTACGGTACGGAACATTTCTTCCGTAATGTCCATCATGCCCTTGTAATCTGTGTAGGCCTGATACAGCTCCATCAGCGTGAATTCGGGGTTATGACGAACGGAAATGCCCTCGTTTCTGAATACACGACCGATTTCATATACTCTTTCAAAGCCGCCGACAATCAGTCTCTTCAGGGGCAGCTCCAGCGCAATACGGCAGTACATATCAATATCCAGTGTATTGTGGTGTGTGATAAAGGGTCTTGCGGACGCACCGCCGGGGATGGTCTGCAAAACGGGAGTTTCTACCTCTAAGAAGCCCTTTGCGTCCAAAAATCTTCTGATTTCCGTAATAATCTTGGAACGCTTGATAAAGGTATCTCTGGATTCGGGGTTTACAATCAAATCCACATATCTCTGTCTGTAGCGCAGCTCCTGATCCTTCAGGCCATGGAACTTTTCGGGCAGAACCTGCAGGCTCTTGGAAAGCAGAACAACCTCTTTTGCGTGTACGGAAATTTCGCCTGTTTTTGTTTTGAATACAAAGCCCTTAATGCCGATGATATCACCGATGTCATATTTTTTGAATGCAGCGTAATCCTCCTCGCCGATGTCATTCTTGCTGACATAGGACTGCATCAGACCGTTTCTGTCCTGAATATTGCAGAAGGATGCCTTCCCCATAATACGCTTGCTCATCAGTCTGCCTGCGATGCAAACATCCTTATTCTCCAGCGCATCAAAGTTCGCTCTGATTTCGTCGCTGTGGTGTGTCACATCATATTTTACAATCTGGAAGGGGTCCTTGCCTGCTTCCTGCATCTGTGCCAGCTTTTCTCTTCTGATTCTATTCTGTTCACTCAGCTCCTGCTGGGTCAACTCCTTATTTTCCTCTGCCACTTTTCTTCCTCCTGTCCGTTCTTTTGTAATGGTTTTATTTTGTAAATCTCAGCACCTTGAATTCCACTTCGCCGTCAGGTGTTTCAATCATAATGATATCGTCCTTTTTATGTCCCAGAAGTGCCATACCGACAGGGGATTCGTTGGAAATTCTGCCGTTCATGGGGTCTGCCTCTGCAGAGCCTACAATGGTGTATTCCATTTCCTCGTCAAATTCCACATCCAGCACCGTTACGGTCGTACCCAGGCTGATGGTATCCTTTGCACCCTCTTCTTCATCGATAACCTCTGCATTGCGCAGCATTTTTTCCAGCTGCACGATACGCGCTTCGATTTCTGCCTGTTCTTCCTTCGCTGCATCATATTCGGCGTTTTCGGAAAGGTCACCCTGACCTCTTGCTTCTTTGATTTTTTCTGCTACGTCTTTTCTGCGGACGGTTTTCAGGTTTTCCAGCTCCGCCTCCATGTTTTTCAGACCGTCATAGGTCAAAACAACTTTCTTTTCTGTCATGGGTGTGTCACTCCTCGTTTTAGTCTCATTTCATGCTTTCCTCGTTTTAGACAAGGAAAAAAGGAAGGCTTGCGATTACCCTCCCGAACTATCGTAATATTATATACTGATTCCGATCGGATTGTCAACGCTTTTTCCTTGAAAAATCAAGGCTTCTTATCCGGATACAGCTTTATTTTTACCCTTTTGCCGAAGGCGGAAAAGCCCGAAACGGAAAAACCCTTCTCCTGCAAGGCGGAAAACAGCCGCTCCCCGTCCCAATCCTCTGCCGAAAAGCCTTCCCGAAACGCCGCGCAGCCAAGGTATGCCCTCGCCTCGGCAAGCCTGCCCTCCATCTGCTCACCGCCCTCTGCCGCCATGCGGAAAAAGAACCCCTCCGCCGCCGAAATATCCGGACGCAGACTCCTAAGCCGCCGCAGAACAGGGCGATTGCCTGCGAAATCCAGCCAGATGCACCCCCGCTTCAGAATATGCTCATAGGCACGCTGCTCCATGCCGCAGGAAAGCACCACATCCGCCGCCCCAAGCGCAGCATTTTTCGGGGAGGAAAAGACCTCCGCCATCAAGCCGCGCTCCGCATAAAGCCGCTGCACCACGCCCTCTGCCGTTTCCGGCTCCTGCGTAAAAATGGCAAGGCGGTTCACCTCATTTCCCAGAGAGGAAAGCACCCTCCCCCAGATATGCGGCTCGCCCCCTGCCAGAAGAAATGCCGATTCCTCCGGATTTCTGCCCTGCCGGCGCAATGCCTCTGCCGCACCTGCGAAGGCAAAAAGCTGTGCCAGCCTGCGCCCCTCGGCAAAGGGAAGCCGTTCTCTGGGAAATTCTCCCTCGGCAGGCGGCACAATGATGGCGGCACCCGCTTCCTCCAGGGCTGCCAGAAGGCGCACCGCCCCCCTTCTCCAATCTGCTGTCAGTACGGCTGTCCGCTCTGCCTGCAAAATGCCTGTCAGTACCCCGTCCACTCGTGTCAGTGTGTACGGGTAAGTGTCCACTGTTTTTCTCTGTCTCCACCGCTGCGGCAGCAGCTTTGTCCACTTAGGAAGGACAGGCTCCTCCCCCTCTTCCAGAAATCGCACTCTTGCCGGTTCCATGCTCTATTCCCCCTTTTCCGATAGGCTTTTCCCTGTTTTGTCAGAGAAATTCGCCTGCTTTTTCCTTAAAACTCCATACGATTCCAAAAAATTACATCCGTTTGTACTTTTCTTAATGCAAAACTTACAAGTATTTAATTTTGTACACAAAATACAAGTTCTTTTTCTCGTACAGTATTGACAACAAAATTTCAATAATCTAACATTAAATTATACAAAAGATAGCAATTCCCCATTCAGACGGGAACCCGATACAGGATAACAAATCACTATTTCTATCCCTTACTATTTATATGAAAGGAGTCCACACCATGAACACAAAAATGATGAAAACCATGGATGGTAATGAAGCTGCGGCATACGTTTCCTATGCCTTCACAGAGGTCGCAACGATTTACCCCATCACTCCCTCCTCCCCTATGGCGGAGCACGTAGACAGCTGGGCTGCAAACGGCAAAAAGAATATCTTCGGTCAGACCGTACGTCTGCTGGAGCTGGAATCCGAGGCAGGTGCCGCAGGCGCAATGCACGGCGCTCTGGAGGCAGGCACACTGGCAACAACATATACCGCATCTCAGGGGCTGCTGCTGATGATTCCCCCGATGTACAGAATCGCAGGGCAGCTGAAGCCCGGCGTATTCCACGTTGCATCCAGAACCGTTGGTACACATGCCTTCTCCATCTTCGGCGATCACTCCGACGTTATGTCCTGCCGTCAGATTGGCTGCGCAATGCTTTCCTCCGCATCCGTACAGGAGGTTATGGACTTAGCAGGTGTGGCACACCTTTCCGCAATCAAGGGCAGCGTTCCCTTCATCCACTTCTTCGATGGCTTCCGCACCTCTCATGAGCTGCAGAAAATCGAAGTAATGGACTATGAGGATCTGGAAAAGCTGGTGGATCAGGATGCACTGAAGAAATTCAGAAAGAATGCACTGAATCCCGAACACCCCGTACAGCGCTCCACCGTACAGAACCCCGACGTATTCTTCCAGAACAGAGAGGCATGCACACCCTTCTACACCAGACTGCCTGAAATCGTAGAGGAATACATGAACGAAATCAACAAAATCACAGGCAGAAATTACAAGCTGTTCAACTACTTCGGCGCAGCTGATGCAGAGCATGTTATCGTAGCGATGGGCTCCGTGACAGGCGTTGCGCAGGAGGTTGTGGAAAGCCTGACCGCAAAGGGCGAAAAGGTTGGTTTCCTGCAGGTTCACCTGTACAGACCCTTCTCTCTGGCACACTTCGCAGCAGCTCTGCCCGAAACAGTAAAGGTTCTGACCGTTCTGGACAGAACAAAGGAACCCGGCGCACTGGGCGAGCCTCTTTACGGCGATGTTTGTTCCGCACTGATCGAAACAGGCAGAACCACAAAGGTTCTGGCAGGCAGATACGGTCTGTCCTCCAAGGATGTGACTCCTGCACAGATTATCGCAGTATTTGACAACATGAAGGGCGCACAGAAAAACCACTTCACCGTTGGTATCATTGATGATATTTCCAACAGCTCCATCGAGGTTGGCGCAGAGCCCGATCTGGCTGACGCAAGCACCGTATCCTGCAAATTCTGGGGTCTTGGCTCCGATGGTACGGTTGGCGCAAACAAAAACTCCATCAAAATCATCGGTGACCACACAGATAAATACGCACAGGCTTATTTTGAATATGACACAAAGAAATCCGGCGGTATCACACGTTCTCACCTGCGTTTCGGCGACAAGCCCATCCGCTCCAGCTATCTGGTAACAAAGAACGCAAACTTCGTTGCTTGTCATAACCAGAGCTACATGGAAAAATATGATATCGTTTCCGAAATCAAACCCGGCGGCACCTTCCTGCTGAACTGCACATGGACACCCGAGGAGCTGGATCATCACCTGTCTGCGGAGGTAAAGAGAACCATCGCAAACAACAACATCCACTTCTACACCATTGATGCAATCAAGATTGGTAAGGAAATCGGTCTGGGCAACAAGACAAACGCAATTTTGCAGTCCGCATTCTTCAAGCTGGCAAACATCATCCCCGTTGATGACGCAGTTACATACATGAAGGCGGCTATCGTAAAATCCTACGGCAAAAAGGGCGAAAAGGTTGTCAACATGAACTATGCCGCTGTTGACGCAGGGCTTTCCGGTCTGACAAAGATTGACGTTCCCGCAAGCTGGAAGGATGCAAAGGACGTAGATCAGGAAGCAATCAAGAAGGTTCTTCCCGAATATGTTGAAAAGCTGATGGTTCCCATGAACGCACTGAAGGGCGACCTGCTGCCTGTATCCGTATTCGCAGGCAGAGAGGACGGCACAGTTCCTCTTGGCACCTCCGCATTTGAAAAACGCGGTGTTGCGATTGACGTTCCCGCATGGGATGCAACAAAATGTATCCAGTGTAACCAGTGCTCCTACGTTTGCCCTCACGCTGCAATCCGTCCTTTCCTGCTGACAGAAGAAGAAGCAGCAAATGCTCCCGCATCCTACGCAGTTCTGGATGCAAACGGCGCAGGCGAAATCAAGCAGTACAAATTCCGTATGCAGGTTGACCCTCTGGATTGTCAGGGCTGCGGTGTCTGCGTAACAGCCTGCCCTGCAAAGGAAAAGGCACTTGTGATGCAGCCTCTGGAAACACAGCTGCACGAACAGGACAACTGGGACTTCTCCCTGACCCTGTCTGATAAGAAAAACCCCATGAGCAAATTCACCGTAAAGGGCTCTCAGTTCGAACAGCCTCTGCTGGAGTTCTCCGGCGCATGTGCAGGCTGCGGCGAAACAGCTTATGCGAAGCTGATGACACAGCTTTACGGCGACAGAATGTATCTGGCAAACGCAACAGGCTGTACACAGGCTTGGGGTGCAGCAGCTCCCTGCGTACCTTACACCACAAACAAGGAAGGCTGGGGCCCCGCATGGAGCAACTCCCTGTTTGAAAATAACGCACAGTTCTCCGTTGGTATGGTTCTGGCTGTAGAGCAGCAGAGAGACCGCGTAACCATGAAGGTGAAGGATCTGCTGGCACTGACCGCAGGCACAGATTTTGCGGCAGCAGCTGAAACATGGCTGGAAAACTGGGATAACGGCGACAGAAGCAAGGCTGACAGCCGTGCGGTTATCGCAGCACTGAAGGAGCTGCAGGTTGACGGTGCAGCAGCAGAGCTGAAGGACTTCATTCTGGAAAACAGCGAACACCTGACAAAGAAATCCATGTGGATGTACGGCGGTGACGGCTGGGCATACGACATCGGCTACGGCGGTCTGGATCACGTTCTGGCAAGCGGCCGTGACGTAAACGTACTGGTTGTAGATACCGAGGTTTACTCCAACACAGGCGGTCAGTCCTCCAAGGCAACCCCCATCGGCGCTGTGGCACAGTTTGCCGCAGGCGGTAAGCCTACTGTAAAGAAGGATCTGGGTATGCTGGCAATGAGCTATGGCTACATCTATGTTGCACAGGTTGCACTGGGCGCAGACCCCAACCAGCTTATCAAGGCACTGAAGGAAGCAGAGGCATACAAAGGACCTTCCCTGATTATTGCTTATGCACCTTGTATCAACCATGGTATTTCCAAGGGCATGGCAAATGCACAGCTGGAAGCAAAGCTGGCTGTTCAGGCAGGCTACTGGCATCTGTATCGCTTCAACCCCGACCTCAAGAAGGAAGGCAAGAATCCCTTCATTCTGGATTCCAAGGAGCCTACACTGGACTTCAATGAATTCCTGATGGGTGAAGTACGTTACGCTTCTCTGGTTCGTACCTTCCCCGAAACCGCAGAGGTTCTGTTGAAGGAAGCAGCAGAAAATGCAAAGGATAAATATGCATCCTATAAGAAGCTGGCAGAGGCATAAAAAATAATTAAAAAAAACGAAGGGCGGAACCGAAAGGTTTCGCCCTTTTCAGTGTGTCGATAGAGGGCAGCGTTTCCTTTTCGGCAAGTTTTCAAGAAGTCATTACGTTGCGAGTATAGTCGAAGCGATGAAAAAGTTATCTATCATATTGTATAACTTTTTTATCAACTCTATTGACAAGAAAACTTGGCATGAATATAATGAAAGTATGCAAAGAAAACTTGGAACGGAGGTGTTCTATGAAAAAGGAAGAAATTTTAAATGCAAGCAGAAAAGAGCATCGCAACAAAGATTTGGCTGAAATGGAAGTGGCATATCAAGCAGGATGTCACGCAAGCAGAGTTGGTGCCTTAGTGTGTTGTCTGCTTTCTTGGTTATCATCTATGCTTGTCCATATTATGATTTATAGTCCATGGGTTATATACTTTAGCATTCTTGCAACACAATGGTTAGTTCGTTTTATCAAAATGAAACGAAAGAGCGATTTGGTATTGAGCGTTTTATTTTTCATTCTTGCAATTTTGGCATTTGTTGGATTTGTTTGCCGCCTTTTAGAGGTGAGGGTATGAAAGAACAATTACAACTGAAAAATCACTTGAAGGAATTTCGTACAGAAGCAAACCTTTCTCAAACTCAACTTGCAGAAATGGTAGGCGTGTCAAGAAACACGATTAGTTCCATTGAAACAGGGCAATTCAATCCAACTGCAAAATTGGCTCTTATCCTTTGTATTGCATTAGATAAGAAGTTTGAAGATTTGTTTTATTTTTAGGAGGTTATTATGGAAAATATTGTGTTATTGATTTTGGGAGTGTTCATATCTGTTATGGGAATTGTAAATATCAAAGGCAATATCAGCACCATTCACTCTTATAACAGACGAAAAGTAAAGGAAGAAGATATACCGAAGTACGGAAAAGCCGTCGGCACAGGAACGCTTATAATCGGAGTATCTCTTGTGTTAGGTTTCATAGTTTCGTTTTGGAGTGAGGAAATGATAGCTTATATCACCCATCCGGCAGTTGTTGTCGGATTAGGCTTTATGCTATATGGACAATTCAAATATAACAAAGGTATTTTTTGAGAATATAGGCAATTTCAAAGATAATTTCAATTTTCACAAACATCAATCAGAATATATCTAACAAAAGGGCGAAATCTCTCGGTTTCGCCCTTTTGCTTTAATTCTTAAGACTTTCTTTCAATTTCCGAAAGCCCCTTTTCTTTGAGGAAACTTTGTGCTACTATGTTATCCGAAAAGAAAACCTGAAAGGAGAAACACCCCATGAAAAAGAAATTTATCACCCTTTTGCTCTGTGCTGCTGTCGGCATTGGCGCGCTTTCCGGCTGCGGAGGCAATACCTCTGCAAAGGAACTGCCGGAGGATTCCGTTGCCGCCGATATTACAGTAGATAAGGAGAGCCTGCCCCCACTGAGTGAGAATTTACAGGAAATTTACGAAGGTGCTTATAAAATTTATTACCAGATTAGCTTTGGCGCATTTGATTATGATGAAAATGCCACATACGAAAAGGATGAATTGACATACTACAAAATCACCGATCCCCGTTTCCCGACCTATGAGGATTTCCGTACCTATCTGTTACAGTATTTCACGGAATTTTTCGTAGACAACAGCATCCTCAGCAAGGATAACCTGATGTTCACCAAGGGCGAGGACGGCGGTCTATATTACCTGGGCGGCGGCAGAGGCTCGAATATCTTCTATGCAGGGCACACCTTTGAAATTGATAAGGAAAGCGATGACGAAATCGGCTTCAAAGCAACCGCATATTACACCAACAGCAACGAGGCATACAAGGGTGATTATTTCTACACCGCCCCGGACAATCCCGAAGATTATACCACACAGGAATTTCTGTTTGTACTCTGGAAGGAAGATGCAGGCTGGAGATTTAATACCTTCCATCTGTTCTTCTGATTTTGATATAGCCCCCTTTATGAGAAAATGACTTGAGCAAAATGCTCAAGTCATTTTTGTTTTGGGGAAACGGCGATTGGGCACAGGGGAATCACCTCTCGTGTGCAAGAAAAAGCAGCGGCGCAAGCACCGATTGGGCGCAGTCGCGCCAAAAATTCTTCTTAGACAATATCAGTCATTCGCCAGTTTGGAACTCTCTCGGCGAAACAGAGGATTTCTTCCTTACTTTTTATGCTAAAAAGTAACAAAAACTTGGAACCCGTTTCGCTATGGGTTCCAAACCTCCGCACCCGAGGAAAGGGACACAAAGTTTCCCTTTCCAAACCCTTCCCCACAGACCCGAAAGGGTATGGAGAAAAGCGGCGCAGGTGCGCCTGCAACCTTTCCTCTAAAGTTGAAGTGCTTTTATCAAATCCAATATACGATTCTGATTTTTTTCGCTTAATTTCTGAAATTCGTGTAAAAAACATTCTTCTTTTTTCGATGGATTTTTTCCAACCAATTCATCTAAAGAAATATCCAAAATAATTGCTATTTTTATCAAATCATCAATCGAAGGCTCATTTCGACCGCTTTCATAGTTCGCAATCGTCATATGTCCGTAATTTAATTTCCTTGCCAATGTAGCCTGTGAATATTTTTTTCTTTTTCGGAATTGCTTCAAATTTGCCGCAAACTCGGACATATCATCACCTCTCAAAATCCATTTAATAATATTTTAGAACAAATTATTCAAAATATTAATAGAACAAATCGTTCAATCTATAGTAAAAACGGTGATGAAAATGATTTATAAAAGAATCCGTGATTTACGAGAAGATAACGATATGACACAGGCGCAGGTTGGCGAGAAAATCAATGTTCCGCAGAGAACCTATGCCTATTATGAAACAGGCGAGCGTATGATTCCGCCCCATGTATTATGGGCGTTGGCGGATTTATATGACGTTTCTATTGATTATCTGTTGGGACGAACAGATGATAAAAAACGATGAAGTTTTGCCGAAAAGGCACTTTATACTGCCCGAAGGGGCTTGTGGGGAGGGGATATCCAAGGGGAACCTTGTTCCTCTTGGACCTCCTGTGGGGGTCCGGGACCCATTGAGGAGGGGTCCCGGGTTTTTGTTACTTTTTAGCATAAAAAGTAAGGAAGGAATCCTCTGTTTCGCCGAAAAGGTTCTAAACGGGCGAATTTCTTATCTTCACCAAGCCATATTTTTTGCTCAAATGCGCTTTCTTACATCCTTTTATCCTTTTCCAGAACGGCATCGAAGGCCTTTGTCAGGGTTGCCTCAAAGCCATTTGCCTGCAATGCGGCTACGCCCTCGATGGTTGTGCCGCCGGGGGAGCAGACCTGATCCACCAGAGACATGGGATGCTCGCCGCTTTCGAGCACCATTTTCGCACTGCCCTCTACGGTTGCCGCCGCGATTTCCAATGCCTGCTTTTTGGACATGCCTGCCTTGACTGCGGCGCGCGCCAATGCGTCCATATAAAGATAGGCGAACGCAGGGGCAGAGCCTGCCAGAACGGTGAAAATGCCGAATTGGCTTTCCTCCACCTCGATAACCGCGCCAATAGTTGCAAACATTTCCTTAACAACGGCTTTTTGTTCCGCCGTTACCAGTGCGTTGGCACAAAGACCACTGGTTGCTGCGCCGATTTTTGCATTGATATTCGGCATAATACGGACAACCGGTGTCCCTTCGGGCAATAGCTCCGCCAGATATGCCAGCTCCTTTCCTGCCGCAATGGAAACCACCAAGGGCTTCTTTGCCGCAATTTCCTCCTTTAACGCAGGCAGAACAGCCGCCAGAATATGCGGCTTCACCGCAAGCACCAGTACATCGCTCGCCGCTACAACCTCCGCCGCCGTTGTCACCGCAGTTGCGCCGCAGGTTTCTGCCAGCCTCTGGGCAGAGGTGCCGGATTTACTTGTGATGAAAATATCCTTACCGTCATAGCTTCTTGTACCAATGGTCATGCCCCTGATGATGGCGCTTGCCATATTGCCTGCGCCGATAAACCCGAATCGCATGGAATCTCCTCCTTCGCTTCTTCCTTTATAAAAAATATAAAAAGAAAAGGTCGGGAACACCGACCTTTTGTCTTTGTGACTTCCTAATGTAACGGTACTATAAACTACCCTTTCTGTCAATCACGGAAAATATATATTATTCGTTTGAAATCTTAATTTCTGAAGGAAATTGAAATTTCGTATCGGGTTCCAAGGGAATGATTCCCTTGGCAGGGGAATTGGGGACAGCGTCCCCAAGGTTTTAAGCTTAGCAGATTACATTCTGGGGCTTGCCATCCTCCCATTTCAGGATGTTTTCGCTCACAATCTGTGCTCTGGTAAACAGCGCTTCATGAGACGCGAATGCAACGTGAGGGGTTACCACAGTGTGCTTGCTGTGCAGCAGAGGATGCTCCGCAGGAACGGGAGGTTCCATTTCAAATACATCAATGCCTGCGCCTGCAATCCTTTCTTCATTCAAAGCCTTTGCCAGTGCTTCGCTGTCCACAACAGGGCCGCGCGCAGTATTCAGCAGGATTGCGTTTTTCTTCATGAGCGCGATTTCCTTTTCACCAATCAGACCCTTTGTTTTATCATTCAGAGGCACATGCAGGGAAACGATATCGCTCACCTTCAGCACCTCCTCCAGAGACAGATATTCGATGCCTGCACCCTGCATCTCAGGCTTTACGGTTCTGCTGTACGCAACAACCTTGCAGCCGAAAGCCTGTGCGATTTTTGCAACCTTGCTGCCGATGGCACCTGTGCCGACAACACCGAAGGTTTTACCGAACAGCTCGCCGCCAACCAGACCTGCCTTTGTGCCTTCCTTACGGCAAACCGCATCACACGCAGGGATATTTCTCAAAACGGAGATTGCCAGACCGAATGCCAATTCTGCAACGGCATTTGTGGAATAGCCTGCCGCATTGCAGACGCAGATGCCTTTTTCCTTGCAGAAGTCCACGTCAATATGGTCTACACCTGTGAATGCAACGGAAAGCAGCTTCAGATTCTTGCATTTTTCGATAACATTTTTACGGAAGGGCTGATTTGCGATGATAATGATATCGGCATCCTTGCCGCGTTCTGCCAGCTTATCCTGATCCTCCTCCTTTGTGTCATACGCCACAATTTCATGACCTCTTGCCTTCACTGCCGCGGTTGCTTCTGCCAGCTTTTCGGGTGTGATACCCAAGGGTTCGATAATAACGATTTTCATTGGAACAAGCCTCCTTATTGGGTGTGTTTTTTTATAGTAACTGCAATAAATTTCACTGTATAATGGTATGATAACGCAGTTTTTTCAAAAAAACAATAGCACTTGTGGAAAAAACATAAAAAGTTTATACTATAGGAAAAATTCATGGAAAGGAAGCGAAAAAATGCGTATTTTGTTTTTAGAATACCCCAAATGCAGCACCTGCAAAAAGGCGAAGGCATGGCTTACGGAAAACGGCGTTGCCTTTGATGACAGACACATCGTAGAGGACAACCCCACAGCCGAAGAATTAAAGGCATGGTGGGAGAAAAGCGGACTGCCGCTCAAAAAATTTTTCAATACAAGCGGTCTGGTTTATAAGGAGCAGAACCTCAAGGAAAGGCTGCCCGATATGAGTGAGGAGGAACAGCTTGCCCTGCTGGCAACAAACGGGATGCTGGTAAAACGCCCACTGGTGATTGGGGAGGATTTTGTACTGATTGGATTCAAAGAGGCGGAATGGGAACGGCTGAAATAAGTTTCCGCTTGACATGGATTTTCTAAAATCGTATACTAATAAATAAGAAAAGGATTGTCGCTCGTGAGAAGGCAGTCAGTCCTAAGTTAGGTGTTTGACCGTCTAACTTTTGTTAGGCGGTCGTTTTATTTATCGCCCTGTTTTACACAGGGCGATAATCGCTACGATAAGTATTCCAAACTGGATCAAATCCGAGTATGTAACATAATTCATAGCATCACCCCCTTTGCAGAGAGTGACTGAACCGCCAGAGCAACAATCCTCTGTCCCTATTCTACATAAAATTTCCTATTTCGGCAAGGGGAATCAATCCTCTGCCGCTGTAATCTGCACAAGCTGACCGCCCTTCGGGTCGGCGGCAATCTGCCAGATCTGTCCATCCTTTTTCGCTTGAAAAACGTAGTATTTCTTCTCGTTATTTTCATCCAAATCAAGCCAACGGCCATACATCCATGTATTATATTCCACATCCGTAAAACCTTCCGCCGCAATCTTCTTTTCCACGGCGGGCAGGGTTGTCAGCCCCATCAGCTTTACGCCGACAAAGGTGCCGACCAGAACCATGACCGTCATCAGGATAAACATGCAGGCAAGCAGGCAATTTTCATCGCAATCCGCTTTCCGTTTTTTGAGAATCCAAAAAATCGGAATGTAAGCACACAAAAGCTGTACCGCCGCCAGTCGAAATTCCTCCAAAAAGATTGCTCCACCAATTACCAGAACAATGAAAATACCAATAAGAGCCATCTCGAATTTCTTCCGTTTTTCCGATGACGTTGCCCATGTTTCCCCTGTTGTACTTCGCACAAAAAGCCCGATGGCCACGCCGATAAAGCTACAGCCATAGGCAGCCGCGCCTGTCCGCACCACATCCCCGTAAAGCTTATCCTGCACGAGCCAAAGCACCGCGCACATCGCAATGACGCAGACAATGGCAACACTCATCAGCCGAGATTGCTTCTGCTCCTGTTTCGCTACGGTTTCTTCCCATTGTGTCAGTTTTCGTAAACCCATACGCTCTCCCTCCGTTTCGCCTCGTTCTCATTCTTCCGCAAAATACTACAGTAAGCCCTCCTTCTGCAAAAATGCCTTCAGCTCCAGCAAATCCGCATCATACACCGCCTGTAGGGCGCGGTTATAAATGACTGCCGCAGGGTGATAAAGTGCAAACAACGTCCTTCCGTCCGCCAGCGCGACAGGTCTGCCATGATAGTCCCCGATGACGGCTTTTTTCTCCCCTGTGACCGCCTTGAGGGGGACATTTCCCAGTGTAACAAGCACCTTCGGCGCAATCGTTTGGATTTCCGCCTGCAAAAAGGGCAGGAAAAACGCGATCTCCTCCGCAGAGGGGGGACGATTCACCGCCTTGCCCGTTTTGGGGCTTTCCTTTGTAGGGCGCAGCTTGACCACGTTGGAAATATAAATCTCCTCTCGTTTCAGACCGACCACCTCCAGAAAGGCGGAAAGGTTCTTCCCTGCCTTGCCGACGAAGGGGCGGCCCTGCTTTTCCTCATCACCGCCGGGGGCTTCGCCAATCATCATCAGCAGAGGTGCTTCGGCACCCTCACCAAAGACGATGGTCTTTTCATGATAAGGCGAGGTCTGCACAGCTGTCAGCAGGTTTTCCTGCAATTTTGTGATATGGTTCATAAAATTTCTCCTTTTTTCCACAGTTCAGACAGGTTATCCACAGGATGTATGGGTTATCCACAATAATTTTGGGGATAACTAATTCTGTAAACCCAAGATATAGTGTCTGTTTTTTCTTTTTCACGCAAAACTGACCGAAAATTCCTTGATTTTACGGCAAATCATAATATTCATCTTGTATTGCATAATTTCTTTGGGGATAAATACCCCCTTATCCACAGCTTTTTTGGGGATAACTCCACAGGTTATCCATAGCTTGTCCACAGCTTTGCTCATTTTTTGCGCAGAAGCAGGGAAAACACGGCAATGCCGCCCAGAAAACCGCCGATATGCGCGAAGTTATCCACGCCCTCCTGCAAAAAGCCGAACCCAATCGCCGTTGCCGCCAGAAGAAGCATGGTGGAATAATTCATACCCGTATACCGTGCGCCGCGCTTTTTGGTGAGCAGGAGCATTGCGCCAAGCAGACCATAGATTGCCCCCGATGCGCCGATGGAAACGCCTGCATTGCCACTGAACAGCACGCTGAACACGCCGCCGCAAAGCCCCGAAACCAGATACAGCACCAGAAATTTTCCCGTACCCAGAAGGCGTTCCGCCCGCACGCCGAAATAATACAAATAAATGCTGTTGGATGCCAGATGGAGCAGTCCTGCATGGAGGAACATACAGGTAAAAAAGCGATAATATTCGCCTGCGAGAATCCCCTCTCGGCTCAAACCATAGGCGGAAAGAATTTCCTCTCTCTGCCCCGAAAGCATGCACCACGCCAGAAGCGCCGCACAGATGACGAAAATCACTGCCGTTGCAACAGGCGTTTTCTGCTCCTTCGTATCCCTGAGAACGAGAACCTCCGGCTCCCTGCCTGCCGCCGCCGCGCGCAGAAGCTTCTCCACACCAAGAAGCTGTGTCGGCTGTCCCTGTGCGGCGGAAAGCCTGCCCGTTTCGGGCGAAAAATGCCAGAAAACACGATAGAGTTTGTTATCATAGGTCTGAAATGCAGTTTCCACAGAATCCACAGGCAAAATCCCTTCTTGGTTATCCACAAGGACGCTCAGCGCGACCACCCTTGTGCAATGAAATTCCTCGACACTGCCTTCCATTTTCCCCGCAAAATCGGCAAAGGTCATGTTTTCCTCGCGCCAGCCTTCCTCTGCCCCATCCAACAGGCAGATGAGATACAGAACAGGGTTTTCCTCCTGCCAGTACCAGTTCTTTTTATTTTCTACCCTGCAAAAGCCCTTATGCTCCAGCTGCATTTGCAGGTGATTCCAAAATTCCACGGAGATCTCTCCTCCTTTTGCTCGTTTTCCCCTATTTTATCATAAGAAGCACCTGCGTTTGTGAACAAAATTTAAAAATAGAGGACAAAACAAAAAAACCTGCCAAGCGACAGGTTTATTCAGGTGTTACTCACAAGCTTTTTTCAGTTATCCACAAAGTTATCCACATTTTCAACAGATTTCTCCACAATGTCCTTCCGCTTCTATAAGAAAAAACTCAGCAGAAAAATGCCTGCCACGCCGGGCAGCCCCAGAAATGCGGAAACCGCAAGCGTTGCGGCATTGATACCCACCGCCGCGCCAAGGCTTTTGCCCAGAAAGAGCAAAAACGCGCCCAAAACGGCAGAAATACCGCATTTGCACAGCATCCGCAGAGGTCTTGCCAGCGCAAGAAGCGCAAGCGCGAACAGACAAACAAAAATTGCACAGAACATGATTGCTTCCCCCGGTGTGTAATTCGCCATAAAGCCTTCCCCCTTTTAAATTGCCCTTCTCTGCACCCCGTTCGTCAGCCCCATTTTCTTCGCCGCCCTGAGAAAATATTCATATTTCTTCTGCAAGGCAATGATTTCGTAAATATAGCTGTCGATGAGGCTCTCATCCGTCACATCCTCGAACGCACTTTGGGCACATTCCAGCTGTAATTGAATCCGCCGCAGGGTGGAAAGGATTTCCTCTCCTTCCAATTTAAGCCGTTCCCTTTGCATGGAAAAACCCTCCTTTTCCCTTTTAATATAGGCGAAAAAGGGGGTTTTTATTCCAAAAAATAATGGTGCCGACAAAGTCGGCACCGCAGACTGTAGACAAAGTAATTTTTGAGGTAGCGGAAGGGCT
>ULWS01023075.1_pt1 | contig 45751 bp, 49 predicted proteins | sample 1960591 | NCBI WGS metagenome assembly ULWS01 (sample SAMEA4835818, study PRJEB28245) | human gut metagenome | biome: gut microbiome; material: fecal sample | place: Denmark | collected 2008
TAAACTGCACAGTCTTCTTTCCGGTGTCCGACCGTTACTTGATAAGTAATCTACAATCAATTCCCATATTTATTAATTAAAAGACAATTAACATGATGAAGACTAAATTTTATGCACTGTTGTTCTTTCTGACAGTAGCAATGTCCGGATGTGATAACGAGTACGATGACACCGGTATCCGCACACAGATTGCCGAAGTCACAGACCAGGTGAAAGCCTTGCAGACCTTGACCGAAGCTTTGCAAAACCGTGATTACATTCTTTCGGTAGTACCCACTACCGTGGAAGGAGTACCCGGTTACCTCATCACTTTTGCCCAGGCAGAGCCGGTAACCATTCTTTGCGGAACTTCCGTAATTGCTGCGGTGGATACTTCACATGGTGATTACGTAGTCTTTACGCTTGCCGATGGAACAACGACCATTACACTGCCCCGAAGCAATGCCGTCACCATCGGACTCGACGGTTACGATGTATTATATTGTACCGCTTCCAGCCTGGATATCCCATTGCTGTTTCCCGCTACCTTGAAATCCGGTGATTATACATCCATTGCAGCTACCGTCACCAACGATAACGGTACGGGGACGGATATACAAACCCGTGCTTCTGCCGGTACGAACGGTGTTTGGAAGGTGGACATAACCCAACCGGCTTTTGGTGATGATGGAATGATTATTCCCAACAGTTCCAAAGTTACGCTTACTCCGCCAAAACATGTAAAGCTTTCCGATACCGCTATTCTGAAAGTGACGTTGGTAGATAAGAGAGGTATGGAGACAACCGTTACACGCCCCATTAAGTATTCCGTTGTTGCTGCCGTAACCTCTACCGCCGGAAATCTGAGCAGTGTAGCCACCGATGCGGAGATGACTGCACTTGCCATAAAAGGCAGTGTGGATGCTACCGACCTTGCCTATATCCGCAATACCCTTACCAAGCTCGAAGTGCTCGACCTCTCCATGACGGATATGGTTACCCTTCCCGGTTGGGGATTGGGCTTTCATCCGGATGACGGTTATCAGCCTAATACAACATTGAAAGAAGTGATGCTTCCCGCAAGCCTTGTTACCATCGGTAAATCTGCATTCCTCAATTGCCGGGCATTGGATTATGTCGATACCGGCAATGCTGAAACAATCACCGAATATGCCTTTGAAGGATGTAGTAACCTGCGTGAGGTCATCCTGTCCGAAAAACTGAAAACAGTAGGTAATTGTGCTTTTAGAAATTGTGTCTCCTTGTCGTTGATTGATATTCCGGGAAGTGTGGAAACATTGGGGCGCTGGGTGTTCGAGAACTGCGGAAACCTGCAGAGTGTTGTCTTGCACGAAGGTGTACAATCTTTGTCTGAAAGCACTTTCTACGGATGCGGCATCCGTTCCGTCAGCATACCCTCTACTGTGACAAGCATTCCTAAATGGACTTTTCAGGACTGCAAGTATCTGGAACATGTGAACTGGCACGACGGCATTACCTCAATAGGTGAGGCGGCTTTTAACCGTTGTACTTCGCTCCGGAACATAAGGATTCCTGCCGGGGTGACCTCCATAGCGGATGATACGTTCTATGGTTGCACCGTTCTTCATTCCGTAGGTTTCCATGATAATATAACCCGTATAGGTGTCAACGCGTTTGATAAATGTTACGCTTTGGCCTTGGAAGAAGTAAATCAAGATAACCCTTACAATCTGCCTGCCAGCCTGACTACGCTTGGAGAATGTGCTTTTCAGAATTGTACCGGCATTACACGTGTATGCTTGCCGGAAGGTGTTACCGTCGTACCGAAATATGCCTTTAACGGATGTACCAAATTAAATGGCGTTGTACTTTCCGAACAGACTGCAACGATAGGAGATTGGGCGTTTGCCGGTACGGCACTGACCGGAATCTCCCTACCTGCAACGGTTACTGCTCTGGGAGATAATGTGTTTCACAACTGTTCGGAACTGATAGGCATACAGAGCTATGCTACAACTGCACCGACTATTACCGCCACTACTTTCAGTCATGATAAGGGCACTATCAAAGAGCAGTGCCGGTTGTTTGTCCTTCCCGCTGCATCATCGGCATACGACAGCTGGAAAAATTATTTCAAAGCACTGGTTGCGGACTTGACTGTGCAACCATAATCGCCTGTCCTTTTCGGTCGGCATTATTCGGAGAAAAAAAGAGTTTTTACTAATCCCATAAAACAAATCAAAATTATGGCAGAAAATATTAAGTATCAAATCAATGGTCAGTTGGCCGACAATACCGTTACGGTGGATAATAAGGAAGATATGATTCTTGTCCCCGTCAACATCGGCAGCGCAAACGAGGCGCGCATCATCGCCGAGATGAAAGCCGAAGACTCAGGCTTGCGCGAGGAAACCATCAAGCACGTGTTCGAGTTGGAAAAACGTGTAATCAAACGCCTGCTCATGAGTGGCTACAGTGTGAATACAGGGCTTTATTACGCCAGTGTCAGCTTTCGTGGTATCGTTGAAAACTCGCAATGGAATTCTGCAAAGAATTCTATCGTAGTGAATTTCAATGTAGGGGCGGATTTGCGCCAGGCAATAAAGAATACTACCGTAGGCATCATCGGCGAGAAGGGTTCGGCAATGTTTGTTACAGGCGTGCAGGATGCTGCCACCCGTGCACAGGATGCCAGTGCCACTGCAGGACGAGCTTTCACCCTCACGGGCGGTAAGCTGAAAATAGCCGGTACAGACCCCTCGGTAGGTATTACACTGACCGATTCTTCTGGTACGGAAACAAAAATAACGGAAGACCTTTACGTCGTGAACGACCCGTCCCGGCTGACATTCATCATCCCCGCAGGCCTTGCCGACGGCACGTATGAACTGAAAGTGACGACGCAATTCTCCGGTTCCGGTTCCAAATTACTGAAAACCCCGCATAGCGCCGCCAAAACCATTTATATCGGCAAAGCGCCCGAAGGCGGAGGCGGTTCGTCCGGCGGTGAAGAAGAAAATCCTCTCGGATAAACAAGAGTTGGTATGCAGCCACGCTGCACAGTACTGTGCAGTATGACTGCATAGCCTTGTGCAGGGTAGCTGCATAGAACTGTTCGGGATGGCTGCATAATGCCATCTGTCATTACTCCCGATTATGGTGGGAAACATATAGAAAGTGCTGTTCATAGAATCTTATGGACGGCACTTTTTGTAACTCAATGAAAATACATAAGGAAAGATACTTTCGCTTTCTATCTCTATAAAAAGGATTTTGTATCTTTGTCATCCGAATTAAAACCATGCAGCGTACCTGAACTCTGCAAGTGGTTTTATGCTTTTACAAAAGAAGATGATTGACAAAGAAATAAGTAATCTGAAAGCTATTGATGCCTTGATCCGGCAGGAACAGCCTTTTGCCGTTTATCGTATTCCCGGTGAGGACACTCCCCGTTTGCTGACACAAGCGTCGGGAAGCGTCCGTCTGTTGTATGACCTCAAGGACTTAGACGGGGCACGCGGTTTCGTCATTGCGCCGTTCCGGGTGAGCGAGTCGTGTCCGGTTGTGCTGATACAGCCGGAGCGGTGGGGACAGCCTTTGCCGCTTGGCGAGTACGCGGAAGAGGAGCTGGAAGCTTTCCGGTTGCGTCAAGACCGGGAAACATTTTCGGAAACTTGCACGGAAGAGTACGAAGCATGCTTCCGGACATTTACAGAAGCTTTGCGCAGCAAGCGGTTTGATAAATTGGTCCTTTCCCGCAAATCCGTCATCGGGCAGTGCCCGGGTTTCTCGCCCTCGGCAGTGTTCCGTGCGGCGTGCAAGCATTATATCCATTCTTATATATACTTATGCTATACACCCCGGACAGGTATCTGGATGGGCAGTACCCCCGAGATTATTCTGTCCGGAGAGAAAAACGAGTGGAATACTGTAGCATTGGCGGGAACCCTGCCTTTGCAAAATGGCAGACTGCCGCAGGAATGGGGCGAGAAGAACCGGCAGGAGCAGGACTATGTAGTGTCTTATATCCGTCGGCAACTCCTGTCATCGGGCATTCATCCCACGGAGAGCGGTCCGTATCCCGCTTATGCCGGAGCGCTGTCGCACCTGAAAACAAGTTTCCGTTTTACCCTGAAAAACAACAACCGTTTGGGAAGCCTTCTGGAGCTTCTGCATCCGACCCCTGCCGTGTGCGGTCTGCCGAAAGAGGAGGCATACCGCTTTATACTGGACAACGAAGGGTATGACCGCCGCTATTATTCCGGTTTCATCGGGTGGCTCGACCCTGACGGCAAGACGGATTTGTACGTGAACCTGCGGTGTATGCACATCGAAAACGGGCAGTTGTCTTTCTATGCCGGCGGCGGACTGCTGGCTTCTTCGGAGCTGAATGACGAATGGCTGGAAACGGAAAAGAAGTTGCAGACCATGAAACGGTTGGTAAGCATGTCCCTATAATCCATAAATCGCTAATCTTTAATCACTGAACCATGTATACAGACAAAAAGAATATACTCCAACTGGCAGCGCTTCTCGAGGCGTACGGAATTACCAGGGTCGTGTTGTGCCCGGGCAGCCGCAATGCTCCCATCGTGCATACTTTGTCCAATCACCCGGGCTTTGTTTGCCATGCAATGACGGATGAGCGGAGTGCGGGGTATTTTGCCCTCGGCCTGGCTTTGAATAGCGGCAAGCCTGTTGCGGTGTGCTGTACTTCGGGAACCGCCTTGCTAAATCTTCACCCCGCCGTGGCAGAGGCTTTTTATCAGAAAGTTCCCTTGATAGTCATCTCTGCCGACCGTCCGGCTGCTTGGATAGGGCAGATGGACGGACAGACGCTTCCGCAGCCGGAGGTGTTCCGGTCGCTGGTCAAGAAATCCGTCAACCTTCCTGAAATTCATACGGAGGAGGATGAGTGGTTCTGCAACCGACTGATAAACGAGGCCCTGCTGGAAACCAACCATCACGGAAAAGGACCGGTACATATCAATGTGCCCGTTTCCGAGCCTTTGTTCAATTTCACGACGGAGACGTTGCCCCAAGTACGCGTCATCACCCGCTATCAGGGGCTGAACGTTTACGACCGCGATTATAACGAACTCATCGACCGCATGAACAAATACCGGAAGCGGATGATTGTGGTGGGGCAGATGAACCTTATCTACCTGTTTGAAAAGCGGTATACCAAACTGCTGTATAAACATTTTGCATGGCTGACGGAGCATATCGGCAACCGGACGGTACCGGGCATTCCCGTGAAGAATTTCGATGCGGCGCTCTATGCCATGCCCGAAGAGAAAATGGACCAGATGGCTCCCGAACTGCTGATTACTTACGGAGGGCATATCGTATCCAAACGGTTGAAAAAGTACCTTCGCCGACATCCGCCCAAAGAGCATTGGCATGTGTCGCCGGATGGCGAGGTGACCGACCTTTACGGCTCCTTGACCACTGTTATAGAAATGGACCCGTTTGAGTTTCTGGAAAAGATAGCGGGCCTGCTCGAAACCCGCACGCCCGAATATCCCCGCATCTGGGAAGACTACTGCAAGGCTGTTCCCGAACCGGAGTTCGCTTATTCGGAGATGGCGGCAGTGGGGGCGTTGATAAAGTCCTTGCCGGAAGCATCGGTACTGCATCTGGCAAACAGTTCGGTGGTGCGTTATGCCCAGTTGTATGCCGTTTCGCCCACCGTAGAGGTTTGCTGCAACCGGGGAACCAGCGGCATCGAAGGTTCGCTTTCCACGGCTGTGGGGTATGCGGCGGCGTCCGACAAGCTGAACTTCGTTGCTATCGGAGATTTGAGCTTCTTTTACGATATGAATGCGTTGTGGAATGCCAATATCGGTCCCAACCTGCGCATCCTTTTACTGAATAACGGCGGCGGAGAAATCTTTCATACATTGCCGGGGCTCGACATGTCGGAGTCTTCGCATAAGTTTATCACAGCGGTTCACAAGACTTCGGCCAAAGGCTGGGCGGAAGAGCGGGGATTCCTTTACCTGCGTGCGGAGAACGGCGGACAGTTGGCTGAGGTCATGAAGTCCTTCGCCAGTCCGGAGGCGGCGGAGCGGCCTGTCTTGCTGGAAGTGTTTACCGACAAGGACGAAGACACCCGTATGTTGAAGAATTATTATCATCAATTAAAATAGAATACAGATTATGCAGACAAAAAGAGAATGGACAACCATCCGGGAATATGAAGATATTCTTTTTGAATACTATAACGGAATTGCCCGTATCACCATCAACCGCGAACGCTACCGCAATGCGTTTACTCCGACCACTACCGCCGAAATGAGCGATGCCTTGCGCATCTGCCGTGAGGAAGCGGATATTGATGTGATTGTCATTACCGGAGCGGGCGACAAGGCTTTCTGCTCCGGAGGCGACCAGAATGTGAAAGGACGCGGCGGGTATATCGGTAAGGACGGCGTTCCCCGCTTGAGCGTATTGGACGTGCAGAAGCAAATCCGCAGCATCCCGAAACCAGTGATTGCTGCCGTAAACGGTTTTGCCATCGGTGGCGGACACGTGCTGCATGTGGTGTGCGACTTGTCCATCGCTTCCGAAAACGCTATCTTCGGTCAGACAGGTCCCCGTGTGGGAAGTTTCGATGCCGGATTCGGTGCATCTTACCTGGCTCGTGTGGTAGGTCAGAAGAAAGCGCGTGAAATCTGGTTCCTTTGCCGGAAATACAATGCGCAGGAAGCGTTGGAAATGGGCTTGGTCAACAAGGTAGTGCCTTTGGAGCAACTGGAAGACGAGTATGTGCAGTGGGCGGAAGAGATGATGCAGCTCAGTCCGCTGGCTTTGCGCATGATTAAGGCGGGGCTGAATGCGGAGCTGGACGGACAGTCGGGCATTCAGGAACTGGCAGGCGACGCTACCTTGCTCTATTATCTGACGGATGAAGCCCAGGAAGGCAAGAACGCATTTCTGGAGAAACGCAAGCCTAACTTCAAGCAGTATCCCAAATTCCCCTGACACCCGTAATGGACTGCAAGATAGAGATTATCCCCCGGTTGCTGCATTTCAAGCAGCCGGCGGGGACTTCCCGCGGGGTGTATACGACCCGGAAAGTGTGGTATCTTCATCTGACCTCTCCCGACTATCCGGGCAGGACGGGAATAGGTGAGTGCGCCCCGCTGCCTGCGTTGAGCTGTGACGACCTTCCCGATTACGAGGATATACTTGCCGGGGCTTGCCGCCGACTGGAACAGTGCGGGGGAGAACTGGATGCGGATGCCTTGCGCGACTATCCGTCCATCTTGTTCGGATTGGAAACTGCGCTCCGTCATCTCCTGACGGGCAGTTGGGCATTGTACGATACGGACTTCTCGCAAGGAAAGGCGGGGATTCCGATAAACGGGCTTATCTGGATGGGCAACTTTGACACGATGCTCTCCCGGATAGAGGAGAAAATGGCAGCCGGTTTCCGTTGCATCAAACTGAAAATCGGCGCTATCGGCTTTGAGGATGAGTTGGCTCTGCTTCGCCATATCCGTGCACATTTCTCTTCCAGGGAGATAGAATTGCGTGTGGATGCCAACGGCGCTTTCTCTCCGGCTGATGCGATGGAGAAACTGAAACGCCTGTCCGAACTGGAGCTGCACTCCATTGAACAGCCCATCCGTGCGGGGCAGTGGGAGGAAATGGCGCGTCTTGCTGCCGACTCTCCGTTGCCGATAGCCTTGGATGAAGAACTGATAGGCTGCAATACGCCGGAAGGGAAGCGGAAGCTGCTTTCGGCAATCAATCCGCAGTATATTGTTCTCAAACCTTCCCTGCACGGCGGGATATGCGGTGGCAACGAGTGGATTGCCGAAGCGGAAAAACGGCATATCGGCTGGTGGATTACTTCGGCTCTGGAGTCGAATATCGGCCTGAATGCAATAGCCCAATGGTGTGCTACCTTCGATAATCCGCTGCCTCAGGGGCTGGGTACGGGACTGCTTTTTACGGACAACGTGGAAATGCCTCTTGAGGTGAGGAAAGATTGTTTATGGTTTTGTAATGATGATATTTAAAGGTATCCGATGATATTCGACCGACAACGACAGCGTTTGCTGCTGCAAGGAATGGAGTATACGGCCGGGGATATATCCCGGTTGGTGGCGGAGGGAGCGGAAAACTGCTCGCCCGCCTTGTGGGATTTGTATATTTTTCTGGAGAAGTGGTTCGATGCCTCTCCGGTTATCACCGTCCATACGTCGGGCTCCACAGGTACGCCGAAAGAGCTGGTGGTGCGCAAAGACCGGATGATGCAGAGCGCCCGCCTCACTTGCGAATTCCTGAACCTGCAAGCGGGAGATACCGCTTTGCTGTGTATGAACCTTCGTTATATAGGGGCTATGATGGTGGTGGTGCGTTCTTTGGTTGCGGGGCTGAATCTGATAGTGCGTCCTGCTTCCGGCCATCCTCTTTCGGATATAGAAGAGCCGCTGAGATTTGCGGCGATGGTTCCTTTGCAGGTTTATAACACGCTCCGTGTTCCCGAAGAAAAGGCGCGGCTGGAGCAGACGGATATTCTGATTATCGGCGGCGGAGCGGTGGACGACACTCTGGAGGCGGAAATAAGTGCCCTTCCCACAGCGGTCTATTCTACATACGGCATGACGGAAACGTTGTCCCATATCGCATTGCGCCGTCTGAACGGAGAGACCGCTTCCAAGCATTATTATCCTTTTCCCTCGGTCGAACTGTCCTTATCCGTTGAAAGTACGCTGGTTGTTAAAGCTCCGCTGATTTGCGGGGAGGTCTTGCAGACCAATGACATTGCCTGCATCTATCCCGATGGAAGTTTTACTATTGCAGGCCGGAAAGATAACGTTATCAATAGCGGCGGAATCAAGATACAGGCGGAGGAAATGGAGAAAAGACTACGGCCGTTTATCCCTGTACCGTTTGTAGTTACTTCTGTTCCCGACCCGCGTTTGGGGCAGGCGCTTACCTTGCTGATTGCCGGACAGGTGGATGTAAGAGAACTGGAGAGTAAGTTGCAGACGGTGCTGGATGCCTATCATCGCCCCAGACATATTTTTATGACAGAATCGATACCGCAAACGGAGAACGGTAAAACAGACCGTGCCGGATGCCGTATATTAGCTCGACAAATGAAAAAACTTCATCCTTTGATGTTTGCCGGAACCGGCAGCGACGTGGGCAAGAGCATTATAGCCGCTGCCTTTTGCCGCATTTTCAGGCAGGACGGATACCGGCCTGCTCCCTTCAAAGCGCAGAATATGGCGCTTAACTCGTATGCCACTCCCGAAGGACTGGAGATAGGACGTGCACAGGCCGTGCAGGCGGAAGCCGCCGGAGTGCCGTGCCATACGGACATGAATCCGTTACTGCTGAAACCCCAGTCGGACCGGACTTCGCAAGTGGTATTGAACGGTAAGCCTATCGGCAGTCGTGGTGCATACGACTATTTCCGCAAGGAAGGACGCGAGGAGTTGCGCAGGGAAGTATGTGCGGCGTATGACCGCCTTGCGCAGAAATATAATCCCATCGTATTGGAAGGTGCGGGCAGCATCTCCGAAATCAACCTGCGCGAGGTAGACCTCGTGAATCTGCCGATGGCAATGTATGCCGGTGCGGACGTGATTCTGGTAGCGGATATAGACCGTGGCGGGGTCTTTGCCAGTGTGTACGGTTCGGTAATGCTGCTTACTCCCGAAGAACGCAAGCATGTAAAAGGTATTCTTATCAATAAATTCCGGGGAGATATACGTCTCTTCGAGTCTGGCGTCAAAATGCTGGAAGAGCTTTGCGGAATTCCGGTGGTCGGGGTGGTTCCTTATTATAAGGATATCTATATCGAGGAAGAGGATTCGCTTGCCCTTGCCACCAAATCATTGCAGGCGGAGCAGGGTAAGGTGAATATAGCTGTGGTTCTGCTGCGCCACCTCAGCAACTTCACGGATTTCAATATGCTGGAACGCGACCCGCGCGTGCATCTTTTCTATACCAACAACACCGACGAACTGGCGAAGGCGGATATCATCATCCTGCCCGGCAGCAAGAGTACCCTTGCCGACCTCTATGAATTGCGCCGCAACGGAGTGGCGCAAGCCGTCATCCGTGCCCATCGTGAGGGAACTGCCGTGTTGGGCATCTGCGGCGGCTATCAGTTGATGGGGCAGGAAGTGCTAGACCCCGACCACGTGGAAGGGGAGATAGAACGGTTGCCCGGTCTTGGACTGCTGCCTGTAAGTACACGAATGACGGGAGAAAAGGTGACGCGGCAGGTGAACTTCCAACTTCTTGAAAGCTGCCGTGCCGCTGTTCCGCAAGGTAACTCTTCCCCCTCTATTTTCAACAACCAACCTTCAGTGCCCCATTTTCAGCTAAAAGGCTACGAGATTCACATGGGTAGTACTGTACCGGTGGAGGGAGCGTCCGCTTCTCCGCTGAACCGGTTGGAAAGCGGGCAATGTGACGGGTATATCGTGGACCGTACGTGCATGGGGACTTACATTCACGGCATTCTCGACAATCCGGAGTTTATCGACTTTCTGCTCGAACCGTTTGCCGGTAAATTGTCGGAAGCAGCGGAAACGTTCAACTACCGGCAGTTTAAGGAAGAGCAGTACGACAAACTCGCCGACCATGTGCGGCAGCATGTCAATCTGCCGCTTATTTACAAGATATTGACGGACAACAATTAAAATCGGATAGAATATGATTGACGGACACGGAGACGATTCCTATAAATACAGCCGCCCGATAACGGCAAATTTCAGTTCCAACGTGTACAGCAAGGTGAATCTTTCCCGTTTGAAAGCTCATCTTTGCGAATGTATCGGGGAGATAGGCAATTACCCCGAACCCGAACCCTATACGTTGGAAGCCCGTATAGCTTCCCGCTGTCAGCTGCCGTCCGGAGCCGTTTGTGTAACGAATGGCGCAACGGAAGCCATATACCTTATTGCACAGACTTTCCGGGGTACGAATACAGCTATCCTGCAACCCACTTTCAGCGAATATGCGGATGCCTGCCGTATGCACGGACACCGGGTGAGTTCGCTTTATCAACTGCCGAAGGAGCAGGACGGGTATCGCCTGCCGGACGATGTGCGGATGCTGTGGCTCTGCAATCCCAACAATCCCACGGGAACGGTGGCCGGTAAAGAATATATGCGCGGATTGATTGAACATAATCCGCAGGTTTGTTTTATTATAGACCAGTCTTATGAGTTCTTTACGCTGTGTCCGCTTTTCTCTCCGGCAGAGGCGGCGGAGTATCCGAATGTACTGCTGCTGCATTCCATGACGAAAAGGTATGCGATTCCCGGTTTGCGGCTTGGATATGTAACGGGCAGCTCCGGTTTGCTGGAGCGGCTGCGCACCAACCGTATGCCGTGGTCGGTCAACCGGCTTGCCATTGAAGCAGGACTTTTCCTGTTGGAGAACGATGTGCCCGAACCGTTGGATGTGGCTGCTTATCTGCAGGAGACGGCGCGTCTGAGCAAGGCGCTCAAAGCCGTAGGCGGATTGGACGTTTGGGATACGCAGACGCATTTTATGCTGGTGCAGCTTCGTATGGGCAAGGCGTCTGCCTTGAAAGAGTATCTTGCCGGGGAGCATGGCATACTCATTCGGGATGCATCCAACTTTGCGGGGCTGGACGAGCGCTTTTTCCGCATAGCCACACAGACACCGGAAGAGAACGACAGACTGGTGGCGGCGATAGAGGAATTTATGGCGGGGTAGAGCCGGCGTAATAGTAGAACCTGAGTGATAAAACATTTTATGGAAGATATAATCATATTTTTAGGCATTGCTTTCAATCTGAACCTGCCGCTGCTTACGGCATGGCTGCTCGACCATTGGTTGGGCGACCCTGCCTGGCTGCCGCATCCTGTGGTGGCTTTCGGAAAGGCCATCTCGTTCTGTGAGCGTCGTCTGAATAAGGGGAATGCCCGTTTTCTGAAAGGGGCTGTCATGTCGTTGGTACTGGTGGCAGGCGTTTATCTGCTTACATTGTTCCTGTTGCGTTGGGCAGCGCATTATTCTCCCGGTCTGCTTTTGACTTTGCAGGTGCTGCTCATCTTTTATTGCCTTGCGGGTACTACACTGGTGCGCGAAGTTTGCGGGGTGTTTAAGGCTGTAGACCGTTCGTTGGAAGAGGGAAGGAAGCAGGTAGCCCGTATTGTGGGGCGCGACACTTCCGGACTTTCGGCGCAGGAAGTACGTACGGCGGCATTAGAGACGTTGGCGGAGAACCTGAGCGACGGCGTAATCGCTCCGCTGTTCTGGTATATGTTGCTGGGTGTGCCGGGGATGCTTGCCTATAAGATGATAAATACACTCGACTCCATGATAGGGTATAGGAATGAGCGCTACCGTCGGTTCGGCTGTTTCGCGGCACGTCTGGACGATGTAGCCAACTATATCCCCGCCCGTCTGACGGCTTTTCTCATGGTGGCGGTTTCCGGCAGATTCCCGTTACTGCTTTTTGTGGGGAAATACGGCAGCAAGCATGCCAGTCCCAATTCCGGCTATCCGGAAGCGGCGCTTGCCGGAATATTGGACTGCCGCTTCGGTGGTCCTCACAACTATTTTGGCGAGGAAGTGTGGAAACCTTATATCGGCGACAATGAACGGCCTTTGACAACCGAAAACATGAGGATTGCCGTGCGTATCAACCGCAGTGTGGAATGGATAATGGTAATCATCGTTGTTGCTACCGCTACCTGTATGTACGTTATTCCCTCATTCTTCTGAGTGCTAAAGGGTAATCCTGACGATACCGCCATAGGGTGTCAGTGCGCTGAATGCCTCTTCGGGTTTGATGATGCCGACATATATCTGTGCGCAAATCAGGACGCCGCCGTGGGCAAAAACGGCCACCCGCTGGTAGGGCTTTCCTTTCAGCTCATCGAGAAAGTTGCTGACACGCCGGTACTGCATGGCGAACGACTCGCCACCCGTAGCCGCTACATTCAAATAGTCGGCATACCACTCCTGTAGGCGTGGGTCGTCGTTGCGGTCGAAAGGTTTCATTTCCCAACTGCCGAAGTTTATCTCCATAATCCGTTTGTCCCGTTCCGCATCCGGATAGCCGCAATAGGTGGCAAGGCGTACGCAGCGCGTAAGCGGACTGGTATATACATGGTCGAAAGGCAAAAAGGCTTTCAGGTTCTCTTGAGTAACGGCCGCTTCCTGTTCGAATGTCGGTTTCAGGGGAACATCCGTTTGTCCGTAGCATACGCCGGGCGGTACATCGACGGAGGTGTGGCGAATAAGTATGACTTCCATAACTTTTCAGATTAAATGTTTAATGAAAATAAAAGGGAACCGAGACATAGTCCGTAAGGAAATCGATTCCGAAGCCTGCATAGACATATACCAATACAAGGCTGCCTATGTAGAATGCCAGTTCGCAAAGCAGGAAAGCCGCTCCGCAGCAATCACCCGTGTATCCTTGCAGGCGGCGTTTCATAAGGCGGCACAGCAGTACGAATGCGAGCAGCGGGAAGAGGGTGGCAGGCCACATCTTTACCGGCAGGAGCAAGACGAAAGGAAGCAATCCGCAGATGAAGGCGGATATCAATTCCTGGCGACTCATGCGGTTGTACACGACTTTAGCCTTGCTGTCTTCTTCTTTTCGGGCGTATGGCAGGCAGTTAATGAGTTGGGATGCGCAGAACTTGCACCAGCAGTCGCCGCAGAAGGCAAGGATACAAAGGAAATTCAGAGGTAGATTGCGCATCTGCAACAGCAGCAGGAAATAGAATATCAGTCCGATAACTCCGTAGCTTCCTATATGGGAATCTTTCATGATGGCAAGCGTACGCTCGCGGGTGGTGCCGCCGCCGAACCCGTCCAGAAAGTCCGCTAACCCGTCTTCGTGCAGGCATCCCGTAACAAGCAGGCGGGCGATGATGGCTATAATCCAGGCAAGGGATACGGGCAGTATCTGTCCGGTCAGCCAAAGCATGCCTGCCATGATGCCGCCCGTCAGCCAGCCAGTTAGCGGCCAGTAGGGTACTACATGCTTGAAACATTCGGCGGGTACTTCCCTGATTTTCCAAAAGGGCAGTCGGGTGAAGAAGATAAATGCAGCCAGTATGTTCATTATATATAGGTATTGTCTATAAAATTAAAATATGGGTACTATCAACAAAGTTATATATGTTATCTATAAAATGGTTCTCTGCTTAGAGATGCCGTTTGAGGGGCTTCTCAAAAGTATTTGGTGATGGAAGCGTGTGCGAAGTTATCCATTTCATTAATCATGCGGACAGCCGATTCTATAATGGGATATGCACAGATAGCTCCCGTGCCTTCTCCGAGTCTTAATCCTAAATGCAGCAACGGTTTGGCATTTAATGAATCAAGCACAAGCTTATGCCCGTATTCATCTCCGCAATGTCCGAATACGGTATAATGCAGCACTTCGGGATATAGCTTGGCAGCGGCAAGGATACAGTTTGTCATGATGAAGCCGTCTACCAGAATAATCATTTTCAGCTCGGCGGCTTGTAGCATGGCGCCTACTGCCATAACCATTTCCAACCCGCCGAAGTAGCGGATGATGTCACGCGGCGAACCGTCTCCTTTGTAGTTGTCCAACGACTGTTTCAACACTTCGTACTTATGGCGGATACCTGCATCGTCCAGCCCGCTTCCCGCACCGACGCATTCTTTTAGCGGAATGCCGGTGAAGCAACTCATCCATAGGGAAGAAGAGGATGTGTTGCCTATCCCCATTTCCCCGAAACTGAGTATGTTACTGCCTTCTTCGCGGCAACGGCGCACCACTTCCGCACCCCGTTCCAAGCACAGTTCCATTTCCGTTTCGGTCATTGCAGCTTCGTGCAGATAGTTGCGTGTGCCTTTGCGCACTTTCATATTGATGATACCTTTTTCATAAGGCAGGTCATAATCTACTCCCGCATCCACTATCTTTAATGCAAATCCGTGCTGGCGGCACAGGAAATTGACACCGGCACCCCCATGAAGGAAATTACTGATTTGCTGCCAGGTAATTTCTTTGGGTGAGAGGCTGACACCTTCCTCTACAATACCATGATCGGCAGCAAAGATGATATTCTGAGGATGTTGCAGAGTGGGAGTCAGGCTTTGCTGGATAAGTCCGACCTGTAGTGCAAGGCTTTCCAGCATTCCCAAAGAACCTTTCGGTTTGGTCAGGTTATTGATTTTCTCAACCAGTGCCGGTCGTATAGCTTCATCCGGCCCTATTATATCAAATGTCTTCATAATTTTATACCTTATACTTCATTCTTATATTCCGTACTTATTCACACTTAATTTTTGTTGCAATCCCCGACACCATCAAAATCACTTCATCTGCCCGTGAAGCCACATACTGGTTCATCCAGCCTTGCATATCCGTAAACTTCCGTTGTATTTCGTTTTCGGATGTGCCACCCATACCTATCTCATTGGTGACAAATATAAATGTGGCATCCTGTGCCGTAAAGCGGTCGAATTCGGCTTTGGCTGCGGCAAGGGAACGGTCTGTATCGGCATTCAGGTCGAAAAAGAAGTTGGTGCACCACAACGTTATGCAGTCTATCAGTACGGTGCGTCCGGACAGCGAGTGGCGGCTCAGTTCTTTATCTTCTTCTATGTTTGTCCATTCCGGTCCGCGCCTTTCCTGGTGGTGTATCACCCGTTTGCGGAATTCTTCATCCCATATACGTGCCGTAGCGAGGTAGACAGGGTTGGGCGAGAGGCTGAGCGCCAGCTTTTCCGCATAGGTACTTTTGCCCGAACGTGCTCCACCGGTAATAAGTATGATTCGTCTCATTGGTTTGCTTGAAGTTTTTATGAAAGCAAATGTACATGATTTCTGCGGCAGTGGCAAGAATAGAGTATTTTTTTAGCGGTTTCGTGTTTTCTTTTTTAAAAGATTTCATTACCTTTGCCGATGTTTTCAGAATAAAGGGAAAAACATCTGCGGAAGTAGCTCAGTTGGTAGAGCATCAGCTTCCCAAGCTGAGGGAAGCGGGTTCGAGTCCCGTTTTCCGCTCTTTTGAAAATCAAGCAGTTACAAATAAAGTAGCTGCTTATTTTTTTATATATGCTGAATAACATTCCGCTTTTAGGTCCTTTTAAACCCTTTTAATCTTATCTTTGTATGCAAATCCTATGCAAATTTTCAGATTTGCATAAACTAAAAACATAGATATATGGCAACGGTTAAATTCTACCTTGATAAAAGAAGGCAAAAAAAAGATGGTACTTATCCGATAAAGTTGAATGTATTCCACAACAAACAAATAATGATAGCTACGCAGCTAAGTGCATCGGAAAAAGAATGGAATGGGAACGAATATTCTGTGCGTGCACAAAATTACAAGCCGAGAAATATAGTTGCCCGTGGAATAATAAACAAGGCGGAAACAGTAATATTTACTTTAGAGCAACAAGAAAAGTTGAAATCAACTACAGACAAAGCTTTGAAGAAGTTGATAGAGGACGCTATAAGTAGCAAGGTTGAAAATCAAAAGACGTTTCTCTATTATCTTGATGAATTCGTTTCCAAGAAAACCAATCAGGGGACTAAGTCTATATATACAACCACAAGAAACAAGATTGAGGAATACGATAGTCATTGTACTTTTGAGAGCATGGATAAGTCGTGGCTGGAAAACTTTGAAGCGTGGATGGCAAAGACGATGAAGGTTAATGCCTACGCTATTCATTTACGGAACATACGTAGTGTATTCAACTACGCCATTGATGAGGAGTACACAACATTGTATCCATTCAGAAGGTTTTCAATAAAGAAAGAGGAAACCCGAAAACGCAGCCTTACAGCAGAACAACTTAGGTTATTGAGAGATTATCCATGTGAGGAATACCAGATTAGATATAGGGATATGTTCATGCTCATGTTCTATCTCATAGGAGTAAATGCAGCCGATTTGTTTAACGCAAAACATTCTGCATTGGTAAATGGTCGTTTTGAATATAAAAGAGCTAAGACGGGGAAATTATACAGTATTAAAGTAGAACCGGAAGCGCAGGCTATAATTGAGAAATACAAAGGGAAGGATTATCTTCTTAATATAATGGATGAATACGGAAATTACAAGGATTTCCTACATCGTATGGGAATAGGGTTAAAACAGATTGGAGAGACAGAAAGGAAGGGATTGGGAGGGAAAAAGAGTAGAAATCCTTTATTCCCTGATTTGTCCTCATATTGGGCAAGACACACATGGGCCACGGTAGCGGCAGAACTCGATGTTCCCAAAGAGGTAATCGCCCACGCGCTTGGGCATAGTTGGGCGAACAGTACAACAACCGACATCTATATCCGTTTCGATATGAAAAAAGTGGATGGAGCGAATAGAAAGGTTATTGATTTCGTGAACAATATCAATATGTAAATATATCATTATAAATACAATAAAATGTTAATATAAAGATACACTTCTATATCTATAATATATTGATTATTAGATGGTAATGTGTATATCATTTTTATTATATCATCCTTTTAGGCGTTCTTGCTCCCTTTTAGCCCCTTTTAGCGACAGAATGAAAAGTAAATATTAAAGATTGTTCCTTTTCTCCGATTGTGCAAAAAAACATTCCTACTTTTACCCGTGTAACAAGTACGGGATGCTACCAGACATTGATTAAACATTCTCCTTATGGAGGTTATATATGATTGCCTCGTAGTAGCCCGTACCTATTACGGGGCTTTCTATTTAAAGCCAGTATACAATCGGTCATGACGCTGTGTGTGCACCTCTGACCGATGAAGGAACCTTGTAGAGGGCTGTGAAAACGGGGCGGGAAACCGCAGGAAGTACGATGCAAGGAAGCACTTAGAGGATGCTTGTACGGGTGTCACCCCACCTAAAACCTCGAAGCGGATGCAGGTTGATGTCATTCGCCCCTTGAAAGGCTCGGTCGTTATACGGGAGTTTGGAACCATTCAAGAGGAAAGTCCGTTGGCCGTTTGGCTCAATACGTCCAGGTGAAATCGGACTGCCAAATCGCCTAAAGGACACTCTATACCCACGTGGCTGGTGTTGCCGGGAATTTGGGTTGAGTGTATAACCAATAAGCCATGATTAAGAACATTAAAATATGCGCTATAATTGCAATATATTTTTATTATCTTTGCAAAAGCATGTCAAGTGGCATGCTTCCCATACTAACGAAAAGACATGAAAGGACTTACAATCAAACAAGAGAATTTTTGCAACTACTACATCGAAAGCGGTAATACTTCCGATGCCTATCGTCGTGCCTATTCGTGCGAGAAGATGAAAGATAAACAAGTGTGGGAAGAATCTTGCAAGTTGTTGTCCACCCCAAAGGTAGCCCAAAGGGTCAAAGAGTTGCAGGAGGAACAAAAAAACAAATCGGATATAACTAAAGAACGCATTCTACAAGAATTGTCCGGTATAGCTTTCTCATCCATTGCCAGCATGCACAACACATGGATAGAGCGTAAAGAATTTGATGAACTCTCTGACAAAGAGAAATCAGCAATAAAAAGTATATCTACCAAGATATTGAAAAAAAATATCGGAACAAGTGATGCTCCGGAAATTGTAGATGTTGAATATGTGAAGATAGAACTTTATGATAAGATAAAGGCTATTGAGCGTATATGTAAAATGCTTGGGTTTGATGAGCCTACCGAAATAGAGATGAATACCAGCAAACCCATAAGTGTCGAGGAAGCAAAGAAACTGATAGAAAGGCTATGATGGATGGTGTACGGTATCTACAAGCATTTTGTATGTCGGGCGTTCTCAATTACACAAAATTTTTCTTTAAAAGTAAAACAGGGCGCAAATTTGTGGTGAGCAGACACCATGAACGCATATGTAATGCGTTGGATGATGTTATTTCCGGAAAAACCCAAAAGTTGATAATCAGTATTGCGCCACGATATGGAAAGACCGAATTAGCCGTAAAAAACTTTATATCATACGGATTGGCACTCAACCCGTCCTCAAAGTTTGTCCATCTCTCATATTCTGACGATTTGGCTCACGATAATTCAGAAGAGATTAGAGACATAGTTAAATCAGAAGAGTATCAACAGCTGTTCCCGTATGTCCAGATAAAGAGAGGAACAGACAGCAAAAAGAAGTGGAGTACCACTGCTGGCGGTGGTGTATATGCGGTGTCAACAGGTGGACAGATAACGGGATTTGGCGCTGGAGAGGTGGACGATATAGATGATAAAGAAACAGAAAAAGAAATAGATAGCATATTAAAGGGGGCAAGGTTTTCCGGCGCCATTGTTATAGACGACCCTATTAAGCCGGAGGACGCTTTGTCTGACGTGAAAAGGGAAAGGGTTAACCAACGCTTTGAAACTACTATCCGTAACCGAGTGAACAGCCGAAATACCCCGATTGTAATAATCATGCAGCGCCTGCATGAGAATGATTTGTGCGGCTATCTTATGAAAACAGAGCCAGGGCAATGGACTGTTCTTTCATTGCCGGTCATAGAAAAAGAAGCGGACGGGAAAGAATTTCCTTTGTGGGAATTTAAACACACATTGGATGAATTGCATAATCTTAATAGAATAAATCCATTCGTCTTTGAAACACAATATATGCAGAACCCTACACCTATAGAAGGTCTTATGTACGGTACATTCAAGACTTATAGGGAAATACCATATACCAACCGTGCCATTCGGAAAAATTATACCGATACCGCAGATACGGGCAGTGACAGATTATGTTCCATAGATTATGTGGATACAGAAATAGGCAACTTTATTTTAAGCATACTGTATACGGACGCTCCTATGGAGGTTACGGAGCCGAAAGTTGCAACCATGCTTGCTAAGGACGGAATAACCGTGGCTAATATCGAAAGCAATAACGGTGGACGTGGTTTTGCCCGAAACGTAGAGCGGCAATCACGCATAATGGGCAATAATGAAACAGAAATAAAATGGTTTCATCAGTCGGGGAATAAGGAAGTTCGAATATTTACCCGCTCCGCTGAGGTTATGAATCTTACATATATGCCGGAAGGTTGGGAAGTGCTCTTTCCTGAATTTTATGCAGAGATAAAATCTTTTAGGAAGTTCGGGAAAAACGCACATGATGATGGGGCAGATGCTCTTACCGGAACCGTAGAAAAACGCGGAGATTTTGAATATGACAGCTATGAGGCTGCGACAGTCGCATTTTCCGGCATTCCAATTGTAGAAATACATCCACTGCTTAATGGGCGTTTTCTGTATGCGAAAGTGTATGTTGTACATGATACAATATATGTGGACGATGCGTATATAGGAGAATTGATTCCCATCAAAGAAATCGCCGCGCTGGTCGCTGGTGCCGATGTAAACATTGAGACTTCGCAGGCGATGCTTCATTATATACGCGATTATAGGGCTGAAATAGGTGATGTGTGGGCAAGGCAAGAAAATACAGGAAAACTTTCTTATATTGAAGCATTTAAGGGGCTAATTCGAGATTTTAAATTCAAGAGGGATAATAAAATGTCCTTATTTATGCGTAATCTAATGGACTATGACGGCAAAGATGTCTATGAAGCAATGTATGTATTGTGTTGTATAGCGGATAGAGTAAAAAGAAAATCAAAAAAATAATCATAAAAATGATGTTTGTTATTTGGAATTAGTCTAAATAATATATATATTTGCACACGTAGGGTCACTACAAGCGTGTGAAGTTGCACGCAACCGTATTAATGGACTAAAACACTAAATATATGGGAGTGGCCGCATTTATTTGCTGTCACTCCTGCTTTGTATATGGGCATATTTACTAAATTTTGGAAGCCAGAGAATAAAAGGTCTATTCCGATGTATGATAATGTAAATCGGGTAGAAAGAGATGCAGCAGGAAACTACTGGTTTTTGTCCGATTTGTTCGGAAGGCGTTCCAAATGGAAAGTGTATTATGACATGACTAACAATTTGGATAAAGCCGGAGCGCTTGTTTCCTGTACGCCTTTCTTCACTGTAGTTGATAAAATCGGCTCTATGATGTCCCGTGGTATTCCTTATGTGGTAGATAAGGATGGAAATGAAAAAAGGACATTTGCCGATATACGTAATATACTCAACGCTCCCAATCCGCTGCAAACATTCTCTTCATTTATAAAGCAAATTGAAATATGTCTTAAGGTATTCGGCTATTGTCCAATTGTTCTTGTTAGAGCGACAAAAACAAGCACTCCTAAGGCAATGTGGACAATTCCACCTGAGATTTTCCATATGGAAGGAACCGGTAAGGTGTTTCGCCAATACGAACTGAAAAATATTATATCAAGTGTATATATAGACTGTAACGGAACTCGATTAGAGTTGGAGGACTATGAATATCTTGTAATATATGACAGCAATATAGTAATAAATAGCGGTGCGACTGCTGATGTCAAATTTGAGTCCGTTTCAGATAGCCTTTCCCAGCCTATATCAAACTGGGTAGCTTCTATGTCTGCAAGCCATACATTGCTTGTAAATGGTGGTCCTAAAGGCGTGCTCTATAATGATTATACTGACCAGATGGGAAATGTTGCCCTTTCCTCGGAAGATGAAAAGGATATAAAGGACAGATTTAAACGTGATTATGGCTTAGTAAACAAGGAATATCCCATTTTGGTGACACGTTACAAATTAGGATGGCTTCCTCTTGATTTTAATGCTGATGAATTAAAACTTCATGAAGAGGATAAGAGGTGTACAGATAAGATTGCCAATGCAATGGGCATAAATGCCAATCTTTTTACGGATGCCAAATACGACAACCTTGAAAGTGCCGGGAAAAAGGCTTATCAGGACGTAATCATTCCAGATAGCCGAAAGATAGCAGAATGTCTTTCAAAAGCCATATGTCCGGAAGGTGTTTTTATTAAGATTGATTTTACAGATGTTGAATGCCTTCAAACCAATAAGGAGACAGAAGCCAATACATTGGTTAAAGTTGCTGATGCCTTACAGAGATTGATAGATAAGTCTTTGATAACACATGATGAGGCACGTATAGAAGTTGCAAGATACATAGATATTGACCCGGATAATCCAAAAGGAGATTTTGATAGCAATGCAGCAAGCAGTGCATCTGTTGAAAATAACGTCAATAACAGTAAGGAAAATGGAAACAATGACAAATAAATACAAAGATAAGATGGGGATGCAGTATAAATTGTTCTCCATAAACTCAAAGGATGTCCAATACAGCCCCGAAAGCCGGACTATCAGCGGATACGCTGCTGTATTCGGAAACGTGGATAAGGCTCATGATATTCTATTGAAAGGTTGCTTTTCAAAAAGTATCAATGAAAGAGGGCCGCAAAGCCAGGCAAATGACAAAATTATACTCCTTTGGATGCACGACATGTCAGAGCCTTTGGGATTTATTACAGAATTGAAAGAAGATGATAGAGGGCTTTATTTTGAGGCGCGCATAGATGAGATTGAACTTGGAGATAGGGCCATAAAACAACTTGAGTCAGGCACGCTTAATCAATTCTCTATTGGCTATGAATATGTATGGGAGAATTGCGAATGGGATTACGAAAAACAAGCTCTGATTGTTAGAGAGGTTAAGCTGTATGAAATATCGGTAGTATCAATTGGCTGTAATGGAGAAACTGAGTATTTGGGGTTGAAGTCAATTGAAGACTACGAAAACGCTTATAAGGATTTAAGCGGTGAAATTTCCTTGTTATGTAAAAATATGAGTACAACCAAGCAACAGCGTTTGCAAAAAATTATAGCCAAAGCAATGTCACTTGCATCTTTTAGGCCGGACGGTGTTATACCTGCTCCACCCAAAGGGATGGAAGCCGGCAGTAATGGCAAAACGGAAGAAAAATCATTATGTAATTTATTAAAACTAAAATCGGTATGAAATTAGGATTTTTAGAACTTATGGACACATCCGGCTTGTCCGAAGAAAACAAGAAGTTTTTTGAATCTTTGGACGAAAAAATGGGAGAAGCCTTTGAAAAACAAGTGAAAGGCTATCTTGCGGATGAAGTGAAATTGGAAGATTTGCGTAAATCCATAAAGGATGCCGCTGATTCCATAAATGACATCAAGGAAAAGGATTTTGCCGGCATTGACAAAAAGACTTTTGAGGAGAAGGTTGATGAATTGGAGAATGCCATTTTACGTGTAAAGGCTTCTACCGAAGTAGGTAAAAACGGGGAGGTAAAGATTAAATCTGTTTATGAGCAGCTACACGAACAGCTCAAGGAGTATATTGCTGCGGACAAGAAGGGCGTTATGTCTCTTGATTTGAAATCGGCTTGTCAGTCGGCTCCCGGCAATAAGTTGGGATTAAATCTTGTGCTGGAAAAGAAAGACGCTGCAACTATTACTTCCGGGTCCCTTGCTCCGCATTACGGACTTGAGGTTGACCCAAATTTATCAGTCAATCCGAGAGCGCAAACCGTCATTAGAAAATATGCAAATGTATCAAGTACAAATAATAGGGCTTTGGTTTATGCGGAATATACAAGCAAGGACGGAGATGCTGCATGGGTTCCTGAAGGTGGGCTAAAGCCTTTGATGGATGCGACATTGACAGAAAAAACAATAACCGCTGCCAAAGTGGCTATTGCTGCTAAATTTACAGAGGAAACGCTGTCGGATTTTCCCAGCTTCGTCAATGAAGTTGAAACGGAAATGGTAAATAAACTTGGAATCAAAGAAGAGCAGGGAATTTTGTCAGGCAATGGCTCTGGTGGAGGAATAAAAGGCGTTGCATCGGATATGCCGGCATTCTCTCTCTCTACTTTCTATGTTGAGAAGCCAAATATGTTTGATGCTCTTGTGGCTGGATATTCGCAAATTGTATCCACCAGCGAAATGGCTTATCGTCCGAACCTTGTACTGATGAACCCATTGGATTACGCATCCATGCAGTTGGCTAAGGATGCTAACGGTCAATATCTCCGCCCATTCCGATATGGAGATGAATTGATTCAGGGATTGCGTGTAGAAACTACTACAGCAGTGAAACAAGGAGATTTCATCATGGGTGATTTCTCATACTTGAACATTCGTGACTTGTGGGAATTGTCTATTACCTTAGGATGGGAGAATGACGATTTCCGCAAGAATATCGTGACTGTAATCGCAGAGAAGAGGCTGATGTGTTATATCAAGTCGCAATATAAGACCGCATTTGTAAAGGACACATTCTCTACTGTAATAGAAGGTATCACTCAAGGAGCATAAGGAGAATAATTATGGGAAAAGAATATAGAATAAACCTGACTAAGCGTTATAACGTAACATTTGTCAAGGATGGTGTGAAGTATAAAACAGGCGATGAAGTTTCAGTCGGAATGGCTCTTGCGAGCAAGTTTTATGCCGAGGGTAAAATTGAAGCGACAAACGAACTGATTAATGATGCCAGAGCGTTGGGTTGCGAGGAGTTGTTCACTAAACGTAAATCTGCGAAAAAAGATACGGTATGATAATTGACTACGAATCTTTCACCGGGTTGCTGAGTGTCGGGATAAATCCTGACACTGGCGCTCCCTCTATAACAAGAGATGCGGAGTTGGGCAAAATAGAATCATATATTTCCGTATATGAACAGGAATATTTGATTCGTATACTTGGTGAGGATATGTGTAAGGCTTTTACCGATTATCTTAACTCAAAAGAAGATAGCGTTGATGATAAATGGGATAGGCTGCTTGCTATTTTATCAGAAAAATACAGCCCTATTGCTTGCTATATATTTTTCAAGTATATAGCGGACGGTAATTACAGCGTAACAAATGTTGGAACAGTAACCTCTGCCAATGGAGATGCTGTTTCTCCACAAGTTTTGCAAATTAGGGCATGGAATGATATGGTAAATATGAACAAGCGTGTTTATAAACTTTTGCAAGGAAAGGAATATGCTGGTGTATGTTTCAATCCATGTATGTTGCGTAAAATAAACTGTATGGGAATATGAAGCCGGTAAATGATATATTTGCGGACATTGTAAAAAAGGTATCGAAAAGATACGGAAGCAATGTGTCGTTTTTATTCGGAGACTGGGCCTACATAAGCAATCAATTAACTTTATGGGGTAAAAGTCCCAAGACAAGTAAATTGAAGTTTCCTATAATATGTCTTTATTCTCCGTTCACGGAAGATAGAAGTTCTGCCGAGACAGAGGTTAGCCTGGAGTTTATTATTATGGTAAACACTTTGAAAGGGTATTCGAATGAAGACCGGCAAAAGACTTCCTTTGAGCAGGTATTGCGACCTATATACAATCTTTTCTTGGATGAAATCAAGAAAGACATAAACATTGTCCGTAGTTACAATGATGTGGTTCCACATTCCTACATTGAAAACTACAGATATGGCAGGGTTGGGGTTATAGGAGAAGACGGGAAACCATTCAGTGATTTTATTGATGCTATCGAGATGAAAAATGTAAATTTAACCATTAAAGAAGTAAAATGTTATGGCAACAGATTATAGAAAGTGTCCGGGCGTTGCAACTTTTAATACGGGTAGCTCCGTGTGTGTGCTTGACCCCGGTAAAATAAAAGCTATCATACTGACTGTTTACGGTCATAAGATACCTACAGAGAAAACAGCGGAAGCCTTTGAAAAGGCTTGCCATGCAGACCGTCCGGGAAGAATATTCCCTATCAAAACGATTGTGGAATATGCACCTTCCGGTGGAGAGGCGCAAACTTCCGCTACGGGATATGGCCCTACTAAAATCACAAGCTATTCAGCTAAAAATGATGTATGGACTTTGCAGGACTACGATGCCAGCTTGAAAGCAAACATCATGGTGGCAAAGAATGTGGCATTTGATGCTTATTTTGTAGATGAGAACAACGTCATTTACGGAATGAATGACGGTACGAAAGATTTGGCAGGCATTCCACTGTCCGGCGTTTATCCGGGCGGTCAGGATTGGGATTCTTCCGGTACAGAAGCCAACTTGACTATCGCAACCATGTTCAAGGATTACGAGAAATATATCAAGAATGCGGATGTGAGAGCTTATGATTTTGATGTCGTTGACGCATTGAAAGGGTTGGTTTATGTCGATTTGGTATCAACGGAACCAAACAAGTATAAATTGATTGAGCACTTCGGAAATTTGGATATTACGGAGTATTACGGTGAATTACTGGCAAAGAATGCAGAAAAAGCGTTGGGCGGGGCGACAAGTGCTTCTTATGCTAACGGGGTCATCACTACCGTTGGCAAGGACCCCGTTACCCTTGCATCTCCCTCTGTATTGCAAGAAGCCGGAATTACAGGTATTGAGGCTTGGACATGATAGTAGAAGGTGTAACATTCAATGAAGAGAGGGTGAGAAATATGAAGAAGAGGGACTTCATAAACACACATAAGAATGTGTTTTTTCTTGACCGCCCGCCCGAAGAAAGGGAGAAAACCCTTTCGTCCATCTACGATGATATAGCATCTTCCGGTGCGGCAAGACAGAAAAAAGATGATTGTATATTATGATGGTGGTATCGTTTAATTAGGGGCGTTCATTCGCCCCTAAATTGTCTTGACTATGGCTAACATTATTGAAGCAGAAGAAAATTTCAGACGGTTTGCTACCGGATTTGAACCGATGATACGGGATATTATGGTAAAAAACAGAGAAGAAGTTTCCCAATATATTGTAGAACAACTATGGTCAGGTATTAACGGAAATGACAAACCATTACGCCCTACTTACCTTAATGACCCGTACTTCAATACCAAAGAAGCAGGGTATTGGTATAAGAACGCCAAAGGCTATGCTGCTTTCAAGCAAAGGGTAGCCCCGCTTATGTATTCTTCGCTGATAAACGCTCCCGTAAGTTCAAAAGGAACACCAAACCTGATAATTACGGGTGAATTTCACGATTCTATTACAGCCGTACCGATAGATAAGGGGCTAAGGATTGAAAGTGTGGGGATAAGCTTTAGCGGTGATATAGAAAAGAAATACGGACAGGCGATTTACAAGGTCGGTTCTTATGCGAGAAAGACATTCATGGAAAGGCATATAAAGCAAGGTATTGCGGATTATTTTAGAAAATTCGGTTTATAATGGGATGTGCGTGTGAAAACAAAAAGAGAATGGCAGATATAGCTAAGATGCGTTCGCTTGCAAGAAAAGCCGCAAAGATGGAGGGGAAAGTATATATCCTTTATGAGAAAGACGGGGTTTTCAATTTTTGCCCGAGAGGCGAAATGTTCAACGGGAAACTGATTGAATATGTTTGGTTCTAATTTAGAGAAAATATATCTTTGCTGAAAAATACTCTTATATGGCACAAGAAAGTAAATACGCATACGATGAGGATAGTGTAAAGGCTATCGTTCATTGGGCTTTAACAGCTCAATTGCCCGCTCAAATAGAGTTGAGCGAGTCGGAGAATATATTCGATGTTAAGAAGTACGTACAAGCGAATATACACGATATAAACCAGCATTTCCCCGACCCGTTCTACAATCCGGCTATTGATAGGCTGTATCGGTTGAAAGAGTTTATAGAGAAATGAATAAAGACCCTAAGCGGAAAATATTATTCAAGAACTTTGCACAAGTCATTAGGATTGTGTACATTTGCAGTATCAATCTTCGGGGCGGCTTCGGTCGCTCTTGTTTTTTCTTCCATATCTTAGCCCTCCATCAATTTTTTAATGTCAGACATACGGTAGAATGATTTTGCACCAACTTTTATAGGTACAAGGTAACCGGATTTAGCCCACCTCCATAGACTACTACGGTCATGGTGGAGTATTGCCGCTGCTTCTTCCACAGTCTTGTACGTTTCCTCTTTTTCTTTCACCTTATTAGCTTCTACTTCCGCTTGCCATTCAAGGAATAATTCTTTAAGGTCAAGCGCATTGATTACTAATTGTACATTTGCGCCACTCCTTAAAATTTCATTTATATTCATAACTAACAATTTTTAAGTAGGATATGACTTCATCATCCTTTCTGTGGGCAAAGATACAAAATAATACACCACGCTACAAAAAAAAGGAAATGGTCTTAAATGGTCTGTTAATTTAGGCCACTTAAAACCATTTGAACATATTGTTTTCCCTTTACTTTATTTTTTACCATAGTGATACCTCATAGAGAGCACATAAACCGTGATTATTTCATCATTAACTGAATAGATAATGCGATGTTCCGAATTTATACGCCGAGACCATTTGCCGGACAAATCATATTTCAGAGATTCCGGTTTGCCTATTCCGGTATAAGGGTGTTTGGCAATATCTTCAAGCAGTGACAATATTTTATTTATTATAGCCTTATTACCGCTTCGTACAAAATATTGGTATTCTTCTTTTGCTTGTGCGGAAAGTGTTATTTTGTACATACAACCCGATTTAAAAAGTCTGACATATTTTCTCCCTCATGTTGAGAAACGCAATTTCCATTCTTAATATCTTCTTCCCCTTTTCTGATAGCTTCCATCGTTGCCGGAGATTTCATTATATATTCAGTTTCTTTAATGGAGTTGTATTCATCTAAAGATATGACAACAACGCTTTCATTGCCGGCACGGTGCACCAGCAACGGCTCACTGTCATTTATCACACCATCGAGATAGTATTTAAGGTTATTTCTTAGTTCTGAATAGTTGGCTGTTCTCATAATTTACTTGTTTTTATTGTTTTGTACAAAAATAGGTACTTATTTTTGTACTTGCAAGAAATGGTGAATATATGGATTTAATTTAGACTAATTCTAAATAATTTTATATCTTTGCGTTATCATGTGATGTTGCATGACACCCAATATTAGGACTTATGGCAAACGAATTTATAATTACCGATTTAGTCGACAAAAAAGCCGTACAACAATTAAAGGAACTCCGTCTTGAATTTGATAGTACAAAAGGGTCTTATGTGGAGCTTGCTAAGGAGTTGGCGCAAGGAGTAAAAACTAATCCCAAAACATTTGATGAACTTTCCCAAAAAGCACGTAATTATACCTCGCTGTTGGAGAAATTGAATAAGACGCAAGAAAATATGGCATCTATTCAGGCAAAACAACTTACCGTGCTACGTCAAGTATCCCAGCAACTAAATTCAATGTCATCTTTGCAAAAGTTAAACCTTTTGTTCGAACAGTCCGCCAAAAATATCAAGAATGCAAGTGATATGCTTGCCGGATTATCTTCCGCATCCAACCAGGTGTCTTCGGCGCAGGATAATGCGGCTAAAAGCACCCAAACAGCAAGTAATATAATAAGCCAGGCATCCACTCAATTGCAGGCGGCAAATATGAACTATGCCGCCATAATCGACACCGTACAGGCATATGATGGCGAAGTTACTAAGTTGACGGCTGATACCATAGCCAATAAAGAGGCTATGAAAAAGATTGATGCAGATATTAAAGCTCTTGGAAAATCTTATAAAGATGGGGAAATAACTTTGTCTGAATATATAAAGCAGTCTTCGCTATTAAAGCAGAGGCATACTGAATTGATGGCGCAAAATCAACAATATTCGGCTTTGATAAAAAATCATTCCACGGCAATTATTTCAGCTTCCGGCAGTTATTATGAAATGAATGCCGCCATGCTTGAATTGCAGAAAAGGTATAAGGCGTTGAGTGAAGCTGACCGGGAAAGTAGTGTCGGGAAGAATTTGATAGCGCAAGCCAATGCTTTGAATAATAAGTTAAAAGAGATTGACTCTCAATTTGGGAATTATCAAAGGAATGTAGGTAATTATGCGTCCTCTTGGAATGGTTTGCAGATGCAAGTTCAACAAATAGCCCGTGAACTTCCTAATGCGGCATTAGGACTTAATATGTTTATTATCGCTATATCTAACAACTTGCCCATGTTGATAGATGAAATAAAAAGAACGTCTGATGAAGTCCAAAGGCTAAGAATGGAAGGGCAAAAAACGGTTTCTGTTTGGAAACAATTAATGGGGGCTGTATTTTCTTGGCAAACAGCAGTAGTTGTCGGTATTACAATTTTGACGGCTTATAGAAATGAAATATCAGATTGGGTTGCGAGTTTGTTTAGAGGAAAGAAGGCATTGGATGAAATAATTTCCGTTCAAGACAAATTAAGGATAGCTCAAAAAGGAGCTATTCGTGATACAATAGAAGAACGTATCAAATTAGAACTATTATATAAGGCTGCTACCGACAATAAAAAAGCTATGGAAGAGCGTATCGTAGCCGCAAATGAATTAAAAAGTACTTTCCCTAAATTATTTGATAATTATACAAAAGAACAAATAATGACGGGGAATGCAAAAGACGCATATAGATTATTAACAGCACAGATTATCGCTACTGCCAAAGCTAAACGGGTAATGAATGAAGTGACAAAAGCCGCAACAAATTACGAGGAAACCGAGTTTAAACGGCTTAATCAAGTTTATACTGTCGAAAAAGCACGTGCAGAATATCAAAAGTTTGTAGATACGGGATTATCGAGAACAGAAGCAGGTATAGATGCAAAAAAGAAACTTGAAGCGGAAGAAGCAACTTTGAAAGCCTTAAAAGAGCAAAGTATTCAGTATAAGAACCAAATGAATGATTTGGAAAAATTAGTAGATGTAAAAGCATTGGTTAATGACCCGGGTAAAAATAATAAAGCTTATGACGATGAAAAAAAGAAAGCGGAAGAATACGCTGAATATATCAAGAAGATAACAGAGGATTTATCCAAATCTAAAATAGAATTGATAGCTGACGGTAGAGAAAGAGAAATAGCTGAAATCAGTAAGGAATACGATGATAGGATTAAAGAGATAAAGGGTAGGACAGACGAAGAAATAGAGCTTCGGAAAAATCTTGAAACGCTGAAAGGAAAAGCCATTGCGGAAATAAACGATAAATACGATAAGGAACTGCTTGAAATAGAAAAAACAAATCTTGAAAACAGATTGGCTTCCATTGGGGAAAACTCGAATGAAGAATTAGACAAAAGGCTTAATCTCCAAATACAACTCAATAATATGATGCGTGATGCGGAAATAAAGGACGCTGAAAAGAATGGAGAGGATGTTGTGGCGATACGTATGAAGTACATGCAACGGGAAAATTCTCTCATAATGCGAAACCTCCAAGAAAGAATTGGGTTGATTGAGGCAAATACTGATAAGGTGGTAAACGAGCAGGAAACATCCGCTTTGAAAGAAGCTAATATCATAAAAAAACAATATGCAAATGGCGAAATAAGCAAAGAGGATTACGAAAAGAAATTATATGATATTGGGGTTAAGTATGCTAAGGCGCGTCTTGAAACACTTATGAAAGAGGCGGAGGCTGAAATGTCCCTTCTTGACCCAAATAGTGAAAAATATCAGGAGTTGGAAGATAGGTTAGCCAACCTTCAAGCACAGATAAACGGAATAAATTATGATGACGCTACCAAGAAACGGGAAGAATGGATAGACAAGTTCAAGAGCGGGCTATCAGAAATGAATGATGTGGCAAGAGACGCTCTTGGAGAAACAGCCGGAATATTCGAGGGGTTATCTGATATAATGGTTGATGTAGCAGAGGATGGAAGGTTAAGTTTTGAAAACATGGCGGAAGCCGTAGGGAAGATAGTATCAGGCATCACTTCGCTGATGACCGATATATATGATGCCCGGATAGAAAACGTTGAAAAAGAACAAGAAGCCAACGATGAAGCATACGATAAAGAAATAGAACGTATAGAAGCCCTTGAAGAAAATGGTGCAATTTCCACCGAAGAGGCAGAAGCTCGCAAACGTGCAGCCGAAGATAAGACAGCCGCCAAAAATGCAGAGCTGGAAAAGAAAAAAGCTGCATTACAAGAGAAGCAAGCCAAATGGGATAAAGCAAATTCTATTGTTCAGGCAGGAATAGCAACCGCTTTAGCTGTGACAAAAGCACTTCCAAATTTAGTTCTTGCTGCATTAGTCGGTGCTATGGGAGCCGCCCAAGTAGCCCTAATAGCAGCCCAACCCATTCCCAAATATGCCAAAGGAACAAAAGACCATCCCGGCGGTTTGGCAATAGTAGGTGATGGCGGCAAGAAAGAGGGTATCGTAACTAATAACGGGCTTTTTATCACTCCTGATAAGCCGACATTGGTAGACCTTCCGGCGCATGCGCAGGTAATCCCTGATTTATCATATATCTATGACCGTAGCGGGCTTACTTCTGATTATGGTTTATTGAAACAAAAGCTAAAGAATATGAGAGAAGAGGGGATTGTTGTTAATGTAAACAACGATTACAGCCGACTTGAAAGAAAGATGGAAAGCAATACCAAACAATTGCAGAACATTGGTCGGATTATGAAGAAAGCCAACCATATCGCGGATTATAATTGGATTTCAAGCAGAGTATAAGATATGATATATAATGACTTAAACAAAATATGCCTTTCCCGCTTTATAGACATATTCCTGGGGGATATTGATAAGGTTGTTCAAGGCGGAAGATATAGTATCAGAGAAAAGGCTTTAGCAGCTGAGAAGCTATGCAATGAATACTTATCAATAATAGGGGGAAAGTCTGTTTCCGCCCAAATAAACCGGAAAAATGAAGTGCTGAAAATTCAAATCCGATTAAATTGCCTTGCCATATGTCAGGAACTCATTTCTTCTGGAAACTGGAGTGATGCTGTAGAAGTCATGTCTGCTTTGGGTTATAAATTCAGAGAGGACGAACATGATAAGATAAAGAACCGGATAAGCAGCGTTTCCGCTTCTGACAACTACCGCCTTGCAAAATTGCAGGAAACATCTCCTGATATAGGGAAAATAAAAATGGATAGGGAATATTTTACCAAAGAACGCGTTTCTTTAATGTCTCATGTAAAAATGCACATTGATGAAAACACGTTCTCCGCCAAAGAATATGCCTATATGGTCAGGCGTATGTGTGATGACATAGATGTCATGATACGTTCAACTTCAAAAAAGAAATAGATATGTATTACAGATGTGAACTGTTGATAGGCGGAATGACATATGACGCCACAAATGAGCTTGTTAATTGGGACGATGTAGAGATGTCTTTCAAGAGAGGGGATTATGACGGAGTTGTTCGTAGTTTTTCCACAAAATTTGAGTTTGCCAACGGTGCTTATTCGCTATTGCTGAAAGAATATTTGTCGAATTACCTGAACTCATCCGCAACACTCGTGTTTTATACCCGGAATAACTCATGGCTGTTAAATGAAAAGTTCAGATGCGCTTTGGACTACTCCACATTTTCCTACAATGATACGACGTGCGAAATAAATGCCGTCGACAACAGTATCGCAAGCTTGATTAAGGCAAAGAAAGGCACGCAGTATGAATACCCGGTAAAAGAAATAAAGGAGTCCCAGCCTTTGGATTATGACAGATTGTTGATGAACAGTGATATAAAATGGTCTATACCAAGTGACGCGGAAGAGCCTAATGTTTCCCATGTAATGACTGCTTATCCTAATGCTTATTATACTATTCCTTTTTATATGTTAGGACAACCGGAAATTGCGACAAAGGACATTGTAGAGGTTTTTGATACAGCTGAAAACCGATTTGAAAGTACGGAAAGTCTATTCGGAGAATATCTGTTCAAAAATATATCTGACAGGGATTTGACCATACGGATAAAAGTAAAATTCAGTCTATTCATTACGTATCAGAGACCAGGCGTATCCTTCCCGATATATATACGGCTTTCCTCTTATAATGAAAATAGTAAAGAGCTTAAAATATATTATCAATCCGCTACAATTCAAACATTTAATACATACACTGTCGATATTGATGAGAATTTGACAATATCTCCAGGTGAGATGATTAATTTCAATATAGCACTTGCAAAATCTGACCCTATATATCAAAAATTTCCCGTTAATTTTAAATTCAACAGTCTTGACACACCGTTAAATATAAGTTTTTCCGAGCGTGGAAAATCTGTAAAAATAGATTGTATCAGTCCTAAAGTATTGCTTAACCGTTTACTGAGGTCTATAACTGATAAGAACAATGTAACGGGTGAAATCGCCACCGGAGTAGATGAGCGTTTAGACATGGCGATGATAGTTCCGGCAGAAAGCATACGAGGACTTCCCAATGCCAAAATATATACATCTTATACCAAATTCGCCAATTGGATGAGCGCGGAATTTGGGTTTGTCCCTGTAATCGGTGACGAGAAGGTGACATTTGTTCATCGTGATACTTTATTCCAAGATACAGAAATAAAGGACTTGCAGGACAGCACTTCCGATTTGGAATACAATGTGAATGCCGGACTGGTTTATTCGGGGGTAAAAGTCGGGTATGACAAACAGGATTACGACAGTGTAAATGGTCGCGATGAATTCCGCTTTACCAATGAATACACCACCGGCATTACATTGACAGATAACGTATTGGAATTAGTTAGCCCATATAGAGCCGATGCTTATGGTATGGAATTTCTTGCGGAAAAAAGAGGTGAAGATACGACTGACAGCGACAGTGATAATGATATATTCTTTGTTGGAGCATCACTTGACGGAGAAAAATACAAGCTTGTAAGGGATGGATATACAATATCCGGTGTCATATCTCCTTCTACTATGTTCAATGCCATGTATTCCCAAAGGTTTATGATTGAAGCAAACGCAAGGTATATAGGTGCTTTTGCCAACGCGTTGGAGTTTACATCATCTGACGGTAACAGTGATGTGACAATCAATGGAGTTAGCGAAAGGTCGAGTATTGTATTGGAAAACAAACTGTTCACAGTAGGAGAACTTTCCGTCAAGACCGGAGATTTGGAAATACTGTCAGACTTGAAGGGTTACATTCGGGTGGAAAGGAACGGGCATATTTATAAAGGCTACGTAAAAAGTGCAAGCTATAATTATGGACGACCGGAAGCGGTAAAATATTCTTTGATAGTCAAGAGTGTAGATTAATAGATGAGGAGATTCCATATAAGTCTATCAGGCACTCGTTATTTTATAAGGTATTATTTGGAATTGGTCTAAATAGTATGTATATTTGCGCATGATGTGTGAAGTTGCACATCACTATAAAAGGACGAAAAGACATGGTAAAAGTTGGTGATGTTTGCCCTCTTTTTTTCTCACCTGTAAAAGATAAGTTTGGGCTTGATATGGACTATATTCAGAAGTTCCACGCTTCTGATAAAATCCATATACAGGTATTCACTAATGCTTCTGAGGAAGTTTCAGCGAGCCTGAACAATCTTGCCGCAGGAAATTCTACACCAATATCACTTTCCACATATAATCATAATGACAATGTAGTGATGTATTACGCCATTCTTCTAGACTTGGAGGATGCCGTATATACGGTTACAATCAACGAATATACATCAGAACCTTTTATCGTATGCTCCTCTGACGACTTGTTAGAGGAAACTGTGCTTATCCGTTATTCCCATAAAAGCAATAACTCCGCTTTTGATAACATATTTTGGGTAGATGATATTCAGCAAGTATTTAATTTTCGTGTGGAAGCAGGATTTAAACCTGGAGGATATTCCCCTCGAATAGATAATGAGCAATATCGCAACCAAATGCAAGAGATAGAAGAATTATACGCAGTACCTTATGATGTATATAATCTTACAATAGGAAATTCAAACGGTGTCCCTTATTGGTTTGCAAAACACATAAACCGTATTTTATGCCTTTCTATGGTGGAAATTGACGGGACAAGATATGTCCGTTCGGAAAGTTCTGTTCCGGAAATGACGCAAGTTATTGAAGATAGCCAGTTGTTCCATATAAATATGGCTCTTGAATTACAGAATAACGATATTGCAGGTATTGGCGGCTCTCCTGAAGCTGGTTCTTCCGCCTCTTTCCCCGCATTCCTGATAGACCATGCCAAAGATGGAGAGATGTTGCAATTCAGCGCAGAAAAAGCTGCATTTACTAATGTTGATAAGGTTGAGGTATGAAAAAAAGGCTTAGTAAAATATTATGGTTTGGTGATGCTCTTAATGAAAACAATCAGGCAGCTCCCCCTGCTTTATCTCCGAGTGATGAAGAGCATTTACAAGGTCTGAATCTCGGGGAAATATATATATGCGTCGCAGATGCCGACCCAGCACTGTTCATCAGGACTTCCGCCGACCGAATTGTCTACTTTAAGGCTTTTGATATAGAGGCTTTATCCAAGTTCTTTATAAGAAAAGACAGACCGGACGAAGCTGGATTTTTAATAAAGTTCTTAGGTGGATTATTTTCAGACTACATCCAGTCCATGAACTTTTCTTCCGGTGCTCTCGGTGAAGGCTTTGTCATTAAAGTAGACAGCAAGACGGGTAAATCCTATATTGAAGTGGACGAACTATTTGTGCGTATTAAGGCGATGTTCTCCGAGTTGGAGATAAAGAAGCTTTCTTATGCAGGCGGAAACTACATGTTCACCGCTGCCGGAATGAAATGCGGAACGGTGGAAGAACACGAGGATTTTTGGCGTTGCTTTCTTTTGGTGGATGATGGAGAAACGGCTATCGAAAACCCGTTCAAGGAAGGTGACCAGATTCGTTTCCAAGACTTTAATATCAAACCGGGTGTCTACGAGAATGTGTCCAACCGTTACTATTGGCGCTTATGTGTAGGTGTTGGCGAGGATTACATAGACCTTAGCAAGACGGACTGTGATGCAAATAGCGACATACCGCAGGAGGGTGATAGTCTTGTACAACTCGGAAATAGAACAGACAAGAAGCGTCAGAACGCAATCACCTTGTCCGTGTATGGCGATGATGCACCGAGTATCCATCAGTATGCCGGGATAGATTCCTATTCTTTAGCAGGCAAGGAAGTGACGGTTATCAGTCCGCAAGGCAACAAGTTCATGGGAGACTTTATCTTGAAAACGGGAATAAACATTATGACCCAGTTCAAGATATTGGAAGATTTGATTTACTCTGAAATCTCCAAAGTGCTTGACAAGGTGCAGGCAAAGGATAATTATCTGTATAACGCATCATTTGCAAACAATACGAACGGTTGGGAGACAAAGAACGATGTTCGCTTCTTTACTGTAAACGGAAAATTCTTATTAGTGAATGGGGAGTTCTATTCCCGTAAGGATGCCATGGCTGCCATTATCAGAGACGGGGATAGAAACGTGCTTCGTATTCTTTCTTCCGGAATTAAACAGTCCAATGCAGATTTAGCCAATAAACCGACCTATGAGGAAGGGGAAGAACCGGGAAAGTTCTTTATCTCTTTCCGGTATAAGGTAGCTACAGCCGGAACGCTGACAATAGGATTTCCCGGTCAGAACCTGCATTTCACCGAACGTCTTGAACCGAGTGAGGAATATGCAATGAAGGAGTATTCCGGCACATGGGACGGAACGGGCGATTTTGAGTTGAAGTTTACGGGGGATATATACATACATTCGCTGGCTCTTGCCGAAAACGCATTCGAGGATTTGTATACTAAATTAAGTTCCGAAATAAAGCAGACTGCGGAAAGTATCAGGTTGGAAGTAAAGGAACTCTCAGAAAGTAACAATCAAAGGTTCTCACAGATTGAGCAGACAGCGGAAAACCTCAAATTGTCTGTTACAAAAATAGAGGAAGATGTAACGCAGTTGGGGCTGGACATCAATGGGGTTACCGATGAACTTAAATTATATGTCAAAAAAGACGGATTAGGTTCAGAAATCAATGTGGCACTTGATAACATTTCCGTGGTTTCCAAAAATATATACTTTACCGGAAATATATCCGCCAACGGGAATGTGTCTATTCAGGCAGACGGGACAATAAAGGCTATTGGTGGATATTTTGAAGGAGAGATAAATGCAAACAGCGGGGTGTTTAAAAATGTAAGAACTCCTAACAACTCTTTGGTGATAGACGAAAATGGGAATGTTAGCATTGTTGGCAAAATATCAACCGCTTCGTCAGGTACAAAAATAGAAATAAACCCAAATTCAAACAGCCTAAAATTTTATAATTCAAAAGGATATGATGTGGGTGGAATTTCATTCCTTGATAGTGGAGGCGGAGGTACTTCTGTTACTTACCCAAGATTAAAATTGGACAATATAGCAAGTAATGGCAACTTAACTGCGTCTACTACCCTTTTTGCAGGGTCATTGTCAATGATTTCAAATTTAAGTGGTTCAAGATACCAGGTGTCTCTTGGCGTCAGCGGACTTTCTTTTTATAAAGATGGAAGATTAACTAAATCATACCCAAGCTCATGAAAAAGATAAATTTTAAACAATTACTGATTGCTACGGACATTACCCGTAAGCATTGTGAAAATATAGATTGTAGAGAGAATTTTGCGAATGTATTATACCGGAACGGTAACGGTATCGCATCGCATGCACTCGCTTTGAAGATATACAACTCCAATGAAGAGACAGAGTATAGTGATGAAGAAATGTCCCTGATACAAGAGCATGCAAATGCTTTTTGCAAACCTTTCTTCATTGACGCGCTCAATCGTGCTATCAACAATCAACCGGAAGAAGTAACCGATAAACAGGAATAATTATGGCTTGGACAGAACAGGATTTACGAGAAATAGAAGATGAACTAAAAAAAGGTTCACAAGGTGTTGGCGATGTGCCGGAAGCAGAAAGTTTGGACGGTATCACATCTCTGCCCGCATATCAAGAGAAAGATGGCGAGGACATTATTGTACGTGCTCCACTTACATTGTTAGCCGCTCCCGCTTTGGAAGCTGCCGATAAAGCAAATGCAGCCGCTACTAAAGCAGAAAGCAACGCCACAGCAGCGCAGACAGCCGCAAATTCCGCCAATGAGAAAGCAGGACTGGCGGCACAAGCTGCATCCGATGCCAACGCAGCTAAAGAAGGGGCAGAAACGGCTACCCAATCCGCAAACAACGCTGCATCCAATGCCGAAGAAAAAGCCGCCGCCGCCAATACAGCCGCACAAGATGCCGAAAAGATTGCCAACAATCCGACATACATCGGCAAAGACCACTATGTCTATGTGTACAACAAGGATACGGAAAGCTTCGATAAGACGGATATTTATTGCAAGGGTGAACCGGGAAGCTCTTTCCGTGTCTCCGGCGAATACGCCACCCTTGAAGCCTTGAAATCCGCTGTTCCCGACGGTTCGGCAGTTGACGGGTTCATGGCTGTAGGCACGGAAGCCCCTTATGATTACTACGCATGGCTGAACGGTGAATGGGTAAGCCAGGGGAAGATAGGCGGCATAGACGAAGCACCAACTGACGGCAAGGCATACGGTCGTAAGAATGGGAATTGGGCGGAAGTTCCTGAAAAATCCGACGTCCTCACCAAGACCAACACTTCATCATTCACCCCTACGGGCGATTACCAGCCTGCAACGAAGAAGTATGTGGATGATAAACACATTATGCTTACGATTACAGATGAAGCTCATATACAGTTGAATTCAAATCAAGAAGTTAAAGCAGGAGAAGCCGAATCAAAAATAAATCTTGTATTTGGAAGCATTGATAATTTTAAAAATATTATACAGAGATTATTAAGTGATAATATTTTATTCCTAAAAATTACAGAAAAAGAAATCTTTAAAGTAAGTACGAGTCACACATATTGCAATCCCGATAATGGAGCTTATGAACTTTCGTTTATTTATACTTATACTTCTATTGCCGATGCAAATAATATTAGCTTAGTTACAAAAAGAATTTTTATTGCATTGAATTCAAATGCTACAAATTTTTTCGTAGTAAAAGATATACTCGTTTCCGACAACCTCACCACCCTCACCAAGAAAACCGCTGCCGAGTACGAGGCTATTGGCTCTAAGGATGCCAATACAGCATATTGTGTAACCGATTAAAGGATAATGATTATGTTAAAAATAGGAGAATTGACCTCAGGACTATTTGCTGGAGATAAGCTGATTGCAGGCAAAGAATTTGATTGGAGCAAATTATATGATGCTTTAACCTATTTACCACCTTCTGATACGTTATATAGTACAAGAATGTTAATAATAGCTAATCTTAGTTCACATAATATTAGTCTATATAGAGGTGGACGGTTAACTACTGTTGAAAGTGGTAAAATAGATTGGTATTCTAATGGTGTAGGTAGTAATATTAATTTTAATATACAAAATGAAAACGATGTTCCTATTAGATTTTTAGAAATCTATAAATGGCATTTCACAGGAGAAGAAAATGAACCAATTGAAGTTAGAGAAGATATAAGTCAACCTGGAAGCTACATTAATGCTTTTGCTGAGAACGATTATGATGATTTAGATTATGTAATTTTTATTTTTGATTATAATGAATAAATAAGATGATGTATATAAAAACAATCTACTACAACAGCAAATTAGCCAAACTTATCCTATTTGGCGACTACACAACAATTATGTTCTTCGGCTTTATCCTTACGAAGTTGAAAGAGTTGTCCGAAACAATCATACGCCATGAACGGACACATCAGAAACAGTTCTTCGAGTGTATGGAGATAGCGGCTATCCCGTCCGTATTATTATCACTCTATGTCAGTGCGTGGTGGTTGCTCCTTATCCCGCTATTCTACTACATTCTTTATTTGGCAGAATGGTTTGTAAGCTTCGTGTACCACCTGTTTACAGACAACATAATAGGCAGCGGTAAGGTAAACGCCAACGCCTATCGAGCGAGCGCATTTGAGATGGAAGCCAAACTCAACCAGGACAATCCGAACTACTTGAAAGAACGTAAATGGGGTGCGTGGTTCCGCTATTACGGCAAGATATGAAAATCCCGTCCTACTCTCACGAGCAAAACGGAATGACAGTAGTTAGCTTATTGATAAGAGACACAAAGATAGGAATAATTGACAAATAACGATAAGATGAAGAATAACATTATTACCCAAAGCATACCGGGTGGTTTCTCGGTAATAGCAAGTAGTTTTATTGCACAGTCATTGGAACACATGATACCGTGGCTGATAGTAACATTTTCAGTCGTTGTATGCGATTTGATGTTCGGGATAAGGAAATGCCTGCTATTGGGTGAAGAATTTCGGTTTTCAAGTGCTGTGCGCCGTACTATGGGTAAAATGGTAACATACTTTGCCTTTGTTTGTATGGTGGTGATGATAAACATTGCTTCCGGCAATAAATGGAATATTGATGTGTATTCATGCTTGTTTGTCTGCTTCATAGAGTTCTGCTCTATCATGAGCAATATCTTGAAACCAAAGGGATATAATTTCAACTTACTGAAAGCGTTGGGATTGTTCGGAAAGAAAGTGCTCGATGTCGAGAAAGAAGATATGAGTGAAATAATAACTAAAGATAAGGAGTAACAAAATGAAAAAGAAACTGATTATCGCAGCGATTGTTATCGCTATCATCGTGGGAGTTATGCTTTACATGCACTACACACCGTTTTGGGTGAACCTGACTACTGTTGTATCATTCGGTGTCGGTGTTGTTGCCGGATGGGTGGCTCGTGTGGTTTATGACAAATATTTTAGAAAGGAGGAATAGCATGAGATACTTTACAATTGCAGAACTGGTTAAAAGCGAAACGGCTGATAAGAAAGCTATAGATAACAGATTGCCGCAAGAACTGCTTCCCAATGCACAAGCGTTGGTTGACAATGTCCTCGACCCGTTAAGAGAGGCTTACGGCAAACCTATCACAGTGACAAGCGGATACCGTTGCCCTGCTCTGAATAAAGCAGTAGGCGGCTCTAAAACGAGCGACCACATGAACGGATGTGCTGCCGATATTGTCGGTACTCCAAATACCCCGAAAGAGAACAAAAGACTGTTTAATCTTATACAAGAATTGAAACTTCCCTTTGACCAGGTTATTGATGAGAAAAACTTCTCATGGGTACACGTCAGCCACCGAAGAGAAGGGAACAGAAACCAAGTATTGAAACTCTAAAAAGTAAACATCATGGCAGCAGAAGTTTTATCATTTCAACAAGAAGAAGGCAAAACAGCGTATTACGCAACGTTTGTCAGTGACGGTAATCCCGTTACCATACAGATAAAGAACAAGGGCGGAATGGTGACTGTATTTGCCAATATCGAGGGCATGAATCCTATCCCGCTTTCCCCAAATGCCAATCAAGCCTTAGGTCCTTCCAATGTGATATTTCGTCTTATTGGCATAGCGGCAGGTATGGAAATTACAATAAGAAGTGCTACGAAAGTGTCAGAAGCGAAAATGATTAAAGAGGGATAGCCTTATGAAACCAATCACTATCCCTCACATCAGCATTCCTATAATCGGCATTCCCGTAATCAGCATACTTACCATAGGGTTTCCCGGTGCTGGCGGAAATAAGCCGCATCCATTTCCTGACGAAGGGTATTTATTATTAGTCAATGACGCTCCATTGTTGTTGACTAATGAAGAGCCGATATTGCTTACAAGTAAAAATAAATAGTAGTATGGAAGAGAAAACAGAAAAAGGACAACAAATTGGACAACTCCCCAAAAGAGACGTTTTGACGGGTAATGAGCAGTTTCCATTTCAAGAAGACAGAGAAAATGGTTCTATCACCCCTAACGTCCTAAAGAGTTTCATTAGTTCCGGAAAAGGTGGATATATGAGCTATATAACCGAGTATAATGTTTCCATTCATCATCCTTCATCTGGAATTGATAGTGGCAATAAATATACATTAGAAGGTGCTATTGTTCAAGTTCCGGAAGATATAAGAACAGCCGGGCTAAAAGTGTCATTCTTGAACAATAGCGGACTTGTGGAGACATGGGAATTTGCAGGTGGAGCATTTGAAAATATCGAGAACTGGAAATCAAATGAAGATAAATTGACCGATATTCGAGATGAAGCCATCGACAAAATAAAGGATGCGGAAAGTGATGCAATTTCAAATTTCAGTTCCCAGCGTGTTACTCCTGATATGCTGTCCGAATCGACCAAGCAGTTTATTAACGCAAGTGGTGGCGGTACAATAAACAATCTTGCGGATGACGAAGACCTTGTGTCTGTAGACAAAGGGGAAAGTTTAAGTGTTTTAAAATTTGCCGACCGTGCTTTTAGTCCTGACAGATTCAGCGGCAAGGGGTATAAGATATTGCGTAGGAATATTGTAAATGGTAAAAATATACTTACCCAGGAAATGATAAATCAGTCTGATACTATATATGAAATCAGATATGATTTTGATTTAGATGGTAAAACCATAAATCTTCCCAGAAGGACTAAAATACTGTTTAATGGCGGTAGTTTGAGCAATGGAAAAATTAACTCAAAAGCTCACATTGAGAATTTTGGTGTTGATGGAAATTTTACATTTAAAGATGTGCAGTTCGGAGCCTACAGTGCTGTCATGGATTTATCCAGCTGTATTCTTCCTACAATAAAAAAAGATGGAAATTATGGTTATGATTTGTCGTTTGTATTGAATACGATAAATAAATGGAAAGCAGATAATCATTATAACCTTAATCTTAAGATTGTTTTCCCATGGTCAACACTTTATTTTATAAAGGAGACCATCTATGTTGATAAAAATGTTTCAATAGATTTTAACGGTTCGATACTTGTTCCGATAAATAGCCTTGATTTTTGTTTTTCTGTTTCTTCCCAAAACCGGATGTACGATGATACCAATACAGGTAAAGTTCAAGGCTCTTATATAAAGAATTTTGTTATAAATGATTCTTTTGGTACAAGATCTAAGTTTATGTTTGTTGCTGACAATCATGAGATTTCCAATGTAAAGGCAATTAAACTGTCAAATACTTTATTAACCTATGGCGGATATATCGAAGATGCTCCGAATGATGTTAACTATATTGACTTTAAAAATATACATGATATTGAACTGAGTAATGAAGTTCGGAAATTTGACGATATTGTTATCGGTAAAGGTGATGGCTGTAGGTTGGACGGTATCCATGGATGTAAGATAAAGATAGAAGGTTCCCAGGGATTTGTCGCATCTAATTGCGTTAACTGCGGTTTCGAACTGCGGGGAAGTCAGGGTGTGATAATCAATCATCATGACGAAGAGGCCAAAGGGTATATACTGACTAATTCTTCATTGACTATGGTTGCTTCAAAGATATGGAAACATAATAGGAACTTGATAACTATAGCTGATGATACAGATTACATGCTATATGGGAATAAGATTTGTGCTTTATCCAAATTAGTTCTTAATGATGTCATTATTGCCGGTTCATTGCATCTGGATTTTGGGCTAATACCTAAAACTGTTTATGATATTTTTTGGGATAATGCAAAATGTGATACCGCTCCAAAGATTATTCTAAACAACGCAAGGGTAAAGTCTTCATCCTACAGAGAATTTTTTAATACAGCCGGTGAGTGTTTACTGTCAAACGTCAGCTATACGGACATCTGCCAGCCACATGGTTACACTTCTGAGTTAAATAGTATCACGGCAAAGCCTGCATGGTTTGAATCGGATTTGGCTATAAGGGATTTGTCCGGTTCAAAATATGATGTGTTTTACCTTTATGATGATATGAGAAAGGCAGGCGTTAAACTGAACGAAGTGGTTTTTAATGCTACTCCCAAACCGTTTGAAGAGCAGAAATATATTGCGACAATATGTTTGTCTAAGGATTTTAGTGACATACATTATGGAACGTTGCTTTTTTATCACAAAAATAAGGATGTAATAGATTACAAATATTCTCTCGGATTAGATAATTTTGAATTTCATACAGTCAATGAATATTGGGACAATGGAGAGGATGGTTATCTGTTTTTTGACACCGGTAATGCCTTGAACAACCGTATTTTTAAAACATTATCTTCCTCTTTAGATAAATACAATGAGTGTTCTAAGTATATAAAGAACGGCATTAATTGTATCGCTTATTTAAGAGAGATACCTCAATATGGAGAATGGATAATAGGCGATATGGTAGTAGTTGATGGAAACACATATGCCTATAATGGAAAATTATGGTTGGATGCAAGCGGTACTCCGTCTTCTGTTGCCAGGTCAGGGGCAACAGGAGAGAGACCACAAAATGTTTTGGCTGGGTTCTGTTATTTTGATAAGACAATAAATAAGCCTGTATGGTGGAATGGTTCTTCATGGACAGATGCCAGTGGAGCTACGGTGTAGTGTTTTGCTCATTATTTATGGTATGAAAAATAACATCTTAGGTGAGGTGGTCTATCTATCCACCGCCATAGTATTCGGTGGCAGTACTGCACTGCTGATGCTTTTTATCAAGGAGAACAGCGACCGTTGCCACTACTATAACGGCAAGTGGAACAAAATAGACTTGCTGTGTGGAGCTGTCGCAATATGTGTAGGCATGGTTGTTAATCATTATCTGTTGAAGTTATGAAGAAGTTAGTGTATATAGTATTTCTTGTATTGACGGTGTATTCCTGTAGGACGAGGACTGTTTATATGCCGGTTGAGACAAAGGTTCTTGACAGTGTGGTTTTCCATGATACTACATTTCAAGAGAAGCTGATACCGTACAAGGACAGCGTATCTGTTGCCGATACAACGTCATTCCTTCGCAATCCGTATGCCTACAGCTATGCTTCATTTAGCAACGGGATATTGAATCATTCATTGGGTATTTATCCTCATGCTACGGTAACGGTCAAAATGCCGTATTTTATCGAAAAGATAAGAATGATTGAAGTGCCCAAGCCTTATCCGGTAGAGAGGGAACTGTCATGGTGGGAAAAATTTAAAATCAATTACGGTGGTGTAAGTATTTCGATAAATCTGACATGTGTTTTGTTCGTAATTGTTTGGCTCACCATAAAGATAAGAAAGAAATTAACGATGTAGAAGTTGTCTTGTAGCTGACACTCTTTCGGGGGCTTAGAGTAAAAAGAAAGCCCCCAACGTTTCACGTTAATATTGCCACATAAAAACATGATAAGCATAAGA
>ULWS01004814.1_pt1 | contig 39503 bp, 59 predicted proteins | sample 1960591 | NCBI WGS metagenome assembly ULWS01 (sample SAMEA4835818, study PRJEB28245) | human gut metagenome | biome: gut microbiome; material: fecal sample | place: Denmark | collected 2008
CAGCCTGGTTTAAGGCTATAACATCTTCGGAATTATATCCATTACCCAGATTTTCTGCAGCAGCACGTAATCTAGATACATAAGTATTCCTGTCTTTGAATGGAGTAGAAGAAAAATCGTAATCTCCTATATTATTAATATAGTTCTCTATCTGCTCCTTCAAATAGGCAGCTCTATTTGTTGTGCCTCTCTTACCAGTAGCTTCGTCAACTGCATCCTTTTCAAGATAAGGATCTAAATTTAAATTCCCTCCTGCAGGGTTATTTATTCTTGTCCAATCAGCTAGAAATCCATGCTTAGATAAATCAAACGCATTAGAGGTCTACTCCTTAGTAGGCTATTTACTTCTTAGTGCGTTACCAATAGCATTAAAATATGTAGCAACTTCTCTATTAGCAGAGAATGTGTTATAATTTTTCTGTTTTCTCTTTTTTAATGCATTAAAATCGTCAGTAGTGATTCTATTTCCTTTATCATCATAGTAATATTCTGAACCAACTGGGTCTATATCATCATTGTCAGTATTACTTAACGCCCCTGTGGAATCAATAATTGAACCAAAGTCGTCAGTAGTAAATCTGTTAGTATTGTTTGCAAGCTAATCTTGCAAGCCAGTTAAGTATCTATTATAGGCATTCATGAACTCCTGCTTCTATCCGTCATTCCAGTTTTTAGAATTGAGGTATGACTATACATTAGTTCCTAAGTTATGGATATAATTAGTTAAATCAATATCACTTTGCCCAAATTTATACTTAACTCTTTCCTTTGGTTTCTAAGTTTCTGTATTATTTGCCATAACTTATATATTAAAAAAGAAGGGGTACACCTAATTCAATTTTAGATATACCCCTACGTGTTAAATTTGTCAAGCGTTTATACGTCTCACTAAACGACCACCTCTGCGGTAAACAGGTTCCCCTTCTGCTGGAGCTGGGGCAGCTTCCTGTGGGGCAGCTTCTTGTGGACTACCTCCACCTCCCAATGCTTCGATTAACATTTGGCATACTTGCATAGCCATTTCACAATCTTGTCCTTGAACAGCTTGCTGTGCTCCTTGAAGTAACATAGCTGTTGGGTCTTCACCACCTTGAGGCACTGGAGCAGGTGCTCCTGCAGGCATCGGTCCTCCTGCCTAAAACTTATTTCCTAACTTCATAAATTAAAAATTTAAAATGTAATTAATGCACTAATTATCTATCTATCTTATGTACTTCAATACTACATATTAAGATCTTCATAACCAAGAATTTTTGATACGATGTGTATATTGTTAATTTTCGTCGTCAGAATTTTTGTCTTTTCCTTCCGGAACTTCCACATATTCTGGCGGACGAGTATTTTGACCCTTTAATACCTTAAATATATATTTGCCCAAAGATTTACAATATTTATCATAATCTTTGTCTTTATTTTCGTAAGCCTTTTTAGCTTTCTTAATGAGAGTTCTTGTTTCTTTTCTACTTACGATTCTTTCACCTCCCTAGAGATACATCTAAGTAGTACCATCTGGAGCAAGCACCTTCATAACATATTTGTCATAATCTTCAGAGTCGTCTATTTCAAAATCATCTCCTTCTACAATACCAGAATCCTAATTAACTTCTAGAATATACTTAGCGTTCATGAACGGAACTAAAGTTTCATCTTCTGGCTAAGCCTTATATACTAAGACTACTTCATCATTATCGTTAATGGCTATCTAGTCTAAAGGTATTTTAGTATCTTTCATCCACATTTCTCTAGTATCTTCATCCTCCCATACAAATAGCATACCTTCATCGGGAGGAAGATTTTCTACTCCCATTAGACCTTTCTTTCTATCTTCTTCTGTCTTGGCAACTTGACAATTATATGTCTTATCACCTACATTTACCTTTACTCTATCCATTATTTATATTTAGAATTATAAACTGAATCTAGAGAACTTACGTAAGAAGCTCTTCTAGTGGCTTCTTCTATTCCTCCTTTAGGTCTTACATAGCCGAGACTAAAGGCTCTTGCCTTACTGGATGCTGGAGTTCTTGCATTAATAAATACCTTTCTAGCACCTTCAGCATTTTTGTATCCAGACCCTGTTCCTCCATGATGCCATAATCCTTCTCCAGTTTTTTGTTCGTTTTTAACAGTGTTAACTATATATTCTGCTTGTCGCTGAAGTTCTGGGTCTATTCCCTTTTGTACGGGTCCTCTCATCTTATATGATTTCATATGGTTATATCTGTCGGTACCAAACCCCCACTAGACTAATCCTCTTCCTGGTCCTCCTCTAAGCTACTTTTTGTGAGGGTCTGCTCCGCTTTCAGGAAGAATAGAAGACAATATACTCAAAGAAGTATTATAACCTAAGTTCTTAGAGAAGTAGTTATGTAGCCAATCAGAATTCTCCCAATTAACCGGAAATTTACTAGATAAATTCTATCTTGCCTTTTCTGGAGGACTAAATACTTTTCCTGCCTACTAATACTTTATAATACCACCGTCCTTGAAACTTCTGAATACCGCTGCAACTCTATCAGCATAATCAGTAGCTTCTGCATACCTTCTCTTACCTTTGTTCTTACCAGTAAGTTTGGCGGTAAACGTATTAATATCATCATTTTCATCAAAATCATATAAGTGTTTCAAGAACTATAACTTATCAGCTGCATATTCATCCATAGAATTATAAGAGCGGAATTTCTATTTGATAGGATTACCTTTAGCATCGTGGTCATTTCCTCTAACATAGTCGCCTTTCCATTTAGCTCCGGTGGTTAAGTTGCCAAAGTTGAATTTACCTTGTGCAGAACGTCCCCAACTGCTTTCCTGAGCATCTTGGGCAATTAACATCTTTATTGCATTATCATTAGTTACTCCTGCTTTTCTGTAAGCAGCCGCCAAGTCAGTTACCCAAGTATTTCTGTTTTTATATGGACTATTCCATTTCATCTGGAATCCAGGAGCTTTTACCTATGATAAAGAGATAGAATAGCTAGTGGTTGCTGGCTCAGTAGCAACCTACTATGGTCTAGGAGAATCCTAGGAAGGAGCATCTCGATAAGGAATATCAGGCTAAATAAGCTAGAAGGTGGGAACGACTCTAGAGGGAGTTTCAATACGTTTGTAAGATACTAACAAATCATTTAAGTCCATCTATTATTCCTCCTTGTTTTAATGTGTTAATTAAACCTGTTCTATCATCTGTGTTAAATAATATTTCTTTTACTAACAGTTTTCCAGCTTCTATTGCTACTTCATCCTTTTCTTTCTGAGAGTATTCATAGTCTGTATATTTAGAGTATAACTCCTCCAGCTTTTTAGTAACTTCTAGTGTAAATATTATTTCATTTTTTTCTATCTCTGCCTATTGCTCTCCTTCGTTATCTATAACTGGAATACCTTTCTTAGTCAAGTTATCAGCATTTTCCATGTTATGTTTGCGAGCATGAAGAGCGCCTTCTGGAATTATATTTTTCTAATTAGTTTCTTCTATTTCTGGAGCGTCTATAGGTTCTGGTTTACCACCATTTTTAAATTGTTTAGGCTTCTTTCTATAGAAGTATCTATCTTTCTCAAAGACTAAATCATGAGAATCTTTTAATCCATTTTCCCCAGAATGATAAGTATCAGTTTCGAAATGAACTTCTGGATTACTCTATTCATTTCCTAGCTTTAAAAATTCATAATCTCCATTGGGTAACTGATAGATGCTTCGTAGGTGATTCTTCCCAATTCTTAAATCTTCATCAGAAGACTTTCTCCATGCTTCTAACTCCTCGAATGGTAGTACTTCAAAAGCTTTCTTAAGGTCGTAATTATTCGACAACCTATCTTTTGGAACAGTATCGTACCAAGACTAGAAAGTAATCTTCGGAGCTGCTCCTGTTATTCCATCTACTTTCTCAGTTTTTCCTCCTTCCTATAGAGTTATAATGGGAGTCCATTCTAATTCTCCTCCAGATTCAAACTACTCTACAGCTTCGGTTATAACGGGTTGCCACTCATTCAAATCTATCGCTCCCTATATCTAACCTCCTAATTTATGAGACTATATATTAAGTTTTTTAATTCTCTGTAATTTAGTTCCAAGTCTAGCAGCTCTCATATATCTCTAATCATAGCCACCGTTTAGGTTGAAGCCATACTAAATATGGTTCAAATCCGACATATTAGTAGCTATAGAAGATAAATCAGAAGCCTCGTTAGCTATATTAGTCATAGTCGCCTATTGAGACTCTGTTCTATTTATGAATCTGTTGGCTGACCTTCTTGCTCCTCCACTGAATAATCCATATTTCTTTCCAGCTTTTTCTTCTGCCGATGCTATATTTCTAACAGTTCCACCGTAAGAACCTCCTACCTATTCTATAGTATCTCTATTAGCAGAAAAATCCCTAGTTTTCTTACCGAAGAAACCATTAACCATACCAACTGGAGTAAGAGATAATAATTTGCTACCTAGTACAGCATCGGTTTTAGTCATAGAATCCGTACCCATTCCACCCCATTTGGTTAATACGTCACTAACTAAACCTCCTGCCTTCATTATTCCTCCGACCAGAGGATTTATGCCCATTACTACATTTGAAGCCTGGTCAAACGCCTAGTCTCCTGCTTGCTATAATGAACCATATTTACCAAGGTATCCATCTTTATCACCTCCAATTAGTCCGCTTAGGAAATCTGAGGCTTGTCCCACTGTATTCCACCCTCCTAGTTTCTAGAAAGTTCCCTATGATTTCTAAGGTGCAGTACCTCCAGACATACTCTTTATCTATGTAATAGCTTTAGAGAAATCTCTATCGTTTTTTAGCTTTAAGCTAAATAAGTCTCCCATTCTAGCATTAAAATCTATAAGACTATTAGTAGGAGCCATTATCTATTCAGCTCTGTTTCTGAAATCAGCGCTATAATCAGTTCCCAGCAAATTCTACTAAGTAATAGCATTACCAGGGATGGCTAATCCATTCGTAGTCATATATGGATTCCCAGAAGGAATGGAAAGCCCATAATAGGCTTTCGCTATTCTTCTGACTTTATTTATATTCTTATTAAGCATAACTAATTCTATATACAGTATTTAAGAAATCTATAACAGCTAATTCTTCTCCGGAATATCTAATTCTTATCTTTAAGAATTTATCCTTAACATCTAACTCTTTTCTATTCTATGCTTCTCCAAAGTTATATCTATAAATACTAACATCGTCTAACCAGTTAGTTAAATCCAACGGTTTCCAATTTCCTTCGGAATTGTATCCAGATAAATCATATAAATTGTAAAGAGCGTTATCTTCTCCCCACTCTGGATGTACTGGGTCATTTCCTGGGAAATCTATACCACCAGCTGATAAAACCTAATCCGGTATAGGAGAATTATAAATAGGAAGAGTTGGTAAGCTTTGTGAACTATTCTTGGCTTTTGCCCAAGTAGAGTTCTGAGGCTATATTAAGGAACCAGAGAATTTCCTTTGATATTCATTCTTATAGCATACTAAAATAGGATTAATTGTAACTTTCCATCTGTCCTCTAAATACTGACAATTAGCGGAGATAATTGACCTTGAATCATCCTAACTCAAATCGTCTATATCTACAGCCATAGCATGATTCCAGATTCGATATTCTTGTCTATTTGGATAGTAAACTACTTCCGCTCCAGATAAATGACGATAATCGTGTGAATCTGGATAAGTTACATGAATATAATAATCCTCTATTTCATTGATAGTATCTTGTCTAGTATAGTACTTATGTGGGAAGTCCGCAGACTTTGGCTACTATCTAGGTTGAACTTTCAAGAAGTTCCTATCATAAGAAATATCAGCTCCATTGTATTGCCACAATGCTTTCATAGCTTCCTGTCTAAAATACATATTTACCTTATCTTTTGCAAAGTCGTAGGTCTCCCCAATTATTTCATAGTGGAAAGATTCAGGTTTTGCCTTATTAGCGACAATTTCAAGATTAGTAAATATCTTATGTATAGAAGGGTCGTTCACTACTACACATTCAAATTCAAATGGATGCTGTCTTCCGTACCAATAAGTAGGATATATATCATCTGCTATGTCAATTAGCCCAGCCTAGCCGTGCTTCCAAAAATCTGTAGATAAGAACTATAAGTTCCATCTAGGAGCTATTCCTACAACAGATTCATAATATCCAGCATCTACTAGAGATGTTCCTGACTAAAATCCCGCTTTCATATTGTAATAGGAATCACTTAGTTTAGACTAATTATCACTATCAACGATAGATATTGTAGCCTTAATATTAAGTAAGGTTACTATTTTATCAGGATTTATCATCTCTTCTCTAGGAAGAGTAGGACGCTTTCCAGTAATGTCCTTGAATATAGGATAATCCAACACATCAGTTATTTCTAATGTATTCCCTTCGATAGAGTCTCCCACCTTAACTTTATTAACCTCGTAGTCTGCATACTAATGACCAGCACTATTTCTATAGTACAATTCAGATAATAGGGATTTAGCAGTATATAGAGCTTGGTAAGTATAGAACGTGTCTCCAGCACCGTCAGACACTTCAGTCATTTCCTATCCATCCTTATAGTAGACTGGACTATATTCATCTCCTCCTTCCTTGAATTTTAGACAATATAGAGGCATGAAAGCTCCTGCAAACATAGCATCATCTGGAAGATATATACCTCCATTAGCTTCTCCACAATTTAGAGGGACTATGTCAAACTTCTTATAGTTTCCATACTAATCTCTCTACAAGGAGTAGGAAATCTAATAGTGAAGCTAGGCATCTGGAAGTATTCTATTACTTAAGGATAATATTCCAATGTATTTTTTCCTACTAGTTCCATCATTCGCTACAGTATAGTTTTGAGTTACCCACTCACCTTTCTTATTCACATAGGAAACTGGAACCTTAAAGTTAGTTACTACTTCTCCCTATTCGTTTTCAGAGTTCTCTATAATTACATTAGATAGTGTAATACCGTCAGCAAAAGAACTTTCAGTATGACTTGTTCCCAGTTTAGCAATCCACTTAGAAGTATTTCTATCGAATGAGAATGGAATATTATTTATATTTTCCATATAGCTAGGAACCCAACTATAGAATGTTATAAATTTCTATAATAACTCATTCCAGCATAGATTCCAAACCTTTTCTTCAAAGCCATAAGTATTGTCATAGAAAGTAAATAATACGTCTCTCTTGAAGGCGTTATATACTGTCTTTACATTTCTAATACCTATTTTAGGAGTAAGTTCTCTTTCGCCCAAAGTAATGTTTCTATTTAGAAATTCTTGAACTCTAAAGTCTGAAATACAAGTAAGAGTGTTCCCATCAGTACGCCAAATCTTCTTAGCAACTGTGTCAACTCCATAAACATACTATGCAGAATCTCCAGTCTTTCCTGGGACTTTGAGGACACTTTCGGGCCACTGACTACCAAACATATCAGAGATAATTTTTGGGTTCTCTGGAAGCACATTAGATGTGTTTATATAGACATTTCCACCTGTTCCCTCACCTGCGACTGCTCTTTCATTGACAGGTATCAATGCTATACCATGTTCAAATACACATAAAAGATTAGACTCAAGAGAAATTAATTTTACTATTTCTCCGTATTCGCGAGTATAATCTCTATAATGAGTACCTTGGAAAACTCTAAATCCGTTCTTATAGGCATCATTAACGTGAATATCAGAATACATAATACGAGTTCCAAACCAGTTCTTTATATAGGGAACATCAGGAAGTTCAAAGTTCCATCTTTCACTTAAGGATTTAGTAAAACCTTTGTTGTATACCTATGATTCTGGGTGCTTATATGTTCCCTCAGTACTCATAGGAAGGTATGGATAGTATCCTCTCGGATGTCCACACATAGCCGTTTCATCTACATTAGATGCGTCTAAGGTACGGATGTTTAGATTATTTGATGACCTAACCTTGAAAGTAACCCACATTCCGAGTTGAATAGCATTTACGTCTCCAAGATTTATCTATTCATATTTCTCAGTATTATTTGGGTCGTAATTTTCCTTCCATGTATTCTCATCTACTATCTCATCATTATAAGGAGCAGAAGGGTCATTAAAGTTTCTATTTACTCTATGGGTAAACTGACATAAATAGCAGTCTCCTCTATAAGCATTAAACTAATATCCACAACTTCTATCTTCCTGTCCTACTATATTACTAGGAGGATTAATCAAATATTTATCTGATTCTTCTATATCATATCTATCGGTGATAGCATTAAAAGTAGAAGAGTCAATCATTCTAAGGTAAAAATAGCTCTACATATTAGCAGTAGAGTATCCTGGTATGTAAATGTTTACCGTTTCCGCAGGTTGGAATTTATTATCCTTATCGTTAAATGCAAGATAAGGTCCGAAACTTCCCCTAATTATATCAGTATTTATCTGCTTATTAGATATAGTTTCTGAATCCTCAGTATCATTCTTTTTAGAGTACTCAGATTTATAATCCTCTGCGATACATTCATATCTCCAAGCCTCTTCAGCTTCCCCAGCTCTACTTCTAAATAGCATATCGTCTACACCTACACACTTAGTGTTATCAGGTACAGGAATTATCTTTACTGAATAACTAGTATTTACATTCCTATCATAGTAGGCAGGAACATAAAAATGTCTATCGTTGTTGGTAAAGTAATTATACGAATGTCCATTTAAACAGTTAATATTCTAGGAGTTAGTTAATTCCACAAGATGTTCATTTCCTGTAAATATCTAATTATATTTAGCCTAGTCTACTTCATAATCTGGGCACAGTATTCCAGCTACGTAATTGCTATCAGAATCCTTTGGAATAAATCTATTTCTAAAGTCCTAAGTTAACTTTCTTGAGCTTTCTGTTTCTGCTATCTTATATCCAGAAGGAGCCTAAGTTGCTCTACCATTTAAGGTTTTTTTCGCAAAGATAGAAGCAATGCCGTATCTTAGTTCCTGAATACCTCCAGCTGTGGCAACAGATAATCCGGCAGCCGCTCCTACGGCACCAGCTCCTACAGCTAGAGTTCCCACAGTTCCCAATCCTGCTCCTAACCCTACTGTACCTGCAATTGTTCCTGCGATAGTCCCTACTGCAGAAGCTCCAGCGGTTACTGCTCCTGCCATTGTAGCTCCAGCTACTGCAGCTGCAGCGGCTCCAGCGGTAAATACAGTAGCAGCAGATAAAGCAACAACTCCTACTCCTATAGCAACAGCCTTAAGAATCTTTCCAAATAGTGATGATGATTTCTTTTTAAATTCAAAAGAGTATCTATTTAGAAATCCTTCTGAAATAAAATTAACATCATTAATATCACTAGTTGTAACGTGAGTCATGCTTAGTGACTCAGATAATTCTGATAAAAATCCATCAGCAGTAGGAATAGTTGGAGTCTTAGCCTCTTTATCTATCCCTATAGTTATTCCCTAGGCTAGGATAGTTGGAATCCTAGTCTACCTTACAAAGAAATATCCTTTAACATATTTCTTAAGTTCTTGTATGGTAGCATCATCTACTCTAATATCAACCGAGTATATAGTATTAGTATCCTTAGAAGGATAGAAAGATACTACTCCTTTTATGTTTTCATAAGAATCTGCTCCATCATATCCTAAAAGGGTGTAAGATTCCTCATTATAATTTACATAATTTCTCTCTTGAGTAATTCCATTATTTATGTAAACTGGAATATTAGTATATTGGTTATCTATATACTTAGGATTTTCTGCAGCTAAAGCAATTTCCTAGGTTGTTCCAGCACTACCAAATTCCTTGATGTTGTATCCTCCTCGAATGTTAAACACAGGAGATAATTCTCCATTTGGAAGAATGTAAACTATTCCGAATCTATAGATTTCTTTACCCCAATATCCAGTTTTGTTATATATAAAAAGAGGGTCTAAATATCCTTTGTTTGATGTAGAAACATTATAGTCCTAATCTATATCCACAGTATAAGTTTCCTACTTTAAATAAGGCAAGAATCTTAAGGATAAGTCGGATAGTTCATTATATGGAATATCTGGTTTGTGCACATTAGCTAGAAATAACATATTCTAACAGGTAGCAGATGTAACTACGCTATCGACGGTATTATAGCTAAGATTAATATCAGTAGCTGATAATTCAATTATATCTTCATATCCAGTAACTATTACGTTACATATTTCCGCATTATTTACTAAGAATTTCTTATCTATTTTCGCGTATTGAGTTTGAAAATTCTCCCCAGCCTCCGCAGTACTTCTAGAGTAGTATACATAAACGTAATCGTATGAGGGGTCAATGTTAGTAAGCTAAAAACTTACCTATTTGAAGCTATTTTCGTTTTTCTATCCTGTTTGTACGGCATAATAATCGTCAAACCCTATAAATATACTAACTAAGCTAGACTCTCCAACAAAATCGGTTTCATTACCATCTGCATCTGATAGTTTAAAATAAAAATGGTAATTTCCCACTTTCAAACTTCCTCCAGAATGTACTCCTCTAAACTCGATTTTTGGTATCTTTACAACTCTTTTGTATAACGAGGTGTCGATATCAAACTAATCTCCCTAATCGTATATGTTAGTATCATTGTTTCCTTTTCTATCTACGATTTCATATGTGTTCTTACCAGTTGCACTGAATCTACTATTAATTAGTCTAGGTATATTTATACCGTCGTTAATTATCAAGTTCACAGAGCCGTCATAACTATGCTATGGAATTATATGAACTGGGTGTTCAAGAGAGAATTTTAATTCGTCCGTAATGAAATCTACTAATTCTCCAGACTCTCTCAAATAAGGGTCAGTTTCTGTAGTAGGAACATTATACCATGCATTATTAATATCTGAATCTATTAGTGCTTGTTCTAGATTAATTAGGTCAGCATTACGACCTTCAGAATAAGCTTCTTCTATCCATTTACCGAAATCAGAAGGAGAAGAGACAGTTTCTACTGTCTCTCCATCTGGATTCCAGGTATAACTATAATTACTAAGATTTCCTATCTTATAGTTATATACATTATTTTTCTTATAACGGTGGGCTGTGCAATTTATACTTATCCCAAATATAGACCACAGGTCTCCCAGAGAATATAATTGCTCCTTATATTCATACATATTCTAGGTAACTCTGTAATTTCTAAATGGGTTATATTCATATACCAAATTACCCTTAGTTGGAAGCATCTTAGTCTATACATCCAAACTAATGTTTCCGTCAAATAGTTTAATCCAATCAATCATAATATTTTAATCCAGAATAAAATCCTGTAAGTGATCTAGATGAGTCTCCCTTAATTTGAGTAGTTACTTTCACATAATATGTTCCAGTAGAAGATGACGGCACTTGAGATAAAGCTAACTAGTTATTTACTAGTGTAAGCTGCCTCTTAACTCGTTCTATATTGAAACTACTATAATTTCTGGCAAATGAAGTCTGTATTGTTTCTCCATCTAATATATCGTAATTAGAAACTCTTCGTAAGGAATATCCAGTAGTTACATTAGCAAATTGCTTAGTAGATGGATTATAATAATATATAGCTCCTTCGGTAAAAGATTGTGTAGTAAATCCAGGAATGTCAGAATAGATAGAATTTACTATAATTCTATTAGATGCACTAACAGTATCTGTGGTAGGAGTAATATATGGGATTTTTATTTCTAATGGATTAGTTCTTAAGCACCCATATAATTTTAAATTTACATTATTTTCCATTCGTAAGTCTTCCTACGTCCTTGTGCTTAAGGATGATTTATTGATAACCTATTCTAGGTATTCTGAATACTTCCATCCCCTAAACACTAGCAGCTTATTATTTTCTATATTCTCACTAGGTTGCAATTCTATTACTACATCTCTACCGTAGATAGAGTAATTGTCGGAAAGATATACATAGTTATAAGGATAATACTACTAAGACTACCCTGTATCTGATGATAAGTAAAAGAGCTATGTTAAATATCCAAGTACAATAGGAACGTAATAAGTTAGAGAATTTCCACTCTACATATGGTCTCCTGGTTCTATAACACCATCTACAGATATTCCGCATAAGGTTCCTCCCAAATCCCCATTTCCAAATGTCTATCCAGCTTTTACTAATTTATTAGAAGATATTACTATATTGCCATTTTTTCTAGCATTACTATGAGCTGGATTGTTACTATTATTATACGCGAATCCCATTGGGAACAAGAACTTAAAATTATTCATGATTTTATCATAGGTGAAAGACAATCCTTCATGTATCGGCTGGTCTCCGCCATCATCTATACCTCTGGTATTATTATTATCAGGCTCCCCAGCTACGGTATTAATCCCATTTTGGTCAGTATTAAAACTAGCAATAGATGAATTATACTCAGTAGAAGCACCTCGTTTTTCTCTAATAGAACAGAAGTATATTTTAGTATATTGTATTTTATTTTCCCCACTTACTCCCATAGAATATGTTTCCAAGTCTTTTACATTAGTAACAAAAGATTTCAGAATTTTTAAGGGAGAGGTATCTAACTAATTATAGTAGTAGTATTTACTGTAGTGAATACCTCTAAGAGTAAGAGGATAGCTTTTGTTTTCGTTAATCCTGGAATTGGCCTCATCGTAGTATATCTTATCAAGAGTAGTATTATATACACTAAAATTAGTAGTTGAAGTTTCTTCCTATTTCTTTGAGTCTATATATACTAGCTCAGCACCTTCTGAGGAATTTCCTACCTTTTCTCCTTCTAAACTAGAAGACAGATGGAAATTATTTGAATAGTTCTAATATGCATCCTGAGTATTATATAACTCATCTCCATTTCCCTAAACGGACGAATTTACAAGTTTATTTAGTGTGTCAGAAGTTGTAGCATCTACTTCTCCAGTTAAATTCTCTGCTAAAGTGGGGTAAATCCCGGAGAATATAGTAGTATCCTTTTCGGTGAATTTAACCTAAGGTTGTTCTGGGTAGTTTTGAATATACTCATTTGCTAAGAATATTCTTACATTTATGTTACTAAGCTATCCTTCCTCTAAATTAAAAGTATTATAATCCTACTAAAGCCCTGCTCTAACTGCCATCCTAAGATTATCATCCTAAGTCCTGTCCTAGTTTACGAACTGCACTGTGGCAGATAATGATTTAAATGCGTTTTGGCTTGTTATAGGACTAGAAAAATCGTCATTAGCATAGTAGCTTTCCTGTTTTATTTCCCACTTATCCTTAACAGTTTCAAACGCTGCCTAGCAATCCAAATTTAGGCTAAACTATAACCCTCTAAAATCCTAAGTAGAGTAATAATAATCATTAAACATAGTATTAGTCCAATACCATCTGAAGTCTTCTATATAGGAAGCCTCATCTTCTATGTATTCGTCTAATACGCCAACACTGCAATACTTAACTATAATCTTAACTAAATACAAACAATTACTATATAGAGTTCCAGCATCGTTTAGATAATAAGACTGTCCGTCCTACATTTCATCTATAGACACCACTTTCCCACTAGAGTCAAGGTACACATTTGAAATAGTAGCGGCGTCTTTAGAAACACTCTCACCTTTATGGTAAAAAGTTGTATTCTTTTCATCCTTATTATTTAGCTTATAATTAGTTCCAGAAGTATTTAACGTAAAATATTCTGTAAACTTACCATTGTAAGATATTTTTCCGGAATTGTGATAAGCAGCAGCAAGCCCTTGATTATCATAGAATAGGAAGACTACCTCTGAAATTCCCTTATTTGGTTCAGTATAAGCTTCTAGTCCCCAAGTTAAGGTGCTAGTATTTTCATAGTTATAATATCTCCATGAATTGAGTTCTATGCTTTTGGTTCCTATCTTCTTAAAGTCTATATATCCGTCTTGAGAAAACTCTCTAAGTAATCCATAAGGCATAGAAGGAGTTAGTTCATAATAATAAATAAGATTATTAATGTTCAAATTTTTCCACTCCTCTATAGCTCCTTCAACGACTTTCTATTTTAAAGGAATAAGAAAATCAGAAAAATGTTTTACTATAGGATAATTAAAAGTATTATTGATAATGTCGTCAGACATAGGTTTAGCTGTAATTGCCTTTAACTCATTGTTATAATTAGTGTAGTAAAGTACTTTACCAGTCTCTTTATCCACTGCACTGGATGAACAATTAAAATAATATTTCCCCTCATCTGGAGTTCCGTCCTCTTTTCTGGATAAATTAGCTTTTATCAATTCTACATTAGATAAACCTAATTCCTGTTTAACCTAATTTAGCTTAGCTTTAGACTGTGCATCATAAGAACCTGAATTTATAAAATTTTGAAAAGTCCCAGTGTATGCCTCTGGACTATATACTCTAGAAATAGTTTTATAGTTATAATCTATATTAGGATAAGCAATAGGAACACTTGGCCCATCAACCCAATTTTTATTCTTTCCTCCTAAGGCCCAGCCTCCGGTATCCTTCTCCCAGATCTAATACTTACCAGCATGAGTATCGTCTTCCCCAGTCCATTTAGAGTTAGTTAATACCACAGCATTTGGATTAATATTATTATTATCAGTACTCCAACTAAAATTCCAATAAATAGAATATCTATTAGATTGATATTCAGAATTATCTTCTACTTCTTTAGTATAAGCGCTCCAGGTACAGCTAAATCCTGTAATTTTTTCTAATTCTATTAGTAAAGCTAATTTACCAGAGACTTTGGAAGAGAATACTGAATATGCAGAACTAACCATAGTTCTATAACTGTCTAAATCAGGCTTTCCTACTATCTTCTATGAATTTTGTATATAGAAATCATTTTCCTTATACCATTTAGTAGAAGAATCTAAGTAAGTAATCTTTCCAGACTCTTCTATACTAACTACATGAATTTTAACTAGCTTCGGGAATCTTTCATGTTGATGAGAAGTGTTGCCGTAATCTGATAAATGTTCATGATTTCCTTTACTATCAAGTTCAGCTGAATATATAATATATTTATCGCCTGAAGTCATGTCTTTAGTTCCGTATAATATCTTCTTTACAGAACTAGCAACTAATTCCCCATTAGGTTCACTTCCATTACTTCCTTGAAAATCCGTCCATTTTAAGGACTATCCCATTCCTCCTATTTCCTCACTACTTATATTTCTTTCTGGACTTGGGAAACAACCAATCTGAGATTTGTTAGTAATTGGATTATAAGATACTATATAGATAATATCCCCAAATTCACAAGTTCCCACTGGAACATATCCCTCTGGAAGATATGCTGTCTCCACTCTTCCATTACCCATATCATTCTAAAGAGACATCTCGTTCCCATTAAATGTTAACAAGGTAGCATTAAGTGCAGATGTAAGAGTTGTAGCCTATGTATTATCTGGAGCGAAATCCATTACTAATCCTTCTGCGAATGTATTTTTCGCAGTCATAATTGTATTAGTCATCGTTTCTCTTGTTTTTGTTATATTTTCTTAAATTATCTGAAATAAATTGATAATTATTATTAGTTAATAATATATCCTAAAATTTTAGAGGTTCTCTAACTAAGATTAGTTCTGCTTTATCTGTAGTTAATTCTTTCTTATATAAACTAATTCCGAAATCAACTGGCATAGGTAATCTGAATATTGCTACTCGGTTACTTTCTGATATATTACACTCATCATATATTTTGTAGAGGATGATCTTAGAAAAGGTAAATCTTTTCTTTGGTCGTCCTCTTTTATTTTTCTAACTCAAATATTCGTTATACTAATTCTAAGTTAATGCAAAGTAATAGTATCCATCCCAAGGGATGTGCTTACGTTTATACATTATTCGTAATTTAATTCTCATTTTATTTTTATAGTACTCAAAATACTTTAGAGAATCATTCATTAACTATCCACAATAAAACCAAAATCCATTTCTGTTAATTAGAGTATCTCCTCCATAACTATTATGTAAGTATAACGATTTCCATCCGTATTGCAAAATTCTTTTAATATCCGACTTAGGAATATTTGGATATTCTGCACAAATTTGGTCGTAGTAATCCTATATAGTTTTTAGTACCATAACAATTAATACTATTTACCTCTGTTAGTATTATCTACGATTCTCTACTTATCTTTTGCTGATAAGTATATAGGTTTCTCTCTTGGAAGCCTCTTTTCACTCTACATCTCTAGAGTAAGCTAATATCCGCTAAAGTTAGACATTACAAAGTCTATGTCATTCCATTTTCCATTCTTAAATGCCTTCTTAAATTTTTTACCTTCTGTTCTTTTCATATACATATATGCCTATGTCCTAGCCATTCCAGGTAATTTAAAGTGGACATTGTTATCTATAATATCATCTACTACCATCTGAACACTTTTGGCAAATATAGATGCCGCCAAATCTCTTTTATTTCCATCAGAGTATGTTTCCTTACACTAGTCTGAAGTCATTTTCAGTTTTTCTACTGGGAAATTCATAAAAATGTCATGCAAAGAAAAAGCATGACCCATTGCATAATTCTTATTACTCATAATCATAAACAAAAATAGGGAGACAAATTGCCTCCCTATATATTTTACATAGTTGGTTTATAGCTCTTGTTATAAAACTTACGTCCCCAAGAAGACTATACATTAAGTATTTTATCCATCTCTTCTTGAGATACATATTCTGGAACTCTAGCCGCTAAGCAATGCTGTAGCCACTAGCGCTTCAAGTCCTAAGCCATTTTCAACACATTCTAATTGTTAGTACGTATTGCTTCCTTGTATTTCTATACATAGGCAATATATTCAGCTATTGCGATAGCTTCTTTATCGTTTATTTCGGGAAGACCTTCCTCGTCAAGTAGTATTCCATGATATAGAATATTTACTTTTCCTGCACCTTTATTAACATAAAGTTTATCTCCTACTCTTTTATATTTAACGAACTTACCGCTAACATAAAAGGGATCTAGGAAAGCTTTTCTACTTTCAATGTAATTCTCAGTGTACAAAGACTATATGTCTCCAAACTCTTTCGTATTACTAGTGTAGTCCCAATCCTCTGGACCACAATAGGTTACAGCCTCTATAATGTCTACATTACAAGGTAATTCGACTGACCCATCCTAACAATTTATATCTAATAGTGCTCTATACAGTCTGGTGTTTTTATTTCCAATAAAATTGTATGCCACTAAACCGATTTCCTCTAAATCATCATTATCTCCCTCAATATCGTATAGCGTCTAAGCTAAACTTATAGCGTAATGAAAATTATTCTATCCCATATCATCCTCCTGTTACATACTACTAATCATTAGGTAGAGGCTAAGCTGCAACCTATCTATAATAGTATAATTTTTCCTTAGTTAGTTTTTCCTTAACTAGCTAATCAATAAAGCTAGTATTTACATCAGGCCCATTAAGTTCATCAGTATTACAGCAACTGTACTACTTTAGCTATCTTGGGTCTTTGAATACTGCAACTACGGAAACCTGCTACAAGAATGGTGCATTAAATAGAAAACAATCTAACATTCCGTTTGCATTTGGTGCGAAATCAATCCAAACGTAGGGTTTTTTCTAACTTCTTTTTCTATACTTTCTGTTATTAAATTCAGATAACGATGTTACTATCGTAAACTTATTTTGCCTATCAGTAGAACCTATATACTCAATAGCTTGCTTTCCGTACTATGAAATAACTTGTGGTATTTCGAAATGAGCTGTTATAGTATCATCCGCACTTCTCACTCCACATTTACATCTCTCAAGAGACTCACAGTCTACGTCGATGCAGTTAATCGCTATCAATAGGTCTTTGATAGGAAATATTCCTCTGAGAAAATACTAATGTAATATGGATAATCTACAGGCTACTATTTCATCCTATAGCTAGTCCATATTCATAGATAAATTCTAATGATAACCTCTTAGTCCAGATACAACATCATTACGAATTTGGGATGCAAGTTTCTCTATATACATTATTCTTCTGTTTTATCAGGATTAGTCATTATCCTATGTTTGCAAGTAAAGTTATAACATCTTATTCCTTTTAAATAAGTAACTTTAGATTTTAGAGTGGCAATTTCATTACATTTTGCAGATATGGCTTGGGATTTCTCTAACATAATTTTATCCATTTGCTCTCTCAATTCCGATATCTACTTTCTAAAATCGCCTTCAAGCTCATGGTAATCCTTTATGTACTTATCACACGTCTTCTACAAATAATCATACTAGTCTTGTTTGAGGTCCGTTTTTTTCTACTCAACATCGACCATTGAAGATTCGGCTTCAGCTTCTACTTGTTTCTTTTTGCTCTTAAAAGTGCAAATATAAGTAATAACTGCGCCTATACCACCACTGCCTATTACTGCTAAGGCCCATTCTAAAATTGGCTGTTCCATACCTTAATTAAAAGAAAAGGCGGAACAGGGTAGTCCCGCCTTTAGTTTATTTAAGCACCTAATTCATCTTCTTCATCTTCGCTTACAGAAGATGCAGCATCAACGTCTACTACTGTTCCGATAGTAGCTAATGCTGCTTCCCAAGCAGCAATTAGTGTAGAATCATTTTTTACCCAGAACACATGAGTAGTAAAAGAAGTCATTCTTTGTCCTACAGCGTGTAGACCATCATTAGTAGCTGGAGCTTCATACTCTACAATATATTGGTTGTAAATAGCTCCAACGATAGGAGTTTCTACCTGACGGATATGAGTCCATTGGTAGTTTGCAGCAGTCGGAAGTCTCAAGTCTTTAATAATTTGAGAGTAAGTACCGAAGCTATTCTTTCCTCTTTCGTCTAGCTTAATGTCAGTAGCAGAAGTTTTCGTTGGGTCTAACTCTGCAACTTTTTCTGCATAATCATCATAAGCATCGAATGTGCTAATTTCGATTTTGCGGAATCTCTGATATTCAGTAGCTCCTTCGAGAACAAGTTTACTACCAGTTACAGAAACATTAATTAGGTCTTTATCACATAAGAATACATGATTCTTTTTAAGCATATCTGCTACATTTTTGGCAATAGTAGCAGCTTCGTCAGCTTCTTTAACGGTAAATTCAATCCAGAATGGCATACCTTTTTGAACCCAGGGAGTTGAATAAATGTAAGGTTCTGCGCCTTCAACACCCAAATAAATATCGAGTCTGCAATATGTTTTTGCTCCTCCTGCTTTTAAAGCAGCTAAAAGAGTAGTATCACCGAAATCAATAGTAGCTTTACAAGGCACTGCCTCATATCCAGCTCTCTTTCTAATAGCTTTTACGCATCCCTTAACGAATACAAAATCTCTTTTAATCTTTAGAGCATCAACTTCTTCTCCGTCGATGTTTGTTTTGCCACTCTTGAAAAGATAGGTATTATCAGTACCTTTCCCGTTCAATTTACTTGAATCTGGATCCAGATTCGAATTGATAATTGTCTAAGTTTGAAAATTTAAACCTGTTGCCATAATTAATTAAAGTTTAATTAGCCTTGTTGAGGGGCTGGTTGCTATTGCCCAGTTGGTCTAGCAATAGATTGAGTCATCTAAATATTGTTACCTAGTCTTGGGTCATTTACACGCTCCATTACTAAGTGTACCAACTCGTTTATAATCTCTTGGTTTACATAATCTGGGAACTCCATAATTTGAGAAGTATCTTCTGTTAAGTCTATTTGCTCTTGAGTTAAGCGAATAAACTGAGGACACTTAACATAATCAATCTGCACTTCTACTAATTGGAACAAACTATCATCCTTACCATATCTAATTTCACAACGAACATTAGAAGTATTTCCAGCTCTCAATGCAATGGGTTTTTCAACTAGAGATACTTGAGTATCTTTTCCATTTACATTAAGCTTAAACGTTCTTTGGAAGTTAGAGTTTTGACTTTCAGGAGAAGTTCCTCCAGCAGTTCCTGCATCAATATCATTATCTTCCCACTCTCCTCCAGAAGCTGAAGTAACCTGATAAATACCATTCATATCAGTACCAACTTCTTCTAATCCTGTTCCTGTTTCCACAGAAGTTCTAGGGTCAGTAGGTAATACCTACTATTGGTTAAGATTGTGGACATAATAGTACGGACGCATAGGCGAAGGTCTATTATAAATGTCTGTAATGATTTGACTCCAAGAATCGGCAGTTAATCTTGTTGCAGGGATTTCAATATATGAGCCTGCATCCCAGCAATCTTTTTGTTTAGCAACATAATAAATGCAAACACAATTCAACATATGTAAGTAGTCAATAGGCATATACACTTCATACGTAGCACCGTGTAGAGATTGAATTGAGCGATGGGCTTTACTTAAATAAGATGAAGCCTAACCAGTGTATCCTCCTTCTGGAGAATCCTAGTTACCAGTAACTGCTTTTGTGTTCTAAATAGCACTATCTTTTGCAGCTCCAGACGCTCTTCCTGCAAGTTCTACCTTGTGAGGAGTCAAGAAAGTCGTAGACTTCAAGACTCTCAAATCATCAGTAGTTTGCTAGTTAATATCGTACACGTTGTATACCTTATTAATATACTAGTTTATAGCTTTATTAAATAAATAGTTAAATTCATAAAGCTTAAGTGAAGGTGCTTGAATTTTACTAAGTTCTATTAGTGTGGCTTCAAAAACCTGTCTTGCGGTCATTTCGCATTATATTAAAATATTGATAATTAATCTTCAAACACGTCTTGATATGTGTCTTTTCTGATTAAGGCTAGGGTTTTACTATTTCTAGATAATTTCATCCATTCAATTACTGCATTATCAGTAGCACCTAATGCAACTTTACCATCTTCTCCATAAACGAAGAGTCCGTCTTTTTTAACGATAACTCCTTTTTCACGAGCTTCTATAAATAACATACGAAGTTGAATATCTCCACCAGTATAGCAGTTAATAATCTTTTCCGGAGTTTTCTCAGCTATAGATAATAGGTAATCTTCAACATCAGCATTTGGCTGATTTTTCATATCTCTACCTAAAACTTTAGCTACAAGCAATCTTCCTTCATATCCGCGTTCGTCATTCATAATATAATTAGAAGCTTCTACAATAAGTTTACGTCTAGTAACTCTACGTTGAGCTTCAAATCCAGGTCTATCTACATAAAGTTCAGCAGTACCGTATCTAGGTCTTTTTGACCTTGGGTCTACTGTTCCGTCGATTAGATAATCACCCTTCTCATTTTTCGCAAATCTGTCAGGAGCGATTAAGTCACAATTTTTAATTGCCTCCCAAACAGCTTTATCATAGACATCATCTAGATTGAAAGTCTTACCATCTTCTATTACAAATAACTCAGTCTCTGGAATATATGCAGCTAGTCCTTTTGATTCATTTTCAATTTCTTCTGGGGTGAGAATAATATCTCCTTGGGAGTTTACTCTCTTTACACAATCTGCGTATCTACCACGAGCATCCTTTTGTGGTTGTATGTAATATTTTTGTCCGACTTTACCAAATACACTTCTTAATACAACGATGTTACTTTTTAAATCTCCATCTTGTACTTCATTAACCTTTTTTGCCATAATTCATATTCATATTTTAAAGAATTAGGTGGGGAAGCACCTCGTTCCCCACCGTATCTATTTTATTTTTATTTATCTTACTTATTACTCTTTACAACGAAGAATAAATGAACGATATGGATTAAATACTGCAATACCAGCATATCCATGGATAGTCATCATACCTCCAGCAGCAGGAGTTGAAACAACACCACTGTCACCGCCTGAACGACCACCTACACCAAGTACTTCGTTAAAGATGTAGTCTTTTCCTTTCAGAGAGTACATAGCTACAGGAGGTTGAGTAGAAGTCTTACCAGTTGTAAGGTCAATACATAGAGCGTATGGTTCTAAGAACTCTCTACTTAATGTTCTATCAACTTTAAATGATACAACATTTCCGCCCCATTCGTAAGCGTCAAATGTAGCACCTACTTTAATGTATTTTCCTTCTCCACCTCTAGACCACAAGTAAGCACCGTCAGTCTTACGAGTAGATAGATAGTCTCCAAGAACTCTCTGTACAATTCCCCACATTCTTTCGTTTACCATGAATACAAAGTGATTACCAGTAGGTTTCTCAGCCTTTTCTACCATAGTAGAGATGATTGTGTGGAATGTGTTAATAGTTACTCTATTAGCAGCATACTTAGAAGCAAATCTTTCGATTTGAGGAATCATACCGTCACCAATAGGAATTGGACGTCCAGTACCTCTATCAGAGATAGTAGCTTTACCGTCTACTCCGATGTTTCCTTTAGCTAATAGAATCATATTTTCACGAGCATATAAGAAGTTTTCAATTAAGTTCTTCTTCGTAGGCTCAAGTTTGTAAATCTTTTCAGTTAAGCATCCTTGATTTTCGCCTTTACCAACCTTAATGAAAGTATCTTCCATTAATGCATATTTAGAAGAGTAGCTATCGTCAACACGAATAGTTGTCATATAGTTTCTCATCTTTTCAACGTTAGATTGATACTTAACGAAACCAGTATCATGCAATTCTGGCTTAGCGTTACCAATGAAACGAGTTGTATCACCAATTTGACATCCATCCTTATCTAGGATTGACGAGTAGTCATCATCAATAAGTCTTACCATTACAGACCACATATTGTCTGCTTTTCTAGTAGGACGAGATACAACAAAACATTGCTATCCAGTTTTTTCAATTTTGAAAATTTCGTGTAATTGATAATAGTTTTCTGGGAAAATCATTTCAATTTCTGAGCCATCAGCTCCATCTTCAACAGGCACTGCTGCGAAGGGGATTCTCTTAATATAATTAGTTTCTACTTCCCATTCGAAATAAGTAGAATCAATATTCTGGAATCCAGTAGCTTTCTTGGTATCTCCGTAGAAAATATTTCTTAGAGCTTCTGTCAAGAAAGTTGCAGTAAGTTCCGGATAAAGACGAGATACAACGCCTAAACGGTGAGGTCTTTCTCCCAAGAATTTACTAAAATCTTCATAAGTTCTAGTGTCACCCATCGTTGGGCGATTAGTTACAAAACTCGCTACAAGCATAATTATTCTTTTTAAATGTTAATAAATCTTAATACCAATCTTCATCATCTATAAACACATCGTCTGTGGTTTTCTTTTGTGAAGCGGGTTTGTTGAACACCAATTTAGCTTTAGGTTTTCCTTGTAAATCTAATTTGGCTTGCTCATAACCTCTTCTATAGTTATCCTGAATCTATTTATTTAATTCTTCTACTATTTTATCCTCATTAAGAATCCAGAATGCAGCTTTAGTAAATAGAGCAGGGTCATTCATAGCTCTACCAAATGCACTTAATCCTTGGTCATCTATTTCTAGCATAAATGAGGATAAATCTTCTATATCGTCGTCAGATAGTTGCAGCGGTTGTCCAGCAAAGGAATCAAGTTCTTTAATCTGTCCTTTAATAGAGTCAGCAAATCTATTATAAGCAGCTTCCTCTCTTGCGGCTTTCTCGTTAGCTATCTGAGCCTCTTCATCTTCCTGAAGTCTTATGTACTCTTTGCGGAGTCCTTCTACTGTTTTCTTGAATAGACCTTCATTTTGTTTAGCTAATTCAAGTGCTTGATTAATTTCCTCATCAGAAATATCCGACCCGACTTTATGTAATAAATCCAATGCATAAACTTCGTCGTCAGAAAGATCGTCGACTTTATATCGTTTAGTTGGTTCTGTTTCTGGCAATAGAGATTGAATATACTCGTCAGGAGTCATTCCACTCTCTCTAATTGTATTAATAAGCTACAATTCGGAGTCGTCAAAGTCCTACTGTTCTACTTCTTGGTCAATCAAGATATTAATCTATTCTTCTCTGCTTAGAGAGTCCCAAGCTCTTTCTACAATAGCACCAGTTTCGTCTTCGAATTTAATTTTTCCTGGGTCAGTAATACCTTTAAGACGTAGTACTTCAGTTGTTAAATCTTCATCTGGCTATGCAGAAGGCTTTTGCTAGCCTGCAGGCTAATCACCTTCATTACCTTCTGGTTTTTGCTGTCCAAGGTCAATGTCCCCAAACTCGTCGTCTTCAAAAATTACATCATCAAAATTTTCCATATTCATATTCATTTTTTAGTTAATCATACAATATATAAGCATTGATTAGTTATACAGCAATTAAAACCTAACTAATTGTTAAATTTTAATAATAAAAAATTATAGTTTCATAATAAATACCAAAGAATAAGAACGTGGTTCTATTTTCAAGGGTTTATTAGGCCATTCAGAATCTGACAAAGTCTACTCTTCGCTAGTAGCAGAAGATAATGAAGTCCCTTCATCTGTTTCCAAAGATATAGAATGGGTATGGCTTCCACCAGTAGCAGTACCTCCCTATGTCTTTATATTAGACACTCCATCTACTGTCCCAGTTTCGGTAGTGATGCCTTCTCCGGTTACAGAAGTAACAAAAGTCTTAGAAACTGATTCTATACCCCAGTTGTAATCAGAATATTCCAAAGATACAGATAGATCTCCAGAACTTCCCGTAGTTCCAGATAAATCCCCACTTAAGCTGTGAGTATGGGCTTTATGAGGATGACTATGTTTTAGTAAGTAATCCTATGAAAGAATTAATTCATTATTTTCGTCAAGTATAGAGTCATTGTCTCCGACTTCATCTGCTGAGGCAACTGCTTTAATAAATTTTCCCACTAAATTGGGAGTTCCGTTAGTTCCGTCACATATTGCCCAACCTTCTGGTAACTCAGCTTTACCATTAAACATAGCTATTGTTCCACTAGGAACTGCTAGCTTTAATAATTCTTTAATCCAATTTATGTTAGGAACTATAGCATTATATTTCTAATCACTAAAATCCTCTGGTATTTCAATATTTTCATCGTATCTAGGAAAGTTGCATCTTTTCTTAAATATGACATCGTATAATTTAGAATTTAGGCCAATAAAATTATCGGAATATATACCTACTCCTACCTCTTCTTGTTCTTCTGGACACTCTTTAAGAGAATCAAAATCTTCTTCATTTACAACTCCTATCCTTGTATGAATAGTATCGTCTGGCCTCTCCTCTAGAGTGTCTTCGTCCACTATAGTCTTAGATCTATCTAGTATATCTATAGTATTTTGAATAATCTTAATTAGAGGAGCATTGGCCAAATAGATAAACGAGCCTTCACAATTAGTCAAGAATAAATTTGAAATAGAAGAGTTCATAGATATAGTTATTTCCTAGGAATCAATATTTACTATATCACATTCCACTAGCTATCCTTTTCCATAGACATCCTAACCATTAATGTTAGAAGGTCCTGATATAATAGTAAATCCATCTATGCCAAAATCTGAGATTCCGGATAAATTGCTAGTAGCTGCGCTATCACCTGTCGGAATAGTTAATTGCATTGTGCCTTCCACTCCATCAGCCACATATAATACCTATATTTTTATGTCCTATGTTGCTACAATATCCCCTATATCAGCAATAACTTCAATATTCGTATCTTCCTATTCATAGTCTACATTTACCTATATGCTTAGAGGTACGATAACAAATACCTTTCCCTAAGAGGGAAAGGAGTTGGGATACCTTAGAGTACAAGTTACATTGTTTTCATCAGAATAGGCTGACTGAATAACATTACTATGCAAGCTGTAGACAATTACATCATCTAATCTGGTAGCGCTAGTTCCTCCAAGCACTTGTCCCATATCTCTCCATACCAAAGAATCTACTTCTAGTATAGACTTACCATCTTTCACATATAACCTATACCCACTAGTAGAAGTAGCATTATTAGACTATATGAAAGTTCCAGTCTACATAGCTATACTTAAATAAGACCTAAGCTACGTATCTAATGATATAGCTAATTGCTCGTTTATTTTAAATTGTAAGCTTGGACTAGAAATGGTCATGTTTGACCCGTCATTATAGATTTTCAGATCTTTTATAGTAATTTCATCAAAGTAAGTATTTTTATCATTTCCAGTATTAGATGATAAAGCAATATACTCAGACAATTGCCCTTCTTTAGCTAGGTAAAGTTTATTTTCTTCTATTACAAATATGATTCCAGCCTTTATACCAGCCTACTGAGCTTCTTCTAAAGTTTCATAATAGAACCCTGCATTAGTTAATGCCGTATATTTCTAATCTGTGGTTACTTCCTTCTGTTCTGCCAAGAATGATACATACGTAGTTCCTACTTCTCCAGCTAGATTTACTTTAGTTCCATCTATAGAAATCCATACTTCGTTGCCTTCTTCAGTAGGTATTAAATATATTCCATTATCTGAAATATCATCGGAACTAGATGCAGTTTTTAATATATTAGTGCTAGAAGAGGCAATTTTACCATTCTTTATAATATCAATAAATTTGCCTCCCCACTAAACTTTTAAATCTCCTTTTGTTTTTATAATAAAATTAGAATCGGTAGAACCAATAGTATTATAGGTTTTACCGAACATATTGGTTTTACCTTCTCCCATATTATTTTATAGTCAGTACTTGTCTTCTGTTTCTATTAGAATAACTTATGTGAATCCAATCTAAGTTATGTTCATCTATTAACTAATCAAATGGTAATTTCAATTTTTGAGCTAAATCAAATAACTTTTTATTTTCCGATTTAGTATCTAAAACTGTACGTATATCGGCAGCCTATCCAGTCATGTGTTGGCTAGTACTAGCTCCTCCTACAGCCCTATTCAGAGCTGGGCATCTATAACCACTAGTAACAATAATTGGCTTGCCATATGCCTCTCTAAGAGGGTCTAAAACATTTTCAATAAGAGCTATCAAATTTTGCTCTTCCTCTTTAGAAGGAACGTTCTTGATTCCCTTCTACTAAGCAGTAGTGCTTTTCGTTAATTCTTCAATAGTAAAAAATTTCATAAGATTATATGTTTATGTGTTCACAGTAATATATAATCATAATTACAGATTTACCAAAACAAAAATAGGAGAACTTCCCAATCTCGGAAAATTCTCCTATTAATTATATAGAGTTATTTTATCCAGTTTTTAAGCTGAGCCTTAAATAACTTTTTTGCCAACTAACCACTTAGATAAGCAGCTTTTTCAGAATATGGGTCAATACCAAACTCTTTACATATATGCATTTCAACATGGTTCTTCTCATGGTTATAAGTATCTATAAATTCCTCTGCGGAATCCGGTCTATTTATAACTATGATGCTTTTGTGTTCTTCTTGGTTAGTAAACGTAAAACCTGAATTTTCGTAATTTTCTATCCTAGAAGCTGCTCTATGTAAAACATCGTCTGGACATCCCAAATCCTTTAATCTACTTAAAATGTATTGAACATTGGGATTTTCCACAATTATGCAAACTTCTATATCCCAATCATATCTCTCAAACAATACTCTGTAATGTGTCATATCACATCCTCCCAGTCTACCATAGTTCCGTTAGCTACCATAGTAGCATACCATCTCCTCATAGTAGTGCCATCTCCAGCGTCTTCATCGTCTATGGTATCCTTAATGTATAGAGCAAAATGTCTTTCATCTGTTATACTACTTCCGTAGTAATCAGCCTTACACATATTGCCAACAAATACATAATCATATCCAACATTATTTTCTAATTTAATGTTGTTCTGAGTTAATACCTTATCAATGTATTCTTTGGATACTGGCTCTAGGGATTTCCCTCCCTTTTTCATAAAAGAAATAGCGTATGAACACAAAGCCTTATTGAAATGCCAACCATAGTTTTGTAAGTACTTACGCATATACTTTGGCATATCGTCATACATATCCAAAGCTGCTCTCATATCAATAGTATCTTGGGTAGTCCTCGTCGTCGTAATCAGAATCTCTCATTCCACCACGTCTACGTTTTCCGTATCTTTCCATGTAATGCTCACCAGATTTACTTTCTAGTTCTGATAAACAATGCATCAATTTCTTTCCGTGTTTAACAATTTGTTCAGCACAATCAGAAAGATGTTCAAATTTTGACTCCTGAATTTCAATTATTGTTGCCATGTTTTTCCTATTTTAAAGATGTGTTAATAAATTCTTTGAACATTTCTTTAAGAGAATTAATTTCTTCCCTCAAAGCCTTATTCTCTTGCTCTTGTCTCTGTTTCTCAATTATTTCTGGATTTAATTGCTATAGAATTTCGTCACATCCTTTAATAATACTCTAATGTGTTTCAATACTATTAATTATATCCAGGCTTCTTTGCTTCATCGAAGAAACTTCACTATTCATTGCTTCTTTGTTGCAGGAAACCACAATATTATTTCCGAAATCCGCAATGTCTCCCATCGCAGGTAATTTCTAGAAATTAGCAGATGTGCCGTTTATATCAGCCGTAATATCTACTATCATTTCCTGATTATACATTCCTGGGTTTCCATACTTAGGAACTGGTACGGATACGTTAGTAACCTTACCAATTTCCAAAGTAGGGACAGAATCTTTATGCAAGATAAATAGCTAATTACTATTCCTTAAATTCTAAAATGCCATTATGCAATTCCTGTTAATAATTGTAATGTATTAGTAGTATGCTCAAACCAGCATAGGTAAATTCCTGTTCCAGATATTTGAGCAACTGTTATATCTGCTCCGTTAAATCCAGTTAATCTCTAAGGATTGCCTCCACCAGAAGTGAAGACAATCGGTAGAGTAGTTGTAGTACCTGTAGGTATAGCCTAGTTAAGTCTTACGATTAGTAATCCTCTAAATGGCGCACCGATATTACGATGATTGTTAAAATCAAACTACACTTCTGTAGTCGTAACATTTACAGACAAACTACTAATAGCTGGTATTCCTCCTCTATTGACATTAATATAAGTAGGTAATAACATAGTTACCTCCTTTCTTAACCCCAAAGAGAGTTATTACATCCACAGCCATTCCATCCTGCGTAAGTTCCTAAAGCGTATCCGTTAAATACAGCCTAAGTAGGTACAGCAGTAGCACAGCTATATGGTAATGTTACAGTTTCAGGAAGTTTACACTTAATTCCGTTAACATCACTTTGTAGAGCATTAACAGCAGCAACAATAGGAGAAGTAGCTTGACCTATCATTTGTCCAAATGCAGCAGTCTATTGGGCATTGTTGATAACAACAGCCTATTGACTATTCTTTTCACGTAAAGCATCAATCTTATCTAATAGAGCCTGATTCTACATAGCATCAAGCTTAGCTATAATTTGATTAGTGTTCGCAGTACCTGTGTCTCTAATAGTATTTTGAAGAGAGCAAGTCTGAGTTTGAGTTGCATAAGCAGTATCACAGAATCCTCTTTCTACTGCACGTCCTACTGAATCTACACTATTAGTAATCTGATAAGTCTGTCTTTCATTTGCTAGTTGATTTTGGTAGCCCTGTTCGATAATAGCTTTTTGTGTGTTGCAGCAGCAGTTGTTGATTGCCTGGATAACATCGCAATTACCTCTTTCTACGGCATTGATAACTCTTTCAGAAGTGTATCCTACTTGTCCACCTACAGTAGTAATTGCATTTTGGATATTGCAGCAGCAGTCTTTCAATACTCCAAAGTCGCAATTTAAGTTAGTAGCAAGTTGACCAAGAGCAGCGGAATTACCTTTGATTGCGTCCATTAACAACTGAGTATTCTAGTTAGTGTTCATCTACTCACGTAGACCAGCTAACTGTCCTTGAATTTCAGCAGATTGTAGGTTCTGACAGTTGTTGCCTTCACCAAACTCACCTCTGTTCATCCAACGCATCATCCACATCCAAACTAAGTACATGAACGGGTTGTTCCACATTCCGTTTCCGAATCCTCCCATACCACCGTTCATCATAGCCATCCAAGGCAGCATCTGGTTAGTACTGTTTTCCTAACCATCAGGTACGATATAAGTTCTTGTATCACTCATAGTTTACAATTTAAATGTTAATAATTAATGTTTATCTGTTCTAGAACTACACTATAATATACATTTCTAAGAGTGATATTGGACGATGCTAAAAACAAAATCGGGAATCTTAAACAGTTACATTATGTTATCATAATATAAGCTATTCAAGACTCCCGATTTCTAACTCGTTGCTGAGTTAATTCTTACTGGACAAAAATATATCTAAGTCCGCTTTATTCCAAGAAAGTTCTTTAAAACCTTCCTATTTGATTCCTTTCGGAATGAATCCATCTCTAACATAATTGTCAAACGTAGCTCTACTAACACCAAGATAATCACAAGCCTAAATTTTACTCATTCTCTAATCTGGATTAGCGATATTCGACAATACAGAAATAATCTTACTCTGCTGTTCCATTGTAATATTACAATTATCAGAGTCAATGTCATCTATGAATTTCTGTAACAAAGTTCTTATTATAGACTTCAACATTTCTTTTTAACTTTAAGATAAATGAACGAAATCATGCTTATTCCAAATAATACTAAGTATACTCTAAGCATCTGTAAATCTCCGATGTTGATTCCAACATATAAATCATATAGAGCTATGAGGTTAGTTAAGGTAACGAAGTATAAAGGAATCCTATACAAGTAACAAAATCTGAATACATAAGATATGATGTATAAAATTCCGAGAAATGCTAAAAGATACTCCTCCAAGGCAACTCAAAATATAGCAATTGATGTTATGTATGATAATATTGAATGTAATATATCATTTATAGACAGCACTACTGGAGTGTATCTCAATATTATAATAAAGTAGCTTATACAGCCTCTTATTTACACTTGCGTTTAATTTTTCCTCCACGTTTTAACTCCGGCTCTTGGTACATTAGGTTTCTTTCTTCCCATATTATTCAGAGAAATGAGTTTTAACTGCACTAACTATTTCTTCCATGTATTCTACAAAGTCTGCCTTTGTAGTCTCCTGCACACTATAGTTTATATTAACTCTACCAGAATGTTCTAGACTATAATATCCATTTCCTACTTCCTCTGATAATTCTCCTGGTTTTATTACAGTAAAATTAATTCCTATAGAACCAATAGTATCCTTAGTGGCTGTTCCCGTCATTTCCCAGCCTTTTCCTACTTTTGTATCAGAAATTTGATACGTTTCATTTGTTTTTACAATTTCCATAAATTATTATTTTACAAATAAGTCAAATACAATTTCCATTAAGTCCGCAGCTTTAACAGAATTTCCATTAATTTCTACATCATTTCCGGAATTAACATCTAGAATATCTGAATACTCTTCCATAGTGATTACATCATCTGGTATATCTTTAACTTCCTCGAAGCCCTTCTGAATAAGATATTCCTGGTATTCAGAATTAGTTTTATCATTGAGTTCGTTGAATCTTGCTTCTTCTTCCGGAGTCCTTTCGGACTTATTAGCCAATTCTCTAAGTTCATCAGATATAATCTGATTTGTAAACTCTTGGGTATCATCATCGAATTGCTTCTTAATCTTATTATAAGCCATTCTGATACGCATAATCTTTACTTTTAACTCTTTTGGGAGTTCCTTGTCACCATCCTTAAGAATAACCTTGGTGATTACATTTTGTTTTGTCAATACATCATTTAAAGTCATAAATCATTAATTTTAAATACATTCTATTATACTATATAAATTTTAATTTGACAACATAATTATGTTAATAAATATTAAATATATCTACCAACAATCATCAAATAAAACCTTGCTACCGGTTTATTACCATTCGACGTAGTAGTTGTTCCTAGCTCTCCGTTTTTCCAGGAATCATTATTCGCATTTTGCTGGCTAAACTTTCTTATATATACATTTCCTGTTGTACCACTCACACTACAGATAGTCATATAATCTCCCATTCCTGCACTTCTACCAGTAATAGTACCATCTCCAGCTGATATGGCAGTAGAACCATCAAAAATTCTTACCGTGGAACAAAAAGCTGCATAAGGTTCACAATGTGGAATACTTATTATCAAGTTACCATTAGAACCTGCATTATTAGTAGTAAAAGATATACTACAACATCCACCCTTTTTTACAGAATACCAGTAAGTGGAACCTGGGGTACTTCTATATATCTCACCACACCATACTATGACTGGATTTGAATAGGTTCCAGTAAACGAATATGAGCTTGCAGATAGGGATCCTGCATTTAAGTATATAGGCTAGGCAGATGACCCTACACTCGAAGAATATGCTGCCACTGTTGTAGCTGAGCTATAATAAGCTAATTTACCAGAAGTTCCTGAGTTTAGATTTGCATTAAGAGAATATGTCATAGCTGTTGGTGTACCCGCATTTAAATATATACCTCTATTACTAGCTCCTACAGTTGAACCATAAGATGCTACTGTAGTAGCAGAACTGTAATAAGCTAGTTTACCAGCTGTACCTGAATTCAGATTTGCATTAAGAGAATATGTCATAGCTGTTACAGTTCCTCTAGTCACGTATACTCCTTTAGTAGCAGAACCAGCATTACCCTTGGCGAAGTCTGCTAATGATTTGTAGGAGCCTCCAGCTAACAATACGTAGTTATTGCTGTCCATAGATCTATGATGAAAGCCATTAACGTATAAGTGACCGCCTGTTGTTAGGTATGTGACTTCTGTACTATTATACTTAAAACTCCATTTAGATATATCTGTACTACCTCCTCTATGGACATCAAATCTAGCATAGTTAGAATACCACTAAACCTCATATCTTGCTACTGCAGTATTGGCGGAAGAACCAATTTGTCCCTTTATTCTAGTAGTAGTTGATTCAGAACCTATTATGGTTAATCCATTACCTCCAGACCCACCACTGTAAAAACCTCCAGTAGCATTAAATGCCTAACTTCCTGCATTAGAGGTATAGACTGCTTTTCCATTATAAGCTCTTAACCACGTACTATCAGACATATGCCAACCACCACCATAAGCCTGAGAATACCATCCCGTAGATCCAGTACTTCTGAACCAGTTTGAAGTATAAGCAGTACTAAACGTAGGTGAAGTTCCTGAATTAGAGGAAGCTGATACCTTAACATTTGCCCAATAATAATTAGCTGGATCCTTTATATCAGAAGTATAGGCTATAGTTTTCCAAGCAGACCATGCTCCGCCTCCACCTGACCGCCATCTATTTCTGTAATAGAGTCTAGCATCATTTCCGCTGATTATCTACCAGGAAGAAGCACTTGAGCTAAAATTCATCAAAGACCCATAAGTAATACCATTTTTGTTAGACTAGGTATAATTAGAATGAAGGTAATATAAACCATTATTGTTGTTATCATCACTGAAATTAAAGTCAATAGATACTCCACCAAAGCTTCTAAAAAGTTTAGAGGAATGATATCCGTCTACCATGTCTGCATTTAGGTTTCCTACAACAGTAGTAGAAGAAACTGTGAATGGTGATGTTCCAGTTGCCACAGTAAATTTCTACTAAGTGCTAAAGGTTTTAATCCCACTAACAGTTTGATTAGTAGTTAAAGTTACATACCTGGAGTCTAATGTTCCGGCATAATTGTTATTATCTAATAAGACGTACCAACTTCCCCAAGTATTATTATTATGGTCTTTATTTCTATGTCTTATACTTCCAGTCTTTCCAGAATCAAACCACAACTGAGGCTACCAATGATTTGAATGGATTGAAACTATATCTAATACTTCTCCGTAGGTAGTTGGACCTCCGTCATTATAAACCTCATAAACTGTCGCAGTTCCTATATAAGAACTATTAGAGGTTTTAATAGTACTCCATAAGTCGTTATTTGTAGTTCCATTATAACAATTTACAAGCTTTAATTTACCAGCTGTGGCGGAATTAGTAGCATAGGGAATAGTAATATTATTAGTAGTTCCGTTCTTAGTCCACGTTAAGTAATTTCCACTTGTACCTAAAGCAGTGACGAAATTAGCAGGATTAATGTAGGCGGTATAATTAGAGGAATCCAATATTTTTTTCCATCCTCCACTAAGAGTAGTAGCTGTTCTCCAATATAGTCCAGTAGAAGTATTAGAAGACATTAATATCTACCCATACCATCCAGACGCGGTCTACATAGTAAATACTCCAAATGCATCTACTCCACTAGGCTTATCTGCAACAGAATTACTGCCACCAGCGTGATATAAATATCCAGGAGTAGTTTTGTTAGCGAGAGTATCGCTTATTGTATGAGATAGTATTCTATTAGCTGTAGCAGCATTACCAGTAATTGAGATTCCCCAAGTACCGCTTGCACCTCCACCGGTTTTAGTTACAGTATAATTAGTATAATTTCTGTGAGTTAATACTCTAGTCCAAGCAGAAGTATAACCACTTCCGTTGCTTGTATAGAATAACATTTCATTAGCAGCAGGATTACTTACTCCTGAGTTATTATGTGGAGTTATATACAGCTATGTCTTGTTAGTATCACTAGCTCCCCACTAGAATATAGCTGTTCCTGCCAATGGAATATTTACACCAGTATCTGTAGATACATATCCATTATTAGCATAAGCCCAAGAACCTCGTTCAGCAAATGCTACAAATGCCTTATTAACAAATGTAGAAGAATATGTATCAGCTGTATAAGCTGTTCCAGAAGAACCGTGGTTGGCAGTTTTATTACCTCCTACATATCTTCCATCAATAGAGCCAAACTAGTAGGTAGTAGTGATAGTTACATTCTAACTACCGTTAACGGAAGCACTACCAGTAACTGCACCAGATAGACTAATAGTTCGTGCAGTACCCCAATAAGCTGTTACTATATTAGCAGTTCCATCAAATGATGTTCCATTGATAGTTCTTGCAGTCTATAGTTTGGTTGCTGTTGCCGCATTGCCTGTAATAGAAACTCCAAGAGTCGTACTACAGGCTGTTGGTGTACCTGCATTTAGGTATATAGGAAGAGTTGCAGAACCTTTTGTAGCCGTTCCAATCTTTAAAACTATTCCAGTATAGTTAGCACTATCTACAATAGTTTTCCATGACTTTGTATTCAAAGTTGAGTCTGTACTATTTCTCCAATACAAACTTCCAGAATACATAGAGTAGAACTGCATATATCTTGTACTTCCACTTCCAGCATTAAACTATACTAGGTGTCCAGAAGCTCCTGTATACTTTACATTCCAGCTACCACATAGATTATTACTAGTCGCTAATTCGGTAGTTGTAGGAACAGAACTTGCTATAGACTAATCTCCTCTAGCTCTAAAGAATGAAGTTTCATGTAGCCCGTCTAATAGGTCTGAATTAAGGTTAGTAACCACGGTTGTGCTAGTTACCTTTAATGGAGAGGTACCTGTAGCAATAGTAGATATTAATTGAGTTCCTGTTATAGCAGCTTTTACTATTAGAGGTCCAGTCATAGTATCTCCAGTTACATTCACATATCTCTCATCGGATTCAGTTTTAGTATAGTAATTCTCAGCTAGTGCAACTGATTTACCATCTAATTTTAAAACCCCTTTACTTATAAACAGACCCACCGTTCCACCCAAAGGACTAGTTTCCGTAGGATATGGAAGTATACAGATAGAACCATTTCCATCTCCTCCAGTATTATGTTGTCCTATAGAAGGGTCGTAGGTATTTCTAGATGCACCATTTTTATACCATTTCAATATAGTGGTATAGTTACTAGTATCATTCTAATTCTATATAATACTAGCATTATTAGCAAATCTAACACTAGTAGAAAAAGTCTTTGCTCCTGTAATACTTTGAGTAGTGTCAAGAGTTACAAACTTATCATCTAAAATTGAATAAAACTAAGTCTTACTCACTCTTCTAATAAAGGTATCAGAAGTATTTCTTACATATACGGAACCAATATCTGTTAACGCTTCATCAGAAATAGCTGAATTAAAATAAGTAGCGTAAATATGCTAGCTGGCGTTTCGTTGAACTAGGGTGCTGGCTTTGCTCGAAGCGGAGTACTCTAAGTCTCCTCCGTTGCTAAGAAGGACTTGTGTAGCGCTTCCTTGATATGTGGTTCCTATAAGTTTTGCATATCCATCTTTAACTTTTATCATATTATCCTCTTAAATTTAAATGTATAAGTGTAAGCAGCGCCTATGCCAGCACTTGCACCTATCTATAATTTTAAAACTCCAGAACTTTGCATAACAGTTCTTAAGTAAATTGTTTTTCCATAAACATGACCAGAACGGTGAAGGATAATTTCATCGGTGTCTGTATCATTAGTACCATCTCTATACCAACTCATTACACCAGAATTATAGCAATGCCACATATTTCCTGTACCATCGTTAGCACTAACTTGTACCTATACTATATAAGTTCCATTGGCAGGAAGGTTAGTAGATGTTATTCCTGTATCCATCCATGCTTGTGTAACATTTAATGATTTAGTAATGGTTGTGAGATTGTTAGATAATTCTTCTGTTTTTAACATGAAATCGGATACAGCTTTATGTCCTCCTCCACCTAACAATACATAAGAGTCAGAAGAATTAGTCTTTTTATAGCCTGCTGCTGTAACATTAACTGTGAATGTCTTAGCACCAGTTATAGTTTGTGCAGTATTTAATGTAACGTAATTAGCTAATGATTGATGTTCTGTAAGAACTGGTTTTCCACCTGAGTACAATTTATTAGCCCATAGACTACCTGTACTAGGCTGAGCATATATTGTTGTAGTTACATAAACTTGCTAAGTAACACTAGCACCTAAATCAGCAGTGGTACTTGTGTTAGTATAACCTAAAGCAAGAGGTCTATAATTTGAGGTAGTGGTAGCAGACTACAATACTTTCTAATCAGTATTCATGTCTGTATACCATCTAACCCAAGTTTTCCAAGCAGAAGAATCATGGTATCTAAACCATATCAGACCACTAGAAGTAATTAATTTCTAATAACGATAACCACTAGCATTTCGACCAACATATAATTCATATGCGTCTACTCCACTAGGTTTGTTCGTTGTGGTATTACCACCGCCAGCATAGTACCATCTCCCTTCGTCTAAGTAATCATCTAGATCTTGATTAGTTAATTGGGTATAAATGAATGCCGCAGCCGCAGGTATGGACCAGGTGCCATCTTCCCTTAAAAATCTAACATTTGTTGCAGTATATGAAGGGACAGGCACCAATCCGTTATAACCTCCACTTCCACTAGAAGTATGTTTTTTAAATACCGAGTAAGTAGTATCTGTCCCTTTAAACTTTATCCCTCTAGTAAAGATATTTAAGCCTTTTAAGTCAAAGGTTATATCATTATTATTGGGAGCAGTTGTTAAAGCTGCCGCCGTAGTAGGATTGTATGCTATCTTCATAGATTATGCTGTTTCGTATTTTTTAGTACTGATATTATACCAGCTTATTCCAAAACTAATATCTTGTATGTCGTCCCCGTTAGAGTCTGCTTTTAAATAAACATCTCCAGATGGTACGAAGTTTAGTGTCTTGTCTCCGATTGATACACCTCCAATAGTAATAGGTCTCCATGAATCTTCTGCCGCTGGGTCGTAACCTAAAGCATTAATAACATTCTGTTTAGTTAAATAAATGCTTCCAGCGCTAGTAACAGAAATTGTTTTATTCGTAGAGTCTTTATCTACAATTACTCCTCCTATAGTAGTAGTAGTTGCGGCTACTAGAGATATTGTTCTAGCTGCACTACCATTATAAGTAACTCCAGCAGTTCCAAAAGTTAAGCCTGCACCAAGTGACAATGCGTTACTAACCTTCTTAGCTTCTCCTACTACTAAAGTAGACTGTGCGGCCCAAGTAGGAGCAGCACTACCATTACTAAGTAGTACCTAACCCTAAGTACCACCAGTTGTTGGAGCATAAATGGTAAATGTATTAGTACTATTACTATAAACATATATAGAAGTACCGTTGACAGTGTGTTTAACCTATCCGTTAATATTTGCTTCTACAGCTGTCCAATAAGCTGCAGTGTTTAATCCGCTTCCTGTTCCGTCTTGTATACATATTAGTAAGTCGCCAGCTGAACACGTCTATCCAGCATAAGTTCCCTGAGAAGTTACTCTATAGGTATCTCCGACCTCACATTTAGTGGGAAATCCCTAAACCTCTACTCCAGCAACGGTATGTGTCGTATAGCTTCCATTACTATAAGTAATAGTACCCTTATACCGCATTGCATCGTTAGCAGCAAAGCTAGCATTAATTATCTAATGAACCTACTGAGTAGTAAATAGGGTTGTTGTATTATTTACAGAGGTATTTTCAGCTATTGGCAAGTCTGTGGTTGTTATCTCAGCCCAGGTAGCATTTCCTCTAAATATTTCAGTGGCTTTACCGCTAGAAATAGGAACTAAACCTCTTACTGTAGGAGTAAATGTGGGAGTAAAATCCTTTCCATGAGATATAATGTGACCGTCTTTAGAAAAGAATAGCTTTACGTAATCCCCAGAAGCAGATTCCGGCAAAGTAAGATTGCCTGATATTTCAGCATAGGTATTAGCAAAATTTAATAGTGCCATATTATAAATGATTCCATTTTAGTATAATTTTATTATCTTCATCTATTCCAAAATCATTCCCCAGAAGCAGATTCCGGTCTTCTGACCCGTTATACTAAAGATAACCTTCTTGGTCCACTATTACCGTCACATTACTAGTAGGAGCGACTTCTACTATGTGTCCTCGATTATCGTATTTTACCTTTACTGAAGAAGGAGATTCATTTGCAGTTATGGAGTTGGAGTGAGTAAGAATTATATTCTTTTCTTGCTTAAATGCCTATAGTCCAGACCCAGCAGGTGTAATAATCTACTCAATCTTCCTCTCTAGCATATTATCAAGAGTAATTACTTCTTCACCATCTTTAACTAAAACAGCTTCAGCAGTAGTCTAAGGAACGAATATCTAACCATGTTGCTTAAGTTGTTTAATAGTTAATTCCATGATTATCCTCCTATTACTTGGTCTGTGCTATCTGTATTGACCATACTGTCATATAAATCTGATGGAATAGTATAATTAACTACTACCTTAGAAGCACCATCTGATGTAGTAACATCTTGAGCAGTGATAGTGTTTGCTAACTAGCCATTAATAATATTAATAGTCTAATTAAAGGTTTCGTTAGTTACATAACCAGATAAATCTACATCTGTTTGGACTTCTCCAATTTTTTCCCAAATATATTTCGCCTGCGTATTTTCATACACACAAATATATTCGATAAAAATATTTCCTGTAGTACCGGATGGTGCAGGAACTAAATATATAGAATTTAAACAGTCTTTTGACGCTGTTGGTAGCTAAGTAACTATCTTGTATAGTTCTATGCTATTAGTAGTACTAATAACTCCTTCTGGAGAAATAGTAATACCTACACCAGCAGTAAGCTTATCCTATTTACCCTCTAAGGCTGTATTAATTTGTTGAACTGTATTCTTCAACACAGCAATATCTCCAGCATTAGTTCCTACAACTCCCATTGTAGTTCTTAATACCTTGTCAAGAGTTGTTATTCCTAATGATGAAAGTCCTGGAATATTAGAGGTGTTTACTACTACTGCCTCCGCTAAGGTAATAGGAACAAATTCAGTTTTTGATTGAAATAATCTTTTTATTTGTGTTGTACTCATAATTTAAATAAATTATTAGGTATTTGGTAGTCTACATAAGATTTTAGTGTAGAATCTACAAAATCTAAGTCGGCTATCATATTCT
>ULWS01046057.1_pt1 | contig 39161 bp, 34 predicted proteins | sample 1960591 | NCBI WGS metagenome assembly ULWS01 (sample SAMEA4835818, study PRJEB28245) | human gut metagenome | biome: gut microbiome; material: fecal sample | place: Denmark | collected 2008
AATGAAATCGCGCTCTTTAACGCCATCCACGACGAGCCCCTCCCGGAAGGAACGAAGATCCGGAAATTCCGCGTAGACAATACGATCTATATGAATTTTCAAAACGACATTTCTTTCGATGCAGGTGGGAAAGTGATCGTATTCGGCGAGCATCAGTCTACGATCAACGAAAACATGCCCCTTCGCAGTCTGTTGTACATCGGACGGGCATATGAAAGGCTCGTGCCGCCGAGAAGCCGATATAAAAAGAAACTCGTCCCCCTTCCGATGCCGGAATTTTACACATTTTATAACGGAAAAGAAAAATGGGAGAAGGAAAAAGAGCTCCGTCTGTCAGACGCCTATATTGTAAAAGACGGTGAACCGAGTCTGGAATTAAAAGTAAAGGTCATCAATATCCGCCCGGAAGAGCATCATGAGATCCTGGAGAAATGTCAGGTGCTGAAAGAATACAGCCAGTTTATGGAAACGGTACAGAACTATCAGATCTCCGGTGTGGAAGAACCGTATAAAGAGGCGATCAAAGAGTGCATTGAGAAAGGAATTCTTGCTGATTATTTAATGCGAAAAGGAAGCGAGGTTGTCAATATGCTGTTGGATGAATATGATTATGAAACAGATATCGAAGTGCAGAGAGAAGAAGCAAGAGAGCAAGGGCGAGCAGAAGGCAGAGAGGAAGGACGAGAACAAGGACGAGCAGAGGGAAGAGAGCAAGGGAAGGAAGAAGGCAGAGAAGAAGGTCGAAAAGAAGAAAAAAGAGCTCTCGTTCAGAAAAAACTTGAAAAGGGGAAAACAATTTCTCAAATCGCAGATGATCTTGAAGATACAGAAGAAAATATTGCTCACCTGATCGAAGAGTTTCATCTTCGGGTGTAGAGCGGCGGCAGTTTATCAAGAGATCGGATAGCGCCCATATGCAGACAGATTTTCCCGAAACAGCAAAAGAAATAAAAACAAAAGCAAAAAAAATAAAAAAATTCGTTTGTTCTATTGACATTTCATAAAAAGTGGTGGTACTATTATGCACAAAATTTTTATGTATAAATACAGGCATCAAAGGAGGATGTGGAACAATGTGTGGAATTGTAGGATTCATCGGAGAACAGCCGGCAGCGCCGATTCTTTTGGAAGGGCTTTCAAAGCTGGAGTACAGAGGGTATGATTCGGCGGGAATCGCGGTTCGTAATGAAAAGACGGATAAGATCGCGATAGTAAAGGCAAAGGGGCGTTTGAAGATCCTTGCAGAAAAAACAGATAACGGGAAAAGTGTGCGAGGCACATGCGGGATCGGTCATACACGATGGGCCACTCACGGCGAACCTTCCGAGAATAATGCACATCCTCACTGCACGGATGATAAATCCGTTGTTCTTGTGCATAACGGGATTATCGAAAACTATCAAGAATTAAAGACAAAGCTTCAGAAAACGGGATATACGTTTTATTCACAGACAGACACGGAAATCGCGGTAAAACTGATAGATTATTATTATAAGAAGACCGGAACACCTCTTGAGGCGCTTACAAGGGCTATGCTTAGAATAAGAGGATCATATGCTTTCGGAGTGATGTTCCGCGATTGTCCGGGCAGATTGTTTGCGGCCAGAAAAGACAGCCCGCTTATTATCGGAAAGAGTAAAAAAGGCTGCCTGATCGCGTCAGACGTTCCGGCGATTCTGGATCGTACAAGAAACGTATATTATATAGGCAATCTTGAAATAGCGGAGATGACTTCGGAGGAAGTGCATTTTTATAATATTGACCGGGAAGAGATACAAAAAGAAATGACAGAGATCAAGTGGGATGCCGAGTCAGCCGAAAAAGGCGGGTATGAACACTTTATGTTAAAAGAGATACATGAGCAGCCGAAAGCCGTTCAGGATACGCTGGGCGCTTATATAAAAGACAGTGCGATTGACTTTTCGGAAGCAGGTCTGACAGACGAGCAACTAAAAAGCATTGAGAGGATCTATGTTGCGGCATGCGGATCGGCGTATCATGTCGGAGTTGTCGGAAAATATGTGACGGAAAGTCTGGCAGGTATTCCGGTAGAAGTGGATCTCGCATCTGAATTCCGTTATCGCAACCCGATTCTTGCGCCGAATTCGGCGTTGATCGTCGTATCACAGTCAGGAGAGACGGCAGACAGTCTTGCCGCCTTGCGTCTTGCAAAAGAGAAAGGAATTCCGGTTATCGGGATCGTCAATGTAGTCGGCTCAAGCATTGCAAGAGAAAGCGATCATGTCTTATACACATATGCAGGCCCCGAGATCTCGGTTGCGACGACAAAGGCGTACAGCGCACAGTTGGCGGCAATGTACCTTCTCGCCGTACAGATGGCAAAAGTAAAAGGCAGAATAGATGAGAAACGGCATGGAGAATTGCTCGAGGAACTGTGCAGAATTCCCGATAAGATTCAGAAAGCGCTTGACGATAAAGAGCGGATACAGTGGTTTGCAAGTAAATATGCGAATGCAAAAGATGTATTTTTTATCGGGCGCGGCATCGATTATGCAATCAGTCTGGAAGGAAGCCTCAAGATGAAGGAGATCAGTTATATCCATTCAGAAGCATATGCGGCAGGAGAGCTGAAGCATGGAACAATCAGTCTCATCGAAGACGGAATTCTTGTCGTGGGAGTCTTAACTCAGAACGATCTGTTTGAGAAAACATTGAGCAATATGGTCGAGGTAAAAAGCAGAGGCGCATATTTGATGGGACTTACGACATATGGAAACTACAGCGTGGAAGATACGGCGGACTTTTCCGTTTATGTGCCGAAAACAGAAGAATATTTTTCCGCAAGTCTTGCGATCGTGCCGCTTCAGCTTATGGGATATTACGTCAGTGTCGCAAAAGGTTTGGATGTTGACAAACCGCGGAATCTGGCAAAATCCGTAACAGTAGAATAATTTTTACATCGTGTGAAGAAATTATACTTTTAATATCTGAATAAAAATGCATATTCTCTCTTTTTAATATATTTATAAGAGAAAATATGCATTTTGTATTTGAAAATATACATTTTGGAGAGTTGACAAGGAACAGATGTTAGCCTATTATTAAAAATGTATCGTGAAAATTATGATAAAAGTAATGTTTGTTTATAGTGAATTTAAACAGCGGTCTATAAAAGGCAGCATATCTATCTAATGTGTTTTATTGAAAGTTGATAAATGACATAGGGATATGCTGTTTTGGCGTGTCATGAAAAAACTTAAACACATTAATGCGTTATCGCAATGATAGAATGAAGCGCCGTGAAAATGTTGAAACTAGGTATTGGAATTCAAAGTTAAGGAGCGGCGCACAAAATGGCAAAAATAATTGATACACACAGTCATATATTACCCGGGATCGATGACGGGGCTGGTTCATGGAAAGAAGCGCTTTGCATGTTGAAAACAGCGCAGGCTCAGGGAATCAGAAGAGTGATCGCAACTCCTCACTGGGGAGGACCTTTCGGTTATACCGATCCGGTGCAGATCAGAGAACTCTGTTTTACATTACAGGAAAAAGCAAGACGTCACAATATCAGTGTGAAAATTTATCAGGGGCAGGAAGTACAGTGGGGATTTATGAATTTGCAGGATGTGTTGTATCTTATGAACCGCTTTACGGTCTGCTTCGGCGGCGTATGGAGACGTATCGGTCGGATACAGAGGGGCAGCCTGATATAACGCTTGACGGTACGAAAGAAGATTATGAAAAACTGAGAAAGCAATATCCGCACCTGTCTATAGAAGAGTGTGAATATAGTTGTGCCGGAGCTGAATTTTATATGAAACTGTTAAAACATCAAGGGTTTATGATCCATGCTTCGGCAGTAGAAAAAGAGGGAAAAGCCTATCTTTTTTCGGCTCCGAGCGGAACAGGGAAATCTACGCATGCGCAGCTTTGGCGGCAGACGTTCAAAGGAGAACCGATTCGGATCATTAACGATGACAAGCCCGCAGTTTGTCTGCAAAACGGCGTATTTTATGCATGCGGGACTCCGTTCAGCGGGAAAACCGATAAAAATGAGAATCGCAAAGCGCCGATACAAGGACTTTGTATGCTGCATAGAGGAAAAACAAATAAAATACAGAAGATTACTTCGGGGGAAGCTCTTCCTCTGATATTGCCGCAGACATTATTTTACGGAGATGAAGAAGAGACGAATTTGCTGCTCTCTTTTTTAGATCGTTTTTTACAGTCTGTTCCGGTTTACAAAATGGAGTGTACTATGGAAGAAGAAGCGGCTAAGACGGCATATTTTTGTATGAAAGGAGAAGAAAAATGAAGATAAAAATAAAAGAAGGTTTTTTGCTTCGCAAGGTGGCAGGAGATCATGTCGTAGTTCCGGTCGGTGAAGCGGGAAAAGTATTTCACGGGATGATCCGGTTAAATGATACAGGCGCATTTTTGTGGGAACAGTGCCGAAAGGAAACGACGAAGGAACAGGTTTTACAGGCAATGGCAGAAAAATACGAAGTTGATGAAAGCGTTGCGGCCGATGATTTGGACCGCTTTTTACAACAACTGCGAAATGCGGAAATATTGGAAGAAACAAATGAGTGAATTTAAAACAGAAAAATGTGAGGATAGTAAAAAAGAAGATAAACAGGAAAGTAAACAAGAGGGTAAAAAGGAAGAAGGCAGGGAAGATAAGAATTTGAAAAGCCGTGGATTAGAAGAAATCCTGAAAGAGCAGGGGAAGCTGGTTCTTACGGCTGAGGGAAACAGCATGCTGCCATGTATCCGCCCGAAAAAGGACGTATTGATCTTAGAACCTGTAAAAGAAGAGGTTTGTCGTCATCAAGTAATCTTGTATCGAAGAGAGAACGGCGCTTATGTATTGCACAGAGTGATGGAAAATTCGGATCATAATAGTTACGTTCTTTGCGGAGATAATCAGTATCGGAAAGAATATGGCGTGCAGCCGGAGCAGATTCTGGCTGCGCTGACCGGATTTTACAGAGGGAATCAGTATATAGATTGTGAAAAAAATAAAAAATATAAACAATACGTAAAGTTATGGTGCAGTCCGCTGTTTCCGAGACGGTGTGCCGTATGGGCAGTAAAAGCGGTGATGAAAATACGAAGCCGGGCAAGCAAAAGATGAGTCGGCGCGGCACAATAATGAGTTGGAACAGGCGGATGCCTACTCCAGAATCTCTTTTGCATTTTCAGCGGTAATGCCGCATATTTCGGCAATGGATTTATAAGATTCTCCGCGGGAAGCAAGGCGGAAGTATCGAATATTATATCTCGTCTTCTTTTCCGTCGATGAGATAATCGTATGAAACGTGGAAAATCTCAGAGAGTGCTTTTAGCTCCACATCTGTGACATAGCGTTTATTTGTTTCGATTCTTGTAATGACGTTTTTATCCATATCATAGCCGTTTAATTGAAGCTGATAAGCTAAAAGCCGCTGCGACATATTATGCTTCTCTCGAAGTTTGATGAGTCTTTTACTGATCAGATTTTTTTCTCCGGTAGATGTTCTTGGTTTCGGCATAAGTATATTCCTTCCTGAGAACGGTGCGCTTGAAAATGTCTCATTTTCTGCACTTTTTATTGATTTTACAAGGGAAAAGATCTGCGCGGGGTTGTAAAAGTGATACAAAATATCGGATATCGAACGAGAAGTTTGCAAAAATTTAACATATCAAACGGAGTGTAATTCTGGATTTTTTGTCTTGAATATGTGATAATAAAATTAAAAGAAAAAGTACGTGAAAAGAGGAAGATTTATGCCTACGACATATGCACATTACAAATTTGGAAAAGAAGTGATCAGCGCGCTTCCGAGGCCGCTTCGCAGCACAGTTGAGAATCACAGAGAATTATTTGATATCGGACTTCATGGTCCTGATATTCTTTTTTATTATCATCCGATGAAGAGAAATACAGTGAACGGTCAGGGATATGACCTTCATGATAAGCCGGCGGATCTGTTTTTCCGCCACGCTGCGGAAACTGTGAAAAAAGCGGAAGATCCGGCAGCGGCAAGAGCATATATTTACGGTGTCATCTGTCATTTTGCTTTAGACAGTGAGTGCCATCCGTATGTTGAGAAGATGATCCATGAAAGCGGAATCAGCCATTCGGAGATCGAGATGGAGTTTGACCGGCTTCTCTTAAAGGAAGATTATATTAATCCTGTGCGTTATCTTGCCACAAAGCATATCCGTCCGACGAAGGAGAACGGGGCGGTCATAGCGCCGTTTTTTGAAGATCTGACAGCAGAGACGGTACAAAAAGCTTTGAAAGGGATGATTATGTATCATAAGCTTTTGCTGGCGCCCGGCGCGGTAAAAAGGAAGATCCTTTTCGGCGGAATGCGGCTATCAGGGCAGTATGATTCTCTGCATGGGATGGTTATGAGTCTTGAACCGAATCCGGCGTGTAAAGAGTACTGTCGTCTTTTAAAAAGGCTGTTTGCCGGGGCAGTTCCGCTGGCGGCGGGATTGATCATCCGTTACCAGAAAGTTTTGTTTGAGGGAGACGAAATTCCGGAACGTTTTACAAGAACGTTCGGCGCAGGTGAGGGATGGAAAGATCTGCCTTTATAAACAGGCGATAAGCTAAAGCAAAACATGAGCCGAAGACCGGGCAGATGTGGAAAGGATGCGGTACAGCCGTCATGCGGTTCGGGTCTGGCGATGGCAGAATGAGGGAAAGGGAGACAAGGCGATGAAATTTAAACTGACTTCGTTAGAAAAAAAGTGGGTTCTTTATGATGTGGGAAATTCGGCGTTTACAATGATGGTATCGACCATATTTCCGATTTATTTTAATTATCTTGCGGGAAACGCCGGTATATCGGACGTAGATTATCTGGCGTACTGGGGATATGCAACTTCTGTGTGCACGCTTCTTGTGGCGATTTTAGGGCCGACGCTCGGAGCGATTGCGGATACGAAAAATTTTAAGAAAACAGTGTTTTTTGTTGCGATGGGAGTAGGTGTTTTCGGATGTATTTTGTTAGGGTTTCTGTCATCGTGGATTTGGTTTTTAGGTATTTTTGTACTGGCAAAGACCGGATATTCGGCAAGTCTGATTTTTTATGACGCGATGCTTACTGATGTGACCGACCCGGAACGGATGGACGCAGTTTCGTCTCACGGCTATGCGTGGGGATATATCGGAAGCTGTATTCCGTTTGTGGCATGTCTCGGCGTTGTGCTCGGAGCAAAACCGTTGGGGATCGGAATGCAGACTGCGATGATCATTGCGTTTATTATTACTGCGCTTTGGTGGCTGTTATCGTCTGTACCGCTTCTTCGCTCTTACAGACAGAAATATTTTGCCGAAGTAAACGGACATGTTGTAAAAGACAGTTTTAAGCGGCTTGGGAAAACTTTTGCGGAGTTGGTTAAGGAAAAGCATATTTTTGTATTTTTACTTGCGTTTTTCTTTTATATTGACGGTGTGTATACCGTTATTGATATGGCGACAGCGTACGGACAGGCTCTTGGATTGGACAGCACGGGACTTTTGCTCGCCCTTCTTGTGACACAGATCGTTGCGTTTCCGTCTGTACTTATTTTCGGAAGGATCGTAAAGAAAGTTTCTCCGGAGAAGATCATTACTGTCTGTATCATGGCATATTTTGGAATTGCAGTGTATGCATATTGGCTGGATACTCAGTTTGATTTCTGGATGCTCGCAGTTCTTGTGGGAATGTTCCAGGGAACGATACAGGCGCTTTCAAGATCATATTTTGCGAAGATCATACCGGCGGAGAAGTCGGGAGAATATTTCGGCATTTATGACATTTGCGGCAAAGGCGCATCGGTTATCGGAACGGCGCTCGTATCTTTTATCAGTCAGATGACGGGGAGCATCAATATTGCTGTCAGCGCACTTTCCGTGATGTTTTTAGTTGGGCTTGTATTATTTAGATATTCGGCAAAATTAAATAGCGTGCGATGAAAATCGAATGAGGAAAACATATGGGATGAAAGAGGTGACAGGATGGAGGAATTTGTCAAATTAAAGGATATCACGAAAGTTTATCATATGGGAGAAGTGGAGATCCGGGCAGCAGACAATATTAATTTCTCTATCAAAAAAGGAGAGTTTGTTGTAATTGTCGGACCAAGCGGCGCGGGAAAAACGACGGTGCTTAATATTTTAGGCGGCATGGATACCGCGACAGGCGGAACGCTGACAGTGGACGGAAAAGATATTACGGCGTATGATTCCCGACAGTTGACCGGATACCGCAGGGATGATATCGGATTCGTATTTCAGTTTTACAATCTGATCCCGAATCTGACCGCGCTTGAAAATGTAGAGCTTGCGCTTCAGATATGTAAAGATCCTCTTGATGCAAAAAAGGTATTGGAAGATGTAGGGCTTGGCGACAGATTGGATAATTTTCCGGCGCAGCTTTCCGGAGGCGAGCAGCAGCGTGTTTCGATTGCCCGCGCTCTTGCGAAGAACCCGAAGTTGCTCCTTTGCGACGAGCCGACAGGAGCGCTTGATTATAATACGGGAAAGGCAATTTTGAAGCTTTTACAAAACATGTGCCGGGAACGGGGGATGACAGTGATCGTGATTACCCATAATCAGGCTCTTGCACCTATGGCAGACAGATTGATTCATATTAAGAACGGGCAGGTGTCTCATATGGAAACAAATGAAAACCCGATGTCGATCGATGAGATCGAGTGGTAGTTCGGATAAAAATAAGAAATGGAAATGGCAGGCGGTGTGAATGAAAAAACGTGCGCTGAGAAAAGATTTTTATATGGAGATCAGACGCAGCCTCGGGCGTTTCCTTTCCATCTTTTTCATCGTTGCGATCGGATGTGCCTTCTTTTCGGGAATACGTGCCTCGGAGCCGGATATGCGTTATTCGGGAGACGCGTATTTTGATAATAAGAATATGATGGATCTTAGGATCATCAGTACGATGGGATTGACGGAAGATGACGTAAAGGCGGCTTCAAAAGCAGAAGGGATCGGGCATGTGGAAGGCCGGTATTCTGTGGACGCTCTTTTGGCAGACGGTGATAATCAAATCGTTGTTCATGTCATGTCTATGCTTCCGACGATGAATGAGATACAGCTTGAGGACGGCAGGCTTCCGAATAAGGAAAATGAATGTGTCGTTGATGTGGATTACATGGAAAAAAGCAAACTGAAGATCGGAGATACGATCACGTTTTCAAGCGGTACGGATGCCGAGGTTACAGATTCTTTGAAAACGGATACGTTTCGGATCACAGGTACAGTGAGCAGTCCGGAGTATATTGCTTTTCAGCGGGGCAGTACGACAATCGGAAACGGAAGTGTGCGGGCGTTTGTATATGTACAGGAAGAAAGCTTTGCAATGGACGTCTATACAGAGATTTGTATTCAGGCGGCAGGAGCAAAAGAATTGACGGCATTTACTTCGGAATATGAAGATACGGTCGCGAAAGCAAAAGAAAATATTGAGAAGATCAAGGAGCAGAGACAAAAAGCCCGGTATACGGAAATTGTCGATGAGGCGAACGGGAAAATTGCGGAGGCGGAAGCCGAAGTAACAGATGCACAGACGAAGCTGGAAAACGGGAAAGCGGAAGCGGCGGCAAAGCTGGCGGATGCAAGGCAGAAACTGGAAAACGCGCAGGCACAGATCGATAGTGGGAAAGTGCAGTTGGAGAACTCCAAAGCGGAGGTTGCCGCAACAGAGCAGACCTTGGCACAGAAGCAGACAGAAGTTCAGAACGGAACAGCGGCGCTTGATCAGGGAATTGTGCAGTTGAATCAGCAGATTGAACAATTAAATGCGGTGAAAGCGCAGTATGAGGCTTTGAAAGAAAGCGGAATGACAGACGAAGAAACGCTTGCGGCGTTGGAGCAGATGAGCATGCAGATCCAGATCGGAGACGCAGCTGTGGTCGAGGCACAGGCGCAGATCGATCAGACGAGAGCTCAGCTTCAATATGCGCAAGGGCAGATTGATAACGGGTATGCACAGCTTGAGGCGGCAAGGCAGCAGATCGCAGGCGCGGAAGCCGGGATCATATCCGGCGAGCAGGAGATTGCTTCCGGATGGGAAGAGTATTATGCAGGTGAAGCAGAGGCAAACGCCGAGATCGCCGAAGGCGAGCAAAAGATAGCGGAAGCGCAGGCAGAGCTGGCTGATGCGAAAGCGGAAGTTGCAGAACTGGAAAAGCCGAAATGGTACATTTATGACCGAAATGACCTTCCGGATTATTCGGGATACGGTGATAATGCGGACCGAATGAAAGCGATCGGCGAAGTGTTCCCGGTGATATTTTTCCTAGTGGCGGCACTGATCAGTCTTACGACGATGACCCGTATGGTAGAAGAGCAGAGGACTCAGATCGGAACATTAAAAGCGCTTGGATACGCGAGACATTCGATAGCGGGGAAATATTTGGGATATGCGTTTCTGGCGACCCTTCTTGGAAGCGCGGCCGGTATTTTTACCGGGGAGAAGATATTTCCGTATATTATCATCAATGCATACGGGATAATGTATAAACACATGAATGAACTGCTCATACCGTATAATGTGATGTACGGGATAGGAGCGGCGGGAACGGCGCTGTTTTGTACATTGGCGGCGACGATACTGGCATGTTATAAGGAACTGCGCGAACAGGCAGCTCAACTGATGCGTCCGCCGACGCCGAAGCAGGGTCAGAGAGTCGTTTTTGAGAAGATTACATTTTTGTGGAAGCGGCTGAATTTTTCCTGGAAAGCAAGCGTGCGTAATCTTGTCAGATATAAGAAACGGTTTTTTATGACGATTTTCGGCATCGGAGGATGTATGGGACTGATGATCGTAGGGTTCGGTTTGAAAGATTCGATCTTTGCGGTTGTCGATATTCAGTACGGCGAGATTCAGCGATATGACGGAACGGTCATTATGGCGGAAGGCGCTTCGGAAAAAGAAAAAGGTGAAGTCGCGCAGATGCTTGGAAAAGAAACAGAAGTAGACGATGCGATGGAAGGCATACTGACTCAGATTACAATCGGAAACGGAAGTAAATGGCACGATGTCTATCTGGATGTGCCGAAAGATAAAAAGCAATTCCCGGAGTTTGTGACTTTGAAAGAAAGGACGACGGATAGAAGATATTCTCTGGATGAAAAAGAAGTTGTTTTGACAGAAAAAATCGCGAAGGAACTGGAAGTACAGGCAGGAGACATGATTACGATCCGTGATGAAGAGAAAGGAGATCTCAAGGTCAAGATCAAAGCTGTCTGCGAAAATTATATGGGACATTACCTGTACATGACGGCAGATGCGTATGAGGCTGTTTATAACGAAAAACCGGAGTACAATGCCGTTTTCTATAAGACGGTTTCAGGAACGACAAAAGAAGCGCAAAGTGTCGGCGAAGATATTCTTCAGCTTCCGGGAGCGTTGAGTGTGAGCTATACGACTGATTTGAAACAACAGGTAGACGATATGTTGGGAGCGCTTGACATTGTGATCGTTGTTCTGACAATATCGGCAGGAATGCTGGCATTTGTCGTTTTGTATAATCTGAACAACATTAATATTACAGAGCGAAAGAGAGAACTGGCAACGCTGAAAGTTTTAGGATTTTATCCGAATGAAGTTTCGGCGTATGTATATCGGGAAAATATCGTACTTACGGTTTTAGGCGCTCTTTTCGGCGTCGCTCTCGGAAAGATACTTCATCGCTTTATCATTGTCACTGTCGAGATAGATACGGTTATGTTTGGCAGAAATATCGATATGAGCAGTTTTGTATACAGTTTTCTTTTGACGGTTGCGTTCTCTATGATCGTAAACGGAGCGATGTATTTTAAACTTAAAAAGATCAATATGGTCGAATCACTGAAAAGTGTGGAATAAAAACCTAAAAAGCATTTTGTCAAGGCTGTGCGTTGAAGCGATTCCGGATCGTCCTCACCGCGCAGCTTTATATTATCGGCAATGAGCGGTCTGTTAAGGCAGCGTTAAGAAAGTGTTAGGAAAATGTAGGGAAAGGGTAAAATGGAATTGACATACCGGTTGGCGGATGTTAATTTAAAAAAGCGCGTCGAAGCAGACGTGTGTATAAAGAAAAACAGAATATAGAAAAAATAAGACGATTTACAAAAGGAGAAAAATGGAATGGGAATAACAGACGTACTTGCTTTGCTCGGCGGTCTTGCATTGTTTTTATACGGAATGCAGATGATGAGCACGGGATTGGAAGCAGCAGCCGGCAACCGGATGAAGTCGATCCTTGAAAAACTGACATCGAACCGTATAAAAGGTGTGCTTGTCGGAGCAGCCATCACAGCGGTCATTCAGTCGTCTTCTGCAACGACGGTCATGGTAGTAGGGTTTGTAAATTCAGGATTGATGACATTAAAACAGGCGGTATGGGTGATCATGGGAGCCAATATCGGAACGACGATTACAGGTCAGCTCATTGCTCTTGATATCGGAGCGATCGCTCCGCTTTTTGCGATCGCAGGCGTAGGAGCGATCATGTTTATCAAAAGTGAAAAGGTACATCATATCAGCAGTATTTTTGCCGGACTTGGTATTCTTTTTATGGGAATGGATATGATGGGGGCGGCAATGTCGCCTTTGAAAGAGTCGGAAGCGTTTATCAGTCTGATGACGAAGTTCGACAATCCGCTTCTCGGTATTTTGGTAGGCGCGCTTTTTACGGCAGTGATCCAGTCATCTTCTGCATCGGTCGGTATTTTGCAGGCGCTTGCGTCTACCGGTATGATCCCGCTCTCAAGCGCGGTGTTCGTTTTGTTCGGACAAAACATCGGAACATGTATCACGGCAGTTTTGGCATCGATCGGAATGAAGGTAAATGCAAAGCGTACGACGGTTATCCATCTGTTATTTAATATAATCGGCACGGTATTATTTACGGTGATCTGTCTTGTGACGCCGTATGTGACATGGATCGAAGCGATGACGCCCGGAGATCCGGTGGCGCAGATCGCAAATGCCCATACAGTCTTTAATATCGTGACGACACTGCTGCTTCTTCCGTTTGGAACACATATGGCGAATATAGCGGTTCGCATTCTTCCGGACAGCAAAAAGGCAGACGATGAAGACCTTCGCCTGAAATATATCCGTCCGTTTGAATCTTCCTATGCGATCGGCCACAGCGCGGTGGCAGTGTCACAGGTTCGTGATGAAGTTAACAGAATGAGAGATATGGTGGCGAAAAATATAAGCGACTCGTTTGACTCGCTTGTTCAATATGATGAGAAACTTCGCAAAAAAGTGTCTGAGAGAGAAGAATATATTGATTTCCTCAATAAAGGCATATCCGAATATATCGTTTCACTTATGGCAAGCGGGATGAATATGTCAGATTCGAGAAAGATCAACGGATATTATGCGATTATAAGCAATCTGGAACGGATCGGAGATCATGCTGTCAATCTTGCAGAATATGGCGACGATATGAGAAAATGGGAGATTGATTTTTCAGATACGGTTAAAGAAGAACTCAATGAGATGAAAGCGCAGTGTATTGCGGCGCTTGATAATCTGAAAGAAGTAACTTCCGAAAATGTAGAACGGATACTAAGTCAGGCAGTTATCATAGAGCAGAAAACGGACGATATGCGGGATAAGTATTTTAAAAAGCAGATGCAGCGTCTGAAAAAAGGAAAATGTAAGCCGCAAAGCGGTATCGTCTTTTCTGAAATACTGACAGATTTTGAAAGAATGGGCGATCACGCATTGAATATCGCACAGCAGTACAGAGAAATGGAATAGAATAGAAGAGAAGACATCTCACAGGAAGTGGGGTGTCTTTTTTATATGTGAAAATCATCTGTTATAAAAATGTCTCATATTTTCAACCGATTTTCTTGATTCCGGCAAAAACAGATTATATAATCGGTTGTAAAAGTGATACAAATATTGACGAAAAAGACAGGTGATGCAAAGTGAAGCGAAAAAGAGATCAGAGAAGATGCAGGGGTGCGGCAGGAAAAATTCCGGCGTTGATTTTTTGCGCGGCGGCAGTTTTGTGTATTGTGATATGGGTGATGCGTCACGCGCAGATGCAGGAGGGAAACGAACCGGATGTTGTGGCGAGCCGATGTGAAAATAATGTGTATGATCTGACCGTTGCGGCGAATTGTGATGAAATCAAAGATGCAGAAGCATTTGCGGAAAAAGTTGTTCAAAAATACGAAGAAAACTCATTTCGCACAACGAAGTTTTCGGTAGATTTAGGAGAAGATATTGATTTGGTTCGCTTTCATGTTTATTTAAGAAGGGAAGAGATAGGGGAAAAAGAAGAATTGTTTCAGATTCGCTATCAAGACGGAGATATAATACTGGACGGAATCAACGGAAAGAGGTAAAATCATATTATGAATTTAAACAGGACGTTTCCGCAGAGCAAATAGCCGGACAGGATCTGTAAGAACACGGCGCGTCTGATATGCGGGAATAGTGAGGAGGTTAGTATGGGAAGTATATGGCATGATATCAGTGAGGAAAGGATTTTTCCGACAGATTTTATCTCGGTGATCGAGATTTCAAAAGGAAGCAAGAAAAAATACGAATTAGATAAAGAAACAGGGTATATCATCCTTGACCGAATCTTGTATACGTCAACGCATTATCCGATGAATTACGGATTTATCCCGAGAACCCTCGGAGACGACGGCGATCCGCTCGATGTGCTCGTGATGTGTTCAGAGCCGCTTGAGCCTTTGACTCTTGTAAGATGTTATCCGATCGGCGTTATGAAGATGACAGACGGAGGAGCGGGAGATGAGAAGATCATAGCGATTCCGTGGGCAGATCCTACATATGAGGCGTATACGGATATTTCCGAGCTTCCAAAACATATTTTTGAAGAGATCAAACATTTCTTTACCGTATACAAAGATCTGGAAGGTAAGAGAACGGCGGTGGACGAGTTTGAAGGCGCGCTTGGCGCAGTAAAGATCATCGAAGAATGCATCGACCGCTATAAAGAGAAATACGGTTCGGGCGAGTCTGATAAAACAACAGAATAATAAGAATAATAAGAAGAATAAAAAGATAGAGTAAGGCAGAACAATAAACGTAGTATCAAAGCACAGAGGCGTACGAAATGTAGGCCGGCTGAAAGGAGCTGAAGGCTATTATGGATAAACTCAGTGATAATTTGAAAAAGATCTTTCTGGCAGGGATCGGAGCAGTTGCCGTTACTGCCGAAAAGTCAAAAGATCTTCTTGATGAAATGGTAGAAAAGGGAGAACTGACAGTAGAGCAGGGAAAAGTGCTGAATGAAGAGTTAAAGCACAATGTGAAAAAGACAGTAAAAGAGAAGGTGAATGCGCTGAAACCGGCATCGGCAGAGGAACTTTCGGATCTTCTTGATAAGATGACGCCGGAGCAGATTGCCGCTTTGAAAGAGCAGATCCTGAAAAAAGAAGAAGCGAGCGAAACTGCGCCGGATGAAGCATAATTATGAGCAGTATAGAACCGATGGAATATAATTCAAGGCTGAAGGAAATTGTGGCTGTGCTCCGCAAACATAGTATTACAAAGGGAGTGACGCCTTTAAAGCTTCGGGAAATCATAGAAGATCTCGGACCGACATTTATTAAACTCGGTCAGATCATGGCGATGCATTCTGATATTTTACCGAAGCGTTATTGCGATGAGCTGATGCAGCTTTGTTCAGATGTAAAACCGATGCCGTTTGAGGAAGTTTTATCGGTCATAGAAGAATCTTACGGGCGGTCGTGGAGAAGAGTTTTCTCCCATATAGATGAATCCTGTCAGGGGGCGGCGTCGATCGCGCAGGTGCATCGCGCCACGTTAAAAAGCGGAGAAGAAGTTGTCGTAAAAGTCCAGCGCAGGGGAATTTATGAAAAGATGGCAAGGGATATTGAGCTTCTTCGCAAAGCGATCAAATTAATGCCGCCTGTCAGTTTGAAAAATATGGCTGATTTTGATCTCGTTTTAGACGAATTGTGGACTGTGACAAGAGACGAGATGAACTTTCTTACAGAAGCATCTAATATGGAAGAATTCGCAAGGAGAAACAAAGACGTTCATTTTGTCGGAACACCGAAATTATATCAGCAGTATACGACTGTCCATGTACTTGTTATGGAATACATCGATGGATGTGCGGTAGACGATAAGGAGCGGCTGAAGGAAGAGGGATATGACCTTAAGGAGATCGGCAGCAAACTTGTCGATAACTACATTAAACAGGTGATGGACGACGGATTTTTTCATGCAGATCCTCATTCGGGAAATGTAAAGATACGAGACGGCAAGATCGTATGGATCGATATGGGAATGATGGGGCGGCTTACGGAGCGTGACAGAGAGATGCTTGGCAAGGCAATCGAAGGGATCGCTTTAAACGATATCGGTTTGATCCGGCAGGCAGTGCTCGGTCTGGGAGAATTTAAAGAGCGTCCGGATCAGAGAAAATTATACGAAGGTATCGAAGGACTGATGTTGAAGTACGGTCATGAAGATATGGGCAAGATCAATGTCGGGGAAGTTACGGTTGATCTGATGGATGTGATGAAAGTCAATAAGATCAGAATGCCTCACGGGCTGACGCTTTTGGCGAGAGGCCTGACCCATATGGAAGGAGTTCTGGCAGCGATCGCGCCTGATATTAATATGGCGGAAATTGCCGCCGCCCGTATTTCGGGAGATTTTTTCCGTAATTTTGACTGGAAAAAAGAATTGAAAAGCAGCGGAAAAAGCGCAGTGAAATCGATGCGAAAGGCGTTGGATATCCCGTCGATGGTGTCTGATATGATGGCGGGATATTTAAAAGGACAGGCAAAGGTGAATCTTGATCTGCGGGCATCGGATGATCTTGCCTTTCTGCTGCGCAGACTTGTAAGAAACATTGTTATGGGTTTGTGGGTCATGGCGCTTCTGATCAGTTCAAGTATTATCTGTACGACAGATATGAGTCCGAAAATACTCGGCATTCCGGCGCTTGGGGCGATCGGATATATTCTTGCGTTTTTGATCGTACTATACGTATTTATCAAACATATTTTTTCGAGAAAATAAAATCAGGTACAAAGTAATGGAAAAAAACAGAAACGAAAACAACAGAAAAAATCCTCTGAATAAAAGTTTTGGGTATGCTTTTGAAGGAATCCGGACCGGAATCCGTAAAGAAAGAAATATGAAGATCCACTGTCTGGCAGTGATTGCGGTAACCGTTGCCGGAACTTTTCTTCATATTAAACCTGTCGAGTGGTGCATCTGTTTGCTGTTGTTTGGTCTGATCCTGTCGCTGGAGCTTGTGAATACGGCGTTGGAAGCGGTGGTAGATCTTGTGACTAAGGAGAAAAAACCATTGGCGAAGATCGCGAAAGATACAGCGGCAGGGGCGGTTCTTGTATCGGCGATCGCCGCAGCGATCATCGGATGCATTATTTTTGTTCCATATTTGTTAGAATTGATAAAATCAAAGAGATAGTGTATTATTATTGACAGACACTCAAAATGCATCAGGACAGACAAAGGTGAGAGAAGACAGGAAAGGAAAAGCTGAAAATGAGCGAGAAAGAAACAAAAGTGACAAAACAGGAGACATTGGCGGCTCTGCGCAATCCGGGTGAATTATATGTTATTATGTCGGCAGCGACAAAGATGCCGTTTGTAAAATGTGACGAGGAGACATTTGACGATGAGATCTTCCTTTATTATCAGATGGAAGATGCAAAAGACAAGGCGCGTAAGCTTCTTGATGAAAAATATGTAAGCGTTGTGGCAAAGCTTGCGAAAGAGCAGCTGCTTCCTTTTTTCACAAGTCTTTATATAATGGGAGTAAACGCACTGGCGGTCAACAGCGGAACAGATATGGAAATTACAGTTCAGCTTTCAGATCTGGTAACGAGAAATATACCGAAGGAACTTCCGGAAGGAAAGCAGATCGTGGAAAACCCGGCGCTCCATCTGACGGCGGCTTATTTTATGCAGGAACTTAGAAAACAGGAGCAGCCGCAGATGACGGAAGAATTAAAAGAACTTCAGGAAGAACTTTTGGCTCATTACGGAAAGGGAACGTTTTTGATTCCTGTTGAAGAGAACGGTCAGATTCCGATACTGAAGCAAAAAGACGGTTCGCTGTATCAGCCTGTTTTTACGGATGTGCTGGAATTTCAGAAGTTCACGAAAGGAAGACCGGTCAGATCGGCAGTTGTTCCGGGGGAAAAGATCGCAGAATTGCTGATGGAAGATGTAAAAGGCGTTGTGCTGAATCCTCTCGGAGTGAATGTGCAGCTTCAGGTGGCACGAAGAAAGAGAGAGTAAATGGAAGAATTAGTAGTGTATTTGAGAAAAGAATATTTCAGGGCAGTCGATCTTACAGATAAGAGCGGACATATATTGGAGTTTAAATATATGCCGAAAACGGTCGACGTGTACGAGAAAGGATTGTCCGTATTTCATATGGAATACGTGATGGAAAACAGGACGAAAGTAAGAGTCATTGAATTTTACCTGACAGATTTCGGACTGCGTGGGAAAGGCTATGGAACGGCATGTATGAATGAGATCGTGACAGAGCTTGGCAAAAAAGGGATTACTTTAATCTATGCTCCGACAGGTTATGATCTTGCTCCGCTTGGTTATACAGGTCCGGCGCAGTACAAGGAACTGATGGCGGGATTTTATGAGAAAACAGGATTTACGACAAGCGGAGACGGAGATCTGATGATGAAGATCCTTGACTGAAAAAAGACGAATAAAGGGAGCGGCGGCATGTATAAAATACTGATTATTGAAGACGATTTGACAATGGCGCAGGCAATCCAAAAAGAGATGAAGATGTGGGGAAACGACGCGCAGTACGTTCAGGATTTTAAAAACGTACTTGAAACTTTTGCGGAATTTGACCCGCATCTTGTTCTTATGGACATTACTCTGCCATTTTACAACGGGTACCACTGGTGCAGCGAGATTAGGAAAATATCGAACGTACCGGTAATTTTTATTTCTTCGGCGGCTGATAATATGAACATTATCATGGCTGTGAATATGGGAGGAGATGATTTTGTTCCGAAGCCGTTCGATCTCAGTGTGCTGACGGCGAAGGTCCAGGCGGTACTTCGCAGAACATACGACCTGTCCGGAAAAGTACCGGTTCTTGAGCATCAGGGAGCAATACTGAACTTGAATGACGCGTCGCTTACTTATAATGGGGAGAAGATCGATCTTACGAAAAATGAATTTCGTATTCTTCAGACACTGATGGAAAATAAAGGCCGTCTCGTAAGCAGAGATACTTTGATGACCCGGCTGTGGGAGACGGATAATTATATTGAAGAAAATACGTTGACGGTCAATATCGCCAGACTGCGCAGAAAACTGGACAAAGCGGGACTTACGGATTTTATTTCCACAAAAGTCGGAGAAGGTTATATTATCAGACAGGAACGGCAGGTGAGCGAATGAAACGATTTTTAGGCTATCTGTATGACTGCCGTTATATGTGGATTTGGTTTATTTTGAGCGGGGGCGCTTTCGTACTCTGTTTTGCGTTGTACGAAGTGGAGCTTAAAGCGGCGGTATATCCCGTGCTTTTAAGCGCGGTGTTTGGGATTCTGTTTTTCGTTTTAGGGTATCTGAGACGGGAGAAAAAGTACAAACGTCTTTTTCAGATCAGTGAGACCGGCGGTATCGTATCGGAAAGTCTGCCAAAACCGGACTGTATGACGGAAAGAGAATATCAGAAGATATTGCTTAGATCCGAAGAAGAGTACAGAAAGCAGAGGGAAGAATGGCAGGCAGCCAGAAAAGATATGAATGATTATTATGCGACATGGGTACATCAGATCAAAGCTCCGATCGCAGTGATGCGGGTTTTGCTTCAACAGGAAGATACTCCGATCAACAGAGAGCTTACAGGAGAATTGTTCCGGGTAGAACAGTATGTGGAAATGGCGCTTTGTTACGTGCGTTTAGGAGAAGGTGCGTCCGATCTTGTGATCAAAGAATATCCTCTGGATGATATGATCCGAAAAGCGATCCGAAAGTATGCGGGACAGTTGATCAGAAGGAAACTTAGGGTCATATACGAAGGAACGGATATCTGCGTTCTCACAGATGAAAAATGGCTTGTGTTTATTATTGAGCAGCTTTTGTCGAACGCAGTAAAATATACGGTAAGCGGAAATGTGACGATCACGGTAGACAGAGAGAAAAAGCAGCTTAGTATCAGCGATACGGGAATCGGTATTTCACCTGAAGATCTTCCCCGTATTTTTGAAAAAGGTTATACCGGATATAACGGAAGGCTGGATAAAAAATCTACAGGAATAGGACTTTACCTTTGCCGGACGGCGGCGGATAAGCTGGGACATAAGCTGACGGCGCAGTCAACTGTAGGAAAGGGAAGCAGCTTTACGATCGATCTGTCGTCCTATCCGTTAGAAGTTGAATAAAGGCTGCATGGAAATGCCTTACAAATTTGTCACATAGGCGGGCCGGAATGTCACCAAATTCGATGTTGGCATTCCGGCTCTTTTGTTATACTTTCACTATCAAGTAAAAAAGAGGAGGATGTATGAAATGGCAGTTTTAGATGTCAAAAATTTGAAGAAAATATACAGACCGCGTTTCGGCGGCAATCAGGTGCAGGCATTATCCTGTGTAAACTTTTCTGTGGAAGAAGGAGAATATGTGGCGATCATGGGAGAGAGCGGCTCAGGTAAGACGACGCTTCTTAATATTATGGCGGCTTTGGATAAACCGACGGAAGGAACAGTCCTTCTTGACGGCAAACCGTTGTCTTCTATAAAAGACAAAGATATCGCACAGTTTCGGCGCGACAATCTTGGATTTGTTTTTCAGGAATTTAACTTGTTGGATACGTTTAATGTGAAGGACAATATCTTGCTCCCTCTTGTGTTGAAAGGTGAAAATTATAAGCATATGGATTCAAAGCTGCAGCCGATTGCAAAGGAACTTGGTATTTCGGCGCTTCTTGAAAAATATCCGTATGAAATTTCCGGAGGTCAGAAACAAAGAGCCGCTGTTGCAAGGGCGCTGATCACAGAACCGCGGCTGATCCTGGCAGATGAGCCGACAGGAGCGCTTGATTCTCGTTCAACAGACGAACTGCTCGGATTGTTTGCGCGGATCAACGCAGGAGGTCAGACGATCCTTATGGTAACTCATTCAGTGAAAGCGGCGAGCAAAGCCGGACGCGTTTTGTTTATCCGTGACGGAGAAGTGTTCCATCAGGTATACAGAGGTCAGATGACGGACGAACAACTTTATCAGAAGATTTCGGATACGCTGACGATGCTTGCGACAGGTGGTGACAGACGATGAAAAAAGGATTTTATATCAGGCTGGCAGGGGAAGGCATTTCAAAAAACAGAAAATTGTATTTTCCGTATATTTTGACATGTATCTGTATGATCATGATGTACTATATCGTTTCTTTTCTGTCGATAAGTAAAGAACTGGCGTCTATCCGGGGCGGGGAAATGCTTCAGGGACTGCTCTCTATGGGAGTGTTTGTAGTTGCGGTATTCGCATTGATCTTTCTGTATTATACGAACTCGTTTCTTATAAGGAAAAGGAAGAAAGAACTTGGATTATATAATATTCTCGGGATGGGCAAACGTAATCTGGTAAGAATTCTTTTGTGGGAAAATATACTGACTGCCGTGATTTCTCTGGTTATCGGAATCGTGTTCGGAATTCTGTTCTCAAAACTTGCGGAACTTCTGGCAATTAAGCTTCTTGACGGGGCGACCGGATTCGGAGTTCATATAGAAATGAAGCCGATCCTTATGACAGTCGGTCTGTTTCTTGCGATCTTTCTGCTTATTATGATCCGCATGCTTGTGTCGGTATATAAACTTCGTCCGATTGAGATGCTCAGAAGTGAGAATGTCGGCGAAAAACCGCCGAAGGCAAACTGGCTCTTTGCATTTGCGGGAGCGGTGATCCTTGCCGGAGCATATTATCTGGCTGTGAAGATCATCGATCCGACAACTGCGATGCTTGTATTCTTTCTCGCGGTTGTTATGGTGATCATTGCCACATACCTTCTGTTTATTGCAGGTTCGGTCGCTCTTTGCAAGCTGCTGCAAAAGAGCAAAAAGTATTATTATAAGACGAGACACTTTGTATCTTTGTCACAGATGGTTTACCGAATGAAGAGAAACGGAGCGGGTCTGGCGTCGATCTGTATTTTATCTACGATGGTGCTTGTGACGATCTCGTCTACGATGTGTATTTATGCAGATACGGAATCGTCGATCAGAAACCGTTATCCACATGACATCACGATCGAGTGGAGCGGGAAAACATCCCTTCCGCAAAATGAGGACGGAACAGATACAGAATTAAAAGACAGCGTAGTGCAGCGTTTGACGCCGGAGATGACCATGACGTATAAAGAGGCTGTGGAAAAGGTGCTTGAATCTCATAAAGTAAAGGCTGAGAACTTGGAAAATTATAATCTTTACTCTCTTTCCGGAGTACAGTCAGACGATGTTTTAAGTATTGATTTTGAAAAGATGAAAGGGGAGATTTCCTCGATTAATGCAGGGATGTCAGGATCTGTGAAGACGATGTATTTTACAACAATGGATGATTACAACAAACTGAAAGGCACAGACAAGACTTTGGCTGAAGATGAGATGATGCTCTACTCATATAAAACAGATTATGAGTATGATTCCTTTACGATCGACGGCGTCGGAACATGGAAAGTAGAGACAATGAAAGAACCTCCGATAGGGGTAGGCAACGCCATGGCGAATATGCAGGGGTCATATCAGGTTGTTGTAAAAGATTTGTCTGTGATCGAAAAAATAGCGACTGCGTACGAAACGATCAATGCAAAACCTTTGCAGGACGGAACATTGTACCTGCTTTCCCTGAAAGAATGTTATGACTTTGATCTGAAATGTGATGAAGAAAAACAGATAGAGATTTACAAGGATATTTTGGAATCTTTTGAGCATATATCCGAAGCGGCAGATGAACAGGGCAATCGGATGGGAGATTCGCTGGCAAATTATTATGCGGACAGTAAAGCGTACGGTAAAGGAGATTTCATTGCGCTCAACGGCGGATTGTTTTTCCTCGGAGTGCTTCTCGGAGCGGTATTCCTGTTCGGTACTGTGCTGATTATGTACTACAAGCAGATTTCCGAAGGATATGAAGATCAGGATCGCTTTAATATTCTTATGAAAGTGGGAATGACAAAGAAAGAAGTGAAGCAGACGATCAACTCTCAGGTGCTTACTGTATTTTTCATGCCTCTGATCATGGCGGGAATTCATCTTGCGTTTGCATTTCCGATGATTCAGAAAATACTGATGCTTATGTCAGGCGTGGAAGCGAAAGTATTTGTGATCGTGACGATCGGATGTTATCTCGTGTTTGCACTCTTCTATGTACTTGTTTATGTCGTAACGTCAAAAAGCTATTATACGATCATAAGCAGTAAGGAAAAATAGAAAAAATCAATAAATTTCTATTCATACCCGGGAAACAATGTTATACTTGAGTATATCAATACAGCGATCCGCAGAGAGGAGTGGCACATATGATGAAACACACGATTATCACGATCGGAAGGCAATTCGGAAGCGGCGGGCATGAAGTAGGAAATCGATTGGCAGAACGGCTTGACATTCCGCTTTACGATCATAATCTGATCCGCATGGCGGCGCAGGAGCTTCGGATCAGCAGTGAAGATGCGACGCAGGTAGACGAGACGATTCTCGGAAGATTTCTCACGGCATATATAGTCAGTACAGGAAACTATACTGCATTTATGAGCGGAGACGAGTCGGGAGAACCTCTAAGTGATCTCGTCTTTAACAGGCAGTCGGCGATCATAAGGAAACTTGCGGAGAAAGGTCCGGGAATTTTTGTCGGAAGATGTGCGGATTATATCCTCGGAGATTATTCAAACTGCATCAATACGTTTATTTATGCATATAAGGACGATCGTATCCGCAGAATCATGAAGCTTTATGAACTAAACGAAAAGCAGGCGGCAGATAAGATCAAAAAGACAGACCGCGAAAGGAAGCTTTATTATGAGGCAAGGACCGGCCGCGAATGGGGTGGAATCGAGTCGAACAGCATGATGTTTAATACGAGTCTTTTAGGGATCGACGGAGCGGTGGATGCTCTCGAAGCTATTTACCGCAAATGGGATGCCGGGAGAGACGTCGAGTCATAAAATGCCGGCATATATGTAAAATGAATGACACGTCATGCAGGGGAGTTTTTATTTCGGAAGAAAAAGCCGGATAGATACAAAATAAAGCAGTTAAAAACGGGTACGTGAAAAAAACCGAGCGTACTCGTTTTTTCTTATTGATAATCCTATATTTTTTGTGGTATAATCCTTATTAATCATGATAAACAGAGAAGAGATCGTTTATCGGAACAATAAGAGAAATGAAAGGGAATGAGACATGAGTTTTATATCGTATTTGATTAATGGAATCAGTCTTGGAAGTGTCTATGCGATCATAGCGCTTGGGTATACGATGGTTTATGGGATTGCGAAGATGCTGAACTTCGCCCATGGCGACGTTATTATGATCGGTGCGTATATGGCGCTGATCACGATGATGAAGGCGGGGATGTCGCCGATCCTTGCGATCGTTGCCGCTGTAATCGTGTGTACGGTACTCGGAATCTTGATCGAACGTATCGCGTACAAACCGCTGCGTAACGCATCGTCTTCACTTGCCGTATTGATCACGGCGATCGGCGTAAGCTACCTTCTCCAGAATACGGCGCTTCTCGTATTCGGGGCGAACGCACAGACGTTTCCGTCGGTTATTAAGTGGAAAGGTTTGTCTTTGGCAGGCGGCAAGCTGAACATTTCAGGGGAGACGATCGTGACGATCGCGGCATGTGTAGTGATCATGATCGTACTGATGCTGTTCGTGCAGAAATCAAAGCCGGGTCAGGCAATGCGCGCTGTATCGGAAGATAAAGGCGCGGCTCAGCTTATGGGAATCAATGTAAACGGAACGATCGCTCTTACGTTTGCAATCGGGTCGGCGCTGGCGGCTGTTGCAGGTGTGCTTTTGTGTTCGGCATATCCGAGCCTGACGCCGTATACAGGAGCGATGCCGGGTATTAAGGCGTTCGTAGCGGCTGTATTTGGAGGAATAGGTTCGATACCGGGAGCGTTTATCGGAGGAATTCTGCTCGGTGTGATCGAGATTTTCGGAAAAGCATACATTTCGTCACAGATGGCGGATGCGATCGTATTCGCGGTACTTATCATTGTGCTTCTTGTGAAACCTACAGGTTTGTTAGGTAAGAAAATTCAAGAGAAAGTGTAGGTGATCAGAGCGATGGATAAATTAAAAAATATGAAAAAAACTACAAAAAATAATATCATCACATATGCTCTTGTTATCGCGGCATTTGTGATCATGCAGTCACTGATCAACGCCGGAAGTATTTCCAGCCTTCTTGAAGGATTGATGGTTCCGCTTTGTATTTATATTATTATGGCTGTGTCGCTGAACCTCGTAGTCGGCGTACTTGGAGAATTGAGCCTCGGACATGCGGGCTTTATGTGTGTCGGCGCGTTTGCAAGTGCATTCTTTTCAAAATGCATGAGAGATACGATCGAATCGGCTTCACTGCGCTTCTTTCTGGCTCTTTTGATCGGAATTGCGGCTGCTGCGATCTTCGGCATTCTGATCGGAATTCCGGTTCTGCGTCTGAAAGGCGACTATCTGGCGATCGTGACATTGGCATTCGGAGAGATCATTAAAAACCTCGTAAACGTATTGTATATAGGTAAAGATTCCAACGGTTTTCATTTTTCGACAAAAGATGTGATGGCGCTGAATATGGAACCGGACGGAAAGGTTATCATTAACGGTCCGCAGGGGATTACGGGAACGCCGAAAGATGCGACGTTTTTTATCGGATTTATACTGATTCTGATTACGTTGTTTATCGTGCTTAATCTGATCCATTCAAGAGACGGACGCGCGATCATGGCGATCCGTGACAACCGTATCGCGGCGGAATCAGTCGGTATTAATATTACAAAATATAAACTGATGGCGTTTACGATATCTGCGGCGATGGCAGGAGCGGCAGGCGTGCTTTACGCTCACAATCTGTCTACGCTGACGGCGAATACAAACAACTTCGGTTATAATATGTCGATCATGATCCTTGTTTTTGTCGTTTTGGGCGGTATCGGAAATATCAGAGGTTCGATCATAGCGGCAGTGATCCTGACACTTCTTCCGGAGATGCTCCGTGGATTGTCAGATTACCGTATGCTGATCTATGCGATCGTTCTCATTGTCATGATGCTCTTTAACTGGGCGCCGAAAGCGATCGAGTGGAGAGAAAAATATCTTTCTTTCGGAAAGAAGAAAAAGGAGGCTGTAAAATAATGGCGTTACTGGAAGTTAAAAATCTCGGGATTTCATTTGGCGGTCTCCGTGCGGTAAACGGGTTTGACATTTCGATTGAAAAAGAAGCTCTGTACGGACTGATCGGTCCGAACGGCGCGGGAAAGACGACTGTATTCAACCTTCTTACAGGAGTATATAAGCCGGACAGCGGAAAAGTGCTGCTGGACGGAACGGATATTACAGGGAAAAACACGATTGAGATCAATAAGGCGGGAATCGCCCGTACATTTCAGAATATCCGGCTGTTTAAGCAGTTAAGTGTTCTTGATAACGTGAAAGTAGGACTTCACAATAAACATCATTATTCTACTCTTTCGGGAGTCTTAAGACTTCCCGGTTACAGAAAAGTGGAAAAAGAGATGGATGAGCAGGCAATGGAACTTTTGAAAGTGTTCAATCTGGAAGATGTGGCGCATGTTGCCGCCTCTAATCTTCCGTACGGACAGCAAAGAAGGCTTGAGATCGCCAGAGCGATGGCGACAGAACCGAAGCTTTTGCTGCTCGACGAGCCCGCTGCGGGCATGAACCCGAACGAGACGGGGGAATTGATGGACATGATCCGTTTTGTGAGAGAAAAATTCCATATGACGATCCTTTTGATCGAACATGATATGAAACTGGTAAGCGGCATTTGCGAGAAGTTGACGGTGCTCAACTTCGGAGAGGTGCTCTGTGAAGGTAAAACGTCGGATGTTTTGAACGATCCGCAGGTTGTTACCGCATATCTTGGAGAATAGGGGGAATCGTTATGGCAATGCTCGAAGTAAAAGATTTACAAGTATATTATGGTATGATCCAGGCGATCAAAGGCATTTCTTTTGAAGTAAATCAAGGAGAGGTCATCGCTTTGATCGGAGCAAACGGCGCGGGAAAGACGACGACGCTGCATACAGTTACAGGTCTGATCTCCCCGAAGAGCGGACAGGTGCTGTTTGAAGGAAAAGATATTACAAAAACTCCGGCTCATAAGATCGTCTCTATGGGGATGGCGCATGTACCGGAAGGAAGAAGAGTGTTCGCAGAATTAAGCGTTTATGAGAATTTGAGAATGGGCGCTTATACACGAAAAGATAAGGCGGAGATTGAAGAAACATTAAAAAGTGTCTATAAGCGTTTTCCGCGTTTGCAGGAACGTAAAAACCAGATGGCGGGAACATTAAGCGGCGGCGAACAGCAGATGCTCGCTATGGGGCGCGCGCTTATGTCCAAACCGAGGATTATTTTAATGGATGAACCGTCGATGGGACTTTCTCCGATCATGGTAAATGAAATCTTTGATATTATCCGTGCGGTGAGCGAAAGCGGAACGACAGTCCTTCTTGTAGAACAGAATGCGAAGAAAGCTCTTTCGATCGCCGACAGAGCATATGTGTTGGAGACAGGAAAGATCGTCCTTTCGGGAGATGCAAAAGAACTTCTGGAAGATGATTCGATTAAAAAGGCTTATCTCGGAGAGTAAAGGAGGCGTGTTTTAATGAGAAATATCGTCATCACAATTTCAAGACAGTACGGAAGCGGAGGGAAAACGATCGGGGCGATGCTTGCAAAAGAACTTGGCATCAACTGCTACAGCAGAGAGATCCTTCGTATGGCTTCCGAGGACAGCGGAATCAATGAAAAACTGTTTGGTATGTCGGACGAAAAGGTGCGCAGGGCAGGATGGTTTAAGCTTTTGAGCCGTCCGTATGAGGGCGGATTGATCCCGCCGGAAGACAGAGAGTTTACTTCGGACGATAACCTGTTCAATTATCAGGCAAAGGTGATCAAAGAGCTTGCGGCAAAAGAGTCGTGCGTTATTGTCGGAAGATGCGCAGATTATGTTTTAAAAGATTATCCGAATGTAGTCAGCGTATTCGTGCATGCAGACAGAAAGTTCTGTCTGGATCGTTCAATGGAACGTCACAGCATGACGGAAAAAGAGATGCAGAAATATATTGAGAAAACAGATCAGTACAGAGGTGATTTTTACAGATACCATACAGGTCATGAATGGGTCGATGCAAGAAATTACGATCTGTGTCTGAACAGTGGAAAACTCGGATTTGAGAAATGCGTAGAAGAGATCAAAGCGTATATAAAAGTACGGTTTGGCGAAGCGTAGATTTTGCCGGGCAATAAGTGGATAAGACATAAGTTAAAAAGAACAAAATAGAAAAAGCCGCAAAAGACAGATGCTGAAAATGATAGTATCAAATCTTTTGCGGCTCTTTTTTATTTTTGGAATGCAAGCCGTTCTCCGCCATCATCTACATAGATGCGTCCGCAGTAAGTGAATCCGTTTTTCTTCAGCAGATTCTGCATGACAACATTGTTTTCATGGGTGTCGATCTTTAAATTTCCACATTGTGAGAATGCCCAGTCAAGACAAAAAGAGGCTGCGCCCTTTACTTTGCCGGATGAAGTGATCCGGTGGACAACGCCGTAGGGAGCATCGTTTTTCCATTGTCCGTCATAAATTTTCAGATAGGTTGGATCTATGCCTTCTTTATAGAAGAAAACCGCCTCGATCGCATCGTCTTCGGTACAGACGTATAAATCTCCGGAGCAGATATCTGCTTCAATCATATTTTGAGGAGGATACGCTGTTCCCCATTGATCGGGGTTTCCGTGTTCGCGCATGAATATGCGGGCGTTTTCATATAACTTCATAATAGAATGTAAATCTTGTTGTGCTGCTTTTCGGATGTGCATAATAAAAGTCCTTTCTGCTGTATTGTGATCGTCATTCGTTCTTTAACGATGAAGATATTATGATTTGAAATATATTATGCCATAATGCTTTTTGTTTCTCAACAGGAAGAAAGCCGGTGTCCTATCCGATTTTCAGATACTTTAACAGAATCGGAAAACTGTATATTGACAATGCTTTTTTAAGAAATATAATATATTTATATATGCGTTTATCTTTTTTGAAAAGCGGTTGAACTGTTCTTGATAGTGAAAGTTACGAAACTGTAACAGTCGGTTTTCAACCTTAAAGAAACTGACTGTTGTATTGTAACGAAAGGAAATAAGGAAAAGGAGTTGACAGTTGTGAGGGAAAGAATTACGCTTGTGACAGACAGACAGACAGACAGACAGACAGACAGACAGACAGATGAGGGTAAAAGCTGTCTTTTTTTAATGAATAAAACGATAAAAGGCATTATGAGCTTTTTAGTGGTTTCTATGATTTTTAATATATACAATAAAGCGATAAAAGGGAAAGGGGAAACAGGAAAAATGAAACGGAAAAAAATAGAAAAAGCGGTGAGTTGTTTATTGCTTGCTGCGGCGATGACGGTTTCTACATTTCCGCAATTCGGTACACCGGTATTTGCGGAAGAGAAAGCGGTAGAAAGAGCAGATGGGCAAGAAATGATGGACAGGATAATGTGGATGACACCGGAAGATATAAAGTCGTATAAACCTGAGAATCCTAACGACGAAAGCGACTATCTGCCTTTTCGCTGTGGACGTGCTCACAGTAAGTCGTCGCAGAGCTGGAGGATTTTAGGAAGTCGCGGTGATAATTTGATATTATGGGCTGAGGGGATTATGCTAAGTGTTGAAGACAACGCTGACATGGCGTATAAGCAAATATTTGATGAACCTTCTGAAAATGAGACAAAACCATATGATGAGGAGTGGGGGGGTGTACTTATCAGGGAGAAACGCCAACAGAGGTTGCTGTAAACCATTATGGAGGGTCTCGGATAAGAAAAGTTTTGAAAAAAATAGAAAAGACTAATTTTACAGAAGAAGAAAGAAAACACCTGAGACCGACAACGATTTATACAGAGGATATGAAAAACAATACTGTGTATTCTACAACCGATATATTATATCTTCCTTATGGCATGTTTGGAGAGAAGTCTATTACAATAGGAGCAAATAGTCCGGAGGATTTAAATAGCGGTATTAGTTTCTTCCCTGATGGCTATAGTATGTGGCTTCGTGCGCCGCATCAAAGACATAATAATTGGGGGCTTTATTGGGGTGTAGCTGAAAGGGTGAAAGAGTCGGATGTGGCTAGTCTTAACGGCGCGGGACGCATACGCCCAGCTTGTGAATACGATATATCAGATCTTCTCTTTGCATGCAATACGCCACAACCGTTTAAAGATGAGGACCCTTATCTTGGGCATGACGGCTGTCTCATACCCAGATTTCGTGCAAAAGAGGATTTGGGTTCGGCACAAGTATCTTATGATAAAACGGAGATTACGGTAAAAAATGTCCCGAAAAACAGGCCTGTATATTTAATGGTGGGGTATGATAGCGGATATCTTTATACAGCTGCAAAAAGAATAAGCGAGGACACTGTTGTTTCGGTAGATGATATGATACCTAACTCGTGTCCTTTGGTAGACGGTAAAGTGTGGTTAGAAAGCATCCCCGAGGGGGGTGGAATGCTTAGTTATGCAGAAATGGCAGAATGAGAGCAAGGGCATGATGTAAATATTGCGGCTGACGAAGGTAAAAGTTTAATTATTGTGGATGAAAACGGCAGCCAAAAAGTTGGACTGGGCAAGGCAATACAGGATATTACAGTAGAAGTGGCAGATGGCTTTTACCTACCTGAAGGATATATCAACAGTATTCAAGGTTTGAAAGATAGTGGTTTGACGGTCGTTTTAAATGAAACAAAAGGCGGGTTTACAATTTCAGGTACACCGACAAGAAATGTAAATGTGACTCTTCCGTCAGCGGCTCCTTTTCCAAAGGCGGAAACTCCGGCAGTGGAGTTGAAAAAGGTCACATCTACTTCCGTTGAGGTAAATGTTACGAATCATAAAGATGAGTATGGTAAAATCGAATACAAATGGGGAGACGGAAACTGGGAAGAAAATAAGAGCGCAGTATCCAATCTGACGCGGATACAACGTATGATCTGGCTGTTCGTTTTACGGGAAACGGTTTTTATCTGATGTCTGAGGAAGCCGATCTTCAAGTTAAGACAATGAAAGAAGGAAGCGTTACTGTACCGAAGGAATTGAAAGTCACATATAAAGAAGGACTGAAATTGTCTGATGCGGATTTGTCTTCAACCGGTTGGACATGGGCAGATGGAGATGCCGCTTTGACAGTGGGAACGGGTGAATATCCGGCATATTTCGATACATCGGGTTTAGAAAATACACATGATTTCTCGGCTGTAGAAGGATACGATAAAGACAATCACAGAGTAGAACGCAAGATTTCGGTAATCGTAGAAAAAGGAACAAGTACCGTTACGATCATAACAAAAACTCTTGACAAACCATATGACGGAGGTGCGGTGAGCGCTCCTGAGTATACGACATCGGGAAGCAAAGGAAAGAAAACGATCACATGGCAGGAAAATAAAGGTACGGTTGACGCGCCTAAGTGGGAAAATATCGATAGCGCGCCGAGCGAAGTTGGAAATTATCGTGTGGTTGTGACTCTTGCGGAAGATAACAATTATAAATCTGCCGAAGCGGCGTTAAAGTTTGTGATTTCAAAGGCGGAAAATGTATGGACAGAGGAACTTTCGATTGAAGGCTGGACATACGGAAGTTATGATGAGACAAAAAATGTTCCAAGTGCAGAAGCGAAATTCGGAGACGTTGTATTTACATACAGCGATAAACAAGACGGAACATACAAAAACGAAGCGCCGGAAAATGCAGGAACATGGTATGTCAAGGCGGCTGTAGCAGGAACAGAAAATTATACGGGATTAGAAGCTGTTCAAGAGTTTGTTATTAAGAAGGCAATCCCGACACCGGATGAAGTGACAGGTCTTATCATCGTGCAGGGACATCCGTTAAGTGAACTTGAACTGCCGGAACAGTTTCGATGGGAAGATGAAACGCAGATAGCCGAAGAACTCGGAACACATCCGTTTAAGGCAATTTATACTCCGGAAGATATAGTGAATTACGAGACTGTAGAAACAAAGATTGACGTACAAGTTGTTCCCGCGCTGTCTGTCATCAATCATGTGCCGACAATCAGCGCAAGCGATAAAACGATCAAGTTTGGAGAAAAGTTTGATCCATTGAAAGATGTGACTGCAAAAGATAAAGAAGACGGCGATCTTACATCTGAAATTAATGTAGTAAAAAATACAGTCGATACGGGAAAAGCGGGAACGTACGAAGTAGTTTATCAGGTGGCAGACAGTCAGAATGCTTCTGTTAGAAAGACGATCAAAATCCATGTAAAAGCAGAAGAAAAACCGGAAGATCCGAATACGCCGGATAAAGACGATATACCGGATAAGGGGGATATGCCGGACAAGGGAAATACGCCTGATCAGAATGGGGCGGACAAAGAAAATGCAGATGCAAATAAAAGCGTACAAACCGGAGACAGAACAAACGTCCTTCTTTGGGTGATGCTGCTTGGCGTTTCAAGCGTTGGACTTTTGTGCGGTCTGTATCGTAAAAAACGATAAACGATCCGTCAATAAACAGAATATTGACCGGGTTTATGAGAAAACGTTCGGAATGAAATCAGACTTAAGGATTTTTAACAGCTAAAAAATTGGCATAGTCGTTAATAGCGGCTATGCCGTTTTTATTGTGGCGCGCCCGGTGGTGCGCTCATTTCATTTGGGAAGCCGATTGAAATTTTCAGAGATTCTGCTTGACCTGAATCCGAAACTGGATTACAATAAAACAATCCGATATCGGATTATATTAAATATATAACCCCGGATATTGAAAAGGAAAATAATAAAGAAAAAAGATGTGTAAGGATAAATGAAAGAAAATAGGAAGCGAGGTTTGGCATGAATTATACGCAGTCGAGAGAATTAAAAGAGAACAACAGGATCTATCGGGAGATGGAGAGTATCTACCATGAAATATGTGTAAAAGCGGGAATATCGGACACTGACTTTATTGTGCTGTATAGTATCGTAGAGTTTGAAGACGGTTGCTGCCAGAGGGAAATCGCAAAACAGTATTCTATCAGTCGGCAGACAGTGAATTCTTCGGTGAAAAAATTAGTGCAAAACGGCTGCGTTGTATTGGAAAGCGGCAAAGGGCATGACAAGCAGATTGTTTTGACCGAAAAAGGAAAAGCGATGGCAAAACAAAAGATCATTCCCGTGATGGAGGCAGAGGCAGGCGTTTTTATGCATATGACAGAAGAGGAGAGAAAGAAACTTTTACGTTTGAATGCAAAATATATGGAAATTTTCAGACAAAAGGTAGGAGAATTAAGATTATGAACATACAGCTTTCGGATCACTTTACATACCGCAGACTGATTCGCTTTACAATATCAACAGTTCTTATGCTTATCTGTACGTCGATGTACAGTATTGTAGACGGACTTTTTGTGTCAAACTATGTCGGGAAAATGCCATTTGCGGCGACAAATCTGATCTGGCCGGTATCTATGGGAATCGCAGCAATCGGATTTATGCTCGGAACAGGCGGAAGCGCCATCGTAGCAAAAACGCTTGGGGAAGGTAAGAAGGAAAAAGCGAATCAATATTTTTCGATGATTCTTTATTTCGGTATTATCGTCAGCGTTATTTTTTCGGTTATCTGTTTTATCTTTACGCCGCAAATTGCCCGGATGCTCAAAGCGGATGGCGAACTTTTGGAACATTGCATCGTATACGGAAGAATTCTTTTTGCGACGCAGACGGCGTTTATTTTGCAGAATATGTTTCAAAGCTTTCTCGTTGCCGCGGAAGAGCCGGTTTTGAGCCTGAAGATCAATATTGCGGCCGGACTGACGAACGTTGTGTTTGATTACTTGTTTATCGCAGTATTTGAGTGGGGAGTGGCAGGAGCTGCGATCGCTACAGGAATGGGACAGATCGTAGGAGGGATCGCGCCGTTTTTCTTTTTTGCGAAAGGAAGCCGCAATGGGCTGCGGATCACTTGGAGAACGAAACTGTATAAAGATATTCTTCTGAAAACATGCATGAACGGTTCGTCGGAAATGGTGACGAATTTGTCGACGTCTCTTGTGAATATTCTTTATAACTTTCAGTTGATGAAACTTGCAGGTGCAGACGGTGTGGCTGCGTTTGGAGTCATTATGTATGTGAATTTTATCTTCGTTGCGGTTTTTATGGGATATTCGGTCGGAAGCGCTCCGATTGTAAGTTATCATTACGGAGCGGGGAATGACGCAGAGCTTCATAATTTATACAGGAAAAGTAAAAATATTTTGATTGTAGCGGGAATTGTACTGACGATAGCGGCGGAGATACTTTCAATGCCTCTTGTCAGGATTTTTGTAAATTATGATAAAGAGCTTCTTTTGATGACCGTTCGCGGATTCCGCCTGTTTTCTTTTTCGTTCTTGATTATGGGAATCAACATATGGGCGTCTTCTTTCTTTACGGCATTGAATAACGGATTTGTGTCGGCGGCTATTTCGTTTTTGAGAACGTTTTTGTTTCAGGTGGCGGCAGTATGTTTCCTTCCTCTGATTATCGGTATCGACGGAGTGTGGACGTCCGTTTTGGCTGCAGAAACGATGGCTTTGGCGGTGACAATTATATTTTTAATAAAGGAGAAGAAAAAGTACCGCTACTGAAAGTATGATAATGATTTAACAAACACAATATATAGTAAATATAAGAGCGTATACAGGCAAAATTGTACTAAATCAAGAACAAAGGCGTTTTTGAGAAGGATTCTCGTTATAATGGTTGTTTTTTCCTTCGGGTGATGTTATACTAGCGCATGTGGCAATGAGATACAAATTACGATATCATTTGGACTGTTTAACCGCTCATTGCATGAACCGAAAGCGCAGATGATGTGCTTCGGTATGAAACGAATAAATTTATTAAGATTTCAGAGGAGGCTTTCAAATTATGGCACAATTTGATCAGTGGGCAGGATTTTCCGGAAAGAACTGGAAAAATTCTGTAGATGTACGCGATTTCATTCAGGAGAACTACACACCGTATGACGGAGACGAATCATTCCTGGAAGGACCTACAGAGGCAACAGATAAACTGTGGGGAAGACTTCAGGAGCTGCAGAAAGAGGAACGTGCAAAAGGCGGCGTTCTTGACATGGAGACAGAAGTTGTATCCGGTCTTACAGCATACGGCCCGGGATATATCGACGAGAGCATGAAAGACCTGGAGAAAGTTGTCGGACTTCAGACAGACAAACCGCTTAAGAGAGCGTTTATGCCTTACGGTGGTATTAACATGGCAGTAAAGGCTTGTACAACTTACGGTTATGAGCCGAATGAAAGATTGAAAGAGATCTTTACAAAATATCATAAAACACATAACCAGGGAGTATTCGACATCTACACACCGGAGATGAAGAAAGCCCGTCACAACAAGATCATCACAGGACTTCCGGATACATACGGACGCGGACGTATCGTAGGCGACTACCGTCGTGTTGCTCTGTACGGTATTGATTTCCTGATCGAGAAAAAACAGTACGACTTCGAGCGTTATGCAAGACACGGCATGAAAGGAACAGACTTCCGTCTTCGTGAAGAGATCGCAGATCAGATTCGCGCACTTCAGCAGATGAAAGAGATGGCAGCAATCTACGGATATGATATTTCACAGCCGGCAAAAGATGCAAAAGAAGCAGTACAGTGGCTGTATTTCGGATACCTTGCGGCGATCAAGACACAGAACGGAGCTGCAATGAGTGTCGGACGTATCTCTACATTCCTTGATATTTATATTGAAAGAGATATGAAGAACGGTGTTCTGACAGAGAGCGAAGCTCAGGAATTGATCGACCACATGGTTATGAAGTTCCGTATGGTTAAATTCGCAAGAATCCCGTCATACAACGAGCTGTTCTCAGGAGACCCGGTATGGGCAACACTTGAAATGGGTGGTCTCGGACAGGACGGACGTTCTATGGTAACAAAGAACGACTTCCGTTTCCTTCACACACTTGAGAACATGGGACCGTCTCCGGAGCCGAACCTGACAGTTCTTTACTCAGAAAGACTTCCGGAAAACTTCAAGAAATATACATCTTTGATTTCTGTAAAGACAAGTTCCGTACAGTACGAAAACGATGATGTTATGCGTCCGGTTTGGGGCGATGACTACAGCATCTGCTGCTGTGTATCCGCAACTCAGACAGGTAAAGAGATCCAGTTCTTCGGAGCAAGAGCAAACCTTGCAAAATGCCTGCTTTACGCGATCAACGGCGGTGTTGACGAGAAAACAAAAGTACAAGTAGCTCCGGCTTACAGACCAATCACATCAGAGTATCTTGATTACGATGAAGTAATGGAGAAATATGACGAGATGATGGAGTGGCTGTCCAAACTGTATGTTGATACATTGAACATGATCCACTACATGCATGACAAATACTACTATGAAGCAGCAGAGATGGCTCTTATCGATACAGATGTAAGACGTACATTTGCAACAGGTATCGCAGGATTCTCACATGTAGTAGACTCCTTAAGCGCAATCAAATATGCGAAAGTAAAAGTAATTCGTGACGAAGACGGTCTTGCAACAGACTTTGAGATCGAGGGAGACTTCCCGAGATACGGTAACGATGACGACCGTGCAGACGATATTGCGATCTGGCTGCTCAAGACATTTATGCACAAATTGAGCAAATGCCACACATACAGAGATTCTGAGCCTACAACATCGATCCTGACAATTACATCAAACGTAGTTTACGGAAAAGCAACAGGAACTCTTCCGGATGGAAGAAAAGCAGGCGAGCCGCTGTCACCGGGAGCAAACCCGTCTTACGGCGCAGAGAAGAACGGTCTTCTTGCTTCCCTGAACTCTGTAGCAAAACTTCCGTACGAGCTGGCTCTTGACGGAATCTCTAATACACAGACGATCAGCCCGAATGCACTCGGACATGATGATGACGAGCGTAAAGTAAATCTTGCCCGCGTAATGGACGGATACTTCCATCAGGGAGCACACCACCTGAACGTAAACGTATTCGGTACAGATAAACTGATCGACGCTATGGAGCACCCGGAAAAACCGGAATATGCAAACTTTACAATCCGTGTATCAGGATATGCCGTTAAGTTTATCGACCTGACAAGAGAGCAGCAGTTAGACGTAATCGCAAGAACTTGCCACGAGTCTATGTAATAAATAGTAACAGTTCAGTCCGCGCCATTCGTAAAACTGCACTGTATGGCTGAACTGTTACAATAAATAAAGGTCTGCAGATTTCTTTAGAAAGAAAAATGTGACTATAAGATGAAGAAAGTCCGGTTCTTTTGCTTGAGATATGATCTTTGGCAGAAGAACCGGTTTCTTTATAAATCTTTATAAAATGAAAAGGAGACGCCGGAATGGAACAGGCAAACGAAATAAAAGGATACGTTCATTCACTTGAAAGTTTTGGATCAGTAGACGGACCGGGAGTACGATACGTGATCTTTTTGACAGGATGCGCTATGCGCTGTCAGTTCTGTCATAACCCGGATACATGGAATCTTAAGAAAGGAACGCTGTATACGGCAGATGAGCTTCTGAAAACAGCTCTGCGCTATCGCACTTACTGGGGAGATAAAGGCGGGATCACGGTAAGCGGAGGAGAGCCTCTTCTTCAGATTGACTTCTTGATTGAATTGTTCCGCAAAGCGAAGGAAGCCGGAGTCCATACAACGCTTGATACAAGTGGAAATCCGTTTACGAGAGAAGAACCGTTTTTCGGGAAAGTACAGGAACTGATGAAATATACAGATCTTGTGATGCTCGATATAAAACATATCGATGATGAGCAGCATAAGATATTAACAGGATGTACGAATGAAAATATTCTTGATTTCGCTAAATATTTGGATGAGATTAAAAAACCTGTCTGGATTCGTCATGTCCTTGTTCCGCAGAGGAGCGACGATGACGGAGCGCTTGGAAAACTCCGTGAATTCATTGACGGACTAAGTAATGTGGAAAAAGTCGAAGTCCTTCCGTATCATACGCTCGGAGCATATAAATGGAAAGAACTCGGATATGAGTATCCGTTGGAGGGGATTGATCCTCCGACAAAAGAGCGGATTGAAAATGCAAATAAAATACTGCGTACAGCGGAATGTAAGTAAAAACGAAAGTATCGGGATACAGAAGATGAATTTTGTATCCCGATACTTTTTGATACGCCTGAAAGAGTGGGCGTTTTATGTTGACTGTACTATTTGAGTGTGTGTGCCGCGAAAAAGAAACAGGAATGAAAACAGGCATACAATCGCTTCGGTGACAGGAACGGTAAGCCAGATCCCTGTCAATCCAAATAATGACGACAAAATCCATGCGGCAGGAATGATCAGTATAAAGCCTCTTAAAACAGAGATGACAAATGCAAGTTTTGGTTTGTCGCATGAACATAAAAATGCAGATGCTATAATGTTCACTCCGGCAAAAAATAAGTTGATAAAATAAATTCTCATGCCTCCGGAAGCGATAGTTGTCAACAGAGGATCATCCGCCTTGTTGAATGCTTCGGCGATAGGAACAGAAAAAAGACTGATCGTTATGTAGGAAACAAGCGAAAGGAGAAGGCTTGTGATCAGCGCATATTTTCGTATACTGTTTTGTACATGCTTTCCTTTTGCATCGGCATGTCTGCTGACGATAGGCTGTATGCCCTGCGCGATCCCTGTAAAAACAGAAGTGAGGACAAGGGCGATATTTGCAAGGATTCCGTAGGCGGCAACACCTGTATTTCCGTTCAACTTAAGGATCAGGAAATTGAATACGATAATAACGATTCCAGAGGAAAGCTCCAGTACAAGAGAGGAAACTCCCAGGAAACAAATATCAGCGGCGCGTTTTAATGACAGCCGTATTTTTGTAATATGAAACCGGTTGTTT
>ULWS01023058.1_pt1 | contig 39080 bp, 30 predicted proteins | sample 1960591 | NCBI WGS metagenome assembly ULWS01 (sample SAMEA4835818, study PRJEB28245) | human gut metagenome | biome: gut microbiome; material: fecal sample | place: Denmark | collected 2008
GTTTTTTATCTGTATCGGATATTTGAAAAGGAGGATTGAGGATGTGAAAGGTTATCGAATAGCAGCAATGGCTGTGATAGGCGTATTATGCTGTAACACAATGGCATTTGCCGCACCAAAGCCATTAGAGGAAGCCTATGAAAAAAACGGAAATTCCTATATTAAGAAAACGTATGTCATCAATAATACGGAAGAAATTTTTGATACCATGGATACAACCTTTGAGCTGAATGGACTGGTATATCATCAGATTGATATTTCCAGTAAGCCGGTGGCAGAGGTATTGACAAAGGATGTGAAACAGACAGAAGAAACAACGGTAGCATCCCGGAATGATGTGGTTGTATTGAAAAAGCTGGGTGCAACCAAGCAATATACCGATGAGGAAGGCTATCAGGCTACGTTGAAGGCGGAGAAAGGAAGCATCAACTATACGGTTTCCGGCTACACCACAAAGAACCAGACGAAGCATGGCAGCAGAACATATTATAATCTGTCTTCCATGGATTTTAGCCAGATTCCAAAAAGCATCTGGGAGGACGGTATATATCTGACTCTGATGGATGTGAAATGGATTGGGGATAATAACCTTGCCAGTGGCGATACCGCGGTAGGGAATACCTATACCGCAGTAGGCTATTATACAGGAAGCTATCCTGTGAAAACCCCATCCGGTTATCGCGCATCTGTACTTTATAAGGGTACTGCAAAGAAGGAAATTTCCGAGCAGACAGCATATACCATTACCTATCTCGGAGAAGAACCGATGCCACAGCAGGAGGAGAAACTGCCGTTAGGCTTCATCATTGGCGGTATTGGACTTGCATTGGCGGCGATTGGAACGGGTATCTATCTGTTCCTTCGCGATAAACGAAACAGTTTGGAGGAAGAAACAGAAGAATCGGAACAGGAGGAAATGAAGGATGCGGATGTATAAGAAAATTTCTATTGGCTTGATTCTGTGTGCCGTATTACTGCCTAATATTGCATCAGCTGCGGCTTATTCGGATATTGCAGGGCATTTGGATGAAAAATATGTAGTTGGCTATAGTGACCTTGGATTGGTCAACGGCTATCCCGATGGCACCTTTCGACCGGATGTGACACTTACCAGAGCGGAGGCAACTGTATTATTCGGAAAGCTTAATCTGCCTGCCATTAATGGAAAGCAGGCGGACTTTCGGGATATAGCAAAGACGGATTGGTTTTATGATTCAGTGGATACTGCGGTAAAAAGCGGATTGGTCAGTGGTTATGAGGATCATACCTTTCAACCGCAGAAAACAATCACACGCTTTGAGGCTATTTTTATGGTATCGAAATTGGTGAAAAGTGAAAAACAGAACACAGTACAGCTGCCTTATGGGGATAGGGATAGCATCCCATCCTGGGTGAACGGTGCAGTCAGAAATCTGTATGCAGCAGGTGTGATTGATACCTATAGCGGAAACCGGATTGCAGGGAATACCCCGGTAACCAGAAGTGAAATGGTTAAAATGCTATATAAGGTGCTGGAAAACTATCAGTTTCAGCTGACAGGCTTATCACAGGCAGTGAAAAGCACAGGAACAACAGGAGCAACTGCGGTTCAGTTGCCACATGATATTCTGGGGTATCTGACGATTGAGCGAATCGGGATAAAAAAATACCCAGTAAAGGACGGAGCAGATCTGGCGACAATCAAAACAGCAATCGGGCATTTTGCAGAATCCGCCTTATGGGATGGGAATGTTGCTTTCTGCGCCCATAACAGGGATTATAAATATGATTTCAGAAACCTGAAAAATATCAAAAAAGGGGATAAGGTCATTTATGAAACACGCTTCGGCACCAGAACCTATACAGTTTCTGTCATAAAGGCAATCAATGAAACAGATTGGACAGATATTACAACGAGCGATGAAAGAAATAAGCTGACAATGGTAACCTGTATCGAAAATGAGCCGACCAAACGACTGTTGGTGCAGGCATTGCAGCAGCAGTAAATTTATTTTTTTCAGTCTTTTTTTGAAAAAATTCTGAAATTTTGTTGCTTTTCCGGAATGAGAATCGTTTATTAAAGTATCATTCATTTTTGAAAAGGGGGAGTATACATGAAAAAGAAAGTATTTTTAGGCACTTTGGCGGCAATGATTTTCAGCATACATATTTCTGCATTTGCGGCACCTGCTGCCGCATTTGGAGATGTGTCAGCAGGGAACCATATCGCAGCACCCTATGCCAAAAGTGACATTATTGTACCAAGACCGTCTGCATCAAAGTACGCTGCATTGCAAAAATATGCGTATATCGGGATTCCTGCGGATGTAAAAGGGCATTGGGCGGAAAAATATTTGACCTATTTTTTGCAGGCAGGCTGTATGGATGGGAGTGCAGTGGCATTTCATCCCAATGAACCGATTACTTATGCTGACTTTGCTGCGGTAGTTGCAAGATTAGGCTTAAAGCCTGTAGAGTTTAACGGCGGTACTGTTTCGCATAAGGTTTTCCGTGACGTTGCTCTTTGGAATACGGCGTATCCTGATGCGCAGGCGGCGCTTATTTGTGGCGAAGTCGGTGTATGGGGAAATCCATCAGAAGCGAATCATACCATGCTTGGGTATCCGGGCTTTTGTTTGCAGGATCAGGTGCAACGACAATATATCGCATCTTTTCTGGTTTCTATGCTGCCAATGCAGGAGAAAGAAAAAGTATCAGAACAGAAATTTGCGGATGAAACGTACTTTCAATCTGCTTTGTGTAAGGAGGCAATGAAGCGGCTGGCGGATGAGAATATCATCTCCTGTTATGCGGATGGTACGATTCGTCCTGAGGGTACTGTGACAAAAGCAGAGCTTGCGGCAATGCTGTACAGGGTCATGGAAAAATCACAGTTTGACCGAAACCTTATCAGTGATAACCTGTATGGCAAGTATCACTCCTATTATTGGGATGAGGAAGAAAAGCTTTTGGATTTGGTGAATGATGCACGACGGAAAGCCGGTATAAGCGAGCTGAAATATGATGCCGATTTAAATGCTCTGTGTGAGGTGAAAATGCTTGAAAAATCCATCTATGGATTGGATACCTTTACCAAGCAGATACAGTATGACGGTAAAACCATAGCGGATGGGCATGTTTCAAGGTTTTACGGCAGATGCACCGCAATGGCAAGATCCTTTGGTCTGACGGATTATTATGTGGGAGAAAATGCAGTTCTGCATGCACCTTATGCGGCAAAGGCACATAACCGTCTGACAGATTCCGAGGCACATCGAAAGAATTATCTGAATCCGATGTATGAGGTTGCAGGCTTCGCAGTAGGGGAAAAAGCAACCTATCAGATGTTTGCGTATGTAAAATAAGGACCCACAACTTAATAATAATATTTGATAAAATAGACAATAACACCATTATTGTTTATAATATTAAACATTAAGAGGTGGTTTTTATGGCAAAAAAAAGTGCGGTTCTTTTACCGAAAACGCAGAAAATATTAGAACAAATGGGAGAACAGATCAAGTATGCCAGATTAAGACGTAAGCTATCGATGGAATTAGTTGCGGAAAGAGCTGGGATAAGCCGCGCTACATTATGGGCAGTCGAGAGAGGAAATCCGTCTGTATCTATCGGCATGTACGCTGCAGTCCTACATGCGCTAAATAATATGGATGAAGATTTACTGTTAGTAGCAAAGGATGATGCGTTGGGAAGAAAGCTTCAGGATTTGGGGCTAAAAACAAAACAACGCGCGCCAAAGAAAAATCTGAAATAGAATAAAACAGTAAGGTTTATCCAATCAGCGAAAAAATAAATACTATAAACGCAAAGGAGCTCTGATTTAATCAGGGCTCTTTTTTATATATACAATTCAATCAAAGGAGTGGTTTTATGAAACACACAAAAAGGTGGGTATCCCTGCTTTTAGCGGTTATGATGACTGTCGCTGCACCGTTATCCGCTTTTGCGGCATGGGAAGATGGATTTGTTATTCCCGGGCAGAACAGTGGTAGTAATAGCTATGATGACCTGTTTTGGGATACCACGAACAAGAGCGATAGCACAACCATCAGCAGCAGTATAACAGAGGATAAAAAGAAGGAGGATACAACAGAAAAAGAAGATACCGGCAGTAAAAAATCCGATGAGAAAACAGCAGATGCAGTGCTGCCGGATACAAAGACATTTTCAGTAGAATCCAGATATTCTGCTGTCCCTTTACTGGCAGATAACTACACAGAAATCTATGGGACGGATTCTATACCAAAGGCACGTTCTGCTACAGGCTCGGGACCGTATGATTATTTGCAGGCAAATGGCGGTTATGTAACCATTACAGCAGACAGACCTTTGAATAATATCCTGCATTATGACGGCAAAATTGTAGACAACATCCATATTGCGAAATGGATTGCCGATGATCCTGCGGCTTTGGAGTATCCAGCATATTGCAAGAATCCGGGATGGAAGGGAACTGCACAGCATTCAGATGGGAAATATCAGGTAGACCCATTAGAAAGCATCGGCGCAGCAGAGAAGAAAATCCTTGGGATTGCCAGAGCAGGCTATCCTTATAAAACGCCTGCACAGTTAGGTTGTAATAGTGTAGATGAGGCGTATTATGCAACGCATGGTGCGATTCATACAGCTATTGTTGGCGGTTCGCTGGATAAATGGTCTATCCAGAGTGGGGATACGGCAAAAAACACACGCGTATTGAATGCATTAAAAAAGATTTATAACGAAGGCATTGCAAACCCGTATACGCCGCCGGCGGTAACTGTACAGCTTGCACCTGTCAGTGGTTCTGAGGAAGCAACTGCGGAAGGTGACTGGGTTGTAAATACCTATCATTTTACCAGCAGCATTGCCAGAGATAAATGGAAATTCCGTATCCTTGGGGACGATATTATGGCAATGGTGGAAAATGGAACCATTGAGGTCTATGCAGGCAGTAAAAAAATCATGCCACAGACAAATGTAAGCGGCGCATGGGACACATCGAAAGCGTTTGCAGTTGATATGGGGCAGGATGTAACGGTAAAAGTACCAAAGACATTGGCAGAATCCACAGGGATTCGATATACACTGTATGGTACAACCGTTGGTGGTTCTTTAGATACAGCCGCCAGCTATCTTGGGAACCCCGTAGGTCTGTCCGGTAACTGGCAGGGGTATATCTATAACTTCCGTCCGCAGGGAACGGATTCTGCAGAAATGACCTACAACGCATCCCCCACAATCCCTGATACACCGGAGAATCCCGATACGCCTGCATCCGCTGATAAAGGCAGTCTGGTTGTAGAAAAATTGGACTATCAGACTAAGAAAAAAGTTGCAGATGCCGTATTCCATATCCGTGGTGTATCTGAGAGCAATGAGCACATTAATATGACTGTAAAGGCAACGAATGGTGCAACAGAGCCTGTTCTTAGCAAAGGTGCAAGTATTACGATTTCCGATGGTGTCCTGAAACTGACAGGGATTCCTGTTGGTGTATATGAAATAACAGAGGTGTCTGCGCCGCCACATTATTCTGTTGCAGTAGGGAAAAATTCTCAGAGTGTTCGTGTGGAAAACAATGCAGAGGTACATCCGAAAGTCACCTTTGAAAATCAGCCGTATGGCTCCCTTACAATCCGCAAGATTGATGCACAGACACAGGAGACGTTAGCCGGTTTTTATTTTCAGGTCATCAATCATACTACAGGCTTTGAACAGACAGTAGAAACTGGTAAGAATGGCGAAGTAACGATTGAAGACCTGCCCGAAGGCAGCTATGAGGTAACAGAAATTGCAGCAAGATTTGACTATATCCTGGATGCCACACCGCAGATTGATGAGGTTGACTGGGGCAAGGAAACAGTAGTTGTAATGAAAAATAAGAAAAAGCCGTCTGTAGAGATTAAGAAGATTGATGCAGAAACATCAGAACCCATTGCAGGGGTACACTTTGAAATCACAAATAAGAATACCAGACAGGTATATATGGGCGTAACGGATCAGAACGGCCGCATTACGCTGTCAGATGTAGAAGAAGGCTGGTACGAGGTGACGGAAGTTACGCCTGCAAAGGGCTATCTTCCTTTAGAGCAGGTGTATGAGGTTTACGCAGAAAGCGGAAAGCCCGGTACTGTAACAATTCAGAATCATAGAGCACCTGACCTTACGATTATCAAACGAGACAGCCAGACAGGCGCTGCGTTATCCGGTGCAATGTTTACTGTAGAAAAATTACAGGAGCCTGATAAAGGTTTTGTATCCGGCAGTCCCTTTACAACGGATACTGACGGTAAAATTTTGCTGAAAGGTCTGACACCCGGTGCATATAAAATCTGTGAAGTAAAAGCACCGAATGCTTACGAGAGCGGCAATGAAGAACGTGTAGTAAATCTTGTTGCAGGGCAGGATTTTACAGCCGTATTTGAAAATACGAAAAAAGCAACATTAACAGTCCATAAAGTAGACTCTATTACCAAAGACCCCTTAAAGAATGCAAGGTTTGAGGTGCTGAAGGCGGTAAATGGTTCTCTTAGCGGTGAAGTGGCAAAGGTTGGTGAATATACCTCTGACAGCAATGGACAGTTCCAACTGCAGCAGGCAGATAGCGGATGGTATCGTATTATAGAAAAACAGGCTCCTGCAGGCTATGAGAAAAAAACAGAATCTATGGAGGTATTCCTGAAAGCAGGCGAGGATAAAGAGATTACCTTTGAAAACAGTCCACAGTCTGCCATTATCATTAAAAAGATAGATACAGAAACAGGAGCAGCTTTATCCGGTATTCGTTTTGAGGTAAGATATTTAAGCGGTGTTACAGGAACAGAGGGTACCGTAATCGGGACTTATACAACATCGAAAAATGGTACGATTACTGTTGCAGGCTTAAAACCCGGTGTGTATTCCGTGGCAGAGGTATCTACTGACAGCGACCATATCTTAGATGATACGCTGAAAACAGTGACGCTGAAGGATGATAATGCGGTTGTTACCGTTGAATTTACAAATGCGCCGTTAGGCGGTCTGCTGATTAAAAAGATGGATGCTGTGACAAAAGAACCGCTGAGTGATGTTATCTTTAAGGTAACAGACATCAAAGGCGCAGTAGTCGGTGAATCCAATGGTGAATATCGCACTGATGAAACAGGCAGTATTTATATTCCAAAGCTGATTGGCGGCTATATCGTACAGGAGGTAAAGGCAAAGGAGGGGTATCTTCTTGATAATACTGCAAAGACGATTTATATCGAAAAAGGCAGAGTTTACTCTCTGGAATTTTTCAATCAGCCGCATAACAGTCTTATCATTCAGAAGGTAGACCGAAAAACACAGAAACTGCTAGAGGGGGCAAAGTTTGAGGTAAGAAAGATTGACGGCACCTATATCGGTGAATATATCACTGCCGCAGACGGCAGAATCACCATTCCGGATATGAAACCCGGTTGGTATGTGGTAAAGGAAACAGCGGCACCCGAAGGCTATTGCCTTGATACCGCAGTCAGCAAGAACGTACAGGTAAAGAGCGATGCACTCTCTATGGTAAAATTTGAAAACGATAAGAATGCGACACTTCGTATCTCCAAGACTGACAGTGTCACAGGGAAACCAATGGAGAATGTGGAATTTACCATTGTGCGTGAGGACGGCAAGACCTATGGAAAGCATTACACCAATAGACAGGGTGAAATCAATCTGGAATATAAACTCCCCGCAGGCATCTATCTCATCAGAGAAACCAATACACTGAAAGGCTATGCACTGGATACCAATGTAAGAAAAGTTGCGTTGGATTGGGGCGATGACCAACTCATTGAATGGGAGAACTATCCTCTGGCATCAATCCGGATTGAAAAAACAGATGCGGAAACGGGAAAACCCATTTCCGGCGTGAAGTTTGAGCTCTTCGATAAGAATAAGGAATCCATCGGCACATATATCACCGACAGTAAAGGGGAAATCCATCTGGATAAGATGTTCCTTGGTGATGCTACCTACTATATCGAAGAAACGGAAAATGAAGGTTATGTCATGACAAAAGGCCTACAGACAGTAAAAACAAAATGGGGAAAGACAACCTATGTAGAACTGGAAAATAAGCCGATTCAAGGGAAGGTACAGATTCATAAAACTGCTGCGGATAATAATGCTATCACCGGTCATTTAAAAGGGGATGGCTTAAAGGACGCAAAATTTACGGTTTATGATTCTGACGGGAAAAAGGTTACCGTTCTAAGAACAGATAGTAAAGGCTTTGCGGAATCTGATTGGCTGAGATATGGCAAGTATACCATGAAGGAAACAACCAGTCCGCTGTATTTCCTTTTGAGTGATGAAACGATTTCTTTTGAAATCAAGAAGGATGGAGAAATCGTAGAGATTGAAAGGGAAAATAAAAGCACGACCTTGCAGACGCATGTGGAAAAAAGCGGTTATCAGGAGACAATGGGCGGAAGTGTAATCAGATATGATCTCTATCATATCCAGAATAAATCTCTGGTGCCTTTGGAGAACTTCTATCTGCACGAGAGCCTGCCTGCGGATGCGGCATATATTACAAGGCTGTTTACCGGTACATTCAATCAGAACCTGAACTATACCATCTATTATAAGACGAATAAAACAGGCAGCTTTAAGGTATTGTGGGATAACCTGTTTACCAATAAGGTCTATGAAATCGATTGCACAAAGGGACTGATGGCAGGGGAATATATCACTGATATTAAATATGAATTTGGTACGGTGGACGTTGGCTTCTGCGAGGTAGAACGTCCTTTTATCTATTGTAAAACATATCAAAATTTGCCGAACGGCTATCAGTTTACGAATAGAGTAGAGGTAGGCGGAATGTACGAAATGCAGAAAGTAAAGGCAGAAGATTCCTTTACAACAAAGATTTATGCACCTGTGGTAAGCAGAGGGAAACTGCCGAAAACAGGATATTGATAGGATACCGACTGCATAAGAATATATCAGCTGTAGGGTAAATGATGAGGCACTTGGAAGTGGATTCTAAGTGCCTCTTTTTTAATTGAATGATGCTGTTAAAAAATCTTATAGCAGAATAGTATCCGGTGAATAAACAGTGTTAAAGAAAATATGATTGCGAGCAGGCGTTGTACCTGATACAATGATAACTGATGAGTTATGCGCTTGGTTAAGATTATTTTTTCTGAGTGGTGTAATGCTGAAAGAATACAGAATCGGTGAGGGTGCTATGGATACACATTTTGGAAAAGAAAACGATTGCAAGTTATATATGCTGAAAAGCAATGATGGCAGGAATCAGGAAATCTGGGTGAAATGGGATGAATGGATCAGACCGAACAATATTATTTCCGAAGGCAGTGAAATGCCGCATGCGGTTCGTGAGCTTCTGAGAAAATGGAGCGATGAAATCAATAAAATCAGAAATGAGTTCCAGAATAAGGCTAATATTGGGTATGCCTATATTGATTTTGTATATGACAGTGTCGTGTATAAACTGGAGCCTGCGGCGATTGCAGCAACCAAGGATATGTTTCATCATCTTGCAGAAATGATACAGAGGGATCTGAAGCATGTCGGATGCCCCTATACACAGTATAAGTGGGAGCTTGACTGATATAGTTTTGATAATTAGTGGTACTTAGAATGGTCTGAGTACCGCTTTTTTAATAAAAGGATTCATAGATTGAAAGAAGAAAATAAGCTGTTTATCAAAAAAACGAGGGATTATTATGTAATAAGAAATATGGATATTGGTTTTTATAATACGCTGGATTTAAGACAGCGTTTTTTTTAGTTCTTTAATTTCATAAAGAAATAGGAGATTAACAGAAATGGTATATGGATATGTGCGTGTAAGTGCTAAGGATCAAAATGAGGATAGACAAATAATCGCTATGCGAGAGGTTGGAGTTTCCGAAAAAAATATTTATATGGATAAGCAATCGGGAAAGGATTTTAAACGGAAGCAGTATAAAAGACTGGTAAGAAAAATGAAAAAGGATGATTTATTATACATAAAAAGCATAGATCGCCTTGGGAGAAATTATGAGGAGATTATAAAGCAATGGAGATATCTTACAAAGGAAAAAAGGATAGATATTATTGTTTTAGAGATGCCGTTGTTGGATACACGGAGAGGAAAGGACTTAATGGGAACATTTCTAAGTGATATTGTATTGCAGGTGCTTTCCTTTGTAGCGGAAAATGAAAGGTCAAATATTCGCCAAAGGCAGGCAGAAGGAATAGCAGCAGCAAAAGCCAGAGGCGTAAAGTTTGGGCGACCTCCTAAACCACTTCCGGAAAATTTTCATACAGTTTATCAAAGATGGAAAAATGGAAAGATTACAGGTACAAGAGCGGCAGAAGAATGCAATATGCCTATTACAACATTTCGATATAAAGCAGATATTTACGAAAAAACTAATTTTTTGTGAAAGAGGATTTCTGCAATAAAGTGTACTTTTTTGCAAATTATCAGTAGATTTCTTCACACTTCAATATTAACATACACATTTGTCTTTTACAACAGAATTCAACATAATTAGCACAGATTAAGGATTCAAAATTCATTTACAAAAAAGTACACATTTTAAAAAAGGGTTTTAAGAAAAGGGGGATATCATGAAGCGTAATATGAAACGAATTTACAAAGGTCTGGTTTCAGGGGTTCTTTCGATTGGAATGTTATGTGCAGGATGGTCTGTTCCAATGGCGTATGCCGCCGGGAATATCAGCGTTTATATTGATGGGGACTATCTGAGAACAGACGTACCTCCGTATATTAAAAACGGATATACAATGCTGCCAATGCGTGCGGTTTATGAAAACCTTGGTGCTAATGTTCGGTATAACAGCCAGAGCAAAGAGATTATTGTTTCTGCGGATGGTGATGTACTTAAGCTTTATATCGGTAGAAAAACAGCCTATTTAAATGGGTCTCCTATCTCATTGAGTGTATCACCTGAAATAAAAAATGGCAGAACAATGGTTGGTCTGCGAGACGGTGCAGATTTAATCGGAGCAGATATTGATTGGGATTCAAGAACGAGAGAAATATCTATTTGGACAGATGGCGATGGGTACGATGACGATGATTGGTACTACGATGATGAATATTCTTTTGACGATATTAAAGAGGGAGAATGGAACGATACAAGGAACAAAAAAATAAGTTTAAGTATCAATAAAACGGGGTGGAATACGGCTGAAATTCAAATATATTGGGGCGGTGGCTCGTCTAGTATAAATGGGGTTGATTATGATAATGGATTTCGTGATTTTGATGGGATTAGATGGAATTTGACTTGTAAATGGAATTCTGATGAAAACATTCTTGAGTATGAAAACGGTATGTGTTTCGGATGGTTTGTGGGAGATGAAGGATCGTCACATAGTTACTTGCTTGATCAAGATTGTACAGGTTATTTATACTTGGATTCCGGAAGTCTGTATTGGGTAGACGATAATGAAAGTGTGAGCGAAAATTGTCGCTTTACACATAAATGATATGATTTTGTATCATACCGGGGGAGAAGGTGATTCACAGAAGAAATCAATGCGGTAACCGTTGTAGTTAAGAAGTTTAAAGGTATTAGGGAGGGATTTTATTGAAAAAACTAATTGTATCAGTGTTGTTGATTGGGATGATGCTTTCGCAAAGCGTATTTGCAGCAGAAAGTTCCCGTTTTTCCGATGTGCCAAGCAATGCAAGCTATGCAGAGGCAGTGAACACATTGGCAGATATGGGGATTCTCAACGGTGATAAGGCAGGGCGGTTTAACCCGGATAAGACTATTACTCGTGCAGAGGCGGCGGTAATAATCTGCAAAATTGCCGGTGTTGCCGATGAGGCGGCAAAGATTAAAAAATCTTCTTTTTCTGATGTTCCATCTAACTATTGGGCAGTTGGATATATTGCCAAAGCAAATGAATTGGGGATTATCAGTGGTTATAGCAAAACGAAATTTGGTCCAAAGGATACAGTAACCTATGAGCAGTTTATCAAAATGCTTGTATGTACACGAGGTTATGGAGAGGATGCAAAAGAAAAAGGTGGATTTCCTAATGGATATTTAGCGGTTGCTGAAGATAGAGGAATAGTTTCTGATGATGTGGTTAAAAATTCTGCACTTCGGGGAAACATTGCTGTCCTTGTTTATAATGCTATAAATAGTCCAAGCAGCTATGAAAAGGGAGGAGATATATAATGAGAACTTCTTTGGGTATAGGTAGGCTTTTACGAAAATGTTTATCTTTATTTGTAATTTTCACAATTTTTACAAGTTTAGTAGCACCTCAAACGACATATGCCGCTAACTACGCATCGCAAATTGTTAATATTGCAAAAAGAGAGGTCGGAAACAGTAATGCAAGTGCAGGGAATAAATATACATCATATGTAAGAATAGGCTCTGGTAAACCATGGTGTGCGGCATTTGCATCATGGTGCGCGAACCAGGCAGGAATACCAAGAAGCACTATTCCGGCAAGTGGATCCTGTGAGACAATGTATCAGCAAGTTATTAATGGTGGTGGATATGTAACAAGTTCTCCGCAGGCCGGCGATTTAGTCTTTTATAAATATTATAATTATAAACTAGGAAGAGAAGAGTGTGGTCATGTTGGTATAATGATTGACAGTACAAATTCTATACAAGGAAATGTTGCATCGGGCGGAGTCAATCCTCAAGTTAGAAGGTTTCCGGCAACAAATATGTTGAAGAGTTATCCAACTATGGTTTATGTTCATCCTAATTATGGCGGTAATTCCTCTGCCGGAAATACAGTAGCACCTGTAACTCCTGTAACTCCAACAAACAGCAAACCGGGCAGAACCTCTCAACCTAAAGTTTCTGTAAATAACAATAATGCCGGTGTTACAGTGAGCTGGAACTCTGTGGCAAATGCGACATCCTACGATGTATATTTGGTTCAAGAGCCTTGGGGCTGGGGAGATATTAAGTATAGAGGTTCAACACAGGGTACGAGCTATACCTTTACAAATGTTAGGGATGGAAAATATGCTGCCTTTGTCATCGCAAGACCCAATAAAGATACGGTGCAGAGTGAATGGCGTCATGATGTTATTGTCAAGAAAGCAATCCAAGTAACCCCGGGCAGAACCTCTCAACCTGCAGTTTCTGTAAATAACAATAATGCCAGTGTTGCAGTGAGCTGGAACTCTGTGGCAAATGCGACATCCTACGATGTATATTTGGTTCAAGAGCCTTGGGGCTGGGGAGATATTAAATATAGAGGTTCAACACATGGTACGAACTATACCTTTACAAATGTTAGAGATGGAAAATATGCAGCTTTTGTTATCGCAAGACCAAATAAAGATTCTGTGCAAAGTGAATGGAGCAGTTTTAATGTAAATGCAGCACCAACAAGTACAGTTGATTTTTCCAACATTAAGGCAAGTAATATTTCGGAGACAAATGCAAAGTTAAGTGCCAGTGTTTCCTATAGCGGAAAGCATCCCTCTGAAGTAGGGATTTATCTTGGTGATTCTACAGGTTCTATGCGTAAGGTTAGCAGTGATAAAATTAACCACAGCAAGAATCCCTTTGATATGTGGTATGATTTGAATAAACACGGCGTTACTCTTTCCGCAGGGACACAGTACTATTATAAAATGTATGCGATTGTAGATGGCAAGGAGTTTACAAGTAAAACGAAGAATTTCTGGACTTCTCTTACAATATCCGTTAACAGCGGAAGTGAAAAAAAGAATCCGGATCCCGTTGGTATGCCTGCGGTTTCTGTAGATGGTTCGACTGTATCTGTAAGCTGGAACTCTGTGGCAAATGCAACATCCTACGATGTATATTTGGTTCAAGAGCCTTGGGGTTGGGGAGATATTAAATATAGAGGTTCAACACAGGGTACGAACTATACCTTTACAAATGTTAGAAATGGAGCTTATGCAGCTTTTGTTATTGCAAGACCCAATAAAGATACAGTGCAGAGTGAATGGAGCAGTTTTAATGTAAATGCAGCATCAACACCTACAGCTGATTTCTACAACATCAACGCAAGCAATGTCACCCAGACAAATGCGCAGCTGAACGCATCCATTTCCTATAGCGGCAATCATCCTTCCGAAGTAGGGGTTTACTTTGGTAATTCCACAGATTCTATGCGTAAGGTCGGCAGCGATGCAATCAACCATAATAAGAATCCCTTTGATATGTGGTACAGCTTAAATAAATATGGCGTTACTCTTTCCGCAGGGACAACCTATTATTACAAAATGTATGCAATCATGGATGGCAGAGAGGTGACAAGCAACGTACAGAGCTTTACCACTCCAGCACAGGTGAACAGTAATCTTGTTACTGCTCGCGTCAGTGGCACACCCGGTGGACTGGCAATTAACAGTCAGCCAAACCAGTATACAAAGATTGGGCGTATGGATGAAGGTGTATATTGTACGATTGATTTAAGCCATACATCCGGGAATTGGTATTATGTTACATATAATGGTGTTTCCGGTTACGCTTATAACAGATACCTTGTGATTCAGTAAAGGGCAATGTTGTAAAATGTATAGCAGGGAGACGCATTCTCTCTGCTATACACAAAAATAAGGGGGATATTATGAAGTATACAAAAAATATATTAAGCTTTGCATTAGGCTCTGCTATTACAGCATCCTTGTTTTTAACAGCTACTCCTGCGTTTGCGGCAATGGTTGGCAAGACAATTCAGGTAGCAACAGGTGTAAATATTTATGTTGATGATCAAAAACTGATTAAAGACCGTAAAGGAAACAATGTTGAGGGCTTTATTTATAACGGAACAACATATTTGCCTTTACGAGCCGTAGCGGATGCTGTGGATAAAACAGTACAGTGGGATGGAAAAACAAGCAGTGTATATCTTGGAAAACATACATCCACAGAGCCTGCTGCATACCTCCAAGATGTAGATTGTCTTACAGGTAGAGAAATAAAAACCAGAACTTTACAAGACAATCTTGGGAATTATCGGACAAATAGTACTACCGTAGGTTTTAAAAATACATATCTCGCAAACGGAAAATATTCTGCTATTTCGGGAACTTTGTTTTATCCCAAAAATGCAAATACCGGATGTTTTGGAGTTATACAAATTTTTGGTGATGACAAACTTTTGTATGAAGGAAGGGTAGGATATGGAGAAACCCCTGTTGATTTTAAAGTTGATTTAACAGGAGTGCTTAAACTGAGAGTTAATTTTATAGAGGAGGATATTAGCGGCACTAAATTAGACGATGGCTTATGGACAAATGTAGCTGTATCCAATCTTGCATTGTGGTACTAAAAAGTTTTATAAAAAAATAAATATCTATTTTATAGATTTCTAAGTAAACAGTTTGATGGCAACCCTCGGATAGTACGCAATTTGATTTGTTATACAATCTGTAAGGGTTGCCATTTTTATACGAGAGGAGGGTTAAGATGAAAAGAATCAATCTGAAAAAAATCTGTGCAGCAGCAATCTGTACGGTATTGATCGCAAGTGCTGGTTTCAGGGATGTAAATGGCAACACTGCCTATGCGGCAAGTGGTGCATCTGCGTTTTATAACACACATTGGACAAATAAGGGGCCGGCAGGAATCGCCTTTGATTTAGTTTTCTATTCCGATGGAACCTGGTTTTCTCAAGATTATGGGTTCGGCACGCTTACAGATGAAGGAACCTGGTCATATGATAACGGGGACTTAATCCTTGATGGTCAAAGATATAAAAGAACATCTGAACCGAATGATGAGCTGGGATATTATGTGTGTGATACAGCGAATGGGTATCTCCTTTTATATGGTACAAATGTAGACAAAAGTGTCACATCATCAAAAAATAATGCAACGAAAGCCAATAAGGATATAGAAGTGTATATATATGGCGAAAAAATAGAATGGACAGATGCAAAGCCGTATATTGACAGCAAGGGCAGAACGATGGTTCCGCTTAGAGATGTGGCAGATGGCATGGAGATAGATGTAAAATGGAATGCAAATGCAAAAACTGCTGTATTTACAGGGGTAACATTCTATTATGAAGATTTAGGACAAACGCATTGTGACACAACAGTTGAGTTCAAGCTTGGCAGTAATAAAGTTAAGGTTAAGTATAAAGATGTATTTGGCAAGGTTGTAAATAAAACTATTACTATGGATACAGCCCTTGTTATTAAGGATGGCCGTGTGTATGCACCGATAAAATATCTTGCAAATGCGTTTGCGCGTGATGCAAAGTGGGATGGAACAAAAAGAGAAATCTCATTGCAGGCAGCAGATTTTGAAAGTCCGTTTGAATAAGAGAGAGCAGGAGGGGATACTTATGAACGTATGTAAAAAATGCGGTTTTTCCATTCCGGAAGGAGTATTGTTTTGTAAAAAGTGCGGAACACCTGTTCAATCCATTGAAACCGATGAAATGGATGCAGGCTTGACGATTGAAGAACTTACAAAATACTCTTTGGATATGAGAGAATTAAGTGATCATATGATTGCTACCTATGTTAAAGCTGTTAAGAAGATGGAGTTGGAATTGGATAAAGTGAAAATAGAGGCGGAAAGCACCATTTCCAAGTTAGAAAGGAAAATTCGGGAATATGAAGGGGAATTTAGAAGGTATAAAGCGTATGTAAGTGATCTGGAAGAGAAGGTAGGCGAGGCTGAAGCGTATGCAAATCAGCTCCTTGGTGAGAAAACTATTTTAGAAGAAGAGAATAAAAAGCTGAGGATAGAAAATTTGGCTCGGGAGCAGGAGAGAAAAGAGCCTGCTTTTTGTTCTAACTGTGGAGAATTGCTGGATGAAGGAACCTTGTTTTGCGGAAATTGCGGAGTGAAGCAGGATTGAGAGGGGGAGGTACTATGTTTATTCTTTCGGGAAGAATGAAGATATTTGCAAGTGCATGTGTGTTAATTTCTATGATAATGCTTTGTACAACGTGGGTGAAGTTTAGCGGAACAATGGCTTATTTTTTGAAGAAGGCTGTGAGGATGGACGTTTCTCAGGAACGCTTTGATGCAGTTTTGCAAAGACTGGAAGTCAGACAGTTAGTAGTAAGCGCGCAGGCGGAAAAAGGAGATATTGCATTATATCGTCTGTTGGCGAACCTCTATGTCATACCTCTTGAAAGCAGCTTTATGGTTAAGGTGCAGGCATTTTTTCGTTTTATATTTTTTGAAAAGCTGCCGTTGACAGTGGCGAAGAATGTTTTTCAAAAAGAGAATTACACAGAAATGGAGCGACGTGTGCTACATCTGGCAAGAAAGGCAAGGTTATCCTGTGCAGAGATTCTTGCATGTATCGCAAATGATGAAATTGATACTTCTATTGGAAACCAGTCGGAGCTTCAGAAGGAGAAGGCACGCGATAATCTCGGTTTCTTTTTGTGGTTTTGTGACGGACATAGAAAGGCTTTGGAGGCGATTTCTACATTATATTTGAATAAGGATATAATATTTGATAAACGAAAATAAAACGGTTTGAAAGAGAGGAGAAAACAATGAAGAAATTAGGAAACGGTTGATTATAAATCAGCCGTTTTTTATATAATTATGTGTTTTGTCCAAATATGAAAAAATTGTCTATAAAGAAAATAAGTAGTTGACAAAATCTTACACGACGTAATAGAATGAAATTACAAGGCGTAACAGAAGGAGGTGATATGAGATGGATGAAAATATGAGTATTTCTAATGCAGAGATGAAGGTAATGAATCATATCTGGAAAACAGGAGCAATGATTACAGTACCGGAAATGCTGGCAATTTTAAACGAAGAGGGCGAAGAATGGACATACCCTACAGTAGCAACATTCCTGAGACGTTTGGAAGCGAAGGGTATCTTGGGAGTAACCAAAAAGGGGAACAAGCTTTGTTATTTTCCACTGGTAAGCAAAGAGCAATATGAAACAAAGGAAGCAGAAGGCTTTGTAGAAAGCAAATTCGGCGGTTCCTTAAAAAATTTTCTGGTCGCTTTCCGAGGTAGTGACAAAATCAGTAAGAAGGATATGAATGATTTGAAGGCGTGGTTAGATGAACTTGATGATTGAGCGAGCGTTTATTGTTGCATTATTGTTATCTATCAGCGGATTTGTATTCTGTGCGATTTTTTTGCCATTTGAGAAGATTGCATATAAGTGGACTTCGGCAAGGACAATGGTCTATGTAAATACAGTAGCCCTATTCTCATTTGTAACACCGCTGTATTTTGTCATATCGCTAAGGGACGGCAGTGAAAAGGCTTTTATTCAGTCAGATTTATTGATACATCAAGATATAAGCGGATATGATGGCTTTATATATAATGTGAGAGGTCAAATACACATGGAATATCTCGGAACCATTTGGTTGATCGGAGTTATTGGCTTTTTCGTTTATTATGTATGGAAATATGCCAGCCTGTTATATGCCGTAAAAAAGTCTATGTTCTATGTACAGGATGATTTATGGCATAAACATTCTGTAAGATTAAAGACAGTAATCAGGTATCAAATGTAAGCCTGATTGGGTGCTGCAATATATCTACACCATGTACAATCGGTATAAGAAAAAGATACATTGTGATTCCTGCTTATATGATAGCTTTCTTTGACGAAGAAGAAATTGGTTTTATCTTAGAACATGAGTTTTATCATGTGAAGCATCGGGATTTGTTGCGGAAGCTATTGGTGTTGTTCTTAAATTGCCTGAATTGGTTCAACCCATTATATTACCTTTTAATGAAGAATCTTTCAGAATGGACAGAAGCTGCCTGCGATGAAGATGTAACAAAAAAATATACGAAGGGGCAAAAACGAAAATATTGCGAGCTGATTATAAAGGTGCTAGAACTGGAACAGGTCAGAAGCAAAGGGACATTTTTCAGCATTGGTTTTGTAGGATTGGAGATAAAGAATTATAAGTGGAGGATGATAAAAATTATGAAAAAGTGCAGTATGAACAGCAGACTGGGGAAGGTTACAGTGGCAACGATTGCGATGGTGGCAATGTTTTGTGGCAATGCATCGGCAAAGGAATTGGATGTTCCTGTAAATATGCTGTTTTCTAAGAATGTTGAATTTGTAAAAGCGGGCGAATTGGAAGAAGTAGCTGCTGATGATATTCAGATGGAAGGAGAATTTGAAAGTCACACACATATAAATAAAGACAGTCTGGTGGAATTTGAACTGTGCAATACAGATGATATTACATACGAAATTATTTATCAGGGGGAAGTGGCTGATGTGCCGGAACAGGTGCAGGCGCAGGTTGAACCCAGACATGCCCATAAACTTGTGGACATTACTTTAAAGGAACATAAGAAAAAAAGTAATGGTTCTTGTGTTACAACATACTATGAAGGGCAGAAATGCAGCACTTGTGGAACTATTTGGAAAGGTGATGTAATCAGAACTGTTACAGATGCGAAATGCACACATTAAGTTAAGTAGCACTTATTCAATATGAGTGCTGTTTATAAATTACATAAATGAGAGGAGGCGGTGCTATGAATGGTAAGAAAAAATCGGTAATGGAGGTGATAAAAAAATCCTGAATGAAAAGGCAGAATCGTGCGGCTAACACAAAATCTGTTTCAGACAGGACAATTTTCATTATAGTATAAAAATGCTTAATAGTCTATATTTATATAGATTGTACAGCACATTTAGAGAAGTTTATCCTATATAAGTCTTTCAGATGTTGTCCATAAAAGGGAAATAAACAAATTACAAGAAAAATTAAATTTTTCCTTAGCGTTATTTTTACTTTAGTTATAGCATCAAGTTGTTTGATAGCGGAAGTAAAAAAATTTCCAGTAACAATAATCAGGAGAATAATCAAAGATACGTATTTTGATAATTTGGATGAAACTTCAGAAGAATGCAATTCGATTGACGTTACACTTGTTTTAGAGGATGGAAGTATCTATACATTGTCTATTTATAAAAATGGTATGTTGGGATAATTTCTTTATTCTATAAAAGGAAGAAGAAGTTCCTCTGGATAAAACTGCATTTAGGAAAGGAAGGATAGATTATGAAGAAAAAGTTCTTATCAATTTTATGCTGCTTTTCGGTGTTACTGGCTGGTACACAATTACAGGAAGTGTATGCATCTGAGAATCTGAATGCTGAGCAACTTGATTTAGAAATGATAGACGTTATGGATATCGCAGATATAGGGAAAAACGCGATGGATAATGCGTTGATTCAAGCATATACGAATAAAATCCAAAACATGACTGCCTCTGAGTTTGACAAAATGATTGCTGAAATGGTTGAAACTACAGAGAACAAGTCCGAATTAAAAGAAAAACTTGCCTTGTGCGGAGTAGAACTTAGTATTGATAAGAATGTGCCTATATCTCCAATGTCTCTGGATGATAGAGAGGTGAATTTTTCCAATTATACTGCAAAGCGTGGTGGAGAAAATTATTACCGGTTATATACAACAATGACTTTTGATAGTCAAGAGTTGCACCCTGGTAGTTTAGATGCTTTAATTACTTTTTTTGATCCGAATTTGGCAAAGTTTAAAGATTATAATATTGTAACAGAAGATGCATTTACAATCAATTCACATCGTTCTTCTAGTAAGGGATATGTTTCATTTAATTTTCATGATGAATTGATTTGTGGTTTAGGATATAAGGACAGTTACACGGTGGTGCTTTATGTAGTGCCAACTTCTAAAGGAAAAGAAATTTCTTATGGTGCCGAGTTGGGACATTCGTATACAAAAACAAATATTCAAGTTTCGGGTTCTCTTAGCTATACACTACCCAATGTATTTGGCGGACAAATAACATTTACCCCAGTAAAGAGTGAATTATACTGGAATACTGGAAGTGCTCCGCAAGGATTCGTTCCTAACTGACATATGAAATGAGAGAGAAACATATATGAGCTATAAAATTGGCTTTGGCATATTTTGTTTATGCGTATGTTTTGTATTCGTAGTCTCAAATACTATAAAGGGATATAAAGCGCAACTAGGGGAATTAGAGTATTTTATAAACAATGAAGCATATTCTTTTAAATATGCAGAGCGAGAAGCTGAAGATTGCACATTGCGTTTTGATTTTGACAATCCGGAGTCTGTTTTAGGGCAAACCATTTATGAAAAAGATGGCAACAGGATAGTTGTATCTGAAATTGATGGTGCCGATAAAAGTTATGTCAGAATATCCTTTGAAGCTATAGGAAGTTATGACGATACAAAAAAAGAAGGAAGTTTTATATCACCGGTTATTGCGCTTCCCGATGAGGAGAATATATGGAGGATTATAGATAGCTTGCCTAGGGTTGCGCCTGCGGAAGAATATAGTTGTTCATTTGCATCCAGAACCTGTGAATATGAAAAGCTGACAAACCGATTTTCTATATATGTTAAAAAGGTTTCTCTTCTAGAAAATAAGGAAGAAGTAGGCGATACGGACAGAACCGTAACAATTAGGTTTTCCAATCTATGGGAAATGAAGTGGCACAAAAAATAGAGCAGAGTCCTATCGATAATGTATATTTATAGAATGACTTGCAGGTAGTAACAATGCGGGAACTGTATCGAGTGCAGGTTTTTTGCCAAAGGTGCGGAGATACATACCACCAAGATAGTTATGACACATGAGAGGCACTCCTCGTAGCAGCTTTTAAGTAGAAATAGCTTATGGGCTGCTAAGCACAATTTTTTGTGGCAGTTTCCTTTAGACTTTGAAAATAATATTTTCAAAGTTACTTTTCATAAAATTTTTCATCCAGCAGCTCCGGGGCAAAGTGCTCTGGGGCTGTATTCCTTTGTATAAAAAAATGGGAGGGCCTATGCTCACCCATTCGATTTTTAGAATTTTTTGCTATACAAGTGTTGCATTAATATGGGAACGAAGATGGAAGGAAGGGAAAAGTGGCTGAAGCTGATTAAGAACGTCCGACAAGGGGACAGAATCGTTTTTGATTCTGTCAGCCGTATGTCGAGGGATGCGGAAGAAGGATTCACAGCCTATGAAGAATTATATCATAGGGGAATTGATTTGGTATTTCTCAAAGAGCCGCATATCAATACCAGTGTCTACAAGAAGGCAATGGAGTCCGGCATTGAAATGACAGGTACTACTGTAGATTATATTCTGGAAGGTGTAAACAAGTATATGCTGGCTCTTGCAAAGGAGCAGATTAAAATATGCTTTGAGCAGGCAGAGAAGGAAGTTAAGGATTTGCGGAGAAGAACCATCGAAGGAATTGAAACAGCACGTTTGAATGGTAAGCAGATAGGACGAGCTGCCGGCACAAAAATAGAATACGAAAGCACAAAGCAGAAAAAACGGGAAATATATAAGTATTCCTCGTCCTTTAACGGTATGCTGAAGGATAAGGAGGTTATAAAACTGTTTGGAATTAGTAGAAATTCCTATTACAAATATAAGAGAGAGATAAAAGAAGAAATAGGGTGGAGAAAGTGTGTGGGGGAATAACCAATAAAACTATCATAATTCTTATGGTTTTTAATGTATAAACAGAAAAAATATTTTAAATTATATAGTTTTTTGTTATAATAAATAAGAAAGGTGATGATAACATGATTTTTAGACCGGATTATATCGAAGCAATAAAACCATTTATAAATCAACCTCTGGTAAAAATTCTTGCAGGTATCCGACGCTGTGGTAAATCTACTATTTTTGAAATGCTAAAAGAAGAATTACTTAGCCGGAATGTACCGGAATCATGTATTATAATGAAGAGATATACAGAAATGGATATTCCTGAGAATATTACAGCGAAGCAGATGTATGATGAACTTATTGCAGAAATTGCAGGAAAAGAGAAATGTTATATACTTCTGGATGAGATTCAAGAGATTAAAGGTTGGGAGAAAGCAGTTAATAGCTTGCTTGAAGGTACAAATGCGGATGTTTATGTAACCGGCTCTAATTCCAAACTTATGTCCAGTGAGATTTCTACTTATCTAACAGGGCGGTATGTTTTGATTCCTGTATTTACATTATCTTTTCGGGAGTATTTAGATTTCAAAGCGAACAGTACATTGTCCAGACGAGAGCTACTTGAAGAGTATATTTGTTCTGGTGGATTTCCGATAATTGCAATCGGAGATTATGAAACGCAGCCGGCATATCAAATTGTCAATGGCATTTATCATACGGTTGTTTCTCGTGATATAGTGAAGCGACACCGCATCAATAAACAGGATTTGTTTGATCGTGTGGTGAAGTATGTCATAGAAAATATAGGGAAAACATTTTCTGCGAATTCTATTTCTAATTTTCTTAAAAATGAGCATAGAAAAATATCTGTAGAGAGTATTTATAATTATTTAAGATGGCTGGAACAGGCATTCATCATTTATCCTTGTGCAAGATACGATTTACAAGGAAAAAGTATTTTGAAAACACAGGAGAAGTATTATCTTGCGGATATTTCTTTGAAATATGCACTGATGGGGTATAACCGTAAAATGTTGGATGGGGTAATGGAGAATATTGTTTTTCTTGAATTAAAACGGCGAGGATATGATGTATTTATCGGAAAGAACGATACCAAGGAAATAGATTTTGTGGCAATCCGACGAGATGAGAAGATATATGTGCAGGTGTGTGTGCAGCTTCCGGAAAAATCTGATCGTGAAGTGGGAAATCTAATGGAAATTAAAGACCACTATCCTAAGTATGTTGTTACTTTAAATGATTTGGATGTGGGAATTGAAAATGGTATTAAAATTGTCCATTTGTCAGATTTTCTTTTTTCATCACAGTGGTAAAATGGTAGAGTAGACGGAGTCAAAAAAGAAGAATACGGATAACGTGATGAGGAAAATATTGAAATAAGTGTAATTGACTTTTATGCCCTGAAACATTGTAATTGAGGGCATGAAAGTCAATTTTAATTTTGAAAGAAGGTAATTGGATGAATGTGTTGTAGACAATCACCCTCAATATGCAGTCAAATTTTCAAAAATGGGATATAGAAAGGACGGTAATATTACCAATATTCCATTATATCTAGTCGGAAAGACCAAGGAGCTTTTAGAGGGTGAGAGAGATTTGGAGTGAATATAGAGATGGTTTTGTGACAGATATAAAAGAAAAATTATAGCTTAGTAAGAAAACGGTTGATTATAAATTAACCGTTTTTTTGTGCCTTTATAGGAAATTCCGATTTTTTATAAAATTTTCTGAGAAAAAACCGTTTGATTTACAGAAGGGGGATTCTGTCAGTCAGCAGAGGAAAGCATAACCGAGGCATAGAATACTCCTTCCCTCCATTCAAAACGAGCATCCCCATTATAGCGTTCCGCGGTCATTCGTACAGATTCCGTCCCAATCCCAAAGCCATCGTGCTTGGAGGAAATGAGCCGTTTTTCATCGGAGAGTGGCGGTTGGTCGCTGGTGTTATCCATCGTCAGATAAAGGGTTCCCCGCTGGCGAATGTGCAGACGGATGAAGCGTGGTGTTTTGGAGGCGGCGCAGGCCTCAAGGGCATTTTCCAGAAGGTTTCCCAAAAGCGAACAGAACTCCGGCTCCGGAATAATCGTCTGCTCCTCCATTTGAACCACAGCCTCCAAATCGGTTTTTTGGAGGAGGGCCTGCTCTGCATAGTGGTGCAGAATGGCATCCACAGCATAATTTTTGCAAAATTGATGAATTGTATCGGGTGGGAGACTTTCTCCGTATGCTTTCACATAGGCCGCCACTTTGGAGATATCGCCGCTTTCCACACAGCCCTGCAATGCCTTGAAATGCTGATGCAAATCATGTCTGGCACGGCGGGTGTCGGCAATACTCTTTTGCAGAGTGCGATACTGGGCAGTTTGCATTTGCAGCAGTTTGTTTTCCTGCGAAAGACGGATATTTTTGGCAATTCCCCTTGCCATCCAGTAAAACAGGGCATAATAAAGCAGCATCAGCCCAAGAAGTGCAAGAATTAAAATCGGATAGAAGTGCATCACACGGTTGGTATAAAGCGTGGAATATTTCCTGGGGCGAAGGGTGGTATTCAGACACCAGAACACCAACGGCAATATCCAGAATATATACCAGGTTTCCGGTGTTTCTACCTCATCCAACAGCCAACGGGCAGCGTGTGTGGCAGGGGAGCATAAAATTCCCAGCAGCAGCCAGCACAGTAGGACATAAAGAATGGTACTGTTTAGGGAAAGCACAACTGCACCACTCCGCCGAAACAGAAGGGCATCTATCAGAATTGCCAGATTATACATGCAGGAAAATACACCGCAAACCGCCAGAAATACGTTGACGGTTTTCCACCGAGATAGCGGAACTGCTTTGCAATAAAACAGCAGAAGCAATACCTGCGTTAAAAGCATACAGAGCTTTGTGCTATAACGAAACCGCCAGCAGAGCCAGCCCATCCCTACACACCACAAAATCAGAGTGGGAATGCCCCACAGCAAGAGGAGCCTTCCCTTGCCGTTCAGATGGTTTTTCATCGGCAGAAAGCACAGAATGATAGCGGGGAGAGAGACGGAAAGCTCCAGCATCGGGTGGAGCATATCATAGAGTTCCATTTGTGAAGCCTCCTCTCATGCGGGCATAGGCAAAGGAAAGATATTTTTCCCGCACCTCCTTATATTTTAATCGGCTGACAGGAACAGATGTCCCATCTGACAGAAGAAAATGACTTGCCGTTAAGCTTTCCACCTGCTCCAAATTGACCAGAACGCCACGCATACAGTCGCAGAAATAGGGATACGCCAACAGCAGAGCCGCAAAATCAGCCTGCCGCATGGAGATGAGGCGTGTTTTTCCGCCAAGCAGATGAACCTCTACATTGCGACTTTGGTATTCGGTATAGGTAATTTGATGGAGCAGAAGTGGTGGCTGTTCTGCAGCACCCGGAATGATTACACACTGGCTTTGCTCCAAAAGCTCCGCACTGCAGCGTGAAAGTGCCTGTGTTAGATTTTCATAGGAAAAGGGCTTTACCAGATAATATGCCGCCCCAACTTCATAGCTGTCCACAGCGAACTCTCCGGTGGTGGTTGTAAAGATTAGCTGACAATGCGCATCCAGCTCCCGAATTTTTCGGGCAACCTCCATACCGGTTATGCCGGCCATATAAATATCCAGAAAGATTATATCAAAGGCATTCGGAGCGAAATGGGCAAGCAGAGCCTCGCCGCTTTCCAATATAACAGGGGAAGGAACCAAAGGAATCCCCTGTTCCGATGCCCAGCGGCAGAGAAACTTCCGCAAAGCTTTGGCATCGGTGGAAAGGTCATCTACAATGGCAATCCGCATAATTTTCGCCTCCTAACTTAAGAATTTTGCTTTTCAAGAACTATTGTATCATATTTTTTTTCGGTTTGACCTACATTTCGTGCAGATTTTTGACATCTCATGCAAGACCTATTGACAGAGTGGTGAAAAATGGTATCCTAAATTTAGTCGGTTCTGTAAAAGAATCGATTTTTTTTATGCCTTTTTAATCTGATGTGGAAGGGAGGAGGCGTGTTGAAGATTGCACTTTACAATGAAAACCTTGGAGAACTGGAAATTTTGTTAGGACAGCTTGACCAATGTGCCAGAGAATATCTGCGTTTTGTGGAGATTACCCCCTATGTGAGACAGGAGGATTTTTGCAGCTTGGTGCGGGATGGGCCTGAGGTTGATTTATTTGTGGTGGCGCAGGATGGCACCTTTAGTCTGGAGATTATGGAGCTGCTGTGGGAGAAAAGACCGCATGCGCATATTTTTTGGTTTTCGGATTTGGATTTTGCCCTGCGTGCCTATCGGTATAATGCGGACTGGTTTGGGAAAAAGCCTGTGGATATTCATAGCCTGCGGAAAGCCTTTGGACAGATTTTGTATCGGAGAGAATGCTTATGACAGTGTTATTGAAAAAATGCACCGAACAGGGCGCAGAATCAAATACAGGAAAAAAGAGGAGGTATTGAGTATATCCGACAGAAAATGAGGAAAAAGAAGGGAGAGAGTATAAATGGGAAATCGAAAGAGATTGACCGCATTTTTATTGACGGCGGTAATGATTTTGACCATGCCGCAAATGCAGATAGCGGCGGCAGAGGTTGAATCCCCTGCTGATGTAGGCTTATGTATACACCACACGCAGCATACAGAGGATTGTGGGTATACGGAAGGAGAGAAGGAAACACCCTGCGTGCATGCGCATACAGAGGATTGCTATGCACCGATGAAGCAGTGTGTGCATGAGCATGGGGAGAGCTGTTATCCTGTTGCGGAGGACAGTGCATCAGAGAATACGGCGGAAAGAGAGCCGCATACATGTACCCATGAATGCAGTGAGGAAAGCGGCTGTATCACAGAAAAATTAGACTGCCGACATGAGCATAATGCGGACTGCGGCTATTCCCCTGCTGCCGAGGGAACGCCCTGCACCTATGAATGTGAGGCCTGCTCAGTACAGGAGCAAATCAATGCACTGCCGAACGTAGAGGATAGCCACAAAGAAAATGCCGAAGAAATTGAAGCTCTGCTGGCTGTTGCGGCAGAAACAACAAGCAAAAAGCCGAAGGGAGAAGGCACAAAACAATCCCCCTACCAAATTACCGACGCAGAGGAGTTGGCATGGTTTCGGGATACGGTAAACAACGGAACAACCGATATTCACGCCAAACTGCTGCGTGACATTGACCTGAAGAACGTCATCTGGGAGCCCATTGGAACCAAGGGAAAGCCCTACAACGGCACCTTTGACGGAAACGCCTATACCATAAGGAATTTTCGGCTGGGGGACCACACTAAGCCAGACCCAATTTCTGAAAAGGGCCTTTTCGGCCGGATTGGAACAGGCGGTACAATACAGGATCTGGTTGTGAAGGTTGACTACATGGGCTCTGCGGTGAACCCCAACAATTTCAATATTACCAAATGTGGACTGATTGCGGCGTATAACGAAGGCACTATCCGGCGCTGCAGTGTTATGGTCAATTATACGCTCTATGTTGCGGGGGAGATCGGCGTCATCGCCTACCAAAATAGTGGCATAATCGAAAACTGCCTGAGTGCGGTGGGGACGGGAACGGGAGCTTCAAAATTTCCGGGTCGTATTCCGGAAGAAGCCTCTGCTGCGGGCATTGCCTATGAAAATTCAGGCACAATCAAAAACTGCCTGTTTGACGGTAAACTCCGAACGGATGGGGTCAAAGACAATTCCTATGTGAAGAAAGACTACGCCATTGCACAAAACAAGTCCAACGGCACAATCACAAACTGTTACTATTACCACTCCAAACCAAGAGTCAACGATGAAACATACAGCGGTGAACTATACAAGGACGGAGACAAATCCACAGTAATATTCAAGACGCAGAAGGAGATGGGCACCGGCGAAGTGACCTGGCTGTTAAATGAAAGTGGGAAGAATGACATCTGGCGGCAAAGAGAAATCGGCTCTGCGGACATTTCTCTAAATAAAAGCTACGGCAGGGTCAAGCAAAATCCTAATGGGACGTATTCCATTGTTACCCCTCATATACATCGACTGGATAACGGCACGCAGACAGAATTCAAGGAGGTTCGCTCTTTGGATGAAATCACAGGAGATACTTCAAACACAAAATACTACTGTCTGAGTGAAAATGTCGAACTGAGCGCAGCATGGGCAACTCCGAATCGGGACATTTCGCTTTGTCTGAACGGAAAGATCATCACAGCCCCTAAAGATGCTCCTGCAATTACCGTAGGCACCGGCAGCACCTTCACTCTGATGGACTGTAAAGAGACAGGCAAAATCAGCGGTGGTTCCTCCGGCATTGCGGTAGCAGGCGGCACGTTCAACCTGCACAGCGGCGAAATCAGTGGCAATACCACCGGTGTACTGCTTGATAGCGGGACATGTACGATGAAAGGCGGTTCCATTACCAAAAACACCATAGGCGTGGACTATCGGGATGGCACGCTTACCCTCAGCGGCGGAGCAAAGGTAATTGAGAATAAGACGAAAAATATTCTGCTTCACACAGGGAAAACGCTCTCCTTCGGGAAGCTGAATGACGCTGCACGCTTTGGCATTTCTGTAGGGAATTCGGATTCCTCCGAGGCACCCATCCCCGTTACTGACGAAAACGGCGGGAAATATTTCAACAACCTCTTCCCGGATGATGTGCTCACAAACGAGCTGTATCGGGAGAACGGTGTGGTGTGGCTTCGCACACAGGGGCATACGGCGCACTGTGTCTGTGGTGGTACACACAACACCGCCATTGTCAATCATACGGAAGAAAATAAGTTGAATTTTCAGCCGTGGAATCCCTATAAGGAAAATCCCGCAAAGCCTCAGATGCCGACCTCTATGCCTGCAGGTGTGGACGGCTACTACCTGACACAGGATGTCACGCTGAATAGCACTTGGAGCCCGTCGAATGTGGTGCTTTGTTTGAATGGACATAAGATGACCTTCTCCGGCAAGGGTTTCGTGGAGATTCCTGGAAACGGAAAGTTGACGCTGACCGACTGCGGGACAACCGGCAAGCTTTGCAGGGAAGGCAGTGAAGTATACAAGAAAGGTGGCATTTCCCTCTCAACAGGAAGCACCTTTGACATGTACGGCGGCACGATTACCGGCTTTCAGCACGGTGTATCCACCGACCAAGTGGGTGGAACAATCCATCTGTACGGAGGGACGATTACCGGAAATGAGACTGTCCACGGTGCCGGCGTGTTTTGCTGGGGCAGTAGTAGCAATCCCTCAACATTCATCATGTACGGCGGAAAAATCACAAATAACCATGCAACCTATTCAGGTTCAGATATCAACGTAAAACCGTCAGGCGGAGGCGTATTTCTGAGAGAGTACAGTAAATTTGAAATGTACGGCGGCGAGATTACCGGCAACACCGCTACTTATGGCGGCGGTGTGTACTGCGGTGCAATCATAAGCCCCAACACCGCAGAGATGATTCTGCACGGCGGCAAAATTACCGGCAACACCGCTACTTATGGCGGCGGCGTGTACTTCAAGGACAAAGCCTTTCAGGTCACCGGCAAAGGCAAGGTAACAATTACCGACAACACTGGAAATGGCGGAAAAAATGTGGTTTTGTTTGATGGGAAAATCATTCAGGTGACCGGTAAACTGCATGAAGATACCCGCATCGGTGTGAGATCCTTTCATAATCCTACAGATGGAAACCCGATCACCATCGCCAAGGCAACTGATGGAGGCTGGATTCAGAAAGGAAACTTCACCTCTGACATTCCCTACTATGGTATCGCCCTATCGGAGGACGGCAAAATCGTGCAGCTTCAGACACACCAGCATAGCTGGGAGTACATCGTCAGTCAGGACGGTACAACTATTACGGAACATTGTACGGCAGAAAACTGCGGACTGCCCGAAGGCAACGGTGGCAGTGTGATTATCAAGGCTCCTGCGGATAATTTGATCTATGACGGAAAAGGAAAGGCCGCAGTTCTGGAAAAAAACCTTATCTCCGGTGTGACTGTATCGGACATTACCTATACCAAGGGCGGCACTGCTATTACCGGAACGCCCACCGATGCGGGCACCTATACCGCCGCTGTTACCGTGGAGGGACAGACGGCAACAGTGCAGTACACCATTGCGCAGTCCGGGACTGAGTTTAGCGGCGGAGTGAAAGTGAGTTTCTATGCCTACGGCGATCCTATCTACGTCACTGTGACACCTAAGGCAACCGGCAAGGCTCCTATTAGAAAGGTGCGAGCACTTAGTACACCTCAGGCGGGCCAGATGGCAATTTACGAAGGAGACAGGCAGCTTACTGAGGCGAAAGATGTAACCTCCGGCAAAGAGCTGACCTTTACCATCGACACCGCAAAAGCGAATCTCGAAAATGGATGGCACACGCTCATCGCAAAATTTGTAGGATCGCAAAATATGGCAGAGCAGGCAGAAACGAAGAAAGTATTTATTCGGCAGGCCGGGATTGGAAGAGCAGATGTTGCGGTAGAGGGCGAATCGTTTACCTATACAGGCTCTCCGATTACCCCCGCTGTAAGCGTAACATTAAAAAATGGAACACAGCTCATTAAGGGCACCGATTATACGCTTGCCTATACGAATCACACCAATGCGGGCACAGCAACCGTGACCGTTACCGGCATAGGCAACTATATCGGTACAGCAAAAAAAACCTTTGTCATCAGCAAGGCAGCGGCCCCTGAAATCAGTTGGCCAACGGCAAGCGCACTTACCTGCGGGGAAAAGGTGTCGGATAGCCTCTTGAGCGGAGGCAGTACCCAATACGGTACATTCACTTGGTCGGATGATGTAAAGGATACGATTCCCACAGTGGGAACTTACTCGTACAAAGTGGTGTTTACTCCCAGTGCAGATACAGAAAACAACTATGAAACGATTACCACAAAGGAGAAGGAAATTTCTCTGACTGTCAATGCAAAAAGCTTGACCGGTGCCCAAGTGACGGTATCCGGCAGCTATACATATACCGGTCAGGCTCAAATTCCGGCCGCTGATGCGGTAACAGTTCAGTTAGACGGTGAAACGATTCCTAATGACCGGTACACAATTTCTGCCAGTGATAATACGAACGTCGGACAGGCCACAGTGACTGTCACCGGCAAAGGCAACTATACCGGTACAGCAAGCGGAACCTTTACTATCGGCAAGGCAACGCCTAACCCGACCACGCCGACCGAATTGAACGCTGTTTATGGCAGCACACTGAAGGATGTACCTCTGCCGAAGGGATGGGCTTGGGATACTCCCGATACTTCGGTTGGCAATGTGGGAGAGAAAACCTTTGCTGCTACTTACACCGAGGACAACAGCAGCAACTACAACACAGTACAGAAAAACCTTACAGTGAAGGTGGCGAAGAAAACGGTTACCGTGACGGCATTGGACAAGAACGCCTACATCGGCAGCGATGTGCTGGATCTGAGCAATCCGGAAGCAGATAAGGATTATAAGGTAGAGGGTTTGGTCGGTACAGATCGCCTGAACGGCGATGTAACATTGACCTATGCGCAGACACCGGATATGAACAAAGCCGGCAAAATCGCAATCAACATCACCGGTACGCTGTCAAATGATAATTATGATATTATTTATGCCAATGGAACACTGACCGTTTCCAATCGACATTCCGGTGGCGGTGGCGGCGGTGGCGGCAGCAGTAAGCCTGCGGAAAAACCCACAGAAAAACCCGCAGAAAAGCCTGCTATATCTCCTACCGTGGAGGACAAGAATGATACCGTAAAAATAGCAGAAACCACAGCAGAAGCAAATACGGCGGCGGCAAATGCAGCGAAGGCGGATGATAAGGTAACGCTGGTAACAGAGGGTACAAATGTTTCCGGTAAGGATTTTGCGAACCCTGCGGTTTTGAAAATTCCTGCGGACACCAAGGATGTGAAGAATGTAAAAAATCTGACCTTGGCAAAGCTGAATGAGGAAACGGGTAAGCTGGAAATCGTTGGCGGCAGCTATGATGCAAAGGCGAATGCGGTTGTTGGCTATGTGGCAGAGGAAGGCAGCTATTTCGTTGTGGAAAAGGAAGGCTTAACAACAATTAGCATGCAGATTGGCAACAAACACGTTGCATTGAATAATGAAAACAAGATTCTGGATGCGGCACCCTTGATTTCTCAGAACAGAACAATGGTTCCGCTGAGATTTATTGCAGAGGCGTTCGGTGCAGATGTAAGCTGGGCGCAGGATACAAAGACAGTTACCATCGTGATTGACGGCAAGGTCTTGACCATGAGAATCAATCAGGAATTGGAAGACTTTGGCGCAGCACCCATCATCAGCAACGGACGCACGATGGTTCCCATTCGCTATATTTCCGAGGAATTGGGCGCAAATGTGATTTGGGTTCCTTCCACAAAGACAGTTGCGATTGCAAGATAACTATGCTTGGGAAAAAGAAAGCAAAATGAAGTATCCCAAAAAGTGAGAAAAATATATTTAATGTAAATTATTTTAGGGGCGAAAAGGGCTTGCTATCTGTGTATTGCAGATGGCAAGCCCTTAAGCCTTTTCGGCAGCTTAAAAATGGATGATTTGGAGCCTTTATCTCAAACTTAGGTTAAAGTCTATTTTTTATATGCTGAGATTGATGATTTCACAACTTTTCTATGTGGAATTGGCACCAGGAAAATGGAATCGGAACGGCGTAAACAAAAAGCTTCTCTGGGTAGAATACTGTGAGCAGAGTGTCGCATGAGCAACGAAGAGCCTCTAATGTATTCTCAGTTCTGCTACTACATCCAGAAGGATGAAGAAAAACGCAGGGCTACCATGCATATCCCCAGAAAACCAGATGAACAGATTGAAGTTGACTGGACCGGTGATCCTGCCCACATCATTGATCCGGACACCGGAGAAATCACAGATGCATGGATATTTGTAGGTGTATTAACTTATAGTCAGTATGCTTTTGTAAAAGCATATATGAATGAGAAAACCGACAACTGGATCAAAGCTCATGTCCAGATGTTTGATTTCTTTGGCGGTGTTACACCTATGCTCGTTTCTGATAACTGTACAACCGCAGTGAATCATAAAAAGAGTGACTGGTACAACACTGCCTTAAACACAACTTATCGTGAGATGGCAGAACATTACAATCTTGCCATCCTTCCGGAAAGAGTCCGGAAACCAAAGGATAAACCGAATGTAAAGGGATCAGTAGGAAAGATATCCACATGGATAACAGCAGCTCTTCGCAATGAGCAGTTTTTCTCTCTTGCAGAACTGAATTCATCTATCCGTGAAAAACTGGATGCCTACAATGCCCGTAAATTCCAGAAAAAGGAATGTAGCAGACTCAGTTTATTTCTTGGGGAAGAAATGCCATTACTGACTCCGTTGCCTGCTACACCTTTTGAACTGGCTGAGTGGAAACAAGCCACCGTCCAGTTTAACTATCACATCGCAGTAGACAGAATGTTCTACTCCGTGCCTTATCAGTATATCAAAAATAAGGTTGATGTGCGTATAACAGATACAACGGTTGAAATTTTTTATAATCACAATCGTATTGCCTCTCACAGAAGACTCTATGGAAGAAGCGGTCAGTATTCTACTGTGACAGAACATATGCCGCAGGAACACCAGAAATATCTGGAATGGAACGGTGACCGGTTCCGTAAGTGGGCTGATTCGATTGGAATTAACACAAGTAAGGTTGTCGATGCAATACTTACCTCCGGCAGGATTGAACAGCAATCCTACAGAAGCTGCATGGGATTATTGAAACTGGCAGAAAAATATTCACCAGAAAGGTTGGAGCAAATCTGTGCTAAGGCACTTTCTTATTCCGGTAAACCCAGCTATAAAAGTATCAAAAATCTGTTGGCTGCAGCGAAGGATGTCCTAGTACTGAACCAGAATCATCTCAAGTAGTAAAACCACACGGCATAACTAGAGGAGCCAGATGCCAGCATCGCAGCGATTGATTACCATTCTGGACGAAAGCTGAACAAAGCACTGATCAACCGTCTGGCAACCTGTGAATACATTACAGAATACCGGAACATCTTTATTACTGGAGCAACCGGAAGTGGTAAAACTTATATGGCCTGTGCCTTTGGCATGGAAGCATGCAAGCACTATTACTCAGTACGGTATGTACGACTTCCTGATCTATTATTGGACTTACAGGCTGCCCGGGACAACGGAACTTTCTCGACTGTCCTGAAGAAATACACCAAGCCAATAGTACTGATTATTGATGAGAGGCTGCTTCTTAAACTGACAGAAGCTGAAGCCAGAAATCTTTTTGAACTGATACATAAAAGACGAAAAAAATCTTCAACGATCTTTTGTTCTCAGTTCCGTGAAAGTGAATGGTACCAGCAAATCTGTGATGGTGAAAGTACTCTTGCCGATGCCATCATGGATCGTATATCGTATGATTCCTATAAAATCGATATTGATTAAGTGTTGAACCATCTAAAGACCTCTCTATGAGAGAAGTATATGGACTGGATCCAGCAATGGCAAAGTAACTTAATAAACAAAATGGGGTGGCTCCGTTAGTCCGGACAGGTGGCTCTCGCCACACCGGACTGGCGGCTTTGCCGCACCGTAATATTCATAAATAGAGGAAGAACAAATTATGGAATAAGTATAAGTTCAAAAAATGTATGTAGCAATTGCGAGTTAAGATTCTGTATACTTATCGGTTTCAATGGTCAAGTAGATCATGCAAGCTACAGAAATATTCTAAAAAGGTCCTATAAGTTCATAGTCAATGCTGATAATTTAGCAGATTTTTTAAAGAATTTGTAAAAAAGTTGGAGTAATAAAAAAACATTCTTAGCGTTCATATAGGAAATTTTTTCTGGCTGCTAAGCACAATTTTTTGTGGCAGTTTCCTTTAGACTTTGAAAATAATATTTTCAAGGTTGCTTTTTCAAAAAAGATTTTTCATCCGGCAGCTCCGGGGCAAATTGTCTTGGAGCTGCATTCCTTTGTACAAAAAGGCTATTAGAAATTTAGAGTGGGTTGACTAAAAAAATTTTGTTTATATAATTCGTTTTTCTTCCAAGTTTGGGGTGGGTTTTAAAAAAATAACCCACCCTTTTGTTATGTTAATTCTTCCAAGTTTGAGGTGGGTTAAATATTCTTAACACTCTTGACAATTATGACAATTAGATTTTACAGAAAATATAGGACCTGTTGACAAAGGGAAGACTACCCCTATCTCAGCTTGTAGAAAGTTTTCGCCCGGCAATTGCAAGAGCATATAAATTTGCACAAGCGAACATAGCGTAGAGTCGATTTTTGTTCTTCATCAGCCCACGATATGCGGTTTTCCTATAGCCGAACTGGCACTTGATAATACGGAATACATGTTCTACTTTACAGCGGACAGAGGATTTGTGACTCTCAATATGCCGTTCCCAGTCGATGGCTTTGTTACTTAATGCACACTGAACAAATCCAAAAGCCTTGCACTCTCTACGGGTGCGCTGTAACACATCGGTGGAAATTCGCATTGTAAAAATGGCTGCATTCCATAAAAGTGCACTTTGTGAGCTTTACCTAAAAAATCTGGGTTGAGATAATAGACAACTTCATTGTTCCCAAGGCTAATCTGTTTTTCTCCCGCGGCATCCAATAACCGATTATAGGAAGATACAGGAAGCAAATAAGGAGAAGAACTACCAGTATCAATAAGACCTAAAAGGTTTAAGGCAGCAGGTTGGTCGGAGCCAAAACTATACATACCATCTTCTTGTGTGGCAGGGTCTACTACATCTTGAGGTAAATGCTGCACGATTTGTTTCCTAAATTTCGACCAATCAACAGGAGAACTTATCCCATCCGAAGCAGTGGATTTTATATTTCCTATTTCCATACGGTTCAGATTTGATACATAAGGACGAATTTGTTCGTTGGAAAGATACTTCTCAACAATTTGGTCGTTGCCCATTACAGTAAAGTCATAAACAGAAGTACCTCGTGTCAATTCACTTCCATATGACATTATGCGCACTGAGCCGTCGGTAATTAACATAATAGTAAGCATCATCAGAATGGACGCTACGCTGATTGAAATATATTTATTAACGACATTTTCATGCAACTGCCGTAAAGTAAATACATAAAGTCCTCTTGTGGCTTTGTGTTTTATAGAAGCTGCCCATATACTCAAAATTCTTGCAAGTCCTCGAATAAATAGAATTGTTCCGATAATTCCAAGTAAAACGGCAATAAGCAGCATTGCCCCACTCGCAGCCATAAAATGCTCTACAACAATCCAGTACGCGACAAGCAAAATTACGGTGCCTATAGCAAACGATACGAAACTTACATATGGATTCCCTGTGCGTTGCTTTTTCGCCATCTCTCCATAAACAAGTTGATGTAGCTCTTTACGGAACAGCTTTCCGCATAGAACAAACAATGCTACAAACTGAATAATCAAGAAGCCTAACGATGTGAAAATAGCGGCACTTACAGAAAAACTTAATTGGTGTGTAATGATACCATGCCCTACTAAACGCGCGGTTGTAAGACTTATAGCTTCGGATAAAAAGCCACCGCATACAAGCCCTCCTAAAAGAGCTAAAAACGACGTGATTAGCCCCTCTGTCATTATTTGAATAAATAATTTAATCTTTGTCATTCCAAACATCAAATAAAGCCCCAGTTCTCGACTACGACATTCAAGTTGATATTTGTTTGCAAATACTACGAGAAAGAACACAAATAATAAAGCACAAAGATAAACCGTCGGTAAAAGATTAGTAAGCAACCGTTCTACTGCGTCGCTCTCAATTTCACTTAAAAAACGTATTACGTCCTGTTGTCCAAGAGAAAGCACTATATAAAACATTGCTACGGCTGTTATCATTGTCAGAAAATAAATTAGGTTTTCGCTACGGCTCCGTTTGGCGTTTCGCCATGTGAGATTAAAGAACATTTGCACTTCCTCCCCCCATTTGAGCCATCACTTGTAAAATACGTGCATAAAAATCTTCCTGTGTTTCATTTGGAATTTTACGACGTAACTCATGGAAAATAACACCGTCTTGAATGAACAAAATACGAGAACAGAAACTCGCGGCGTTAGGGTCATGCGTGACCATTAGGATTGTGCGTCCACGCCTAAGATTGATTTCCTGTAACTTCTCCATGAGTAAACGTGCTGATTTTGTATCTAATGCACCTGTAGGTTCATCAGCCAAAATAATATCGGGGTCAGAAATCAAACTACGTGCAGCAGCTACGCGTTGTTTTTGACCGCCCGACATTTGTGACGGAAATTTAGAAAGAACGTCTGTAATTCCAAGAAAATCTGCTATATCTTTTAGCTTTTTTTCCGCTGTAACAATGTCAATATTATGAATTGATAAAGGCAATATAATATTTTCTTTACCAGTTAGATTATCAAGTAAAGCAAAATCTTGAAATAGATAACCAATCTTGTTGCCACGATATTCAGCCAACTTCGTGCCATCAAAAGAGCTTATATTGGCACCTGAAAGTAAAATTTGTCCAGAGGTTGGTTTAATGACCGTAGCAATACAATTCAACAATGTTGTTTTTCCAGAACCGCTGGCTCCCATAATTCCCAAATATTCGCCATTCAGAACATCAAAGGTAATTCCGTTTAGTGCTTTTGTTGGAACCCCCTCTTTGGAATATGCTTTGTGCAAGTCGCGTACTTCTAATAGTTTTTTTGTATCATTCATATCTCACACCTCACATTTTTTGCTTACGCTTATCTTACGAATATAATTTTACTGCATAAGAAGCAACCACACCACTTACAGTTGTTGTAAGGTTTATTTGTTTGTTTATTGTATCTGCATTTTATGTTGTTTCTTTCTCATATCAAAAGGTTTTTCCGCGTTTTTTGGTATCAGCCACATATACCCCAGTTTTGAAACGCCCGGTATGCGATTTTCGCTACAAAGTATCTGTACTCGTCTTTCAGAAATTCCCCATTTCTTTGCCGCTTCGGGACAAGACATATATTCCATAATCAAAACGCCCTTTCCTCAAATTTTACCAGTATAATTATACTCGGATAGCCGAATAATATCAAGTATATGATATGCTCTATTTCAGTCAATAATGTGCTGTGTGTAATCATATCTCGAAAGGAAGATGAAATATACAATGTAGTTGGGTGAAATGACTATGAAGCAGAACAAAGAAAAATTTGATTTTAAGGCTTTCGGGCAAGCCATTAAAGCAGCAAGAAAAGCAAAGGGAATATCACGCAATCAGTTAGCCGATACGCTGAATATTGCGCCCCGATATATCGCGTCCATTGAGAACAGCGGGCAGCACCCAAGTTTACAGATTTTATATGAGCTTGTAACCCTGCTTGATGTATCAGTAGACCAGTTCTTTTTCCCGGAACGGGAACAGGAGAAATCCACGCGCCGCCGTCAGCTCGATACTATGCTTGACGGTATGAGCGAAAAAGATTTGAAAATCCTGTCTGCTACTGCAAAAGGAATAGAGGAAGCCAACAACGACGAAACGGGGGAATAAAGTTCTCTCGTTTTTGTTTATATAGAGTGATTGAAACGTCGCAGATTGCGGCGTTTTTCTTTTGGGAAAGTTCGTCAAATTTGCCGTTCCCGGTGTTGTAGGTAGTAAGGGATAAAGTTTCGTAGCAAGCATAGGAAAAGAGTACCCTTTTCCGTATT